>Ga0073932_1000404_pt1 | contig 107692 bp, 72 predicted proteins | sample DewCreD2012metaG_FD_76967 | JGI IMG/M metagenome (GOLD analysis project Ga0073932, IMG submission 76967) | Hot spring sediment bacterial and archeal communities from British Columbia, Canada, to study Microbial Dark Matter (Phase II) - Dewar... ...
GACCCATCAACAGCCGGCCCTCGTCGAGGATTTTATCGACGGACCGGAGTTCCATGTCCCCATTTGGGGCAGCGAGGAGCTGGAAATGCTCCCGCCGGTCGAAATGGATTTTTCCTGTTTTGACGATTACCACGAACGGCTTTGCTCCTACGACGCCAAGTTCACGCCGGAATCGAGGGCGTATCAGAAGATCAAGTCCTACGTCCCCGCCCGGTTGAGCCCCGACGAGATGGCCCGGCTCGAAGAGGTCTCGAAAGCCGCGTACCGGGCCCTCGAGTGCCGGGACTACGGTCGGATCGACGTGCGCTGGCGGGACGGCGTGTTCTATGTGATCGACGTCAACCCGAACGCCGACATCAGCGCCGACGCGAGCCTGGCCTTGGCGGCCGCCAAGGCGGGGTATTGTTACGGTAAGATGGGCAGCCGGGTCGTGGAGTTCGCCCTCCGCCGCCACCTCCAGCGCGTGGCCAGCCAGAACGTGATTCCCTCCGCCCTGCCGGCTTGCGCGATGCGGCCCAAGGCAGGCGTTTCCGCCGGCGATTCAGAATCGCCCTCCCCACCAGTAGCTGCACAGGAGGGCCGTGAGCTGAGCGACCAGCAAGGTGGTGTCTGAATCCGTGGCGATCCGGATGCCCGACGAACTGGCCACAGTCGTGTAGTCGCGGTAAAAGGTCCTCAGATCGCTCAGGGTGCGTTCGCCATTGCCTCCCGCCCAATGGGTGATGCTTCCGATGATGACCTCCTCGTTCTTTTCGAGGAACTCGGCCAGATAGGGGCCTTCTTCGATTTGCCGTTCGTTCGGACTGGCCAGAACGGCCATCTCCGCCAGGTCGTTGGCCATCCCCTCGGCCGTGTCCGCCGATCCCCGTTCACACAACCGCAGCCAGGCCTCGGAGACGCGCCACTTCGGCGGCTCGCCGTCGCGGCGGCTCAGCAAGATGGCGAAATACTGATCCGGCTCATGCGAGTCCTTGCCGCTGGCCACGTTCCACGCGTTGCGGATCAGGCTTCGCTCGGACCAGCGGAAAAAGACCGAGTGCTTCTCCTTCGGATCGACAATGATGAACTTGCGCTGCCGCGAGAGATATCCGATCACCGCCACCCAGTGCTCGAAATCCTTCGACAGCAAGATGGCGGGATTGCCTTTCCGCAGATGACCCCTCAGCCGGCGAGCGAATTCCGCGCCACGGTTGCGGTCCTCGAACTGCACGAACTCCGAGCGAACCCCAAATGCCCGGGCAGCCCGGCGCAGACCTTGTTCGTCCACGCCGTGGGTGAAGACGCTGACCGGACGGCCCGCCGCGGCCGCCAACTGGCGTTGAGTCGCCGAAATCCCGAGAATGAACAGGCACGCCGACAGACTGCACGGGCCGCAGTGACTGGGGAGTTGCAGCTCGCAAAGCGGGGCAAAAACGTTCTTGCGACGAGCCTTCATGGATGATTCACGAACCGGTGGGCAACGATCCATTCCAGCCTGCCAATGCGCCCCCGCCGTGTCAATGGACCCTCTTGAGAAGGCATTGTCCCCCAACCATCGATTGAAGAATGTCGTAAAAGTTGAATTACCATCGTGTTACGGCGTATCCACGACCGGCGGCTCACCCCAGAAGACGCCGTGAAACTTTTCCGCCCTCGTGTTGCCGCCGTTAACCGATCCCCCAGAAAGTACCCTGTGCCGGGGTGTACAATATTCACCCTGGCGGTCTTAGTCATCCCCACTGATGGTGTGCTTGCGATCACAACGACCCACAAGGCCCATGACCCCTCTGCATGGCCATCCGTGGCTGAGAATGCCCAGGCGAAGCCACTTACCGACATGATGCCGTGTCGGTAGGATAAGAGGTCTGTGTTTCCAAGGGATCCCTCCGCCGGAGAGTTATGCGTCGCCAGGACATCCGCAACATTGCGATCATCGCCCACGTCGACCACGGCAAGACCAGCCTCGTGGACTGCTTTCTGCGGCAGAGTGGAGAGTTTCGTGCCTCCCAACTGGTGGGGGAGCAAATCCTCGATACCAATGAACTCGAACGGGAACGCGGAATTACCATCCTGGCGAAGAATATCGCGCTTCCCTATCGAGGGGTAAAGATCAATATTATCGATACCCCCGGCCACGCCGACTTCGGAGGGGAAGTGGAGCGAGTGCTCCGCATGGCGGACGGGGCCTTGGTGCTGGTGGATGCCGCCGAGGGCCCCCTCCCGCAGACCCGGTTCGTCCTGTCCAAGGCCCTTCAATTCCGTTTGAAGCCCGTCGTGGTCATCAACAAGATCGACCGCTCCGATGCCCGGCCGCATGAAGTCCTCAGCGAAGTTTTCGACCTCTTTCTGGACCTGGGGGCGGACGACGAGCTGGCCGACTTTCCCCACATTTTTGCCAGCGCGCGGGAGGGATACGCCACGGTCGATCCCGCGGTGAAGACCAACTCGATCCATCCCATTCTCGACCTCGTGCTGGAAACGGTTCCAGGCCCGGAAATCGACGACCAGGCCCCTCTCCAAATGCTGGTCACCAACCTCGACTGGTCGGATTATGTGGGCCGGATCGCGATTGGACGCATTTACTCGGGGACGCTCCGCCGCGGACAGCCGGTCGTGCTGGCCCAGGCCGGCGGCGTCTTCACTCAAGGCAAAGTGGCGGCGGTCAACGTCTTCGACAAGCTCGGCCGCAGCGAGGTCGAGGAAGCCACGGCGGGCGACATCGTCGCGGTCATCGGCCTGGAGCACGTGGCCATCGGCGACACGATCAGCGACCCTCAGTCGCCCCGGGTCCTGCCGCGCGTGGAAGTCGATGAGCCGACCCTGCAAATGACCTTCGGGATCAACACCTCGCCGCTGGCGGGCCGCGAGGGACGCTTCCTCACCACGCGCCACCTCCGCGACCGGCTGATGAGGGAAGTCGAAAAGAACGTTGCCCTGCGGGTCGAGTTCAGCGAGGGGGCGGAGAGCTTTCAGGTTTCCGGGCGAGGCCTTCTGCACCTCTCGGTGTTGATTGAAACGATGCGCCGCGAGGGGTTCGAGCTGTCCATCGGCAAGCCTCGCGTCATTCTCCGCCAACGCGACGGCGTGATCGAAGAACCCTTCGAGTCGCTCGTCGTCGAGGTCCCGCCCGACCGCATGGGCGCGGTCATGGAACTGGTCGGCGCACGCCGCGGCCAGGTGGTGCAAATCGACAGCCACGGCAGCTATACGTACCTCAAGTTCTCCATCCCTGCCCGGGGGCTGATCGGGCTCCGCACCCGCCTGCTCAATTCGACCCAAGGCACGGCGATCATGCACCACCGCTTCGAGGGCTACCAGCCGTCCGAAGGCGAGATCCCCGGACGGTCCAACGGCGTGTTGGTGTCGATGGCCAGCGGGCGGGCCGTGGCGTTCGGGCTCGACGGCCTTCAGGAACGGGCCGAGATGTTCATCGGGCCGGGCGAGGAGGTCTACGAGGGCATGATCGTCGGCGAAAACAGCCGGCCCGGCGACATGGTCGTCAATCCGACCAAGGAGAAGAAGCTCACCAACATCCGCGCGGCGGGCCGCGACGACAACATCCTGCTCAAGCCGCCCCGCCTCATGACGCTCGAGGCCGCCCTGGAATACATCGAGGACGACGAACTCGTGGAAGTCACGCCCACGAAGATCCGCCTCCGCAAGATCATCCTCTCGGCCACCGAACGAAAGCGTCTCTCGCGGCGCCGCGAGCAAGCCTGCCCCTCGTCCGGCTGATATTCCCAGAAAAATGATTTCAGGGATTAGGCCGCCCGCGCCGATTCTTCCCAATAGACCCGCCGGGCGCACGGGACCTGAGAGTCCCGTTTTCAGGATGAAGATCATGGTATGGCGACGGATCGACTTACCATGATCTTTTTCTTTGCGCCACCCTCAGCGGCAAAGGCGTGGCCACTGGGTCGGTGAAACGTCGCGTGCCTGCTTGGTCTCCATTTTGCTCTGGATCCGCAAGACGCGGGAACAGCACGCGTTCTCCATCCGCCCTCCGGAACGAAAACGGAATTCAAGAGCGGCCCTTGCGCCAACCCACTCCCGACCCCTCGACTGAACTGCTCCACCCTCCCCATACCAACCAAAGGTGGTCAGGGCCGGGATCGAACCGGCGACACACGGATTTTCAGTCCGTTGCTCTACCAACTGAGCTACCTGACCAAGCACCGCCTTTCGCCATCCCGCAGGAAGTTTGGCGTTCTGGCCACCCTGCAAGGCAACCTGGCGATTCTTGCCTCGCTCGGCGTGGGCTTTTCCAGCGGTGACAGCACGAAAGTATAACGCAAAGCGATGGAGGGAGAAACCCCTGCCGGCCCGCCGACCCAGTGAAACTTCCCTGGATTCGACGGGGCGAAAAGGGGCGCGGGCCAACGTGATTCTCTCGGCGGCGTGACCGCCCAAGGAGCTGAGGTGTTGTCCCGCCTTGGATTCGACGCCAATCGCTGGCGGACTCAGTCCCACCACCAGGTGGTCTGGGGTGCGGCAGCCGATTTTGCGTAAACGGCGGTGACTTCGGCGCTTTTCTCAGCCTTGTCGACCAGCGGCCAGGGGTTCATTTGCACGCCGCCGGCGGTGATCATGGTCCGCTTGCCTTTACGCGCCAGCGTGGCATTGGTGGCGACTTGCTTCGGGGCGTCGATCTTCAGCGTCGATAGCCCCTCGGTCGCGCCCGACAGGAGGGGAAAATCATATCCCGCCTTGGACATCAGCCGGTGTTTGACGATCAAGGCCGAGACGACGGCGAGATCCATGCAGCCTTGCAATTGGGCGAAGACCGGTTCGGCTTGGGCCAGATCGCGATAGCGGCTGGTCATCAAGTCGGCCCAACGCTGCGTGATTGGATCGCTCCGGCCGCTGGGACGGGGCTGGCCGTTGGCGTCGAGGAAATCGTTTTCCGTCATGCAGCGCACGGACGCGCCGCGAATCTCCCAAGCCAGCCCAGCCTCGTCGCGGAGCAGCGGTTGGTAGTCCGGCTGGAGCCACCAACGAGGCAGCATGTTGGAAAGCCCGGTTCCGCCGCCTTTCACCATCTCCGGGTAACTCGGAAGCCCACGCACTGGCGCAGGCTCCAGACCCATGGAGATCCGCTTCATGCGGTAGTCGGCCGCAACCATGACGCGGGCGAAATGGGTGTTGTCGGGCACGCCGTGCACGGTGATGCGTTGCGGGCCCAACTGCTGTTCCATCGCGGCGGCGACTTCGCGCGGGTCGGCGCCGGTCTGGACCTGGCGCGCCAGGGCCTCGACGCGGCGGATTCCCTCGGGCGTGGGATTGATCGAACAGCTCAGGACGCTCGGGCTCTGGATCGCGGCCCGCAAGGCCACGAGAAGGTCGTCCAAGAGCAACACGGGCCGGCCGCTTTTCGCGCCCACGAAATAGCCGCGGGGATCGATGGTCCAGCCCTCCGCCGGACCGACCAGGACAATGTCGCGCTGCTCGGGGTAGACCAAGACGTAGCGTATTTCCAACAGGCCGGCAAGCAGCGCCGCGGATTCCGGCAGGGGGTCGCCGGCCTCGATGCACCGCTTCAGTTCCGCCTCCATCCGCCGGAGCGAGACTTTGCGCAAGCCGGCGGCTCGCTGCATTCCCTCGGGAATCGCCTGCATGGCGTCGAGGCGGAACTGCCGGAGATTGCCGCTCGTGTCGCGGTCGGCGTTGGTCACCATGCCGGAGGCGTCGACCGACACGCCGCCGACGATGTTGAAAACGTTATTGTAGATCTGTTGATTGTCCTGCGCGTTGGCCGGCGACGCCCAAAACGCCGCCATCGCAACAATGGCGGGCGCCAGGACGCAGCGACGCGTCAGGCAAACCCCACGACTCCCAAGCGACATCATGGATCTCCTCCGACCCGGCAAGAGTGGCGCACGGTTCTCGATGCTTCTTCCAGAGTAATTCGCGCCGCCGCAATTTGCAACCAAAATGATCGTAAGGTACACCACTACATGGGGATGCGCCCCTTGAGTCCCCGCTAATGGAGGGGTAGGTCGGTGAGTCGAAACAAGCCACGAACGCGCCGCGAAGAATCTGCCGTTGCCGTCCCGACGTCCGCCGCGAGCACACTGCCCTCGCCGACGGTATGCCGCTGGTTTTCGATCCTGGCCGCTTTTCTTTGCGGCGCGGGGGTGATGGTTCTGGAACTGGCGGGCAATCGCGTGTTGGCCCCGTGGTTCGGAAACACCCTGTACACTTGGACCGGCCTGATCGGCGTCATTCTGGTGAGCATCAGCGCGGGTTGCTACCTGGGGGGCTATCTCGCCGACCGACGGCCGGAGTTCGTCGTCCTGGCCCATCTCATGGGCCTGGCGGCCATCTGGTCCGCGTGGATTCCGTTGGGGCAATCGTATCTGGCAGGGCTCCCGGATCGCACCGGCGTGCTCTGGGGGCCGGTGGTGGCGACGCTCGTCTTGTTTGCCGCGCCGGGCTGCCTGCTGGCCTCCGTGTCTCCCTTCGCGGTGCGCATGGTGAGCTTGCTTTCCCGCGACCGGAGCGTGGGCGTTTCAGCCGGTTCGATCGGAATGGTTTCCACGTTGGGAAGCGTGTTGGGAACTTTTGGCGCGGGTTTCGTCCTCATCCCGCACATCGGCGTGCGGAGCGTCTTCCTGGTGACCGCCCTGATCCTTGGAGTATTGGCCGCTGCCGGGTACTGGCTGTTCTGGAGTCCGTTGCGGTCGCGCAAGGGAACCGCCGCCGCGATAGCGGCGGTCTTCGCGGGGCTTTGGGCGGCCGGTTGGCTTGGGGGCGGCGCGCCGCCCGATGTGCTGTTCGATCAGACCACCTTCTATCACCGGATTCGCGTGAAGGAACAGCCCACGCCCGACGGCGACCGCCATCGGACGATTCTCTTGGACAGCACCATCGAGGGGGCGCAGTTGGTGCATTCGCGGCGGCTTCCGTCGCTATATCAGAAGTACTGGCAGTTGGCTCGGATTTTCTGTCCGCGGTTGGAGACGGCGGCCTTCCTCGGCGGCGGCGGATTCGCCATGCCCGAGGCCCTCGCCGATTATTATCCCCGCGCCCGCATCGAGGTCATCGAAATCGATCCCGTGGTCATCGAGGTCGGCCGGCGGTTTTTCCGCCTCGATCAATATGAAAGCCGCGGCCAGATCTTCCCCGTGACCGACGACGCCCGGCGCCACTTGCGCCGCACCGATCAACAGTACGACCTCGTGGTGGCCGACGCGTTCCATGGCATTCGCTGCATTCCGGGCCATTTGATCACCAGAGAGTTCTTTCAGTTGGTCAAGAGTCGGCTCCGCGAGGGCGGCGTCTTGCTGGTCGACATCGGCGCTTCGATCGCGGGGCCCGACGCGGCGATCTTCCAGTCCGTGCTCAAGACGGTCGACGCGGTCTTTGAACATCGCGCCGTGTTCGCCACCCAGCCCGAGATCGACAAGCACGCCATCCAGAACTTGTTCATCGTGGCCGCCGCCCACGACTTGGAGCCAAGCCTCGCCGCCGCGCGCCGATTGCCCGCCGGCGACACGCTCCACGAAGTGCTCGCCGGCTATCTTGCGCCCGGCGAATACGACACCCCGCTGGGCGTGGTCTTCACCGACGATTGGAACCCGATCGAGTACCTCGCGGCGCGGACCGTGAGAAAACGGCCGTAGAGGCATCCGGAGACCAGGTCGCGCCCCATCGCGTCGTGCTCCACGCGTGGGTCCTGTCCCCATCGCGTGGCGGCTTGCGATCTGGGCTGCCGGTTCGTCGATCGGCGCCGGGGCCGGGGCCGCGCGAAGCGTCCTACGGGCGCGGACGCCGTCGAGCCGTCTTGCGATGCGGACGGTAGCCGGCCGCCTCGCCGCGCGGGCCTTGGCGCGACGCCTGCCGAGTCGGCCTCGTCTTCGCGCCCTGCCGGGGCGGCCGGGACGGGATGAGACAGTCCGGGCCGTCGCCAATCAGGTCGGCGCGGCCAGCGGCCTTCAAAGCCTGCCGCACGTCGCCATAACTCTCCGGAAGATGGAAGAGCATCAAGGCCCGCTGCCAGCGTCGCTCGGTGCTAGTGCGGGCAACGTACACCGCCTGGCCGGTCATGGGATCCAAGCCCGTATGGTACATGCATGTGGCAATGTCGAAGGGCGTGGGGATGAAGTCTTGGACTTGGCGCGGGCGGTATCCCGTGCGCTTCAAGAACAAGGCCAGGCGGATCATCGCGTCCAGGTCGCAGCCGGGATGACCCGCGATGAAATACGGCACGAGATACTGCTCCTTGCCCGCCGCCCGCGAAAGCGCGCCGAACCGCCGGGCAAAGGCCTCGAAGCCTTGGATCGAGGGTTTCTTCATGAGGGCCAGCACCCGCGCGTCGACGTGCTCGGGCGCGACCTTCAAATGGCCGCCCACGTGATGCTCGACGAGCTGCTTGATGTAGGCCGGGCTGCGCAGGGCCAGGTCCATGCGAATGCCCGAGGCCACCAACACCCGCTTGACGCCCTCGGCCTCCGCGGCCCGCTTCATCAGGTCCACCAGCGGTCCGTGATCCACGTCCAGGAGCTTGCAGATCGTGGGATGCACGCAACTCAGCCGGCGGCATTTGACCCGGACCTCGGGACGGCGGCAATGCATGCGATACATGTTGGCCGTCGGACCGCCGATGTCGCTGACCACGCCCTTGAAGCTCGGGTCCTCGGACAACCGGCGGATCTCGGCAAGGATCGACTCCGGGCTGCGGCTTTGAATCACGCGGCCCTCGTGGGCGGTGATCGAGCAGAACGTACAGCCGCCGAAGCAGCCCCGCATGATCTGGATGGAGTGCTTGACCACCTCGAAGGCCGGGATCCGTTGGCCGCCGTAAAGCGGATGGGGGCGGCGGGTGAAGGGCAGGCCATACACGCGGTCCATCTCGGCCTCGGAAAGCGGCAGGGCCGGCGGATTGACCACCACGGCCTCGCGGCCATGGTATTGCACGAGCCGCCGGGCGTTGTAGGGATTCGTCTCCAAGTGGGCCCGTCGCGTCATCTCGGCGAACGCCCGCTTGTCGGCCGCCACTTCCTCGTAACTCGGCAGAACGATCGTGTTCTCGGTCGGCGGAGCTTCGCTCGCGCCGAGGCGATAGGCCACCCCGCGGATTTCACGCAGCCGGGCAACCGCGCCGCTGGATTCCAAGAGCCCACGGCTTGCAGCCCGCGGACCTTGCGGCGTTGAAACGCCGTCGGGAGTTTTCTTCCAGGTTGGCTGGAACGAGTCTTCCGCACGGGCCACGCTGGCCGCCGGCGCGGAAAATGACTCCCGCCCCTCTCCGCCCGTACTGCCCGTCGAGTCGCCCTGGCTCGCGACCTCGGCGAGGACGCGAAGGATTTCCAGCAACGGGCGCTCGCCCATCCCAAAGACCAACAAGTCGGCCTTGGAGTCCAGCAGAATGGATCGGCGAACCTTGTCGCTCCAGTAATCGTAGTGGGCCAAGCGCCGCAGGCTGGCCTCGACCCCGCCCGCGATGATCGGCACGCCCTTATACGCCTCGCGTGCCCGCTGGCAATAGACCGCCGTGGCGCGATCCGGCCGCCGCCCGATCTGGCCGCCGGGGCTGTAGGCGTCGTCGTTGCGGACCTTGCGGTTGGCCGTGTAATGGTTCAACATCGAATCCATGTTGCCGGCGCTGATCGCGAAGCAGAGCCGGGGACGGCCGAAAGTCCGCCAGGGCTGGCAAGATCGCCAGTCGGGCTGGCTGAGAATGGCCACCCGATAGCCCTCGCTCTCCATCCATCGCCCCAACAGGGCCATGGCAAAGCTGGGGTGATCCACGTACGCGTCGCCGGTGACAAACACCACGTCGACCTCCTCCCACCCACGGTCCGCGACCTCCTCGGGGGTCATCGGCAAGGGAACCCGAGCATTCGACGCGGAGGGGTGAAAAGAGGGAGTCACGACTGCGCCAAACCCAACGGGGAAAACCGCCTCATCGCACAAGCATTCCATTATACCGACCAGGAGCCGGGAAGCTTGGAGCGATTTCCCGCCCACGCCCGATCGCCAGATCGAGGCGGGCTCTCTTGCGCGGCCCATCGAGGTTCGCAGCGGGGCGGCCGAGCCCCACCGCTGTCGCGCGGGTCGCCGCGCGTCATCCGGCCGCGGCCCTCGCCGGGTCGAGGGAACGATGGCGGGGATGTGCCGAATCCAGCCGGGCCTTCTTCGCGTCGGCGGCGGCAAGGCGATCGACGAGGGCCTCGACGCAGCCCTGGCACACCGGCAAGGCCTCGTCCGCGGTCGCGCAGTCCAGATCGTCCACGTGCCAGTACTCAATGGCGTCGACCCATTCCGGAAACTGGGCCGCCATCATCGGCCGATGTTCCGACTCCTTCAGGGCCACGACGAGATCGGCGCCCTCCAGATCGGCCTGGCGGAGCTGAATCGGAAACCGCTTGAGATCAACCGGGATTCCCAACGCCGTCAGCCGAAAGACGGCGAGATCGGATATCGGCCCTTGGTTTTCCGCCATCCAGGTCTTGAAACCACGCGAGGTCGCGCGCCAGCCGAGTCCCCTCTTCTCGGCCAGCGCGTTGAACAGGTGTTCCGCGAATCGGCTGCGATAGTAGTTTGCCGTGCAAACAAAGATGACTTTCTTGAGTTTCTTGCCCGCCATGACCGGTCGCTCTCTCGGCTTGAACGCGAAGAAGGGGCGATCTTACACGGAAGGTCCGCGCCGAACCAGACGAATTCCAAAACCACCCCTTGGGCGGGGTTTGGTCAAGTGCCCGAATCTTGTGCGGAACGGGATTCGCACAGGCCCATTTGGCGGGCTTTGCCGCAAGAATCCTGACAGCCCCCGGGAACGGGTGGAAACCGAGAATCCGCGGCCATCCCGTGCCCGGTGTCCGTTGATGTCTTGCATGCGCGAGCATGGCCGTTTCTATTAGCGGTTGGAACAGAAGGTCAACGCGCGCGTCGCATCCGGGGCGGGTCGGTGAGAAATGGCGGCCGAAGGCCGCCGAGGCGCCGAATTCCGCTTCGTTCGACCGCGGCGCGGACAGCCAATCGCACGCCTGGAGGAAAGCATGTCGAAGAACCCCACGGTCGTTCTTTCGCGAGACCGGAATGCGGGTCCCCGGCAGACCGCGATGGAACAGGCCCTGCTGGCCGGACTCGAGCATCGGGACACGGTGGGGGTGCTGGTCGCGCCCCACCTCTACGATCTCGCGCCGGAAGGGCCCACCGTGCAGACGCTTCGAGCCATCCAGGGCGATCTGATCGTGTTGGCGTGGCTCTATCCCAGGTCCGTGTACTGGGTCCTCGAGGCGAACCAAATCCGCGGCAGGCTCGGACGCACCAGTTCGCTCAACGAGCACGAGTCGGTGGACGACGGGTTCAACGCCGCCGGGCACGATTTCCCGGATCGCACGATTTGGTGTTTCGACCTCCGCTCGAACGACGAGCCGGAATACTTCTTGCGACAGGTCGACGAGACCTTGGCCAAGGCCATGGCGTCGGGCATCGCACCGGCGGCCGGCGAACCCAATGGCAAGGTCCGCGTGCTCGTCGAGGCGACTCGCACCCGCTGGTATCCCGTGGTGGATCAAGCCCGCTGCACGGATTGCAAGGAGTGCCTGAATTTCTGCCTTTTCGGCGTGTACGGCCTGGATCGGAACGGGAAGATCCTGGTCGAGGAACCGGACGCTTGCCGGCCGGGGTGCCCCGCCTGTGCCCGAATCTGTCCGGCGGGGGCCATCATGTTTCCGCAGCACAAGGACCCGGCCATTGCCGGCGATCCCCGGGCCTCGCTGGAAGGGCTCAAGCTGGATCTCTCCCAGATTTTCGCCGGAATCGATCCCGCCACCCTCGCCGCTCAGGAACGGCAGCGGGCTTTGGCTGACGCCCCCCCTTCATCGAGTGCTGGCGATGCCGATCACCCCCGCCCGAAACCCGACCGACCCACGCTCGACCAGCTTGTCGATCAAATCGACGGCCTGGATCTCTGATCGCGATGCCTGAATCGAGCGGCTACCAGCCCATCACCATGTTGGATTCGATGACCTTGCGGGCACGTTCCAGATCCGTTCCCGTTTCCTGCATGTAAAGCCGGATGGCGTGGATTTTGTCGCCCGCGGCCTTGGCCAGACAGTCGCGGGCGATGTGGCAGGGATCCAGCCCGTTGACGATCCCCAAAGCCGCCTTGGAAATCACCCAGGTGTCGCGGGGGCGCCGGGTGACGCGGATTGCGTTTTCCCTCGGGTAGTTAGCCTTCACGACCTCCCGAGCCGCCGATTCCTGGTCCGCCCACGTGATGATGATGTGCGATTCCGTTTCGATCTCGAACAACGGCATGACGAGCGGTTCCCCAAGTGAAATGCGACAGCGCTAAGTCGCGCCGAAAGTTAAAGCAGAACAAATGGGCAATAAAAATAGGTAAGACGGGCAGTCCAATTTTCTTCCCAGTTTACCATTGGCCTCAGCGTACCGCTGTCCAGTGAGACAGCCAGCCGAGTCAAGGTGAACGCCCCGGTGTTTCGGCCGAACCCCGCGCGAGCACGGTCGCGGCGATGCCCCTACTGCCGCTCCAGCGCCACTTTGTTGCCCGCAAGCCAATCCACGGCTCGCAGCCCCTTGATAATACCCGAGGCGGCGGAACCTCGTCCAGGGCTTTTGGTCAATAGGGGGAACGGCACTCCACGTTCATACTACCGATCCCGCGCGGCTTTCAAGCGGGCAGGACGGTAAGGCGATTCCCTCGGGAACACGACGTTGACCTGTCGCCAGGACCGTTGGTCCGGTTCGTGCGGTGGCCGAGCAAGAATACCGCTGCCTTTCGAGGCGAAAATTTCACTGGGTCCCCTGCCGAATGGTTCACGATCGGGGATGAAAGCGACGATGGATGGCCTTCAGTCGGGAAGAATCGACGTGGGTGTAGATTTGGGTGGTGGCGATCGAAGCGTGGCCAAGCATCTCCTGAACTTGACGCAGATCGGCCCCGCCCGCCAGCAAATGGGTGGCAAAGCTGTGGCGCAAGGTATGGGGGCTGACGGTGGGTGGGGCGCCAACCCGGAGGGCGTAGTGCTTCAGCAATTCCCAAATCCGTTCCCTGCGGAGCCGCCGCCCACGATACGACAGCAACACCCACGGGGCTTCCGCGCCCCCCCTCGCCGCCAGAATGCCCCGCTCGTGCTCGAGATAGTCGCGAACGGCCTCGATGGCCCGTTGGCCAAGCGGTACCAGCCGTTCCTTGTCCCCCTTTCCGCGGCACATGCAATAGCCCTCATCGAGGTGCAGGTCGCGAAGCTTCAAATGGGAGATCTCCGACGCCCGGCATCCGGTCGCGTAGAGCAGTTCCAGCATCGCCCGGTCGCGACGCCAGAACGGATCAAACTTGGCGGGACTTTGGAGCAGCCGATCGACCTGTTCCGGGCTCAGGACCTTGGGCACCCGCTGCCAGAGCTTTTGACTGCCCAAGAGTTCGGCCAAGTTCGTGTGGAGAACGCCCTCGAGTTGGAGATAGCGGAAGAACACTTTCAGCGAGACGAGATGCCGGGCAAGGGTGGCAGGGCTGAGTCCCTGGGCGTGGAGCCACGCCGTGTAATCGGCCAGGTCGCGGATCGTCAGCGAGGCCACATTGCGGTCTTGAAGCCAGGCGGAGAACCGCTTCAGGTCCCGCCCATAGGCTGCCACGGTGTTCTCCGAAAGGTGGCATTCGCCAGCCGAATAATCGAGAAACGCCTGGATCCAGACGCGTCCGGTGGGCAGGGGGGCTGGCGGTTTCGGTCGCAGCGGCCGTCGGCGTCCTCCACCCATGATATTTCCCCACTGTGGCTTGCCGCCTGGTTTTCCGGTAACCGTTCACGGGGACTGTCCCGATTTTCGCGGCGAAGTCCGCGAAAATGGGACTGTCCCCCTGACCCGTAAAGAGACAGGCGCATTTTTCGGTGTGAAACGGCCCGAAAAACGAGCCACTCTCCGGCCTGTCAACGGTTACGTTTTCCGTCACTCCACCGTCCCGAAAAGCGACGGTCGACATGACGGCGTGGGCGTGCAAGCGGCCCACGCGGCAAGGGCGTTCAAAGCGTCCGTCTTCAGCCTTCGGACGGAAAGCTGGGCAGTCTTGAGAAGAATTGCCGGCCTGCCGATCCGGCAAATTGGCAAACCTCGGACGGATACTGCTCCTTTGCCACGGGGGAATCTCTCGTCGCAGTGCACGCAGGATGGGGCAGTGGACAACCGCCGATCGGCAGCGCAGAATGTGCCGCAAAGCGGCGCCGACAAGCCCCGTGGAATCCGAGGGAACCCATGAAATTCGCCATCTGCAACGAGACGTTTCGAGACTGGCCGATCGACAAGGCCTGCGACTTTGCGGCAAGCTGCGGTTACACGGGAATAGAGATCGCTCCGTTCACCCTTGCCCAATATGTGACCGACGTCTCGCGCCGGCAGCGAGAGGAGGTCCGCCGAGCCGCCGACGCCGCGGGGCTTCAGATCATCGGGCTGCACTGGCTGTTGGCCAAGACCGAGGGATTTCACGTGACCAGCGCCGACTCCGACCAGCGCCGGCGCACCGCCGCTTACCTCGCCGATCTGGCCCGCTTCTGTGCCGACCTGGGCGGTTCGCTGATGGTCTTTGGATCGCCTCAGCAGCGCAACCTTCCGCCGGGCGTGGACCGGCGGCAGGCCATGAACCACGCGGAAGATGTCTTTACCATGCTTCTGCCTGCGCTTGAACAGACGGGCGTGATCGTGGCCGTGGAACCGCTCGGACCCGAAGAAACCAATTTCCTCGTGACCACGGCGGAGGCCGTGGAACTGATCGAGCGCGTGGGCTCGCCCCAGGTGCGTCTGCACCTGGATTGCAAAGCCATGGCCACGGAAGCCCAGCCCATCCCGGAAACCATCCGCCAGCATCGCAAGCTGCTGGCCCATTTTCACGCCAACGATCCGAACCGCCAGGGCCCCGGCTTCGGTTCCCTCGATTTCAGGCCCATTCTCCAGGCATTGGGGGAGATTGACTACGCGGGCTGGGTCTCCGTGGAAGTCTTTGACTATAGTCCGGGGATCGAACGCCTCGCAAAAGAAAGCATCCAGTACATGCTGCGCTGCCTCGGCGAACTGACGGATCACGCCCCAGGCCCGGACGAATAGACCTCGGACGAAACCGCTTGGGCCTGTTCCATCTTCTCAATCTCTGCTTTCTTTGCTTTGATTTCTTCGACGCTTCCGGGAAACATGTCGGGCTCGACATCGGTCCCCCCGGGCAGTCTTTCTGGCAAACCATCGGAAGGCCGTCGGACAGACCAGACCCCGCCTGGACTGTTCCGTTTGGCGGGGGGTGAGACCGGCCCGTGGGCCCTCGCGCGGAGGGCGAAACTCTTCGGGCGGGGGCCGATTTTGCGGAAACTAGCGGCGCGGACAGGCTGCCGCGCGAGGTTGCCATCGGCGGCGCGCCGGTAAGCTAGAGTGATGTAGAGGCGCGTTGGTGTCGTTGCCGCCACGAGGGGCGGCGCGATTCTCAGCGGAGGGAGGCAAGAGATGGTGGCGACGCTGTCCGTTTCCGATGACGTGGCTGCAGCATTGGAGCCGGTCCTCCAGCGGATCGACGAAATCTCGACGCTCCCGCAGATCGCGGCCCGCGTGATGGAAGTAGCGAACGATCCGGACGCCGGGCCCATCGAACTGAAACAAGTCGTGGAGACCGATCCCGCCCTGAGCGCCCGGATCATCCGCTGCGTCAATTCGTCCGCCTATGCGCGGCGGATCAAGACGTCGAGTCTGCAAGAGGCGATTGCCTATCTGGGCATGAAGCAGATTCGCAATCTGGCGATGACGGCGAGCATCAGCGAGCTGTTCTCGGTGGATGAGAAGATCGGATCCTACTGCCGCTCGCAGTTGTGGCGGCACCTGGTCTCCGTGGGGATCTGCGCGCGGCTGATCGCCATGCGGCGGAAGATGAGCAATTTCGAGGAGGCATACCTGGCGGGCCTGCTTCACGATCTGGGGATCGTCCTGGAAGACCAGTATGCCCATCCGGGATTCGTGGCCGTGATTCGGGCGTTGCCGAACGCCAAGTCGCTCGTCGAGGCGGAGCGGGCGTTCCTGCGGTTCGATCACACGCTTTTGGGAGCCAGTTTTGCGGCGAGCTGGCGTTTTCCCGAGGCCGCCGCCGCGGCCATCCGCCATCACCACGCGTCCGCGGCATACTGCGGCGAACACATCAACATCGTCCGCTGCGTCGAGGTGGCCAACGTGATCTGCACGCTGAAGGGCATTCCTTCGGTCGGACTGAAGCTTGTGAAGATCTCGCAAGCGGCGTTGACCGGCCTGTCGCTGACCGGCGAGGACATCCGGGTCTTGGCCGCCGACCTTGATCAGGAACTGGCGGCCAGCGCGAGTCTGTTTCAGATCTAGATCGACCAGGGCGATGAATCCGTTGTTTTCCGACATCGACGAGTTGGTCGCACTGGCCGAGGCGGCAAGCGGCGGGGCTCCCGACCCTTGTGTTCGAGAACAGCCGGCCGCGGAATGGGAGCCGCTGCTGCTTTTGTGGGCGGACGAGGCCGGGCAGCCCATCCGGGTGGACGACCTCGGATGGTCCGCGGACCCGGAAGCCGTCGCCGCCTTGGCCGCCCGATTGGCCCGCGCCCTCGACGGAAAACGGACATGCCGCCTCAACGTGGCCGGCCATCCAGGGTGCGTGGCGATCGCCGTCCGTCCCTTTCGATCGCCCGACGCCGGCTTCCTCGGCTGTGTGGCGCGGCACGACGGCGGGGAAGCCCCGGGCGACGAGGCCGGGGAGGCGTCATTGGCCATGTGCGCGGCGCTGGTCCGGGCGGTGGAGCATTTCAAGGCGGCCGCCCGCGAGTGGCAGACGCGCGTGGCCCACCTCCGGGCCGAGCACGAGATCCTCAAGCACTCGCACGCCCACGCCGTGTCCGACGCCATCGAGGAGCGCGAGAAGCGCCTGCAACAGCAGCGCCAGGACATGGCCCAATTGGAAGCCATCATGGAGCTGGCGGCCGATGGGATCATGACGGTCAACGAGCAGGGGATCATCGCGTCGTTCAACGAGGCGGCGGGCAAGATTTTCGGGTACGACCCCGCCGAGGTGATCGGGCAACCGGTGGCGATGCTTGCCCCGGCCACCGTCAGCCCGCGCCAAGGCGAAGACCTCCGACGGTGCTTGAGCCTGGACCAGTCGCCCGTGTTCAATCGGGCCCGCGAGACGATGGGAAAACGAAAGGACGGGACGGTGTTTCCCCTGGAAATCGCGGTGAGCGTCGTGCCGCTGGACTCCGGCCGGATCTTGACCGGCATCTTTCGGGACATCGAGGAGCGGCGGCGCATGGAGAGCCAGTCGGTGCAGGCGCAAAAGCTTCAGTCGGTCGGTCAATTGGCGGCCGGGATTGCCCACGAGATCAACACCCCCACCCAGTTCGTCGGCGACAACACGCGGTTCCTCCAGGACGCCTTCCGCGATTTGGAACCGATCCTGGCCGCGTGCATCCACTTGTGCGAGGCCGCCGAGGAGGGGGATCTGACCGACCCCCGGCTCGCTCAAATCGCCGAAGCCGCCCGCCAGGCCGATTTGCCCTACCTCATGGAAGAGGTTCCCAAGGCGATCGGCCAATCGCTGGAAGGAGTCGAGCGCGTGGCCCAGATCGTCCGCTCGATGAAGGACTTCTCCCATCCTGGGAACGACACGAAGCAGGCCGTGGACTTGAACCGGGCCCTGGAAAGCACGCTGACCGTCTGCCGCAACGAGTGGAAATATGTCGCCGACGCGGTCACGGATTTCGATCCCGACTTGCCGTTGGTCACTTGCCTGCCCGGCGAGTGCAACCAGGTCTTCCTGAACCTGATCATCAACGCCGCCCACGCGATTGCCGAAAAGCACGCCGGCGACAGCCGCGCCAAGGGCACGATCACCGTTTCCACGCGCCGCGACGGAGACTGGGTCGAGGTGCGGGTCAGCGACACCGGCACGGGGATTCCCGAGGAGCATCGCCCGAGAATCTTCGACCCCTTCTTCACGACCAAGGAAGTGGGGCGGGGCACGGGTCAGGGGTTGTCGATCGCCATGTCGGTGATCGCGCAGAAACACGGCGGCACGATCCATTTCGAGACCGAGGTGGGACGGGGGACGACGTTCATCGTCCGCCTGCCGATTTCCGGGGAGGCGCCGTCCGCCCGAGAATCGTCCCCCGAAAGGAACAGTCCATGAAAAAGCTCGTCTTGTTCGTGGATGACGATCCCAAGATCCTGGCGGGGCTTCGCCGCTCGCTGCGCGGGCTTCGCAACGAGTGGGAGATGGTGTTCACCGAAGGCGGGGAGGCGGCGCTGGAGCAATGCGGGCGGGCGTCGTTCGACGCGGTGGTTTCCGATGCGCGGATGCCGGGCATGGAGGGGCCCGTGCTGTTGGGCAAGGTGAGAGAGCTTTACCCGGACGCCGCCCGCTTCATTCTCTCCGGCCATTGCAGCCGCGGCTCGGTGCTCGACTGCGTCGCCGTGGCGCATCAATTCCTCAACAAGCCGTGCGAGTCTGAAACCCTGACTTCGGCCCTCCGCGCGGTGTTCAAGATGCGGGAGGCGTTCCCAGACAAGACAACACGCCAGACGCTTTCCCGCATCCAGTGGCTGCCCAGCCCCTCGCGGCTCTGGACCGAAGTCGCCGCCGAGTCGCCGGGAACCACGGTGGGCGACCTGGCCGCCGTCATTGGCCGCGACGTCGGCATGAGCGCCAAAGTGGTCCAACTGGTCAGTTCCGGTTTCTTCGGTTCGCCCCAGCGCGTCGCAAGCCCGGCCGAGGCGGTGCGGTTCCTCGGGCTGGAGACGGTTTGCTCGCTTTTCGCGAGGCCTGCCGATTTCGCCACCGAAATGGATCCTCGCCGCGATGAATCCCTGGAGCGGATGAACGAACATAGCCTGGCGGTCGCGGCCACCGCGCGCCGCATCGCCGAAACGTTGACCGAGGACCGCGCATGGATCGGCGACGCGTACCTCGCGGGCCTCTTGCACGAGATGGGGACGCTGGCCTTGGGCGGCGGCGAGGGTGGATGCGGGGACCCCAGCGATTGGACGACGGCGGCCGGTTTTTGCGAAAACTCCGTTCCCGACCCCGGCGCCTATCTTGCCGCCCTCTGGGGACTGCCCGAACCCGTCGTTCAAGCGATCGCCTTCCATCGAGTGCCCCGCCAGTACGGCGGCGAGCCCCTCGTCCCGCTCACCGCGGTGCACGTCGCCGACGCGCTGCTGGAAACGGCGTCGGAGTTCGGGGAGGCGGACCAGGACCGGCTTGCCATGGACTATCTCGAGAAGGCCGCCTGCGTGGAGCATCTCGGCCGCTGGCGCGCGATCTGCGATGAGTTCCGGCTCGAAGGAGTGGCGGGATGACAGAGAGAATCCTCTGCGTCGACGACGACCCGAACGTGTTGCAGGCCTATCAACGGGCCTTGCGCAAGCAGTTTCACCTGGAGATCGCGCTGGGCGGCGAGGAAGCCCTGGACGCGGTGATCCACCAGGGCCCCTACGCCGTGGTGGTCTCCGACATGCGGATGCCGGGCATGAACGGCGTCGAGCTGTTGAAGCGGGTGAAGGAGCACGCGGAAGACACGGTGCGGATGATGTTGACGGGCAACGCCGACCAGCAAACGGCCCTGGATGCGGTCAACGAGGGCCACATCTTCCGCTTCATGACCAAACCTTGCCCGCCCGAAACCTTCGCCAAGGCGTTGGCGGCGGGAGTTGCCCAGTATCGGTTGATCCGCGGCGAACGCGAGTTGCTGTCGAAGACCTTCGGGGCCTGCGTCAAGGTGCTGACCGATGTGCTCTCGGCGGCCAATCCGGTCGCCTTCGGCAAGGCCGCCCGAGTGCGCCAGCTCGTCCGCCTGATATGCGAGGAAATGGGCCTGAAGAGCTGGCAGATCGAAGTCGCAGCCATGCTTTGCCAGGTGGGTTGCGTGGGCATTCCGGCGGAGGTCCTTTCCAAGGCCTACGAGGGCAAGGCCCTCAAGCCCGCCGAACGCAAAATGTTCGAGTCGTACCCTCAGGCAAGCCGGGAATTGATCGCCCACATTCCCCGGTTGGAGGAAGTCGCCGAGATCATCGCCTACCAGCAGCAGCATTACGACGGGGGCGGATTTCCCGGCGACGGCACGGAAGGCGAACGCATTCCCTTGGGAAGCCGCATCCTCAAGGTGGCCTTGGATTACGACAGCTTGACGTCCCTTGGCGGCAGCAAGGAAACTGCCTTGGCCGAGATGAACGACTGCCCCGGCCGGTACGATCCCGACGTCCTCGCCGCCTTGAGCCGGGCCTTGGCCATCACCAACGTCCAGGTGGTTCGCCGCATCAAGATGACCGCCCTGGTCGACGGTCTGGTTCTGGCCGAGGACATTCGAACTTCCAGCGGAACCCTCATCTGCGCCAAGGGACAGGAAATCACCCGCGCCATTCGGCTCCGGCTGCGGAATTCCTGGACCAACCTGGATATCCCGGCGGCGGTGAAGGTCTTCATGCCCGTGCAACTTGCCGACCAGATCACCTTCCAGGAGGGGTGGCAGGATTTCGCGAAGACCGAGCTCTGAGCAGGCCGGGAGCGGTCCGCCAGGCCCGCGGCGAGGAGAAGCATCGGACGGAGGAAGATCATGGCGACCGTGCTCGTGGTGGACGACACTCCGGACGTGGCCAGCTTGATGGCCCGATTCCTCGAACGCGCAGGGCACGACGTGGCGATCGCCGGCGACGGCCTGCACGGCCTGCGCATGGCCCGAGCCAACCCGCCGGACGTGATCCTGCTGGACATCATGATGCCTCGCATGGATGGCCTGGAGGTCTTGCGGCATCTGAAGGAAGATCCCGAACTGCATTTGATCCCCGTGATTCTTGTCACCGCCAAGAGCGACCAGCAGGATGTGGTCGCGGGATTGAACGCCGGGGCGCACGACTACGTCGCGAAGCCTTTCACGCGGGAAATCCTGGTTGCCCGAGTGGCGTCCGCCGCCCGAGTCAAACAAGCGAACGACCGCCTTGTAGAGGCCAACCGGCGGCTTCAAGAGGAGATCGCCGAACGCGAGCGCGTGCAGCGCGAGTTGGCCGAGGCCCGGCGGCTCGAATCCATCGGCCACCTGGCCGCGGGCATCGCGCACGAACTGAACACCCCCGCCCAGTATGTCGGCGACAATATCCGTTTCCTTAAGGACGCGCTCTCCGACGTGGAGGGTCTGCTCAACCGGTTGCAATTTCTCGTGCAGGCCGCGAAGCAGGACGGAAGGAGCGAAGGGTTCGTCGCCAAGGTCGAGCAAGCCATGCGCGACGCCGACATCGCCTTCCTCGCCGCGGAAGTCTCCAAAGCCATCGACCAATCCTTGGAGGGCGTTGAACAGGTGGCCAACATCGTCCGGACGATGAAGGAGTTCGCCCAGCCAGGCGGCCGACCGAAGCAAGCCGTGGACCTGAATCGGATGATCCTTGGCACGCTGACGATGGTCCGCAACGAGTGGAAGTACGTGGCCGAACTGGCGACCGACTTTGCCGACGATCTTCCCCCGGTCGCCTGCCTGCCAGCCGATTTGTCCCAAGCCGTCTTGAACCTGGTCGTCAACGCCGCGGAGGCGATTGCGAAGGCGGTCGGCGACGGCGCCCGCGGGAAGGGCACGCTCACGGTCCGCACGCGTCGGGACGGCGACTGGGTGGAAGTGCGCGTCGAGGATACGGGTGTGGGAATTCCGGAAAGCATCCGAGACCATATTTTCGACCCCTTTTTCACCACGAAGGAGGTGGGCCAGGGCCTGGGCCAGGGCCTGTCCCACGCCCGCTCGATCGTCGTGGAACGGCATGGGGGATCGCTGGCGTTCGAGACGGAAGTGGGGCGGGGGACCGCCTTCATCATCCGCCTGCCCATCGCCGATTCAACCAAATCAGCCCCCGTCGACGACCGCGAGCTTGCCGCAGCGCATGGGTGATCTTGCACAATGGGGTAGCCACGAAAGGAGCGTCATCATGGGGAATGTCGTATTGCTGGTCGACGACGACGCCAATCTGCTCCACGGCCTCGTTCGCGTCTTGCGACGCCAACCGTATCAGATTTACACCGCCAGGTCCGGCGAGGAAGCGCTGATGGTGCTCAAGGGCCGCCCGGTGGACGTAATTGTCTCGGACGAACAGATGCCCGGGATGCGCGGCGGGGACCTGCTGGCCTGGGCGGCGGAGCATTGCCCGGAGGTCGTCCGCATCGTGCTGACCGGCCGCCCCACGGTGGAGACTCTGATTCGGGCGATCAACGAGGGCGCGGTCTACCAGTTCTTCACCAAGCCCTGCGACCCCCTCCTGCTCGGGGCAGCCATTCGCAAGGCGTTGGAACACAAAGCCCTGGTCCTCGAAAACCGGCGGTTGCTCGACGTGAACCGCGAGCAGTTGCGGCAACTCCAGCGGCATCGGCAGAACCTGGAACTCCTCACCACGGTCGTCGCGCGCGATGTGCAACAGCCGCTTCAGAGCGTGGCGCGCCACTGCCGGATGCTCGGCGAGCAGTACGGGGACCTGTTCGACCCCAAGACCGCGTCGCTGGCCGAGACGGCGATGGAGGGGATCGGGGAAGTGCAGCGTCTGCTGGGATGTCTAGTGGAACTCTGTCAAGCCGAGGGTCCCACGTGCGCGGCTTCCTCCAGTCTCCCCGGCGGCCTTCCCGAAGCGACGTTGGTCCCCGCGTTGCCCTGACCGGCAAGGCCTCTTGTTCACCGCAGCCGACGGGCGGAAGGGCTCGGGTGACAAGCCCTGACGCTCCGCCGAAGGACGGGGAGGGGCGTTCCCTCCCATTCACGCCGCGTCCAGCAAGGCGGTGGGGATGCCGCCCAACCGCGAGCCCAGGCCGCGCGGGCAGCCCACCCGGCCGGTCCCCTTCCCACGGCATCGCCTGGGAAAACACGATCGGAGGGGCCGAATCGTCTCGTGAACTCGCCCAGGCTGGAGCGGTGGCGCGCCATCCTTTAGACTGGGCAACGGTCACGTGGGATCCACGGTTTTCGTGAAACGCAAAGCGATCAACGGGCCGACGTCCATGCTTCAAGGCAAAATGATTCTCACCGGATTTCTGTTGTTGCCACTTTCCTGGGCGGACGCAGTGGCCGCGGGCGAGCCGAGGCCGACGGCTCAAATCCGTCTCGATCCCGGCCACCCTTGGCGCCCGCCGTTCGGCTTGGACCGCATCGGCCGGCCGCTGACGGTGGTGGCCGAAATCGCCGCGGAGCGGCTTGCGGCGCAATACTCGCTAGTCGCCTACCTCGACGGGAAGCCCGTCGCCCGCGCGAAGCTGTCGCCGGCCGGCAAGCCGCCCGTTTCCTGCGAGGCCTCGTTCTCCCCATGGCCGACCGAAGTCGTGCTGGAGGCGCAGTCCGCCGACGGCCAGGTCACGGAGCTGGCCCGGCAAAAGGTCGATCGCCCGGCGTTCGAGGCCGAGGCGATCGCGCGGCCGGACCGGATCGTCCATCCCGTGGATATCGGAGCAATCCTTGTGCCCTCGGACTGGCTCTTGCTGGCCCCAGACCAGACGGGGAAGGTCGAAGCGGCTGCGATCTGTCGCACGGGCGACGTGGCCGGCCGGATATCGAGTTGGTTTGAATCGGCCCCGGCGCAAAAGACCGTGGCCGAAATGCCGCTCGCCCGGGATCGCCGTGGGCAGGCCAGCCTGCCCCTGCCGCCGATTCCGGCGAACGTGGATCGCGACGTGCTGCACGTCAGCATTGGCCCGGCGGGCGGCCCGGAGTTGTGGCACAAGAGGATCCCGACCATGCTCGTCCACCGGGCGCCGCAGTGGCCGGCGTTCGGGGCGGTGGAAACGAAGCTTCGCTACGATGCCCCGATCTCGGTGCGCGGCGAGGACGGCAAGTTCTCCACGATGAGCTACGCCGACGCCTGGAACGAGAGACTCCGCGACGTGGTGGTGGCCCTGCCCAACGGCTCGCGGTTCGTGTTCTGGCGAGGCTCCAGCTACGTGCCGTTCTGGGCCGGGCGCGCGAACACGGGCCTGAGCTACGAATGGGCCGAGACCAGTCCGCCCGCCGACGGGTTCGAGGATTGCGTCGAGCCGCTGATGGACAAGGAGTGCCGCTACGGCCGGGTGCGGATCGTCGAATCGACTCCCGCCCGCGTCCACGTGCGCTGGAGCTACCAGTCGTGCGACTTCAAGTACAAGGTGTGGGGCGATTCGGCGGTCGAAGACTACTATTTCTATCGCGACGGCTTTGGCACCCGCGTGTTGACCCTCCAGAGCGTCCCCACGGCCGACTACGAGCTGAGCGAGTTCATCATCCTGACGCCCGCCGCGACCTATCCGTTCAGCGCGCTCCCGCCGAATCTGGTCGATATCCTGTTCCTCGACGGCCAGAAGCGCGAGCTGACGTTCCCGTTCCTGGCGAACGAACAGGGCGACAAGATCAAGTCGCGCGACATGGCGGCGATTTTTCGCGTGCGTTTGCACAAGGACGATCCGCTGCCGGCGATCTACTTCAATCCCCTGGACCTCAAGCTGCCCCAAGCCGTGTTCGGTCCGTTCATGGACAAGGGCCGGATCGTCACGCCGTGTTATTGGGGCAGCCACTGGCCATTGGCCCGGGGCAAGACGACCGGCTACGCGATCGACGACCGGGTGCACGTCAGCCCGTGCCACAACAGCGTGGTCAGTTGGGCCCGCAGCCGCCCCACGCCGCTCCGCACCGCCCAACTCGAAACGATCGACACCCTGGGACGCTCCAAGCCGATGCTCGTGCAAACGTGGGTCTGGCTGATCGGGACGAGCGACGCCGACGACGGGCAGCTCGTCGCGTGGGCCCGCAGCTTCGCCAAACCGCCCTCGGTGGAAATCGAGGGGGCGCGGGCGGAGGCCGAGTCGTACCTTCCCGAGCGACGCGCCATGCGGCTCCTCGTGGAAGCGCCGCTGGTGACCATCAAGATCAAGCCCGCCCATCCTTGCGTTCATCCGGTGTTCGAGCTGGACGCAGCGCCGCAAACGCTGGTTCGGGCCGAAATCGACGGCCGCGTTCTCAACCCCAGCGAGTACGCTTGGGACGGCCGAACGCTCTGGCTCAATGCCACGCTCGCCCACGATGCGACCCTGCGCCTGGCATTTGGCCATTAAGGCCCTATCCCCCAACGCGGCCGCTCCAGGCGAATCCGACAAGGCCGCTCGGAAAGGACCTCCCGCAGCTCTGGGACGGTCTTTAGCGCGGGGCGGTCCTCCAGCGACGGCCAGACGCACCGCGATCCTTGACCGCCCGCGCCGACGCCAAGTACAATCAGAAACTTGTGGGAATTTCCGTCCTTTGGCCTGCTGCCCATGTCGGACATTGTCGTTGAACCTGTCGCTTCTCGTCGGCAACGCAGGCAGTTCCTCCAGTTCCCCTGGACGCTCTATCGGGGCGATCCGCATTGGATCCCACCCTTGCGAGGCCACCAGCGCGAAATGGTCGGCTACGCCCGGCACCCGTTCTACGAACGGAACGAAATCCAGACGTTTCTGGCCTACCGCGCCGGCGAGGTGTGTGGGCGGATCGCCGCGATTTTGAACCGGGGGCACAACGAGCGCTACCAAGAGGCGTTGGGATTTTTCGGGTTTTTCGAGTGCATCAACGATCCGGAGGCGGCCGCCGCGCTGTTCGACGCGGTTCGGGCGTGGTTTGCCGAGCGGGGAATCCAACGGCTGCGCGGGCCGACCAATCCCTCGTTGAACTACGAGTTGGGCCTGCTGATCGAGGGCTTCGACAGCCCTCCGACGTTCATGATGACGTACAACCCGCCCTACTACGCAAGCCTGATCGAGGGGTGCGGGTTTCGCAAGTGCCAGGATCTGTACGCGTACTGGGGGCACGTGGACATGCTGCCCAAAGTCGCGGAAAAACTCCGTCCGATCGCCTTGGGCATCATCGAGCATCTGGGCGTTCGCCTCCGCACCCTGGACCGATCGCGGTTTCGCGAGGACGTCGAGGCCTTCCTGCACATTTACAACCGCTCGCTCGCCAACACATGGGGATTCGTGCCGATGACCGAAGGCGAGGTCCGCCACATGGCCCGCGGTCTGAAGCATCTGATCGTCCCCGAGCTGGCCGTGGGAGTCGAAATCGATGGGCGGCTGGTCGGCGCGGTCTTTGGACTGCCCGATTACAATCCCAGGATTCGCCAGATCGACGGGCGGCTGTTTCCCTTTGGATTCTGGCATTTGCTGCGCAACAAACACCAGATCAAGCGGATCCGGGCGATCAGCACCAACGTCCTGCCTGAATATCAACGCCAGGGCTTGGGATTGGTGCTGTTGCACGGGTTGGTGCCGAAGGCGATGGAATGGGGCATTGAAGAGGCCGAGTTCTCCTGGGTGCTGGAATCCAATCTGCTTTCGCGGCGGAGCCTTGAAAAGGGCGGCGCCATCCGCGCCAAGACCTATCGTCTCTACGACTGGGACCCGGGGGAACAGACACGGCCATGATCGGCAGGCGGCGCCTTTTCCGACCTCGCGGCGTCGGTCCCCCCAAGGCGGGCGCCGCGGACCTCGTGGTCCGCGAGGTCCATTCTCGCGACGACCTGCGTCGTTTCATCGACCTCCCCTTTCGCATCTACGCCCATGACCCGCACTGGGTCCCCCGCCTGATCGTCGAGGTCAAGGAGTTTCTCGATCCCAAACGCCACCCGTTCTACCAGCACGGCGCGGCCACGACGTTTCTGGCGTTGCGCGGCGAGGAGGCGGTGGGCCGCATTCTGGTCAGCGACGACCCGGTGTTCAACGCCTTCCACGGGACGAACCTGGGCTGCTTCGGCATGTTCGAGAGCATCGACGACCCGAAAGTCGCCGCCGCTTTGTTCCATGCGGCCGAAAGCTGGTTGAAAGCCAGGGGCCGCGACGTGATCCGCGGCCCGATCGACTACTCGATGAACTACCCGTGCGGGCTGTTGATCGAAGGCTTCGACACGCCTCCGCGGGCCATGATGAACCACCACCCGCCTTACTATGCCCCGCTGTTGGAACAGTGCGGATTGGTGAAGGCCAAGGATCTGCTGGCCTGGTGGTTTTCGGACCCGCGCGACATGCTCGACCAATGGAAACGGCGGGCCGAGTGGCTCCAGAAGCGAGGGCGAATCAAGATTCGCCCCTTCCGCAAGAAGGACTTCGACGCCGAGGTCCGGCGGTGCAACGGGGTCTACGCGGAAGCCGCCGCCAAACAATGGGGCTTCGTCCCGATGAGCGACGCCGAATTCCGGCACCTCGCCAAACAAATGGCCTGGATCGTTCCCCCGGAACAAGCCCTGCTGGCCGAAGTGGACGGTCAGCCGGTCGGCTTCTCCATCACCTTGCCCGATCTGAACGAGGCCATCCGTCCCTTGCGGGGGCGGCTGACCACGTTCGGACTGCCCATCGGCTTGCTGCGGTTCTGGTACGGACTTCGCCATATCAAGACCGGGCGCATGATGGTCCTGGTCGTGCTTGAAAAATACCGCCGCAGAGGGGTTGCTGAACTCCTCATCCTGAACACGCTGGATTACGGGAAGAACGTGCTCGGCTACACGGGGGCCGAGTTGAGTTGGACGCTTGAGGACAACGTGTTGATCAACCGCACGATCGAGGCCGTCGGCGCGGTCTGCTACAAGCGTTACCGAATTTATGAGAGATCGCTCGGCTGACGGTCGATTCCAGCCTTGACGGGCCGATGGAACCGTGGGCCCTCGCTCCCCGGCCATGCGACCGTGGCGTTTCCTTCCTCGGGCGCGAATGTGTTTTTCGATGCTCGGTCCAAGCCCGCGCGGCCGCCCCCCGCAGGGACACGACGGGGTATGGAAAATGTCCGAAGGCGGTTGCCGCCTGGACGGTTCGGCAGCCGGAACCGGCCCGTTGACGAGGCCAATTCAGCGACCCCCCAACCGGACCAACCTGGAAAAACCATCCTAGGTCGTTTATTTTAACGTTGGAATGTTGGAATCCTCGGACCGATAAGCTGGGCGCACATGCACGCAGAGCCGGAAATCGTCATTACGGGGGTGGGGGTTGTCTGCCCTATCGGAGTTGGTGTGGAGCCGTTCTGGGATTCCCTGGTTTCGGGCAGGAGTGGAATCCGGCGTTTGGGCTGGGACGGTGATGGCCAATTGCTCCACCCCTTCGGCGGCGCGGTGACCCAGTTTGAGCCGGGCCGCTACGTGCGTCCCCGCAAGAACCTCAAGGTCATGAGCCGGGAGATTCAGATGGGCGTGGCGGCCGCGGACATGGCCTGCGCCGCGGCCAACGTCGCCGGGGGCGTGGATCCGGACCGCATGGGCGTGGTATTCGGCGCGGACATGATGGTCACGGAACTGGACGAGTTGGTGGGCGCGTATCGGGCGTGCCTGGCGGAGGGGAGGGTCGAGCTTCGGACTTGGGGCGAAAAAGCCCTGCCCGAGATGTTTCCCCTCTGGATGCTCAAGTATTTGCCGAACATGCCGGCCTGCCACATCGGCATCGCCCAGGACGCCCGAGGGCCGAACAACACCCATACGCTCGGCGAGGTGTCGGGCTTGACGGCCTTGGCCGAGGCGTTTCACGTGCTCGCGCGAGGCCAGGCCGACGTGATGGTCGCCGGCGCCGTCAGTTCGCGGATCCATCCGCTGACCATGGCCCGCTACTGCTCGCTTCCCATGTCGCGACGCAGCGACGAGCCCGTCGCGGCGTGTCGGCCGTTCGACGCCGACCGCGACGGCATGGTGCTCGGCGAGGGGGCCGCGGCGTTTGTCCTGGAGAGCCGGCAGCGGGCCGAGGCGCGGGGCGCGACGGTTTGGGCGCGGGTGTTGGGCTGCGCGAACGTCTTCGAGCCGAGCGAAACCGCGCCGGCCCGGCGGGCCCAGGGCGTTCGCCGGGCCATCGAAAAGGCCCTCGACGCGGCCGGCCTAACCCCCGGCGACATTGGACACGTCAACGCCCACGGACTGAGCACCCCGGACGACGATCGATTCGAGGCGTGGGCGATCCGCGAGGCGTTGGGCGACGTTCCGGTCACCGCGCCGAAGAGTTTTTTTGGCAACCTCGGGGCGGGAGGCGGGGCCGTGGAATTGGCGGCAAGCATCCTGGCGCTGCGACACCGCATGGTGCCTCCCACGCTCAACTACGAGCGCCCCGATCCCGCCTGTCCCATCCGCGTAATCCATGGCGCGCCGATGCCCCACCCTAAGCCCGCTGCCTTGGCCCTGAATCACGGTCCCAACGGCCATGCGGTCGGCGTGGTCCTCGGCGCGGCGGACCGATGACGATGGCTGTCGACTACCAGGCCTGGTCTGCCCGCGTTCGCCGCTTGCACCAGGCGCTCGTGGGGTTGATTCCGCTGGGGACCTCGGTGGGCGTGCGGTCTCCGTCGGGCGAGGAGTGGTATGATCTTCTGGAGCGGAAGCTCTTGCCTCAGATGGAGGCACCGCCGCTGCTGGTGGTCGGGGTGGTGGGCGGGACGAACATCGGCAAATCGCTGTTGTTCAACCATCTCGCCGGCGAGGTGGCCAGCGCGGTCAGCCCCTTCGCCGCCGGCACCAAACACCCGGTTTGCCTCGTCCCCCCCGACGCCGCCGATCCCGGCTTGCTGGCCAGGATCTTCGAGGGATTCACGCTGCGGGCGTGGCGCTCGGCCGAGGACGCCCTGGAAGAATCGGAGGAGAACCTGCTTTTCTGGAGGGTGGGCAAGAACGTGCCGCAGCGCCTCGTCCTCCTCGACGCCCCGGACATCGATTCCGACGCGATGGTCAACTGGCAGCGGGCCCGCGCCATCCGCCAGGCGGCCGACGTCCTCCTGGCCGTGCTGACCCAGCAGAAATACAACGACGCGGCGGTCAAACAATTCTTCCGCGAGGCGGTTCGGGCCGACCAGCCGATCGTCGTGCTGTTCAATCAATGCGACGTCCAGGCGGATCGCGAGTTCTGGCCGATCTGGCTGGCCACGTTCTGCGCCGAGACGCGTGCCCGGCCCGAGCTGGTCTACGTGGTCCCCCACGACCGCGCCGCGGCCGAAACGCTGCGGCTGCCGCTGTACGACGTGGGCAGCGACGGGACGCGGCCGCCGGGCCGTCCCGGGAATCTCCGCGAGGAGCTGGCCTCGCTGCATTTCGACGCCATCAAGATCCGGACGCTGCGCGGCGCCTTGCGGCGCGTGCTCGACGCAGAGCGTGGGTTGCCCGCCTACCTCGCCGCGATCCGCGCGGCGGCCGACGAGTTTCGCACGGCGCATGAGGCGCTTTCGGCGACCGAAATGGCCCGCGTGGAGTGGCCTTCCCTGCCGGCCCGCGTGCTGGTCGACGAGATCCGCGACTGGTGGGACGATGCCCGGCCGCGCTGGTCGCGCAACATCCACGGCTTCTACCGGAGGCTGGGACAGGGGATCACCTGGCCCATCCGACGCATCCGGCGCGGATCCGGGGCGGACGAAGCCGATCGGCTCGCCGCGTTCCACCGCGGCGAACGCGAGGCCATCCTGCGCGCCGTGGAAAAGATGCTTGACGAACTGACGCGGCTTTCGCGGGTGGGCAACGCGACCTTGCGGCCCAAACTGTCCGCCTTGCTGGGCGGCACGGCGCGCGAGGACCTGTTGCGCCGCGTCGAGGCCGCCCACCAAGAACTTCCCGACGTCGACGAGCACTACCGGCGGTTCCTCCGCTCCGAGCTGGACGCGTGGCGCGCCCAGAATCCCGCGGCCGTCCGGTTGCTCCGTTCCTTGGACCACGTGGCCGCCGTCGCCCGGCCCGCCATCTCGGTCCTCCTCTTCGTCAGCGGCTGGCACGTGGCGGGCGACCTGGCCGGCCAGGCGGCGGCCCAAGCCGCCACGCACACGGTCGGCCAATTGGCCCAGGAGGCCGCCATCGCCGGCGGAATCGCCGGCGGCGGCGAGGCCCTGGTCTCCGGCACCACCGAGGGCGTGCGCCAGGCCGCGGGAAAGCTGTTCATCCGGCTCCAGTCGCGCTACGCGCAGCAGCGGGCGGCGTGGCTGGCCGAATGGCTGGAACGGGAACTTCTCGGCGGCGTCCTGGACGAGCTCTGCCGCGGCGCCGAGGTCCCGCGCCATGCCGCGTTCCAGGAAGTCGCGGACCTGATGGAGTCGCTCGCGTGATCCGGAAATGGTGGGCTGCCGTGGTCGCGTGGCTTCGACGCCGTCGGTCCCCCAAGCCGCTTGGCGCGCGGGGCGAGGAGGCCGCCGCAAGGCACCTCAAGCGGCTCGGCTACCAGATCGTCGCGCGGGGCAGCCGTCTGAGTTCCGGCGAGATCGACCTGGTCGCCGTGGACGGCCGGACCGTCGTCTTTGTCGAAGTCAAGACCCGCGAATCCCCCGATGCCGGACACCCCGCCGAGGCCGTGGACGCGGTCAAACAGCGGCGTGTGTCGCGGGCGGCGATGGCGTTCCTGAAAAGCCGCGGGCTGCTGGAGTGCCCGGCCCGGTTCGATGTGGTCGCAGTCACGTGGCCGCCGGGCCAGCGTCGGCCCGCGATCGAGCACTTTCCCAATGCCTTTGAAGCCCCCGGATGCAGGGAGTTTTATTCGTGACGCCATCCCGCCGGATCTTGCCGAGACGCCGCCCCTCGATCAGACAGCTCGGCCCCTGGACCGTGGTGGCGTCCCTGCCCGTCGTATTCCTGCTCGGGCGGGGCTGCGATCAGGCGTTGGCGCCGCATTCGGTCGACGCCTTGCCGGCGATCGAGGTCTATTTCTCGCCGCGGGGCGGGTGCACCGACGCGGTGGTTCGGGAGATCGCCAGCGCCCAAAGCTCTGTCCTGGTCCAAGCCTACTCCTTCACCTCGGCCCCCATCGCCAAGGCCTTGGCCGACGCCAGGGCCCGGGGAGTGGAGGTCGCCGTGATCCTCGACGAGAGCCAGCGGAGCGAGAAATACTCGTCCGCGGACTTCCTCCTCCATGCGGGCATCGCCACCGCGATCGACGACCGTCATGCGATCGCGCACAACAAGGTGATGATCATCGACCAACGGGTCGTGATCACGGGCTCGTTTAACTTCACCAAGGCGGCCGAGGAAAGCAACGCCGAAAACCTCCTCGTCATCCGCGATCCGGCCATCGCTGAAATCTACGCCCGCAACTGGCGCCTTCATGCCGAACACGCGCAGCCGTATACGGGGCGGAAGGACGGACAGGAAGCGTCCGGCGAGGGCGGCGCCGCGCCCCGGAAGAGCAAGAGAAAAACGTAGTCGTACCCGGGGACAATCCCCTGTGCCGATAACGGGACCGGCAACGGTCACAAAAAAACGCTGCCGCTCTTCCCATCAGGAAAAGCGGCAGCGCAGGTGGATCAAACCTCCCGTCGAATTGCGACCGGATGCGTCGCTTCGAGACGAGCGGGGATCGGGCGTGCTACAGCACAAGCCACGGTTGATCCCGGCTCACGAACATGGGTTGGCACCTCCGTCGGAATACCTAACGGGAGGCTCGATTTTTCCTCGTGTTTCCTTGCGTGTGAGGGCCAAGTCCGCGCTTGTCGGCTAAAACCAATATCGGCAAACGGACCCTTACGGCTGCGGTCGATTTTTCGCTCGCAAAGCCTAGGCATTCTATCGCCGCGAGGGCGGAAAAGACAAGGCGTCTTTTGAGTTTTCCGAACGGCGAACGGCCGAACGGCGTGGAAACCGACAGCGGCGGTTGCAAGGCCGTCGGAATCGGCGCCAGGGCCGCCGGCGCGAGGCGTTGAGGACGTGGCCGCGATGAGATCGAGTACCGATCCGACGCGCTCCGGACCCTGCCTGAAGCCCGGTGCTCCCCGCTTCGCCGCGTCGCTGCCCGCGAGTGAATCATGTTGCGGCCCCAAGGGGGACTTCTGGCCACCAGCGCCGTCCGGCGAGGCGCGGACGGTGCGTGGAACTGGCGGGAACCGCGCCGCCCTGGATTGTGTGGATGCCTGTCCGTCACGTGGCGGCAAGAACTCTTCTCTGCCCCCCGACGTTGAGACGCGCATAACGTATTGACAGAAAACAACTTGTGGATTTCTCCTCGCGCCGCCGTCGGCCGCCCCAGCCAGAAGTCGTACACTTAAACAAGTTGCAGGATCGGCGGGAATCCCTGAATAATAACAGCTATTCTTGTACATCACGTTCCTGTCCTGCACACGCCCCCATCACGCGGCAATCTGAACGGAGCCTCCATGCCCCACGACCACCGCAGCAGCGCGTCAAGTTCTCTTGAAAGTCTGATCCGCAAACGAATCCTTGTCCTCGACGGGGCGATGGGCACGATGATCCAGCAGCTTGGACTGGACGAGGCTGCCTATCGGGGGCGCGAGTTCGCCGGCCATCGGCGCGAGTTGAAGGGGTGCAACGATCTGCTCAGCGTGACCCGGCCCGACGACATCACGGCGATTCATCGGGCGTATCTCGCGGCGGGCGCGGACATCATCTGCACGAACACCTTCAATGCCAACCGTATCTCGCTAGCCGACTACGAGCTGACCGATCATGTGCGCCAGATCAATCTGGCCGCGGCCCGATGCGCGCGGCGGGCGGTGGAGGAAGAAGGGAGAGGGGAGAGAGGAAAAGGGAGAGGCGAGGACGCGAACTTGTCTTCTTGCCAAAAAGAAAGCGGCGACAAGTCGCCGCACTCCAAAGGCGCCGCCGTCGCCGTTGGCTCCGGGTTAAACGAGCGCTTCGTGGCCGGGTCGATTGGGCCGACGAACCGCACCGCGTCGATGTCGCCGAACGTGAACGATCCCGGCTATAGGGCTGTGACGTTCGACGAACTCGTGGCGGCCTACGGCGAGCAGGTGGCGGCCTTGGTGGAAGGCGGTGTCGATATTCTCCTTGCCGAGACCGTCTTCGACACGCTCAACCTGAAGGCTTGCCTCTTCGCGATCGAGGACTACTTCGAGAAGCACGACGTGCGACTGCCGGTAATGGTCTCGGTGACGATCACCGACCGGAGCGGACGCACGTTGTCCGGCCAAACGTTGGAGGCCTTCTGGACCTCCATTGCCCACGCCGAGCTGTTCAGCGTGGGAATCAACTGCGCGCTGGGGCCGGAGATGATGCGTGCGCACGTCGAGGAACTCGCCTCGCTGGCGCCGGTGTGGACGAGCTGCCATCCGAACGCGGGCCTGCCCAATGAGTTTGGCGGCTACGACGAGACGCCCGAGCAAATGGCCCGCGTGCTGGGCGAGTTCGCGGCCAAGGGGTGGCTGAACATCGTGGGCGGTTGCTGCGGCACCACGCCGGCGCACATCCGCGCGATCGCCGCGGCGGTGAGGTGTCATCCGCCGCGCACGCCGCCGCCGCCCGACCCCCACACCCGCTTCGCCGGCCTGGAGCCGCTGGTGCTCCGCCCGGAAAGCGCGTTCACGATGATCGGCGAGCGGACCAATGTGTCGGGCTCGCGGGCGTTTGCCCGCATGGTCCGCGAGGGGCGGCTGGAAGAGGCCGTGGCGGTCGCCCGGCAGCAGGTCGAAGGCGGGGCGAACATCCTCGACGTGAACCTCGACGACGCGCTCCTGGACGGCGAGGCCATGATGCCCCGCTTCCTCAACCTCCTGGCCGCCGAGCCCGACGTGGCCCGCGTGCCGTTCATGATCGATAGCTCCAAGTGGTCGATCCTCGAGGCCGGCCTGAAATGCGTGCAGGGCAAGCCGATCGTCAACTCGATCAGCCTCAAGGAGGGCGAGGAGGCCTTCGTTCGTCAGGCGAGGCTCATCCGGCGCTACGGGGCCGCTTGCGTCGTGATGATGTTCGACGAGCAGGGCCAGGCGGTCACCGTCGAGCACAAGGTGGCCATCGCCCGCCGCGCGTACCGCCTGTTGACCGAGAAGGCCGGCGTAAAGCCGGCCGACATCATCTTCGACCCGAACGTCCTCACCGTGGGCACGGGCATCGAGGAGCACAACCGCTACGCCGTGGCGTTCATCGAGGCCACGCGGCAGATCAAGGAGCTGTTTCCCGACGTCAAGGTCTCCGGCGGGATCAGCAACGTGTCGTTCGCCTTCCGCAGCGCGGAGCCGGTGCGGCGGGCGATGCACTCGGCGTTCCTGTATCACGCGATCCGGGCGGGCCTGGACATGGCGATCGTCAACGCCGGCCAGTTGGACATTTACGAAGACATCCCGCCGGAGTTGCTCCAGCGCGTGGAAGACGTGCTCTTGGACCGTCGCCCCGACGCTACGGAGCGGCTCATTTCCTTCGCCGAATCGCTCGCCGGGCAGCCGGAGCAAGCCAAGGCCAGACTCGCCTGGCGCGAGGCGCCGGTTGAAGAGCGGCTGCGCCATGCTTTGGTCGAAGGCATCGTCGAGTACATCGAGCAGGACGTGGAAGAGGCCCGGTCGAAGTATCCCAGTTGCCTGGCGATCATCGAGGGCCCGCTCATGGCCGGGATGCAGGTGGTGGGCGACCTGTTCGGCGCCGGCAAGATGTTCTTGCCCCAGGTGGTCAAGAGCGCCCGGGTGATGAAAAAGGCCGTGGCCTATCTGCTGCCGTTCATGGAACAGGGCAGGGACGCTTCGACGCCGCAGAGAAACGGCCGCGGCACGATTGTCATGGCCACGGTCAAGGGCGACGTCCACGACATCGGCAAGAACATCGTGGGCATCGTGCTGGCGTGCAACAACTACCGGGTGATCGACCTGGGCGTGATGGTCCCTTGCGACAAGATCCTTCAGACGGCGATTGACGAACGGGCCGACCTGATCGGGCTGAGCGGCCTGATCACGCCGAGCCTGGAAGAAATGGTCCACGTGGCCCGCGAAATGGACCGCCGCGGCATGGACCTGCCGCTGTTGATCGGCGGGGCCACGACCAGCGCCAAGCACACGGCGGTGAAGATCGCTCCGGCCTACCGGCACATCACGATCCACGTGCCCGACGCCTCGCGGTGCGCGGGCGTGGTCGACCGGTTGATGCAGCCGGACTCGCGGCGGGCGCTGGACGCCGAAAACCGGGCCGAACAGCAGCGCCTGGCGGAGGCCTACCAGCGGCGATTGCAAACCGAACTCGTGCCTTATGCCGAGGCGCTGGCGCGGCGGTTTCCCACCGACTGGAGCGCCGTGCGGATCGACGCCCCGGCGTTCCTTGGCGTGAGAGTGCTGGAAGACTATCCGCTTGACGAGCTCGCAGGGTACATCGACTGGTCGCCGTTCTTCATGACCTGGGAGCTTCGCGGCAAGTACCCGAAGATATTCGACGATCCCAGCGTCGGTCCCGAGGCGCGTCGCCTGTTCGACGACGCCCAAGAAATGCTCGACCGGATCCTCCGCGAGAAGCTGCTCGGCGCTCGGGGCGTGTACGGCTTCTGGCCCGCGGCCTCGGTCGGCGACGACATCCTCGTCTACGACCACAGCGATCATTCCAGCGAACTAGCCCGCTTCCACACCCTGCGGCAGCAATGGCGGCGCAAAGGGCAGGAGCATTTCCTGTCCCTGGCCGATTTCATCGCGCCGCGGGAAAGCGGTCGAACGGATTACCTGGGGGCGTTCGCGGTCACCGCCGGCATCGGCGCGGCCGAGTTGGTCGCGCGTTTCGAGGCCGACCACGACGATTATCGCGCGATCATGGCCAAGGCCCTGGCCGATCGACTGGCCGAGGCCTTCGCCGAGCGGCTGCACCAGATCGCCCGCCGCGACTGGGGGTACGGCCGCGAGGAGCAGTTCACGAACGACGATCTGATCGCCGAGCGATACCGCGGCATCCGGCCCGCCTCCGGCTATCCGGCCTGTCCCGACCATACGGAGAAGACGATTCTCTTCCGCCTGCTCGATGCCGAGCGCCGCACCGGCATCCGATTGACGGAGACGCTGGCGATGGACCCGGCCGCGTCGGTGTGCGGGCTCTACTTGGCCCATCCCCAGGCCCGCTACTTCTCCGTGGACCGCATCGCCCGCGACCAGGTCGAGCACTACGCCCGTCGCAAAGGCTGGACCCTCGCGGAGGCCGAGCGCTGGCTGGCCCCGAACCTGGGCTACGAGCCGTGACCCGCTTCCCGCCGAAGCTCCTCGCAACGCTTGCGGAGCGTCGCGAGCGTCGGTTGATGCAGCGGGTTTCGGGCCAGATCGTTCACTTCGTCCGGATCGCTGGCCAGATCGAACAACTGCTCATAGACCGGCGTCATTTCCGGGTAACGCACGTACTTCCATCGTTCGCTGCGCACGCCGTCGATGAGCGGATAGTACTGTTCAGGCAGGAGGAAATGGTTTTCGCAAAAGAAATCCTCGCGCCAGGCGATGCGCTCGCCCCGCACCAGCGGCAGGAGGCTTCGACCCTGCATGGCCTTGGGCGCCGCGATTCCCGCCGCGTCCAACACCGTCGAGGCCACGTCGAGGTTCAGCGCCAGCTCGGTCCGCTTCTGCCCGCGGGCCGACTTGGGCGCGCGGGGGTCGAACACCACCAGCGGGATCCGGATCGAGGCGTCGTACAGCAATTGCTTTCCGCCAAGCTGATAGTCGCCCATCATGTCCCCGTTGTCGCTCAGGAAGATGATCACCGTGTTGTTGGCGAAGCCGCGGGCGGCCAGGTCTTCGCGGATCTGGCCGATGGCCCGGTCCACGCCGGTGATCAACCGGTAATAGTCCTTCATCGTCGCCTGGTGTTTTTCGGGCGTGCTGAAGCGAAGCTCCCAATAGCTGGTGCGGGCATTGCACTTGCGGAGGAACGGCGGCAGGGCGTCGAAGAATTCGCTTCGGGCGGTGGGGGGATACGGGACGAGGGCGTCGGCGTAGAGCGATTTCAGGTCCGGCTCCGCGTGGTAGCCGAGATAGCCCTCGCCCGAGTGCGGGGCCTTGAAGCTGATCGACAGGCACCACGGCTTTTCGGGCGGGGCGGCGGCGAGGAAATCGCGGGCCTGATCGACCATGACCTGGTTGAGGTGCTTGCCCGGATGCTCCTTGGGGAAATAAACCCCTTGGCCATAGAACCCGTACCAGCGGTCGAACACCTCGCTGCCCTCGATATCGCGGGGCGGCCGACCGCGGGGCACGTCGCCCACCCCGTATTTGCCGATGAATCCCGTGAAGTACCCCGCCTTGCGAAGCAGCATCGGATAGCTTCGCTCCAGTTGCGCTCGCCGCAAGCAGTCGGTGTGGAAGTTGCAGCGGTGGGCCCGCTCGTACTGGCCGAGGAAGATCGACGCCCGGCTCGCGGCGCACACCGAGCTGGTGACAAAGGCGTTGACGAACCGCGTTCCCTCGGCCGCCAGGCGGTCCATTTCCGGCGTGCGCACGATCGGGTTGCCCGCGCAACCCAGGGCGTCCCAGCGCTGATCGTCGGTCAGCAGGACGAGGATGTTGGGCCGATCCGCGGCCGGTCCGGTCCAGGCGGCGGCCCCGGCCATCGCAAAAAGCATCAGGAGGCCATTCATATCAGTCCGTACTTCGCGAGTTTGTCGCGGAAAGTGGAAGGTTTCATGCCCAGGGCCGCGGCCGCGGCATTCTTGTTGCCGCCGGCGGCCTGAAGGGCGCTCTCCAAGAGTTCGCGTTCGGTCTTCTGGATCGTGGCCTGAAACGAGCCGGAGGCCGCGGACAAATGCTGGGAAAGGCCGTCGATCTCGGCCAACAACAAGTCGCCGCTGATCACGCCCGAACCCACCAGATAAGCCCGTTGCAGCACGTGAAGCAGCTCACGCACGTTGCCCGGCCAATCGTGGCGCTGAAGGACCTCGACGGCCGAGGGTTCGAGGGAGACGGGCTGGTCGGGCGCGATGCGCTTCAGCAGGTGCTGGGCCAGAAGCGGAATGTCTTCACGCCGTTCGCGGAGCGGCGGAATGTTCACGCGGAGCACGTCCAGCCGGTAGTACAGGTCCTGGCGAAACGTGCCGCCGGACACCTTCTCCAAAAGGTTCCTTTTGGTCGAGGCCACGATCCGCACGTTCGCGCGGATGGGGGTCGTCCCGCCGACGCGCTCGAAGATCTTCTCCTCGATCGCGCGGAGCAGCTTGGCCTGGTGCTCCAAGGGAATATCGTCCACGTCGTCCAGGTAGAGCGTGCCGCCTTCGGCCAGCTCGAACCGGCCGGGCCGCCGCTGTTCGGCGCCGGTGAAGGAGCCGCGTTCGTGGCCGTACAGCTCGCTTTCGATGAGCTGGCTGGGAAACAGGGTGCACCCGACCTTGACGAAGGGGCATGCGCGGCGGGGCGAGTTCCGATGGATCGCCGCGGCGATCAGGTCCTTGCCCGTCCCCGTCTCGCCAAACAGCAAAACGTTGGCGTCGGACCGCACGCAAATCTCGATCATCCGCCGCACCCGCTGCATGGCGGCCGATTGGCCGATTACGGTCTGATCGATGTTTTCGCTGGCCGACTGGAGGGTGTTCCGACCGGCCGGCGGGGCGGGGCGCCGCGCGGCCTGGATTTGGGCCAAGAGCGGAAAAATGTCTTCGTTGCGAAAGGGCTTGGTCACGAAATCATACGCCCCGAGTTTCCCCGCCTCCACGGCCAGGGGAATGCTCCCGTAGGCGGTCATGATGATCACCTCCGTGTCGGCCGTGGGGTCGCGCTTGATCAGCTTGAGCAGTTCGATGCCATCGAGCTTGGGCATTTTCAAGTCGGTGATCACCACGTCGAACCGCCCGGACTTGAGGTGCTCCAGCGCTTCCATCCCGTCGGCGGCCGTGGCGACCTCGTGGCCCTGACCGGCCAGATCCTGGGCCAGCGTGACCCGCTTCATCTTCTCGTCGTCGGCGACCAGGATTCTCATGGCTTGCGGCTTAAGACTCCTTTGGCGGGATCGAGGATGACCCGAAACACCGTCCCGCGCCCCACCACGCTCTGCACCTCCATGCGCCCCCCCATTTCACTGACCAACATCCGGCACAGCCCCAGCCCCAAGCCCGTGCCGCCGCTTTCCGCCCGCGTCGTGAAGAACGGCTCGAACACCTTTTCCAAGTGCACCCGGGGAATCCCCACTCCGGTGTCGATGACCTCGATGGCCACTCCTTCCGTGGCCTCCTCGTCGCGGCTGCCCAGCGTGCGCGTGCGGAGCGTGAGGGTTCCGCCGTTGGGCATGGCGGCAAAGGCGTTCATGCACAGATTGAACAGCACCTCCTGAAGAGTATAGGAATCGCCGTTGACCAAGGGAACCTCGCCTAGTTCCGTGCGAATCTCGATCCCATTGTGCTGGGGGATCGACAGGAAGTGCAACGTGGCTTCCACGACCGCGTTGACGTCGGTGGGCTGGACGGTGATGCCGTGGGGGCGGGCAAACGATTGGACCCGCTTGGCCGTCCGCTCGATGCGGTCCAAGGCATCGACCATCATCTGGACGTAGTCGGTCAGGAGCGGATCGTCCTTGAGCCGTTCGCCGATGCGCTGGAGGCAGTTTTGCAATCCGTCGAGCGGGTTGGCGATCTGGTGGGCAATGCCGGCGACCAACTGTCCGATGCCCAGAAGCTTTTCCTTCTGGCGGATTTCGGCGTGGGCCCGATCCACGTAGCGGCGGATCGACGTGGTGAAATAGGTGGCCATCGTCAGCGTGCTGGCCAACCCGGCGAACACCATGAGCAGATACAGGCCGTCGGGCTGCCAGCCGCCCGGCGGATCGGACCGGAAGTGCAGCGAGGCCGGCCGTGCCACTCCCCACCATTGCAGGAGCATCACCGCGGCGACCATGCCCACCGCCGTCAAGCACACCGCGTAGGGCGTCCGCCCGCGCAAGTACATGCCGGCGATGATCATGTGAAACACATAGAACGGCAGGAAGGGATTCCTGGGCAGGTCGGAAAAATACAACAGCAAGGTGAGCGAGGCGAGATCCACCAGGATTTGGAGCAGGATGTTCCGCTCCACCCCTTGGCGGATCTCGCCCCAGTCGCGCTGGCTGAGCCGAAACAGCAGATTGCAGCCGAGCATGGCCGCGCCGACCACGTACAGAGGCGTCGGATCGGGCAACACGCCGACGGCCCACCCCAGCGTGGTCACGACGAAGACCGCCCCGCAGGCCCAAAACCGCAGGGAAACCAGCCAGCGAGCGCCCTCTGGGGGAAGCTTCATCTCAGTACGACGCCATCTCGCGCACGATGTGATCGGCCAGAGCGGATCGGGTGCGGGCGTCCAGCCCGGCGATCCCGCCCACTGCGTCCGGTTGCACCGCCAGCGTCGTGATCTTGCTGGCCGCGTCTCCCGACTCGACGGCAAACTCGGGCTTGCTGTGCCGGGCCAACCCGCCGGGCAGCAGGCCGCTGTCGCGGGCCAGAAGGACCAGCACCCGATCACACGCCCCGGCGGTCTTCAAAATGTTGGCCGGCGTGAGGTTGGCCTCGCCGGGCGTGATGACCACCGGAAACATCATGGCCAACAGTTTCTGTCCGATCTCGTATCCGAGCCCCTCGTTCCGCCACAACAGTCCCGGACCCGCCATGAGTTGGACTTTGTGACCCTGGCGGTTGGTGATGGCGATCGTGCTGATTGGCTCGGACGGGCCCTTCGGCCGTTCCGGCTTGGGGGGCTCTTGGACCCGGAACGCCGCGGCCAAAATGTCGGCGATCTCGCTATCGGCGAACGGCTCCACGGCGTAGTAGAAGATCTTCTTCTTGCGATAGGCGGTCTCCAACGCCGCGTCCTGGGCGGCGACCACGACGACCCGAAGCCCAGGCGCCCGGCTGTTGATCAAGCCCACCAATTCCGGACCGCCGTCCCCCCACGAGACCGCGTCCAAGATCAGCACCCGGCCCTCGACGTCGTTCAGGGCGGCGGACACCGCATCGCGGTCCGAAAGCGTCTGGACCTGGCAGCCCAACGCCATCAACCTCTTTGCCTGCTCCTCCGCCGATCGCGGATTGGCATTGACCAGCAACACTTGTCGCGGCCGGCAATTCTTCAGTTCCTCTTCGTAACGCGTGGTGCACACGCACGCCAGCCAACCTTCGCCGCAGGGATCGGTCGCCAGCCGGCTGGGATGCTGCGGCAGACTCTCGTTGACCGCCACCACCACGCCGGAGATGGGGGCCGGGACGAGGACGGGCGGGGCATCTCCCGCCGCGACGCTTGCCATGGGCAGCCCCTGATACACGACCTCGCCGATCCGCGGCAATCGAATCGCGATCCGATTCGCGCGGTGAAGCCCGGAAAGCACCACCCCCACGCAGGCCGATCCGTCGGCTTCCAGCCGGAACCACGACTCGTGCCAAAACAGGACTTGCTCGACGGGGCCGACTTCCGCGGGGGCGGGCTCTGCCGCCGCGGCGGCCTCCACCGGCTCCGGACGGGTCGCCAACACCCGCTGCACGGCCCGGGTGATCTCCTCCGACGTGAACGGTTTCGTCACATAGTCGCTTGCGCCCAAACGCATCGCCGCTGCGGCGTTCGGGATGCTCGGATACCCGGTAATGATCAACACGGGCACCTCCGGGTCCTTTTCGCGGAGGGACTCCAGGAATTGGATGCCGTCCATGTTGGGCATCTTGATGTCCAAGAGGATGATCCGGTACTTCTTCTGTTTTGCCCAGGCGAGCCCCTCGCGGGCATCACAGGTCGTCTCCACGTCGAACCCCTGCCGCGAAAAGATGCGCCGACAGGCCTGGCACACGACTTCCTCGTCGTCGACCACCAACAGTTTCGGGTTTTCCGCCATAGCTTGTTCTCCCAGCAGTCGCTGAATGCCCCTCGGATGCCGTGGCGGCCTTCGCCCGGCCAATCCAAGCGTCGCCCGAGTATTTAGCAACCCCCGTGCCAATGCCCCAAGGGCCTTTCGTCAATCCCCAAAAAACCTCGACGATGCCGCTGGTTGAAACGTTAATCCATTGGAAATTAACGCTTTATACAGAACGAAAAACTTCCCGCGTTCCCACCTCAGGTGCAAGATTTCAGGGCCGCCGGAACCAGAGTTCCCATGGTGATGTATATGATACCATACAGTGTATAGCTGCAAATACACCCTGGGTGACCGAAGGGGAACTCAATGGGGGCGAGACGGGCTGGGGCGTCGGCCCGATCCGCTATCCGGCAGTTCGCTCAGGGGATGCGGCTGACTCAGCTTGAGCGGCCTTGAGCTTTGCCGAGACTTCGCGGAGGAATTGCCGCCCCAGGGCGATCTCCAGCCCCAGCCACACCATCCCCGCAACGGCCAGCGGCAACAGGTAATAGACTCCCCGAAACACAAGCAGCGCCGCCGTCATGGCCTCTTTCTGTTCCAAGAAAAAGGCCACCATGACCGCGTCGAACACGCCAATTCCGGCTGGAACGTGCAAGAACACCTGGACCACCAAGGCCAACAGGAACACGCTGAGAAAGGTCGGGTACGTTACGGAGACTCCCTGCGGCAACAGTACATAAAACACGCAGGCAGCAATCATCAGGTCGGCGCAGGAGATGCCGATCTGTCCCAGGGACAGGCCGGGCGGCGGGAGCGGCAAGTCCCATCGCCAGATCCGAAGCGGTTTCCGCCGGATGGCGCAGACGCCAAGATAGGCGACTACGTGGGCCAACAAGATCGCGCCCAGCCAAGGCAGGCCCCGCGAGGCCAGCCAGTCGCCGGCCCATGGCGGCAGCAGGGCGAGGAATCCTGCTGGAATGGGGAGGGGGACCAAAAGGAACATGGTTCCCGCCAACGCCAGGACGCCCAGCCAAAAGGTCAACCCCAGGATGGCCACCAGTTGAACGATCTCGACCATGGAGAACTTCCAGGCCGAGTAAATGCGGTAGCGCATCGACGAGCCGCCAAACATGGCCCCCAGATTGAAACTGCTCACGTGGCCAATGAACGAGGCCACCGCCAATTTTCCCCACGGCAGCCCATGGCCAAGGTACCGTATCGCCAGCCAGTCGTAGCCCATCAGGATTACGTAGTTCACGGCGGTCAGCCCGATGGCGATGCCGATCTGGCTCGTTTGCATCGCCTTCAGGTGCTTGACCAGCTCATTGAAATCCAGGTCCCGCAACAGGTGATACAGAAGCCAACCCGCTCCGACGAAAATCGCCAGAAGGACCACAGGGCGAATGATCCGCGCAACGGGCTTCATTGCGGACACGGCTGAACCAAAGTTTCGGAACAGGTAAGATCGGGGCCATAGGATAGCCAATCCACGCCGTGGACCGCAAGGGGAAACAATGCACCCCACATGGGGACTGCTTCCCCACTACCATCGATCTTGGCATCGCACGCCATTTTCGTCCCCTTGCCACGGGTGGCGCAATTTTTCGACGAACAGGCTCCGATTCGCTTCCTCGCACGGGGGCCATGCTGTGTTCGTGCGTGGAGAATCGTCATCACCCTCTGTCTGCTGGATCCGCCGCAACGGACGCACGACTCCAAGCATCCAGCCCCCGGGCAGTCTTGGGGGCGCTCCGTGCCCGTTCACGGGGAGTACTGGCCCGGTTTCCGCGGCGAAGTCCGCGAAAACGGGCTTGTCCCCTGTGCCTGGAACGGCCTGGGAACGGTTGCTCCGCTACGCCCCGTCCCCGTCAAACGATTTCCTCATTCGGTTCGATGGATCATGGACAACGGGGGGTGTGCTATTCCCCGCGCAATGCGGCCAGGAGGGGAGAACGGACCGCGGCCCGCACGGCGGCAAGACCGGCCGCCAAGCCGGTCCCGAGGACCAGCCCGAGCGTCCCGGCAAGCGACGCCCAAGGAATGGCGGCCGAACCGGTCCACAGGTGCGGCAACACGGCGACGGCCGCCGAAAACACGCCGCAACCCAATCCCGCGCCTAGCAGCATGGCGTTTTCCAGTGTCACCAGGGCGGCCAGCGTGCGGCGGCGAAAGCCGGTCGCCCGAAGAGTGGCCAGTTCCCTCCGTCGTTCCAGGACGCTCCGCAATTGCACCGCGCCGAGGCCGAACGTGCCCAGCAAAAGCCCCAGCCCCCCGAGACTCTGGAAGGTCGACAAATAGGTGTTTTCCACCGCCTGGAACGCGGCCAGGCGTTGGCTGGCAATTTGGGTCCAAATCCCGAAATCGCCGAGCGTCCGCTCGAGGACCCGCCGCACTTCTTCCACCTTCGCGGCATGCGCGTCGGTTTCGATCAGGAAAAAGCGGAAGCCGACTTGCTCGGGGAACAGGTTCAGGAATGCCTTTTCGCTGATCAGCAGGTCCCCCTGGAAGAGGCTTGCTTTCAACAGGCCCACGACGACCAGGCGCACGGGCCGGCCGGCGCCGTCCTGAATGTCGAGACTCTCGCCCACCCCTTTCCAAAGCTGGAGCGAGTAATTGGCCGTGTTCTTCTCCAGCACCACGGGCACGCGCGGCACACCATCCTCGTCGGGGGCGAGTTCGGTTTCGAGGAGGCGCCAGGGGTTGGCAGGCGGCGGGGCGGCCTGGCCCGACCCCAAGTCGGCCGGCGACGCGACCGACGCCCACGCGAATCCGCCGCGTTCCAAGAATTCGCGGGGCAGGCCCAAGATCCGCGGTTGACGCGGACGGTAAAGGTTCAGGCAACTGGCGTCGTCTCCGGGCCGGAGGCGGAGCGGCAGCGTGCGCGCGGCGGCCAAAGCCTGGGAATCGTCGGGCTCAAACCCAAGTTGCTGGCGTCCCTCCGGCGTATTGAGATCGTAGTGGATCGGCTGATCGGTCTCGGCAACGATCGTGAAACCGCCGTTGGCGCTGTGCAGGTCCGGCCTGGCCTTGGCCGGGTCGCGGCGGAACGCGCTGACCGCCACGATCAAGAACGAGGCCGCGGCCACCAGGCCGATCGACAGCGTGCTTCGCAGGGGATTTCGAGCGGCGCTGCGCGCGGCCAGACGCAGGAGATTGCCGCGGCCGACAGCCACGGCCGGGCCCGTGGCCCCGCGTTCCAGCCGCCCCCACACGGCGAGGAGACTCGCGGCCAAGACCAGCGCCCCCGCTCCGAAGAAGGCTGGGGCCTGAAAGTCGTCGCTCGCTCGGCCCGCCAGCACAGCCAGGCCTGCCGCAGCGGCAAGCGCGATTCCCGCCAGCCGGTTGGCCCACCGAGGGGCAGGCCCGATCCTCGTCGCTATCGAGTCGATTTCGCCGGCCAACAAGCGGCGCGGGCGTCCGCGGCTTGCGCGCCAAGCCGACAACCCCATCGCCGCCACAGCCACGGCCAGTCCGCTTGCAAATCCCATGGCGAGGCTCGTCCACTGGACGTGAAGCGACAGGAAGGGCGTCACCACGGCGGCCAACCACAGCGTGTGGAGGCCGGCGATCAACAGGGCCGCGTAGCCGATGCCCGCCGCCAGCCCCACGGCGCTTCCCGCCGCGGCCACGAACAAGGCCTCGCCGAACCATAGCGCGGTCACGGACCCGCGACCCCACCCCACGGCCAACAAAATCCCGATTTCTCTTGCCCGGCGGTCCACCCCCAGGCGGAAGACGAGGGCCACGAGCATCGCCGCCGCGGCGATCAGGAAGAAGCTGAACCCAAGGAACAGCAGTTCGAACGGCGTGGTCCCGGCCGAGGCGGCCAGGCCTTGGGCCTTGACCGGCTGGAACACGAAGCCCATGGCGGCCGGCGGCGGCCGGAGCTCCGCGCGAATCCGCTCCAGCGCCGCCGGCTCGCGCGTGGCGAAGCGGATCGAGGTGGTCTGGCCGAACCGGCTCGCCCAAAGCTTCCGGCCCGTGCGCAGCGACACGAACGCCTTCGGCGTGGCGCGGTGGGCCTGCCAATACTCGTCGTCCTTCTTGCGCACGCGTTCGGCGTCGAAGGGGAACGGCGGATTCCACTCGTTGATCGATTTCTGGTCGGTGACGCCGGGGACTTCGGGCGTGAAGTCGGGATCGGCGGCAGCCCCGGCGAGTTCCAGAATGGCCGCCAGCCGAAAGGTCGCCGATCGCTCAAGGACCTCGCCCCGGCTGGTCTCGGGCTCGAAATACTTGACCAGAACGGTGTCTCCCGGCCGAGCCTGAAGGTCTTCCGCCGCCCAACGGTTCAGGGCGATTTCTCCATCGGCGAGCGGGGCCACCGGCTTGCCGTCGAGCGAGCGCATCGGGCCCAGCGGCGGCCGATCGGTGAAATCCACCGCGGTGATCGTCGAATACGGAATCTCGCGGCCCCGGCAGGCGATGGTGTTGGCCAAATAGGTGAAGGCGGGTTGCACGCCCGCCGCGGCAAGCGAAGTGGCCAGGGCGGCCGTCTCCACCGCCGGTTCCAGCAGCATTCGATCCGAGGTGACGTGGAGGTACTCCCGCGGCGTTCGCGCCACCCGAATCCCATAGTCTTCCAGCCGCGGCTCAAGCAGAGCCTGAATGGACTCGGAGGCCCCGGCGACGAGAATCGCGTTGACGCGGTCCGGCTGTCTGAGCCGATCCTGGAGCCAGGCGAGCGACACGTAGGCATTGCGCGGCGTCTGTTGGCTCGCCTCCAGGCTGAAGCGGCCGAATCCCCGTGCCGGAATGATCTCCCGCACGGTCGCGCGGTGGCCGCGGACGGTCTCGGATTTGCGGCCCAGGGGGCTGTCGGCCGGAATCGCGCCGACCTCGGGCAGGCGAAGCAGCACGGCGTCGCCGACGTGGACTTGCAATTGGTCCGCCAAGGCCTGATTGAGCACCACCTCGCGCGGACCTGGGGCTGGGACCGGTTGACCGACGCCGGGGGAGGCCTGCGGCGGACCGTTTGGTCCGCCGACAAGGCGGGAAGGCGTCTCGCTCGCCGCCGTCGGCGTTGCATCGGACGCCAACGCCCAAAACCGCCAGTCGCAGCCGACAAGCTGGACGCGATTGGCCCGCGCCGGCCGCTCGCCGCCGTCAGCCTTCTCCACACTCACCCGGAGCAACAGGGCCGGCACGGCCGCCGCGTGGGGAGGAAAACCTGGATGGGCGGCGAGTTCGTCGGCCAGCTTTTCGCGAAAGAAACGTTGGGCCACGAGCGCTTGATCGATGCGTCCCAGACGTTCCAGGGTCAATTGACGCAGGCTGCCTCGCATCGAGTCGCCGACCAATAGCGCGCCGGTGACCACGGCCGCGCCGACCGCCACCGCGCAGCCCACCGCAACGTTCGCCCGGCCGTAGTAGGCCAGCGACGCCAGCAGCAGTCGCATCTTGGAGATGGGGAGCGCACGGGGCCTTGCGTCAATGCTCACGGTCATCGTCTCCCGGCCCTGGCCTTCGTCCACGCCGACTACGACTCCTTCAGCCGGCCGTCGTCGAGTTCGAAGCGGCGGCCCATGCGCGCGGCGAGTGCGAGGCTGTGGGTCGCAACGATCAGCATGGCGCCTTCCTGAACCTGGAGTTCCAGCAAGAGTTCCGCCACTTTGGCGGCGTTGGTCCGGTCCAGGTTTCCGGTGGGTTCGTCGGCCAGCACCAAGGCGGGTCGATGGATCAACGCCCGCGCCAGGGCGGCTCGCTGCCGCTCGCCTCCGGACAGCTCGGCCGGCCGATGATCCATGCGCGAGGCGAGTCCGACCCGGGCGAGCAACTCCCGGGCGCGCTGGACCAACTCGCGTTCCACCCGGCCCCGCGCAATCGCCGGAACCAACACGTTCTCCAAAACGGAGCATTGGGGGAGCAAATGGTGGTCCTGAAAGACGAAGCCGATGCGGCGGTTGCGCAGGAGGGCCAAGGCCGAGTCGGGCAAGGTCGCCAGATCTTCCCCGTCGAGAACCACGCGCCCCCGCGTGGGCGGCTCCAGCGTGCCCAGGATGTTCAGCAGCGTGCTCTTGCCCGAGCCGCTCGGGCCCGTGATCGCCACGCAATCGCCCGCGTTCAGTTCCAGCGAAATGCCGCGAAGCACCACGAGCGGTTCGTCCCGGGTGGGAAACTCCTTGGCCAGATTGTCCACGGTTAGTCGGCTCATCGGCGGAGCGGGCCCGAGACTTGGGATTCCAAGGTTGGGATGCCGAAGGAATCGATTTCCAACAGGGCGAGGGTCCCGAGTCCGTAGAACGTGTACTCGGGATCGGCGCGGTCGTCCCAGGCCGCGCCTCGGAAGCCCCCTTCGGGCGATTCCAGCGACGCGACATACCGCCTTGCCGCGGCGGCGTCGATCGCGGAGAGGGCCTCAAGATCGGCCAGCGCCGTTAGCCCGGCGAGCGTGCTCAACAGGTCGGCGACCGGAATCCGCGTGTTCGCGCGAAGGCCGCCCTCCCGATTCTGCATGGCCAAGAGGAACGGAGCGCTTAGCGACCGCGTCGAGTCGTCCAGGACGCCAAGCAACTTCAGCAGTCCCACGGCGGCCGCGGTCGGGTTCGTGCCGCTATGGGGCAGCGCGTCCAGTTCGACGAAGCCGCCGTCGGGCCGCTGGCGCGACCGAATCAAGGCGGCCATTCGCTGGGGTTCCGGAATCCCGGCGCCGAGAAGATCCAAACAGGCGGCCGTAAGAAACGTATGGTACGTGCTGCTGCTCAAGCTTCGCTCGGTCTTGGCGTAGCCGCCGTCGGGTCGGCGGAAGCGTTGAAGGGTCTCTTCGAGCGTCCGTGTTCGATTGCACCCGGCGCGCGCGAAGACGTCGATCCCCGACGCGGCTTCCAAAAGCGCCGCGCTAAGAACCAGGGAAAGAAAATCGATGGCCGGAAGCGGCTTGCACGCGTGCTGGGAGAGAAACTCCCCCGCCCGGCGCGCCACATCGTCCTCCAGCCGCCCGACGAGCGCCAGGGCGCGCAGGGCGAACCCGGTGTAATACAGGTCGCTCGGCCCCTCCCGGCCGGAAAAGCCTCCGTCGGCATTCTGCGCGGCGGCGAGGAACGCGGCGTGCCGCTGGGAAAATGGCTCGCTAAACCGCGCCGCGCCGGCCGACAAACGGAACGTCATTTGAGCCAAATACGACATGGGCAACCATCACGCGGTCTGGGAGCGCGCGGGCAAAGCCTCCTTCGCGGCCTTTCCTCGCCGGAATTCGGGCCCGCTGGGAACGGCCGCCCCTGGCTCTCTCTCCGCCACCGGAACCAGTCTAGGGACCGCCCGCCGCTTGGGCAAGCTCTTCCAGATCGGCGAACAGACGGGTTCTCAGCAACTCCAGCCGTTTCGCACGGCGGGCCAGACGCCGGGGCAACGCTTGAGGGTCCAGCCGTTCCGGCTCCAGGAAGACTCGGGCCGGGTCGTCGAGTTGGTGCGCGCAGGCCGCGCGCCACAAGAGCCAGGCGTCCAAAACGCCCAGACGATGCGCCTTGGCCAACGCGAAAAAGAGCCTGATAGGGCCGTAAAAAGGGGCGGGTCTTCGCCGCGACTCGGAAAGGCGGCAAAGCAATCCGACGAGCAACACGACGGCCACAAAGCCCGCGGCGATGAGCATCAGGCGGGTCGAATCGACCGTCGCCTGGCCCCGTTGCAGGCCATCGGCGGCTTGGGCAGCCACGTCCCCGAGGCCAGTCCGCTCGCCGATCGCCCAGAGCGGGGTCATCCAACGGATCATCGCGTGGCCTCCGTGAATTCCTGGATGTTCAGCCCCAGGCTTTTCCTCGCCGCCTCGCGAACCGCCAGACTGCGGTCATGGAGCGCCTCGGCGAGCGCTTCGCGCGCCGGCTCGGAACGCGATTCTCCCAGGGTGGCGGCGGCCTCGGCGCGGATCAAGTGATCGTCGTCCTGCAACAACGGGACGATCGCCTCCTCGACTTCCGGAACCAACCGCAAGGCCCGGGCCACGGCCAATCCCCGGAGCCGCCGCGAGCGGACGATCGACTCCAGCTCGGCCCGGAGCAACGGCACGGTTTGCGAATCCACTTTCTTGACCAGCTCTCCCGTGCTGGCGCGGACTTCGTCATCCAGCAGATCGAAGCTGGCCAGGTAGCGAGGGAACGTGAACTCCTCAAGGCACTTGCGCGCCGCGCTGCGAACCACGACGTGCGGACTGTCAATCATTTCGACCAGGCGGGCCAGGGCCCCCGGGATGCCGCGATTGCGCAATTGGACAAGGATTCGGGCCTGAACCTCGGGGTCCTCATCGTCCAGGGCGGCCAGGGCGGCCAGATTTGCGTCAACCCCGCGGAACTGGTCGAGGGCGTCGGCGGCGGCGCGGCGTCCGGTCGCCTTGCCGCGCCGAAGCACGTGCTCAACCAGCGCATAGGCCTGGCTGCGCGCGATGCCCGACTCCATCGCCAGGCGGACCGCCGACTCTTGTTCCCGGTCGCCAAGCGCGTCCAAGAGGGCGGCGTTCCCTGCCCACGGAAGCGTCTCGATCCTCTTGAGATTTCGGGCGACGGGGCCCTCCGGCTCGCCGCCGACTTTCTGGAGGAACCGCTGCACGAACTTCAGATCCGACCGCTTGGAAAGGATCGAAATCGCCGCCGACGGCGGTCGAGGATCGCCGAGAAAACTGAGCAGCAATCCGATCACGGCCTCGTGCGGCGACTTGGAGAGCAAGTCCACGAGCACGACGAAGGCGGCGTGATAGGGGTCCTGGAGCACCTGTCGCAGCACCGCGTCGTCGCGGTAGGTCAGCAACAAGAACGCCTCGACGATCTCCCGCCGCCGATGCTTGGAAAAACGACAGACCGCCGTACCCAAGGCTTCCACCACGCGACGGCGCACGAAATGCGCGTCTCCCCCTTCCGCGGAAGGGCGCGGCCCGCGCAGTTCCTCCGAGAGCAATTCGGCCAGTTCCAAAAGGGCGTCGCCCAGAACCGCGGCGCTGGGGTGGTTCGGGTCTTCCAACCCGGCGATCATCGCCATCGCCAGATCGTACTGACGCAACCACACCGCCGCCTGGCAGGCGTTGATGCACAACTGCCGGTTGGAAGCGACGATCGCCTCGCGCAAGGCGGGAACGAGTCGAGAGCGGTTTTCCGCGACCATCTTGCGCCAGGCATCGTCAAACGTGTGCAAGCGGGCGAGGATCTCCCGATGGCCCGCCGGACTCCGCCGTTTCAACAGAGTCTCCAAGGCCCGGTCGCGAATCGCCAGGTAACGGGAATCCATCGCCGGAATCAGGGCGCGCACGGCCGCCTCGTTCTCCGTGCGGTACAACACCTCGAAGGTCTTTTTCAGTCCCTGATCCACTACGCACGCTTCTTCCGCTTGAACCTCGGTGCCCCGCGATGGCCTTGCCCCGGGGAATTCCCCACATAACTATAGGGCGGAAAGCGCCTTGCTTCATCAAAACGGTCCAGCGGACGGACCCCCGCGGGGCGTCCGCCGAAACAGGCCGCGTCGGCGCAGCCCGCATCATCCGCCCGATCCTTCCAAACCCGTGAAACGCATTCCATGCGCCGGGCGGAGCAGAGACTTGGAGCCTATGCCAAAATGGGGCATCCAGTCGGGAGTGCCGGAATCGACGGCAGATTCGTCACAATCGGACAGCCCCGTTTACGCGGGCGTTGCCACGGACATCGGGACGCTTTCCGTGAACGACTGCCCGTGGTCTTCGCCGCGACCACGCGGATCGAGTGGTTCGGCGGGCTTCCGGCTTCGAGGTCTTGCCCCGTTCCGCCAGCGCGCCCAACGCGACCGCCTCGGTAGGCTCGGGGCCTGACGCTCGGTCCGCCGTGGTGCTTGCCGCAAAGGGATATGCGTAAAATAATGGCGAACGATCACGCCCTGCTTCTTTGGCCACCTGAAGCCGGAACACGCGATGCCCCGATTGACTGCCGTGCGGCGCTTCGTCTCGAACACCGGGGCGCGGATTTATCGGATCGCATGTGAGGCGCTGCCTGGGTTGTCCGCGCGGGTCTATTTGATCTTGGGGGCGGGACCGGCCACGCTCGTCGATGCCGGCAGCGGCGAGGGCCGCTGCACGGAACAGATCGTTGCCGCGCTGGAATCGATCGCGGAAGAGCACGGCGAGGACTTCCAGCCCCGGCGGATCGAACGGATCTTGATTACCCATGCGCACATCGACCACATCGGCGGGCTGGCGGACCTGGTCGGACGGACCGGGGCGCAGGTCGGGGCGCACCCCTTCGATGCGCCGGTCGTGAGCGATTGGGACGAACACGCCGCGGTCTTCAATCGCCGTCTGCTGGATTTCCTCGAACAAGCCGGCGTGCCCGGCGAGCGGCATTCGGCCCTGCTGGAGCTATTCGGCTTTGCGCCGGGCCGGATGGCGTGCGTGCGCGTCGATTTCCCGCTCGACGAACAACACCCCCTGCCGGGACTCCGCGTGATCCACACGCCAGGCCATTCGCCGGGTCACGTGTGCATCCAGGTGGGCGACATCTTGCTTTGCGGCGACCACATCCTCGCCCGCACCATTCCCCAGCAGTGGCCCGAAACCCTCGCGGCCTTCACCGGCCTGCGGCATTACCTCGATTCGCTGAAGAAGATCCTGCAAACCGAGGGAACTCGAATGGCCCTGGGAGGCCACGAGCCACCCATTTTGGGCGTCCGGCGTCGGGTCGAGGAAATCATGGCGGCCCAGGAGCGAAGAATCGAGCGGGTTGTGGAGATTGTCGGGGGCAGTCCATCGCCGCCCTGCCTGGTGGACATCGCCCAGCGCATCTATACCCGGCAGCAGGGTTTTTTTGAATTATTGGCTCTAATCGACGTGGGATCGAGGGTAGAATATCTGGAACAGCTTGGGCGATTGGAAGTCGCCAACCGCGGGGAACTGCGCGGTGGTTCGCGACAACCGGCCCGTTACCGGCTCTCCAGGACCGACTCCCGCATCACGACCATCGCACCGGTAGGGGAAGACGCATGAGCGAAGGCCCGGCCAAACGGCGCGCGATGGTGCTGTTGGGGTCGACCGGAGCGGGAAAAACCCCGCTGGGAAACCTCATCGAGGAGCGGGGGCTGTGGAACCATCGCTGGGTCCATTTCGACTTCGGGGCCCAACTGCGGCGCATCGCCGCTGGCGACTGCCCTGAAGGCCGGTTCGGGCGCGACGACATCGCCCTGGTCCAACGCGTGCTTCGCGAGGGGACGTTGTTGGAGGATGAACACGCGCCGCTGGCCGAGCAGGTGTTGCGCACCTTCCTTGCCGAGCGGGCCTCGCCGGAGACGGGCGTGGTGCTGAACGGACTGCCGCGACACGTCGGCCAGATCAAGACCATCGAGCCCCTGGTCGATGTGTGCACCGTCCTCGCCCTCCGCTGTCCCAGTGAGACCGCGATTCAGCGGATTCGCAGCAACGTGGCGGGCGACCGCACGGGCCGCAACGACGACAGCGAGGAAATGGTCCGCGCCAAGATCGAGTTGTTCTACGAGCGCACCAATCCCCTGATTGCCCATTACCTCGAACTGGACATCCCCGTCCGCCGCATCGTCGTCACCGCCACGATGACGCCCGACGAAGTGTGGCGGATTCTCGAACGCCGCGGGGGCTGAGCGCGGCCGGGAATTTTCCCCCAGCGGCGCGAAGCCCTGGCAGTCCCGGCTCCAGGCGGTCCTGGAGCATCGTGCGCGTTCTCGTTCTGCCGGTCCACAAGGTTGATCGTCGCCCCGGCTCGCGCTAGACTATGGCCCTGGGCTCGTGACGCTGTTTGCGTGCTTGCCAGGCGCGTGCCTTGCGCAAGTGGGCCCAGGAACCGCCACGAATTCGGGAGACGCCAACCATGACGGGATCGCCCCTACGGAGACTGGCCCTGATTCTTCTTCTCGCCTTCGCCGCGCGGCCATCGGCCGCCATCACGTTTTACGTCGCTCCCGACGGCAACGACGAGTGGAGCGGGACGCTGGCCCGGCCCAATGCCGACAAGACCAATGGCCCGGTCGCCTCGTTGGCAAGGGCCCGCGACGCGGTGCGATGGATTCGGGCCATGACCGGGCAGCGGGACCCGACGCGGATCGTCATCGCGGCGGGCACCTACTGGATCGACGAGCCGATCGTGTTCGGGCCCGAGGATCGCGGCACGGCCGAGGCGCCCATGATCTACGAGGCCGCCCCGGGGGCCATGCCGGTCATCTCCGGCGGGCGCGCGATCCGCGGCTTCCAGCCGGCCGCCAACGGCGTTTGGAAGGTCAAGATTCCCGAAGTGGCCGCCGGCAAGTGGTATTTCGAGCAGCTTTACGTCAACGGCCGCCGGGCGGTCCGGGCCCGCACGCCCAACGAGTTCTACTTCTATGTCCGCGACAAGGTCGAAGCGGCCATCGATCCGGCGACCGGGAAGTGGGAACCCATGCCCCATCGCGCCTTCGTGGCCGCGCCGAACGATTTTGCCATCTTGGCCGCCGTGCCCAAGGAACGCTGGAACGACGCGACGATCATGCTCTATCACTCGTGGGAGACGTCGCGGCACCGGGTCGCCTCGCTGGATCCGAAGACGCGGACCGTGATCCTCACCGGCAACGCCCCGTGGCCGATTCTCATGTGGGGCCCGAGCCAACGCTACCACATCGAAAACGTGGCCTCGGCCCTGGATGCCCCAGGCGAATTCTTTCTCGATCGCGACGGCACGCTCTCGTACATTCCACGGCCCGGCGAGGATATGACCAAGGCCGAGGTGATCGCGCCCGTGGCGTCGGGACTGCTGCGTCTGGCGGGCGATCCGGCCAAAGGGCGATTCGTCGAGCACATGACCTTCAAGGGACTGGCCTTCTGCCACGACCAATACCTCTTGCCTCCCCAGGGCCACGGCGACGGCCAGGCGGCCGTCGGCGCGCCCACGGCGATTCTCGCCGACGGCGCCCGCAACGTGACCTTCGAGAATTGCGAAATCGGACACGTGTCCGGCTATGCCCTCTGGTTCCGCCGCGCCTGCCGCGATTGCCGCGTCGCGCGAAGCCTCATCCACGACCTGGGCGCCGGCGGCGTGCGGATCGGCGAGGGCTGGGACAACGAAAAGGCGACCGACGCGGACGAGACGTCGCGGATCGTCGTGGACAACAACATCATCCGCTCGGGCGGCCACCTGGACGCCGGGGCCGTGGGCGTGTGGATCGGCCACAGCCCGCACAACCAGGTCACCCACAACGACATCGCCGACTTCCGCTACACCGGCATTTCGGTCGGCTGGCGATGGGGCTACGCCCCCAGCCGGGCCCATCACAACAAGATCGAGTTCAACCACATCCATCATCTCGGCTGGGGCGTGATGAGCGACATGGGCGGGGTGTACACGCTCGGGCCCTCCGAGGGCACCACGGTGAGCAACAACGTGGTCCACGACGTCTACTCCTACGACCGCTACGGCCGCGGCGGCTGGGGACTGTACAACGACGAAGGCTCCACGCACATCGTGTTGGAGAACAACCTCGTCTACAACGTCAAGACCGGCGGCTACCACCAGCACTACGGCAAGGAAAACCTGGTCCGCAACAACATCTTCGCCTTCAGCATGGATGGGCAGTTGCAACGGTCCCGGGTCGAGGAGCACCTTTCGTTCACCTTCGAGAACAACATCGTCTATTGGAACGGCGGCCGGCTGTTCCACGGGAGTTGGGGCGACAAGAACGTGAAGCTGGCCAGGAACGTTTACTTCGACGCCTCGGGCGCGCCGGTCACGTTCGAGGGGATGACGCTCGAACAGTGGCAGGCGTCGGGCAAGGACGCGGGCTCGATCGTGGCCGATCCCAAGTTCGTCGACGCGGCGAAGTTCGACTTCCGCCTCCAACCCGACTCCCCGGCGCTGAAGGTCGGCTTCAAGCCCTTCGATTTCAGCAAGGCGGGCGTGTACGGCGATCCGGCGTGGGTCAAACGGGCCGCGGAGGTGCAATACCCGGCGGTCCGATTCGCGCCCGAGCCGCCGCCACCGCCTCCCTTGACGCTCAACGACGATTTCGAGACGCCCCGCGGGTCCGCCGCGCCCCATGCCCAGATCCACGTCGAGAACAAGGGCGATTCCATCGCCGTCACGCAGGAAACCGCCGCCAGCGGCAAGCACAGCCTGAAGGTGACCGACAATAGCGGCCTGCAATGGGCGTTCAATCCGCATCTCTTTTACTCGCCCCGCCACGTCCAGGGCGTGACGAAGATGAGCTTCGATCTCCGCGTGGGGCCGGGCGTGATGTTCCATCACGAATGGCGCGACGATTCGAGCCCCTACCGCGTGGGCCCCTCGCTTTGGGTCCGCGACGGCAAGCTGATCGCCGCCGGTCGGGAACTGATGAAGTTCCCCGAAAACACGTGGGTCCACATCGAGGTGGTCGCGGGTTTGGGCCCACAGTCCACGGGGACCTGGGATTTGACCGTCACCGTCGCCGGGCTCCCGGCCGCAAACGCCGTGACCAAATACGGAGGACTGAGAAACGGCAGCCCCGAGTGGAAGAAGCTCGATTGGCTAGGCTTTTGCAGCCTTGGGACGGAAAAGGCCGCGTTCTACCTCGACAACGTGGTCCTGGCCAATTCGGCGGTGGAATAGAGCGAAAGCAAGGGCCAGGCGGAGCGCGACGGTCCGGCGTCCTCGCCGGGCAGCCGTCGGTCCGCCGTTTCACCTGGCCCAAGCGCCGGCCGTTGGCGATGCCTTGTCGGCGTGGGAACGGGTGGCAGTTCACGGGCCGGGGACTGGCGCGTTTTTCGGGCCGTTGCGCGCCGAAAAATGTCCCTGTCCCTTACCGGCCTGGGGGACAGTCCCCGTGAACGGTTGCGGGATCGGCTCCAGGCGGCTGGCCGGGGCGCGTTTTCAAGCCGACCAGCGGGCATTATACTCCGGGCCATGTCGAAAACCGCTCGGCTGCGTCGTACGATCGAGAAAGCGCGAGCCCTGACTTCCGAGAAGCGATGGGACGAGGCGGCGGCCGCGTACCGCGAGGCGTTGCGGCTTTGCCCCACCGACGCCGAGCTTCACACCTGCCTCGGAGACGTGCTCCAGACGCTGGGCCAGGGCGGCGAGGCCATCGCGGCGTACGAAAAGGCGCTGCAACTCCACCCGCACTTCCATCCCGCCTGGTACTCCCTCGGCTGCGCCTGGTTGGCGAAGGACGAGGACGCGATCGCCGCGTCATGTTTTGAGAAGGCCGTGGCCCTGAATCCCCGGCACGCCCCGTCGCAGCACAACCTCGGCAAGGCCCTGTACAAGCTGGGACTCACCGACGAGTCGATCGAGCGTTTCCGGGCGGCCATCGCGTTGGGCGAGGGCTTTCTGCCGCGGACGGCGATTGCGACGGCGATTCCGGGCAGCCCCACCGCCGACCACCAGGCGGTCCTGGAAGCCCGACGCCAGTGGGCGCAAATCCACCTGCCCCCGGCGGACCCCGCCAAGGCGTTCGTTCGCCAACCGCCCGACGGACGCCGGCTGCGGATCGGATACCTCTGTTCGTTCTTTCAGTCGGCCAACTGGATGAAGCCGGTGTGGGGGTTGCTGAATCACCACGACCGGCAACGATTCCAGGTCTTCTTGTTTTCCGACGCGGCGGAAGCGGCCTGCGTCCCCGGCGGCTACGCGAGACATCCCACCGACCAGTTCCACGACATTTCGGGCCTTTCCAACGCGGCGGCCGCCGAGCGGATCGAAGCCTGCGAACTCGACGTCCTCGTCGATTTGAACGGCTTCAGCCGCGTGAGCCGCCTGGCGGTGCTCGCCCTCCAGCCCGCCCCGGTCCAGGCGGCGTGGTTCAACATGTACGCCACGTCGGGCATGGCCTGCTACGATTACCTGGTCGGCGACGAGCACGTGGTTCTTCCGGAAGAGGAAGGATTCTACACGGAGAAGATCCTGCGGCTTCCGTGCTGCTACTTGACGTTCGAGGTTCTCTACCCGGTGCCCGAGGCAACCGACCCGCCCGCGCGAACCGCCGGAGGCCTGACGTTCGGCTGCCTCGCCTCGCAGTACAAGATCACGCCGCAGGTGGTCGAGACCTGGTCCGAGATTCTCAGACTCTCGCCCGGCGCGAAGCTGTTCTTGAAGAACGCGACGCTCGGCCGCGCGGCCAACCGAGAATTCCTCCTGCAACGGTTCGAGCGTTGCGGCGTTTCACGAGACCGCATTGAAATGGAAGGGCCGGCCGACCACGTTCCGTTCCTCGCCGCCTACGGCCGGATGGACGTCGCGCTAGACACGTTTCCCTACAACGGCGGGACCACCACGTCGGAGGCCCTTTGGCAAGGCGTGCCCGTGCTGACCTTCCGCGGCGACCGTTGGGCCGCGCGCCAAAGCGCGTCGATCCTCAGCGCGGCGGGCCTGAACGCGTTCATCGCGGACAGCCGCGAGGACTACGTTCGCCGGGCGGCGGCCATGGCGCAGGCGTCGGAAACCCCGCTTTGGCTCGCCGAGCTTCGCCGCGCGATGCGCTCGCGACTCGCCGCTTCTTCGCTCTGCGACACGGCGGCGCTGGCCCGGCACATGGAAGCCCTGTACGGGCGCATGGTCGAGGCGTGGTGGGCCCGGCAGGGGCAGTCCGGGCGCGGCCGCTGAACGGCCTCAGGGTTCCAGGACGATCTTGCCCGCTAGCGTGCCGGCCTGGTGAAGGGTGTTTTCTTCCTGAAGGCGATGCGCCGCGGCGGTTTCCGAGAGCTTCATCACGCGGCCGATCCGGGCCCGGAGCTTCCCCTCCGCGAGCCAGCGGTTGATGTCGTCGGCGGCGCGGCGTTGTTCGTCGGGCGGGGCGTTGAACATGGCGAATCCGTGGGCGGAGCAATCCTTGACATAGAACGGCCCAACGGGGAACGGCGGCCGGGCGTCGCGGCCGGCCATGAGGATCAATCGGCCGCGGAAGGCCAGGTGGTTCACGGCCCGTTCCAGATTCTGTTCGCGAAGCGTTTCGAACCAGACGTCGACGCCTTGGGGCGCGAATTCGCGGATCGCGGCGTCGAGATCGTCTTTCTTGTACTGGATGACGTGGTCCGCGCCCAACTGGCGGCAGATTTGGGCCTTTTCCTCGCTGCCGGCGGTGGCGATGACGCGCGCCCCGATGATTTTCGCCATCTGCACCACGCACGAGCCCACGCCGCCGGAGCCGCCGTTGACGAACACCGTTTCGCCGCGGCGCAGTTGGGCGTCGCGGAACAGACCGAGGTGGGCGGTGATGCCGACCAGGGCTGTCGCGGCCGCGTCGCGATCCGAGACGTTGGCCGGGGTGGGATAGAGCCACGACTCGTCCACGGCGACGAACTCGGCGAACGTCCCCTGGCGCCCGAGCAGCCCCTGGTTGCTCCCCCACACGCGGTCGCCCGGCCGGAACCGGCGAACCTCCGGCCCAACGGCCTCGACCGTCCCCGCCAGATCGCAACCGACGATGAACGGTTTGGGGAGCGGGAAGGCGATCGCCCCGCTACGGATATACGTGTCCACCGGATTGACCGCCACGGCGGCCACGCGGACCAGCGCCTGGCTGCCCGACGGCGTCGGCTTCGGAAGCTCTCCGTAAACAATGTTCTCCGGCGGCCCCGGCTCGGAGATGTAGGCGGCTTTCATAATTCTCCCCCATCTTTGGAGTCCGGCGATTGATCGCCGCGCTTCCAAGCCTACGCGCGGGGGCGGGGAAAAGCAACTACCCCAGATGCTGCGAAAGCCGCTGGAGCACGTTGCCCTCCGGATCGCGGATGGTGACTTCCAGGGGCATTTGGCCGGGAAGATTGTGCGTGGCGCAGCCGAAACACGGATCGTAGGCGCGGAAGGCCATCTCGACCATGTTCAGCAGGCCCTCGCTCACTTTGCCTCGGTGGATCAAGCCTTGGGCGGCCTTTTTCACCGACATCGAGATGGGGGCGTTGTTGTTCGTGGTGCCGACGACGAGATTCACCCTGGTGAGGATGCCCCGCGCATCGGTGACATAGTGGTGCGTGAGCGTGCCTCGCGGCGCCTCGACGCAACCGATCCCCTCGGTGGGCGTCTCGGTGGGCATCGCGCGGTAATCCTTGCTGGTGATTTCCGAATCGGCGGCCAGCTCCACCCACCGCTCGGCGGCGTAGAGCAATTCCACCAGCCGGGCCCAATGGGTGGCCAGCGTATGGTGAATCGGCTTGCCGCCCAACGTTTCATACATCCGATGGTACTCGGCGTCGGCCAAGGGCGTGGCCATGGCGTCGGCCACGTTGCAGCGCGAGAGCGGGGTGGCCTTGTACACGCCGGAATCGACGCCGTCGACCAGCCCCTTCCACCCCACCTTCTTCAGATAGGGAAACTTCAGGTAGCTCCAGGGCTCGACCCGCTCGGCCACGTAGTCGCGATACTGCGAGGGGTGGTACTTGGCGTGTTCCTTTCCGTCCGGGCCGGTGACGCGGATCATCCCGTCGTAGAAATTGGTGCAGTTGCGGGCGTCGACCATGCCCATGTTGTAGGTCTTATGGACGTACACGTCGCCGGTGATCAGCTTCACGTAGTCCGTGTTCTTGAGCACCACGTCCTGGAAGAGCTTCAGCGAGAAGGTGGCGAATTCGACCGCTTCGCGTCCGAGCCGCTCGATTTCGCGGCGTTGCTCCTCGGTGATCCCTCGGCTGACTCCGCCGGGCAGGCCCCAATTGGGATGCACGCGCCGCCCGCCGATCATCTTGATCAACTCATGGCCGTCGCGGCGCATCTTCAGCACCTTGCCGGCGATTTCCATGCCGACCTTTTTGACCACGCCGAGGATGTTGCGTTCGGCGGGGGGGGCTTGCGGTCCGACCACGAAATCGGGCCCTCCGAGGGCGTAGAAGTGCGTCGTGTGGTCCGTGGCGAAGAAGATGCTGTAGAACAGCTCGCGAAGCTTCTTGGCGGCCGGCGGCGGGGTGACGTGAAACAGGTCGTCCAGGGCCTTGGTGGCCGCCATGTGGTGGGCCTCCGGGCAAACGCCGCAAATCCGCGCCGTGAGATTGGGCATGTCCTCGGCCGGCCGGCCTACGCAAAACCGCTCGAAGCCGCGCAGCTCGGGAATCTGAAGGTACGCGTTGGCCACCTCGCCCTGGTCGTCCAGGAAGATGTCGATCTTGCCGTGGCCTTCCAGGCGGGTGACGGGGTCGATGGATATGCGTTTCATGATCTCATTCTCCTCGAGTGATTTTCCCTCTCCCGCGCGACGCGCGGCCGGTCGAGGCCGCGGAGGCTTTCCAACCCCGCTTCCGGCGCCGACTCCCCACTTCCTCTCCCGTCCAGCGGCAGCGCGAAACTGCTTACCCTTGCTTCGCCCCGTTGCCGGCCGATGGCTTCTTCCTGCGGCGCAACTGGCTGCCGGCCAGGCTGAAGCGGTAGAAGGTGCCGACCGGGTCCGGGATGCCTTCCTGGATGATCCGGTCGATCTCCTCCGGATCCTGCGAGTCGATCACCGAGGCCAGGGCCGACATCAGCCGGGCGCCGTAATCGTGGACTCCGTCGTTGGGTCCGTGGCAGCCGATGCAGGGGGAGTTGACCTGCGGGCACAGCGCGCCGCAGCCCGCGCGGGTGGCGATGCCGCAGCACACCAGTCCCAGCTCCAGCAAGCACGTCTTGTCGTCCGGCTTGACCTGCCAGGTGCGGAGGAACTTCTTGATCTTCTTTTCCGTACGTTTGCGCGAGCACTCGTCGCAGACGGTCGTGTTCGGCCCGATCACCGAACCGCGCGGCGGGAGTTTTCCCTCCAGGATCGCGGTGATCGCCGCCCAGATGTTTTCAGCCTCCGGCGGGCAGCCGGGCAGATAGTAGTCGACGGGCACCGTCTGGTCGAGCGTCTTCAGGGTGTCGTAGAAGACGGGCAGGTACAGCGGCCCTTCCGGCATCGGCGTTTCGTGCTGCGGCCGCACGTCGCCGGGATTCTCGGTCGAATCGCCCGGGGCGTAGGAGGCGTCGAAAACCTCCTTGCGCGTGCTGAGATTCGCCAGGCCGGGGATGCAGCCTTCGTGGGCGCAGGACCCAAAGGCGACCAGAACCTTCGACTTTTTCCGAAGGAGCTGGGCCATGTACTCCTGCTCGCTGGTGCGAATGCCGCCGTTGAACAAGCAGACGTCGATCGACCCGTCCGGCATCTTCTCCACGTCGCGGACCTTGGCGTCCACGGCGACGGGCCAGAAGACGATGTCGAAGGCCGCGGCCACGTCGAGGATCTTTTCGTTGATGGCCAGCACGGCGATTTCGCAGCCGCCGCACGAGGCCGCCCAATAGAGGGCCAGTTTCCCCTTCCCGTCCTGAGATGATGTTGCCGTCATTGCGCCACCTCCATCGCCGATTCGTGTTCCTTGAGAATGCTGTCCAGCGCCTCCTGGCGATGGCCGTTTTCCTCCCAGTTCCGCGCCCATTGCAGCGGCCCGAGCGGACGCACTGCGTCGACCAACTGCGTGATCGCCTCGGCCAGTTGCTGCCCCTCGGCGGCCGAGGCCCAAACCAGCCGGAGCCGCTCCGGCTCGACCCCCATCTGGGCCAGCGTGTGCTTGAGCATGGCGTACCGCCGCATGGCCTTGTAGTTCTGGTCCACGTAGTGGCATTCGCCCGGGTGGCAACCCGCCACCATCACCGCGTCCGCGCCCCGCGCGAAGGCGTTGAGCACGAACGTCGGATCGATGCGTCCGCTGCACATCACGCGGATGATGCGGATGTTGGGCGGGTACTTCAATCGGGCCGTGCCGGCCAGGTCCGCGGCCCGATACGAACACCAGTTGCACATGAACCCGATGATCTTGGGCTCGAAGGCGCTTTTGTCGCTCATGGCAGGTTCGTTCCTCGATGGTGGTGAGAACCGCGGACCGCGCGGACTTCACGGCCGGCAGAGAGGGAGGCTGCCGCACTCCGGTCCGTGTCGTCCGCGCGATCCCCTGTTCTTCAACAACGTGGCAAAAACTCGCGTAGTTCTCGATCCCCGTCCGCCACGCGGGCCGGGGCAACCGTTTCCCGATGTCGCATGTCCCTTCCCCGAACCGTTCACAGGCCGGGAAATGACTGTTTTCTCGGGCCGTTTCGGCCCGAACCATGTGCCCGTCCGCTTACCGGCCCAGGCGACCGTCCCCTTTTCGCGGACTTCGCCGCGAAAATCGGGACAGTCCCCGAGGACCGCCGCCCCGTCCCTCCGCTCCGTCTGCCGCCAACGTCGGGGCCTTCGTCTTCCGCGGGCTTTGCGCGGCCGCGGGGTCCGCCCTTGCTCCCCGCCCGCTCTCGCCTCAACTGACCAACGCGGCCGGCGCCGCGCTGGGAGCCGAGGGGGCCGCGCCGTCGCCGCCCAGTCCGTCGCCATTCGGGCTGGCGTCCCAAAGCGCCCCCTGAATCTCGGCGAGGATTTGCTGGTTGTTGAAATGGGCGCCGGTGATCACGCCCGCCGGGCAGGCGGCCACGCAGGTGCCACAGCCCTTGCACATCGCGGTGATCACCCGGCTGACTTTCTTGTCCTCGTCGTACTCGATCGCGTTGAACGGGCAGAGGTTGTTGCAAATCCGGCAGCCGGAGCACCCCTCCTCGTTGATCGACGCCACGATCGGTTCGATCATCACCGTGCCCTTGGTGATCATCGCCTGGATCCGCGCGGCGGCGGCGGCGCCCTGGGCCACGGAGGCGGGGATGTCCTTCGGGCCCTGGCAAACGCCGGCCACGAACACCCCGTCGGTCATGGTGGCCACCGGGTCGAGCTTGGGATGGCGCTCCGTATACCAGCCGGCCATGCTGCACGAGATGCCGCATTTCAGGCCCATCTCCTTGGCGTCCGCCTGCGGCTCCATCGCGCCCATCAAGATCACCATGTCCACGGGAATGCGCCGCTGTTTGCCCAGCAGCGTGTCCTCCACCTGGACGATCAACTGCCCTTGTTCCGACGGCAGGCGCGCCGCGTCGGTCACTTCGGCCACCTTGCCCCGGACGAAGTGCATTCCCTCCTCGAGAAGCCGTTGATAAAACTCCTCGTAGCCCTTCTGGTTCGTGCGCATGTCGATGTAGAAGGAGTACACCTCGGCCTTGGTCTTCTCCAGGACCAGGTGGCCGAACTTCAAAGCGGCCATGCAGCAGACCGCGGAGCAGAACTCGTTGGAGTGCACGTCCCGGCTGCCCACGCAGTGGATGATCGCCACGGAACGCGGCTCCGTCTTGCGGTCGCGGAGCACGATCTTGCCGCCCGTCGGGCCGGCCGCGTTGCACAGCCGCTCGAATTCCAGGTTGGTGTAGACGTTGGGCAAACGGCCGTACCCGTATTGCGGCAGGCGGCGGCAGTCGAACATCTTCCAGCCGGTGGCCAGCACGATGTTGCCCACGTCGATCTCGATCATCTCGTCCTTTTGATCGAAGGCGATGGCGTTGGTCGGGCAGACCTTTTCGCATGCCCGGCATTTGCCCCGCTCGAAGAAGATGCACGACTGGGTGTCGATGACGGGGATGCGCGGGACGGCCTGCGGGAAGGGAGTGTAGATCGCCTTGCGGTAGCCGAGGCCGGCCTCGAAATCGTGATCGATCACCTTGCGCGGGCACTTCTCGACGCAGATGCCGCAGCCGGTGCAGAGGTCCTCGTCGACGTAGCGGGCCTTCTTGCGGATCTTGACGTGGAAATTGCCCACCGACCCCGTCACTTCCTCCAACTCGGAGTAGGTCAACAGCGTGACGTGCTCGTGTTGGCCGACCTCCGACATCTTGGGCGTGAGGATGCAGGCCGAGCAATCCAGGGTGGGAAAGGTCTTGTCGAACTGGGCCATGTGGCCGCCGATGCTCGGGCTCCGCTCGACCAGATACACGTCGTAGCCTGCGTCGGCCAGTTCCAGCGTGGCTTGCAGGCCGGCGATCCCCCCGCCGACCACCAGCGTCCGGGGGTTCACCTTGACCGCCATCGGCTCCAGCGGCTGCTGCCACTTCACCCGCTCGGCCGCGGCGTAAACCAGGGCCTTGGCCTTTGCCGTCGCGGCCTCCTTGTCGGTGCTCACCCAGGAGCAGTGCTCGCGGATGTTCGTCAACTGGCACAGATAGGGATTGAGCTTCGCGTTGGCGCACGCCCGGCGGAAGGTTTTCTCGTGCAGGTGCGGCGAGCACGCGGCCACCACGACGCGGGTCAATCCCAATTTGCGGATGTCCTCCTCGATCATCTGTTGTCCGAGCGAGGAGCACATGAACTTGTAATCGCGCGAGACGACGACGTCGGCGATCTGTTTTCCGGCCCAACGGGCCACCTCCTCGACGTCGACCATCCCGGCGATGTTGCTGCCGCAATGACACACGTAAATGCCGAGCTTCTCGGCCATGACTAGGTCTCCCTTTCCACGGCGATCACGCGGCGATTCGCCGTCGCCGCGGCGTACTCTTCGAATCTCGAATCCGAAAACCAGTGTCCACGATCCAGCGATCCAACCCGAAGTCCGGCCCCCGCCCTTGCGCCCGAGCCCCCGCAATCGGGCGATGGCGGCAAGGCTTCAGGTTCCCGGGCGTTCGGCGTTCGCGCTGGCGCTGCTTTGCTGTTTCGCTAGGCGCCGACGCCCGCCGGCGCGCTCAATTTCGCCTCCAGGACAGGACGGGCAGCCACGATTTCCTTGCCGAAGCCGAGTTTCTCGGGGGCCAGGCCGAACGCCACCCCCAGCACCTGGGTGAAAAACACGATCGGCACCTGGAAATTCGTCTTGAAAAACCCGTTGACCCGGCTCTGATACGCGTCCAGGTTCAACTGGCACATCGGGCACATGCACAGGATCATGTCGGCCTTAGCCTCCACGGCGCTGGCCAGCAGGCGGCGAATCAGCTCGAACGCCTGCGGCTCGCTGATCTGCGTCATGTGGCCGCCGCAGCAATGCGATTTGACGGGGTAGGGGACCACCTCGGCCCCCGCCCAGGTGAACACCCGATCCATCTTCATCGGGTATTCCGTGCAGTCGCCCTCGGAGATCGGCCGCACGACCTGGCAGCCATAGTAGGGCGCGACGCGCAAACCGGTCAGCGGGCGGACCACCTTGTCGCGAACCGCGTCCTCGCCAATGTCGTCGTGGATCACGTCCAACAGGTGCCGCACCCACACCCGTCCCGGCTCATACTTCAGCCCCCCCGCCGCCAGACACTCGTTCACCTTCCCCCCCATGGCGGGATTGTTCGCCATCAGGTGGTCGGTTTTCTTGAGATTCAGGTAGCAGGCGGCGCACGGGGCGATCAATTGGTCCAATTCGGGATCGACCAAGGCCAGGTTCCGGGCGACGACCGCGCAGGCGGTCAGCTCGTCCTGCGAAAAGTACTCGGTCGCGCCGCAGCAGTTCCAGTCTTCGAGTTCCTCGAGTTCGATCGCGAGTTCCTCGGCCACCGCGCGGACGGAAATGTCGTAGGCGGCGCTGTTGACTTCCAACGAACATCCGGGATAGTAGGCGTACTTCACGAGCGGCCTCCCAACTGGCGGGCTTTCTGAATGATGGCTTGAAGTTGTTCGATGTTTTTGATCCGCTTCGGCACCAAGGCCATCCGGCCTCGGGTGAACATGGAGAGTCCCAACGGCCCCATCTTCAACAGGGCCATCGGCTTGTTGAACAGGTAGTACCGGCTCGCCAGGCCAAGTTCGAAGCTGCGGCCGTAGCGGTCCAAAAGGTCGGTGAAGGTCTTCGCCAGGGCCGGGGCGTCGGTGTCCTTGGCCAGACCGTCCCGAATGGCCAGACGCTTCAGGGTGTACATGACGTCGGTGATGGGGATTTTCTGCGGGCAGCGGGTCGTGCAAAAGTAGCACGAGACGCAGCACCACATGGTGTTCGCCGAGAGCACTTTCTCGCGCTCGTTGGCGTTGATCAGCGCGAAGATCGCCCGCGGCGTGTAATGCATGTCCGGACCGCTCGGACAGGACCCGCCGCAACTGCCGCACTGAAGGCAATGGACGATCCGCTCGCCGTCCGGCGTGTGCTCGATGACCTCGTGAAGAAATGACGAACCGCGCGTCAATGTCGCATGTTGGATCATGAGTTCCTTGTCTCCCCTGGAGGGTGGCTTTTCCAGGCCTTCGCGAAGCGGCCGGCAAGGCCGCCCTACTGACTCATTTCACGTACAATGTGTTCCGCCAATGCGGACGTCGTCCGCGGATCCAAGCCGTCCAAACCGCCCATGGCGTCCGGCTGGATCGTCAGACGCACCATCTTGTTGGCGGCCCAGTCGGGCACCGCCGCGAACTCGGGTTTCGCCTGGCGCGAGAGACTCCCGGGCAACAGGCCGGTGTCCTCGGCCGTCAGGACGATCAGGCGATCGCACGCCTCGGCCGCCTTGGCCAACGCCGCGGGGTGCAGATTCGCTTCGTGCACGATCACCACAACCGGCTGCGCGCGATCGAGCAAGCGCTGGACGATCTGGCCGCCCAGCCCTTCGTTGCGGCGCAGCAGGCCGGGCCCCGCGTAAAGCTGCACCTTCTGGCCGTTTCGGTGGGTGATGGCGAAACCACTGATCGGCTCCCCGCCGCCCTTGCGCCGATCGGCCTTGCAGGCTCGGGGCCGATGGGAACTGCGGAAAGCGGCCTCCAGCACATCGGCCATCTCGCCGTCGGCCACCGGCTCCACGGCGTAGTAAAAGATGCGATGCCTTCGGTAGGCCGTCTCGGTTTGAGGATCCGAACCGGCCACCACGATGACCTTCATCGACGGGGCCAGGCTGAGGATCTGTTCGACCCAAGCCGGACCTTGATCGCCCCAAGCCCGGCCGTCCAGCACCAACACGTCGACCTCCTGGTCGCAAACCGCCGCAACCAACGCCTCGCGTCCGGTGGCCTCCACGACCTGGCAACCCAGGGCCGCAAGACGGCGGCGCTGCCCTCCGCCAACCGACTGGGGCGAGGTGAAAAGAACGACCCGGCGGGGCCGCCATTGTGCGGCCTCTTCTTCGCACGACGTGGGGCAAACGCAGGCGATCCAGCCGCGGCCGCACGGCTCGCTGACCAACAGCCCGGGCTCCTGCTGCAAGCACTCGTTGACGTTCACCACCGTGCCGGTCACCGGTGAGGGGATCGCCAACGCGTGATGCCCTTGAACGGAGACGTCCGGCGACGTGGACTCCTCATAGGCCCAATACTCGCCGCCCCAGCGATTGTCCGCCAGCAACACGCCCGCCAAGGGCAAACCCTGGTAGACCGTTTGGCCGATCCGCGGCAGTTGCACCGACTTCAGGCCAGCCTCGCGCACGCCGGGAAGCACGGCCCCGACCCACGCCATTCCGTCCTTCGAAAGGCGGAGCCACGCCTCCTCCCAGAATAGCGTCTCATCGCCGAGCGCGGGCCCGCTGAATGCAGGTTCCGCCGTCTTGGATCCCTGCGACGTCCCCCCGGGTGCGCCAACCTCGCCGGGCGAGAGGCGAAGCACCCGATGAACTGCCCGAGTCAATTCCTCCAACGTAAACGGCTTCGTGATGTAGTCGGCGGCCCCAAGACGAATGCAGGCCGTGGCCGTGGCGATGCCAGGGTAGCCGGTCATGATAAGCACCGGCAAGTTGGGGTGGGTCGCCCGGAGCGTCTCAAGAAAACGCACCCCATCCATCCTTGGCATGACCACGTCAAGCAACACTGCCCGGTAATCCCCTTTTTGGGCCAGCTTCAACCCTTCGTCGGGATCCGTACTCACGTCGACGTCGAATCCTTGGCGCGTGAAGACCCGACGACAGGCTTCGCCGATCACTTCCTCGTCATCGACAACCAAGAGCGATGGTTGATCTGGCATGAAACACCGCTCCCCCAGGCCATCCGATGCCTGGATACAACCCTCGAAACACCACCCATGACCGCGCTATTGGGTGGAATCCAAGCCGTCACGCATTTCGATCCCTCTGTCTGACGATGCTAGCACTGCATCCATCGTGCCAACCGGGGCCGACGGAACCCGTGGAATACCTTCAGAACGCGGGCCGAAGACGCAAACGTTTGTTAGAAATAGATTTACGTAAGAGCTTTGGAGACCAGCTCTCGCCGCGAAATGCGGTTGTTACAAATGTGAAAAAAGGAGAGTGTATGTATCAAACATACATACACCGTATTTTTGTCAGATACACACGCTAGTCTCCTTGCGGCGGAGAACCCATCGCGTGGCGTGCGAATCAGGCCGAATCCCGCCGCTGACTATCGTCCCCTGTTCTGGCCTTGATCCCGTGCCTTCGGAGAAGGGCGTGCAAGTGCGTCCTCTGCATCCCGATTTCCTGGGCCGTGCGCGAGACATTGCCTCCTGAACGCTCCAAGGCGGTTTTCAGGAATCGCTGCTCCAGGTCGTGGACCGCGGCCCGTTCCATCTGCCGTCTGAAGCGGCGGAAGTCATTCCACGTTCGAGGGATATCCGGAACAGCGGTTCGGACGGGGGTGCGGCGGATCTCCGCAGGCAGATGCCAGACCTCGATCGTATCTCCCTCGCAGAGGATCGCCAGTCGGTCCACAATGTTGCGCAATTCGCGAACGTTGCCAGGCCAAGGGTAGTTTTCCATCTGGTACATGGCGTCGGGCGAGAACTTCTTGGGGGCGACATTCATCCGCCGGCAGGAGCGTTCGAGGAAGATTGTGGCCAGAAGAGGGGTGTCGCCGGGCCGTTCCCGCAGCGGCGGAAGATGGATCGGCACGACGTTGAGCCGGTAATACAGGTCCTCGCGGAACGAGCCTTCCTGAACCATCTCCATGAGGTCGCGATTGGTGGCGGCGACCAGGCGGATGTCGATCGGGTGTTCGGCGGTGTCGCCCACCTTTTTGACCCGCTGCGTCTCCAGCACGCGGAGCAGTTTCCCTTGCGTGTCCATGGCGAGATTGGCCACTTCGTCGAGGAACAGGGTGCCGTGATGAGCGGCCTCGAAAAGGCCCTGTTTGGTGGCCACGGCCCCCGTGAACGACCCCTTGACGTGGCCAAAAAGCTCGCTTTCCAGCAACGTGGGCGCCAGCGCGCTGCAATCACAAGCCAGGAGCGGTTGCTGGGAACGACGGCTCAGACGATGGATGGCTCGAACCACGATCTCCTTGCCCGTCCCGCTTTCCCCCGTGATCAACACGGATCCGTCCGTCGGGGCCACGCGTTTGATGAGCGCGAAGACCTGTTGCATGGGGCGGCTTCCGCCGAGGATGCCTTCGAATCCTTGGTGGATTTCCAGTTCGCGACGCAACTTCGCGTTCTCGCGCAGCGTCCGCGAGTGTTCCTGGACGCGTTGGACCACGGCGCGGAGTTGCTCCTCGGGCACTGGTTTGGCGAGGTAATCGGCGGCCCCCCGTTTCATCGCCTCGACGGCCGACTCGACCGTCGGGTTGGCGGCAAGAACCACCACCTCCGAACGCACGCCCGACGCCTTCCATTGCCGGAGAACCTCCAGCCCCTCCATGCCCGGAACGGCCAGATCGAGAAAAATCAAGTCGTATGCGTTGGTCATCGCGGTCATCAAGCCGGTCTCGGCGTCCGTGCAGAACTCGACCTCGTGGCCATCGGCTTTCAACGCATGGCGGCAGGCCGCTACCGCCGCCGGGTCGCCATCGATGACCAGGATGCGTTGAGAGACGGGCCTGGCCTGGGCGGTGGCTGGAGGCATGGTTGGAGTTCGGAATCTAACCAGAAAAACACCAAAGAGGGTCGCCCCTCGCCGGCCGTCGCGAGGGCGGTCTGGGCGGATTGTGGCAACCGGCTAAGGCGCTTCGTCCCGTTTCCGCGAAACGCGGGAAAACTTGACCACGCCCTTGCAGTCCAGTGCGGCCGCCTTATGGATTCTATTCTCTCAGATCAGATTGAGCGCCGCAAACACAACAACCGGGCAGCCGAGTATCCCCATTGCGCCAAAAGCCCCGAATTGGTCGGAGGCCCGTTCCGCTTGCCACCGTCTGCGGGGGGCCCACCTCTTCGCCTCTTTAGCCATGACTTCCTTTAAGAAGGGTACAGTCATGTCCGTCAGTGGGGTGGGTGGATCCTTGCTATGAGGGTTCGCGGGGCCGCGATCCGCGGGTCCGCGATCGGTGCGACAGGCGGGGAAACGAGGTTTCCCCACCAACCTCCCTCCGCACTGCGTTTGGCCGGCGACCGGCAAATTCGGAGAGGGGCAGCGCGCCGGTGGCCGGGCAGCGGGCTTGCCAAGACCCCTGCTTCCCGCCCGCGGTCCACCGCCGCAGCTTCCTCTGTTCAGCGTTTGGAATCCTCGCGGAGTTGCACCTGAAGCGCCCCCAGCATCCGCGTGATCGCTTCTTCCTTTTTGTTGATGAAGGGTACGTTGTCGAGAATGATCGAGCGGCGGTCGTCGCTCGGATGCAGGATCAGGCGGCCGGAACGCAAGAGCAGGTATTCGAAGACGTCTCCAATCTCCTTGTCGATTCTCAAGCTCGGGGCGTACACCCGCTCCATGTTGGCCAGGAACCCGTGATGGTGCAGCAGCTCATTGGGCCGCACCTCCCAGTAGTCGAACCGCACCACGATGAAGACCAGCACGAAAATGACGCCCAGGATCGCGGTGATCGTCCAGTAAAACGTGGCGTTAGCCAGGGGATGGAATCCCGCCAATAGCGCGGTCAGTGCCGGCAAAACCCCCGGCTGGAGCCGCACCCAAAGGACGAATGCCATGACCACGGCGGCGAGGAAGAAAAACAGCGTCAGCGACGTGGTCCGCGGGAAGTCGAAGGAAAGGATCACCAGATTCACCGCCAGAATGCCCAAGAACAGCGTCGCCACCACCACAGCCGAAACGTTCTCTTCCGTGAGCGGCTTTTCCGAGAAACTCATCCAGATTGCCGCCACGAGGGAGAAAATGAACACCGGATAAAGAAAAAGGATTTTCGGGTAAGAGATGAGAAAGATCCTATCCGGCGTCTTCTCCGCAGGTTGCTTTTCTTCAGCCGAGGCGTTCGGGGCGGTCTGCTTGGGGGTTGCGTCCGACATGGCTTCTCCTTCCAGCTTCCAAGGGGCAAGTGGTCAGCGTAGAACTTGCGGAGCGCGGGTCGCGTGGCGACGCGGCGCGCCCGGGGCGTCGCTCCCGCAGGGCCCTCCCAATTTACCGCATCCGCGGCTTGGGGGCCATAAGGAGGACTGGGGCGACGCATCGCGGCGAGGATTCTGGCGACTCGGTTGCCTCGCAAAACGCGTCGTCCAACGCGGCAGCGCCTTTTCGGAATGTCGGCCACCATGCTTGCCTACGGTCCGAACGGGCGACTCAAGCGGCGCTCAGGAGACCTGGAATCAATACCCCCGCGCGAGAGGGCGGGCGGTTGACCAAATCGGGCTTGGGCCCTATCTTGGGAGGACCTCGGGCGAAGCGATTCCAGTCTTCAAGCAGGTTCTTGCCGTAAGGAGGGCGATGGTGAAAGGCGACGAAAAAATCCTCAATGTCCTGAATGATCTTTTGGCCGACGAGCTGACGGCGATCAACCAGTACATGGTTCACTCCGAGATGTGCGCGAACTGGGGCTACGATCGGCTTCATGAGAAGATCGAGAAGCGCGCGATCGAAGAGATGAAACACGCCGAAAAACTCATCGCCCGCATCTTATTCCTCGAAGGCGCTCCCGTGGTCAGCCGACTCAATCCCCTTCATATCGGCGGCGACGTGCCCCAGCAACTGCAATCAGACCTCAGTGCGGAATTAACGGCCGTGGGGTCGTATAACGAGGCGATTCGGCTGGCGGACGAGTTGGGCGACGCCGTGACGCGCGAACTGCTCGAACACATCCTCAAGGACGAAGACAACCACGTGGATTGGCTCGAGGCCCAGCACGACCAGATCCGGCAGATGGGCCTGGCCGTGTATCTTTCGACGCAAACCTAGCGGCAAGAGGCGCGCAGCCCGATTCCGGAGAGTGGGTTCGCCTCGGGGAGGGAGGCTCCGGGCGACCGCACATTTCGCCTGCGCGGCCGCGGGACGAACGCTTTGAACTCGGAGTCGAGACGCGTGTTGAAGACCCTGGTGCTGGGCCTTGGAAACCCGCTGGTCACCGACGACAGCGTCGGACTGCGCGTGGCGGCCCAGCTCAAGCCGCTGGTGGAAAACCGGCCCGAAATCGAGGTTTCGGAGGACTATTGGGGCGGGTTGCGGCTGATGGAGCGGATGGTGGGGTTCGATCGGGCGATCGTGATCGACGCGATTTGCACCGGCGCCCCCCCCGGCACGCTCCATTGCCTTACGCCCGCCTCGATCCCCACCCAGCGGAGCGCGTCGAGTCACGACGTGAATCTGCCCACGGCCCTGGCCCTTGGGCGAACCGCGGGCCTGGCCTTGCCTGGCGACGACCAGATTCTGCTTTTGGGCATCGAGGCCGAAGACGTCCTCACCTTCGGCGAACGCTGCACGCCCGCCGTGGAAGCAGCCATTGGCCCGGCGGTCGCCCAGGTCCTCCGCTGGCTCGACGCGCCTACTTCGACGATCCCTTGAAAAGGCCGTCGATCAGGCCGCGAGGAAACGGTGTCTCCGGCGGCACCGGCGGAGAAGGCCCGACGATCTCCCTTGGCGGCGAGGGCGCGTCGATGTGAATCTCCAGGGGCATGTCGTATGCGGGCCCAGGCGTCTCGGACGGCGAACCCCGCTGCTGGGGAGGCGGTTCTTGGGCATGGGGGATGCTCGCCTCCGTGCTTCCGCTCCGGCTTCCGCAGCCGTCGAGCAGCAGCAAGGCAACCAGCACGATCAAGGGAAACTCCAGTCTCATATCTTTCATTATGCGCTATGGCGAAAGTTGGGCCGCCTTCCGGATGTCGGAATTTGGGCCACCGCCGCGAATTCGCCGAACGTCCCTGGGGCCCGGGGCGCGAAGTTTTCTGGCCGGGCGAATCTTATCGCGGGAAAGGGCGAGGCGGCTGTCCCCAGGCAACGCGCGGGGCAACCGTTCACAGGCCGGGGGCTGACCGATCTTTTTGGGCGATTTCGGAGCGAAAAAAGCCGCTATCCGCTTCCAGGCACAGGGCACAATCCCATTTTGGCGGACTTCGCCGCGAAAATCGGGACAGTGCCTGGCAATGAACCTGGATCGCGAGGGCTTTACCGTTCCGGCGGCGCAGATGCGCAGGAATTGCTCCGCGCGGCGGCGGGGTTGGGGCCCGTCGCGTCCCGCCAACGACATCCGCACCCTTCCCCCTCGATTGTGCGGAGAGTGCGTCTTCACAAAAACCGCGGCCTCTTCACCGCCGCGAGGGCGGCAACTACCATGAGGGTATGCCCCCATTGCGGTTGCTGGCCTGGGTTCTTGAGATCGGGAGGTGCGGCTCATGTCTAGGGTGCTGGGTGATCGGTCGCGAGGGACCACGGATAAACGATTCGTAACCGTTCACGGGGACTGTCCCGATTTTCGCGGCGAAGTCCGCGAAAATGGGACTGTCCCCCTTGGCCGGTCAAGGGGCAGACGCATTTTTCGACGCGAAACGGCCCGAAAAACGCGCCAGTCCCCGGCCTGTGAACGGTTACAACGATTCGTTTTCCATCGGGCTGCTGGGTTGCTGGTGGTCTTGTCCGCGGTGGCCTGGGGAGCCGCTTCCAACGCGGTGGGACAGGCGAAGAAGGAGCTGCCGGACCCCTACGACATCGCGGGCAACGACCTGCTGACCCCGGACGGCGTCGCCTTGAGAGCGACGTTTTTTCCCAGCGCCAAGGGAAAGAACGCCGTGCCGGTGATTCTGCTCCATTCGTGGAAAGGCAGCCGCAAGGAGTTTGCGACCCTGGCGTCCACGCTTTGGCAGGCCGGCCACGCGGTGCTCGTTCCGGATTTGCGAGGCCACGGTCAGAGCACCAGCCAGGGCGGACGCGAGTTGGTGGCCAGTCGCATCGGCCCGGCGGACATCGCCTTGATGGTTCAAAACGACATGGAGACGCTGAAGAACTTCCTGGTCAAGAAGAACAACGCCGAGGAATTGAACATCGAGAAGCTATGCCTGGTGGGCGCGGAGATGGGCGCCACCGTGGCGGCGAATTGGACGGTCTTGGATTGGAGTTGGCCGCAATATCCGGGCGTGAAGCAGGGACAGCACGTCAAGGCCGTGGTGCTGCTGTCTCCGGAAAGGAACTTCCGCGGGGTGGGGATGGAGGAGTTCCTGCGAAACCCGCTCTTGAACCAGTTCGTTTCCATTTACATCCTGTTTGGCAACGCCGACCCCAAAGTGGCCAGCCGCACCGAACTGATCTACAGCACTTTGGCCAAGCTGCACCCCGAGCCCCCCGAGGGCCAAGGCGAACAGGAGAAGACTTTGTTCTTCAAGGGACTGGACACGAAGGTCCAAGGCAGCAAGCTCCTGGCCCAGCGCGGCCTGAACGTGGAACAGCGGATCGAGAAGTTCATTCAACTCCGCCTGGTCGCCAAGGATTACCCGTGGCGCGAGGTCGGCAAAAAGAGCGGCGCGGCGAAGTGACCCGGCCGGGCGATTCTTCGCGGCGGCCATTCTTCGCGGCGGCGATCATTTTTTCGCGCCGTCGCGCGGGGCAATGGGCACCAGGGGAGTCTGTTGAGCGGCGGGTTTGGGTGGATCGGGCGGAGGAATCCGCAGTTCGATCCCGATCGGCAGGGCGTCGGGACTGCTGAGCAGGTCCCGGTTGGCCTCGAAGATTTCGTCGGCCCGCTGTTCGCTGCCGAGGTAGCGTTTGGCGAGGGCGGGCAGGCTATCCCCGTTGACGATCTTATGCCGGCGGGGCGGGGGCGCCGCCAGCGCGCCGCCCGACAGTCCGATCCCCAGCGAGGCGCCCCATCGCGCGGATGCCTCCCATTCGGGGCTCGGGAAGGATTTCGCCAGGGTTGGGGGGAGCGGGTCGGAGCGCTCTGCCCGCACCGCGGCCGAGGAATCGGGCAGCGCGGGGAAGTAGGGAATGTTCAAAGCGGCGGAGCCGGAGTCTTCCGCCGCCGCTCTGGCCGCCGTCGCAAGGTCTTGCTGGCCTGCGCGGCGACGAAGCACGATCGAATCCCCGGCGTCGGGTGCTTCGAGGCTGGGGGAAGGGCCCGGCTGCCCCAGCAACGACGCCAGACCGATGCCGCCCAAGACGATCCCGAACGCCAAGACGCCCCGCGCCCGCCGACGTTCTCGTAGAACTTCGCCCACGGTGAAATTCGACTCAGCCAATGGAATCGGCGCTTACCTCCCGCGCCACTTCAATCGGCCATCCGTGCGAATCGTTCTTCCGTGAATCATCGGTGGAACCCGTCTTTTCGGCTGATCCGCTCCTCCGTTCTTTCAGCGCACCATGATCGGGTGTCCTCGAAGAGACTATCGGCAACTCGGGCGGAGAAGTTGCGGTCCACCGCGGGAGGCGCGGCCGGTTTTCCCACGGCGCGGATCCGCTGGTAACGGTCGGCGCGGCCGCGCGGCGTCCGCCGTCTTGCGGAGCGACGCGCGGCAAGCTATGCTCGGTGTTCATTCCCCGAGGCCTGCCTTTGCGGCAAACGGGAGCGTCCCATTTTCGCGGACTTCGCCGCGAGAATCGGGGCGGTCTTCGTGAACGCCTGCGCTTTCGCCAACCGCCATTTTTCGAGGAGCCAATGATGTCGACCCCCCATCCCCGAGCGTCGTTGCCCCGTCCTTCCCGTCGCGCGTTCCTGAAGTCCGCCTCAGCGGCGGCGGCCGGCGCGCTCAGCATCGCCCGAAGCGCCCACGCCGCCGGCAGCGGCGTGATCAAGGTGGGGCTGGTGGGTTGCGGCGGGCGCGGCAGCGGGGCGGCCGTCAACGCCATGAATGCCGGAAAGGACGTTCGGCTGGTGGCCCTTGCCGATGTCTTTGCCGAGTACCTTCAGGGGGCCCGCAAACGCCTCAAGGCGGAAAAGCCCGACCAGGTTGCCGTCGACGACGACCACTGCTTCGTCGGCTTCGACGCCTACGAGAAGCTGATCGCCAGCGGCGTCGATGTGGTGCTGATTGCCGCGGCCAGCCACTTCCACCCCCTCCACCTGAAGGCCGCGATCGACGCCGGGAAACACGTGTTTTGCGAGAAGCCCCACGCCGTGGACGTGCCCGGATTGAAGATGGCCATGGCGGCGGGCGAGGAGGCGAAGAAGAAAGGGCTTTGCCTCGTTTCCGGCCTGTGTTGGCGGTACGACCCCGGCGTGCGCGAGGCCATGAAACGCGTGGCCGACGGCGCGATCGGAGACATCGTCGCCATTCAAGAGACGTACATCACCACGCCGTACGGCCTGCGTGAGCGCAAGCCCGGCTGGAACGAAATGCAGTACCAGCTTCAGAACTGGTACCACTTCAACTGGCTTTCCGGCGATCAGACCGGCCAGCAGTTGATTCACAGCCTCGACAAAGCGTCGTGGGCCCTCGGCGACCAGCCGCCGGTGAAGGCGTGGGGCACCGGCGGCCGCCAGGTGTGCACCGATCCCAAGTACGGCGATCAGTTCGATCACCACGCCGTGGTCTTCCAATACGCCAACGGCGTGCGCGTCTTCGGCTTCTGCCGCGATCAGCCCGGCTGCTACAACGAAACCACCGACGTCATCTTCGGGACCAAGGGGCGGGCGATCTTGCCCAGCCGGCCGCGGCTGGAGGGCCAGAACCCATGGGTCTACAAGGCCGCAAAGCCGGTCAGCATGTACGACGCCGAACACGCCGAACTGTTCGCCGCCATCCGCTCCGGCAAGCCGATCAACAACGCGAACTACATGTTCACGAGCACCATGCTCGCGATCCTCGCCCAGATGGTCTGCTACACCGGGCAGGAAATCACGTGGGAACAAGCCATGCAGTCCAAGCTCTCGCTCGCCCCGGCCCGCTACGCGTGGGACGCGGAGCCGCCGGTCAAGCCCGACAAGAATGGCCAATATCCCTGCGCGATGCCGGGGATCACCAAATTCGTCTGAACCATCCGCGCGGACCTCGCCACGCGGCGCCGCAACCGTTCGCGGATCCACGGGGACCGTTCCCTCTTGGCGGACTTCGCCGCCAGAACGGGCGCGCCGTCTCCCTGAACGGCTTCGATCCCCGGCCCTAGGCCGGAACGCCCTTGAGCCGCGCGTACTGGGGAAGCGGGCCGACCAGCGGGCGGAGATACTCGAGGCACGCGGGGGTCACGTCGAAGCCATCGGCGCTGATGAATTCGTCCGGCATCGGCTTGGCGCGGACGGCGACCTCGGCCAGCGGGACCGTTTCGAGCGACCAGCGGTAGGGATCGTTCGACTTCCGCGCGATGCTGACCATCACGCCGGTCTGGCCTTGCGCGGCCAATTCCACTGCCCTGCGCCCGCACGCGAACGCCTCCTCCAGGTCGGTCTCGCTCATCCGGTCGGCGGCGCACATCTGGAGCGACTCGCAGACCTGGAATTCGCCCCGCCAGCCAAAGGCGTCGCCGATCATGCGGTGCAGCATCATCGCCGCGCTGGTGCCGCCCATGGCCCCGAACTCGACGTTCTGAAACTTGTCGGTCGTCGTCGAGGCGCTGACCGGCCGGCCGTCGGCATAGGTGATCCCCTCGCCGCAGACGACGCTGCACCAGCCGTGCTTCTCGTGGCACGCCTTCACCGCGGCAAGGAACCGCTGGCGATCAAACGGCCGTTCGGGGAAGAGGATGATGTGCGGGGCGTCGTCCTCAGCGGCCCGGGCCAGCGCGCTGGCCGCCGGAAGCCACCCCGCCGAACGGCCCACCGTCTGGAAAATGACGTACTGATCCACGCGCTTCATGTCCCGGGCCAACATCCCCGCCTGCTTCACCGAGATGGCGACATAGCGGGCCGCGCTGCCGAAGCCGGGCGTGTGGTCGGTTCCGTGCAGGTCGTTGTCGACCGTCTTGGGCACGCCGACGCCGACCAAGGGGTAGCCCTTCTCCCGGCAGAAGGCCTCGACGCGGTGGATCGTGTCCATCGTGTCGTTTCCGCCGATGAGGAAGAAGTAGCGGATGTCGTGCCTGCGGAGCATGGCGAGGATGGGTTCGAAATCCGCGTCGCGGAGCTTGTGGCGCGAGCTGCCCAGCGCGGAGCTGGGCGTGGTTCGGAGTTGTTCGAGAAGGGCGGGCTCTTCGCGTCCCAGGTCGATCACGTCGCCTTGCATGAACCCCTCGATGCCAAACCGCATTCCCAGCATGCGGCCCGCCGCCTTCGCGTCGCGCCACGCCTGCACCACGCCGCACAAGCTCGCGTTGATGACCGTCGTGGGGCCGCCGCTTTGCCCAATGATCGCATTACCCTGAAGCATGGCTGATCCGTCCCGTCCAAACCAAGAGATTTCTGAAGAACTCCGCGTACCCGTTGCCCACCTCGATGAACCCGCCAGGAATCTCCTGGTGGATCCGTCGATCGCCCCAATCGACCAGACCGCCGACCCAGTGCGGGGCCACATCGGTGGCCAGGGCGGCCGTGCGGCCCTTTCCGTGCGCGCCGACCACCAGGAGCGGCGCCGATTCGCCGCGACAGAACGCGAACTCGCCGCCGCGGCAACGCACCGAAAAATGCACGGCGCGAAGCAGCGTCTGGGCATCCGGCTTGGCGCTCACGGCGTTGTATCCCCCGATGCCCGGCGGCTCGTCCCAGGGAAGGCCGCCGAGAATCGGATGCTCGCCGACCTTTTCGACCAGGCACGGTTGGGCCGAGTTGCGGCGGTCGTCGCGGTCAAGCATCGCGACGGGCAACACGTCGGCCAACGGCGAACGATCGTACTCGCCCAGCCGTCCAAAAAAACTCTCCCAACCGCCGAACATCGCCAGGCCCGATCCATCCGCCACGCATCGGGCGATGTGTTCCATCTGTCCCGCGCGGAACCGCGCCGCGGGGTAGTCGCTCACCACGTAGAGGGCGTATTGCCGGGAAGCGAATTCCGCGTCGGGCGGCTCAGGGCTCGGCACGTGGTCAAACGCCAATCCGAAATGACTCATGACCCCAATCAGGTAGCCGGCGGCCCCCTGAACCGTGTCGTCTCCGAGGTAACAAATTCGAGATAGCATCGCACGGACCCCGGCGGCCGGTCGCGGACCGGGAAGGCCCTTCCCGGCCGGTCCGGCCCTCGCCAAACGCCCGCCCATTGCTCCCCTCGCAGCCTCACGGAAGCCGTACCGCCAAAGGGGGCCGTCCCATCGTCGCGGACTTCGCCGCGAAAGCCGGGATCGGCTCCGTCAGCGGCTAGCTGGGGTCGGGAAACAGCGGCAGGCAAACTCGTGAGTCGCCAATATACCAGCAAGGCCCACCCAACGGGAAGTCTCCTCGGCGGCCTGGAACTTGCGCGGCGCGCCAATCCGCCGGGCATTCAATGATTTTCAAGGCAAGCGTTCACGGAGACTCTCCCCGTTCTTGCCGTGAAGTTGGTGAAAAACGGGGTTGTCCCTTTCGCTCCGACCGGGGCGCAGCAAGGGCGCGACGCGCCGCGTCGCGTGCGTCACGGTGTTGCTTTCGGCCGCGGCGGTGTTGCGTCCGGCGGCGGCGGTCTTGCTTCCGGCCACGAGGGAGCGTGGCCAGGTGGTATCCTCAACGATTACTTTTCGACCAAGGGCTTGAGGACCGGCATCAGGGCGTCGGCCATGCGGAACATGCCCAGGTCAGTCGGATGCGACCCGTCGACCGTGCCCTCCCCGTCGTCGCCGAGCAGGCGCTCGCCTTCGACGTAGTGAAGGCCCTGGACGCCGGCGGCCTTGAGATGGTCGTAAGCCGACCGAAGCGCGGCCCGGCTGGCCGCGTGGCGCTTGCGCTGGCCGGGCAGGAAAACGGCGTTGGTGTAGGTGCGGTCTTCGACGAGCACGATGGGCGTCTTCGGCCGCGCGGCACGCAACTGGCGCACCAGCGGCTCGGTCCGCGCCGCCACTGCGTCGCCCTGCATGTTGGGAAGACAGTCGATCACATAAACCGACGCATCCAACTCGGCCAGCAAGGCGCCGACCTCGGGATCCATAGTGCCGTTTCCGGAAAAGCCGAGGTTGATCACGGGGGAGTCCAGGCGGCGGCCGATGATCGCCGGATAAGCCATACCGGGCCGCGACGCGCAGCCGCCGTGCGTGATCGACGTGCCGTAGAACACGATCGGCTTCGCCCGCGGGGCGAGCGGCTTGAACGCGGCCTGTGGCGCAACGCCGATCTCCAACGATTCCACGCCGTTGTAAAGCGGGAGATAAAGCAGGTATTCGCGCCGGCCCGGCTCGATCCCGTCGGCAAGCCGAACTTTCAGCTTTTGCGTGGTCGGCGAGACGAAGCCCAGCCATCGCCAGCGTTTCTCCCCGTCCCGGGCGTACAGGTCCAACCCGCTCACGCCGGTGGCCGGCATGTGCGGCAGCGCGAGGCTTTTGGAGAGCAGCTCATAGCGGGCCCAGATCGCCGTGGCGTCGGTCTCGAAGCGGCAGCACATTCCCGCGGAATGCCGGCTCAGACTCCACACCGCGTCGCGGACCACGCCCTTGGCCTTGCGCGGGAAGCGATCGAAGTAACGCTCGGTATCGTCCCAGCCCCGCCCCTCGACGCCCCATTCGCGGACGTCGCGCCAGGCCAAGCCGTCTTCCGCCTTGTCCTTCGCCGCGGCGGGCTCGCCGGCCCGAACGGTTTCCACGCTTTTCAGGGTCAAGACGGTTGCCGAGATGGCCATGAATTCACGCCGATTGGCACGTTGAGTTGACATCGAATCTCCTTTCCCAGAGGCTGCTTCGAAGCTCCCACACCCAAGAGAAAAACGATTCCGAGGAAGAACCACGACGCTTCCAGCGTCCATCCGGCCACGTCAGAATACCCGTAACCGTTCCCAGGCCGTGGACTGGCTCGTTTTCCAGCCCGTTTCGCGCCGAAAAATGTGCCTGACCCTCACCGGCCAGGGGGCTCACCGCCAGGGGGAGAGTCCCATTTTCGCGGACTTCGCCGCGAAAATCGGGTCGGTCCCCGTGAACGGTTACGAATAGCCAAGCAGTCCGGATGGGATGGGGGACAGCCAATGGCGCCCCGCGAAGCTGGAAGGCGCCATGGCCCCCGGCGCCGCTCACCAAAGCCGCCTTGGAAGGGCTCGTGCAATCGTCGGCGCCCTTGCGTCCGATGCATTCATTCCATCGCGGCCGCGCCTTCTCAGCAACAACGTAGCGGTGGCGGGGGCGCTGGTCAACGGCGCGGATGATTCCGGTATAATCCTCCGCGACTGGACAATCTCGCTTCCTGGTTGCGTTAGGGCCCAAAGGTGTCTCCATGCGAAAAACCATTGTCGCAGGCTTGCTCTTGAACGCTTCGCTGGTCTTTGCCGGGGACGGTCCACGGCTCGAAGTCAGCCTCAACGGCCCCTGGCAGTTTCAGCGGGTCGCTGAGTTGTCGGAACCGCCGAAGTCTGGCGAGTGGAAACGGTGCGCCGTGCCCGGCTACCTCCGCGGCACGGACTACCAGCGGGCGTGGCTGCGGCGGTCATTCTCCGTGCCCGCCGCAATGCGCGGCCAGCGGATCAAGATCCATTTCGGCGGCGTGAAGTTCAATAGCCGCGTCTATGTGAACGGCAAACACGTGGGCGGGTGTTTTGGCGGCTATGAGCCGTTCGAGGTCGACGTGACCGACGCGGTGCGCTTCGACGGCCCCAACGAGCTGGCCGTTGGCTGTCACGACTGGACGGGCGTGTTCACGCCCGGCCGGGTCCCATTTCCCGACAACGCCAACTGGGACGTGGTGCGCGGTGCGCCGCGCGACAAGATCCTGTCGCCGATCGGCGGACTGTTCGCGCTGTACGGCATCTGGGACGAGGCGACGCTGCGTTCTCATCCGCCGGTGTACGTCAAGGATGTATTCATCAAGCCGTCGGTCCGGCGCGGCGAGCTGGCGGTCGAGTACGCCGTGGCGAACGAGTCGGGAAGCGAGGCCGAGGTGGAACTGAGCGCGGCCGTCGAAGACCAGGGCAAAGACGTGCTCAAGCTCCCCGTTGTGAAAATCCGGATTCCCGCCGGAGGCACGGCCAAGGCGACGCTCAAGCAAGCGTGGCCCAAGCCGCCGCTCTGGTCGCACGTCGACCCGCACCTGCTCCATCTGCGGACCGCGCTTTCGACCGGCGACCGGCTCCGCACGCGGTTCGGCTTCCGCGAGTTTTGGGTCGAAGGGCACAAGTTTTTCTTGAATGGCTCGCGGGTGAACCTGCTGGCCACGTCCTGGTGGCCGCCGCACGGGTGGATGACCCGGGAGGAGATCCTCAAGCACTGGGAGGCGGTCAAGCGCATGGGCTGCGTCGCCTTCCGCACCCACACGCAGCCCTGGCCAAGCCTCCACTACGAAGTAGCCGACGAGGTGGGCCTCTTGATGATTCCCGAAGGGGCCGTGTGGAACGACGACGACGCCTACCGCATCCACGACCCCGAGTTTTGGCAAAACTACGCCAGGCACCTGAAAGCTATGGTCGATCGCGACAAGAACCGGCCCTCGGTCGTCATGTGGAGCCTGGAGAATGAGTTCTTCGGCGGCCGGTTGAACGACGCCTCGCCGGCCAAAAAGGACCTGGTGCGCATGGGCCGGCTGATGAAGGAGTGGGATCCAACGCGGCCGATCTTCTACGAATCGGACGGGGACCCGGACGGCGTCGCCGACGTGATCGGCATCCACTACCCGCACGAATACCCCGATTTCACCTGCTGGCCCAACGAGGCCTGGTGGCTCGAGAAGCCGGCCGCGATTCCCCACATGTTCCTCAACGGAGCCAAGGAATTCGTTTGGAAGAAGGACAAGCCGATCTACGTCGGCGAGTTCCTCTGGATTCCGTCCCGCGACCCATCCTGGCACACGGTCTTCTTCGGCGACGAGGCGTACACGGACTACCACCGCTACCGCAACCTGGCCAAGGCCGAGGCGTGGAGAATGCAGATCCTCGGCTACCGCCATTTGGAAGTCGGCGGCATCTCGCCCTGGACGGCGATCGAAGGCGGGCCGCTGGACGAAACAAACCCGCTCTACAAGGCGCACCTGGACGCTTATCGGCCCATCGCCGCCTATCCGCTGCAATACGACCGCCGTTTCTTTTTTGGCGAGCGTGTCCCGCGCCGCCTGGCGGTGTTCAACGAGGCGCTGGAACCCTCGACGCTCGACGTGAAGTGGACGTTGCGGTTCCCGGATTCGGACCGCCCCGTGGACCGCGGCGAGCAGCGGATTTCGCTCGGCCCTGGCGAACAGCGGACGATCGAGGTGCCTCTTCAGTCGCCGCGTGTGGAGCAGGCGGGCGCGGCCCGCAAGCCGGTGAGCCACGTTTGGACGAGCTGGTTCCACGCCCCCTTGATTTGGACCATCCAGGTCCAGCGCGACGGCCGAACGGTCTTCGAGGCCCATCATCCGTGTCACGCCATGTCTCGGCCCGCCGTGCAGCCGGGCAAGGATCTTTCCCGCGCGAGAATCCATGTCTACGACCCCGCGGGAACGACAAGGAAGGCGATCGAGTCGATCGGTTTCCCCGTCGCCATGGCGCCAGGGCTGGAAAAGATTGGATCGGAGGTGGAGGTGCTCGTCGTCGGGGCGAACACGCTGCGCGGCGATTCGGCGGGCCCGCCGATCATCGGCCGCACCCGTCCCGAACGCGCCGCCATTCGCGACTTCGTGACGCGCGGCGGCCGCCTGGCGGTGCTCCATCAAGAGGCGTACCCCGAAGGCATGTTCGACGTCCAATTGAGCGATCAGCGGTCCACGATGACGTTCCCCTGGGCCCCAGGCCTTTTCCACGAGGGGGACTGGGGAAGCTGCGACCCGTGGAAGTTCTGGCGGCCAGACCATCTCGTGGCGACGCGCGAGCTGTTGCGGCCTGCCTCGGGAGGCTTCCGGCCTATGGTCGTTTCCGGCTCGTCGGCCGGCATCGATCATTGCCCGCTGTTGCTGCAAAAGATGGGCCGAGGGTGCGTTCTCTATGCGCAGCTCTTGGCGGTGGAGAAGTCCGAGGTCGAGCCTGCTGCGGCCCATGTCCTCGCCGCCATCGTCGAGAACCTGCTTTCCTACGAGTCGCCGTCGCGCAAGACCGCGGTCTCCGGCGGAGACGCGGCCTACAGGCAATTCTTACGAAGCCTGGGGCTGCGTTTCGAGGACCTGGATCCAAAACGCGATGCTCCGGACCCACGCCACTACGGCCTGTGGCTCTGCCGAGGCGAGTTGGATCCGATTCCCTCGGGATTTCGAACGTTCGTCGAGTCGGGTGGGCATCTCTACCTGCACCGGCCTGGCCAACGAACGCTCCAAGAAATCTCCCGCCAGTTCGCCCTGAACCTCGCGGCGCAACCTTGCGCCGGGCCGATCTCTCGCGGCGAAATTTCGGGAGGCGCGGCCGATTGCATCGCCCGGGAGGATCTCTACTGGCTCGGCACGCACGCCGGCATCGACTGGGCCGACACCCCACGCGCGACCAACATGGCCGACGGGGTCTTCGTCAAGACCCTCGACGAGCGGAAGGCGACGGCCTATGAGATCGAAGACTGGCGGCTGGAAGGAGGGCTCGTCGAGCGCGTGCCCCCGGGGGTCACGTTCGCCACCGTGGGAAAGGCGACCGGAACCATCCATTTCCCGAAGGCGGGGGTTTACATCCTCGGGCTGGTGGCTCGGGGGACGCCCTGCAACGGCCAATACCCCTTGGCCGAGATCAAGATCGATGGAAAGCCGTTCGGGAACGTCCCCATCGACCGGCGCGACTGGCACACCGCGACCGCGTTCGGCCATGTTACGATGGGCGACCACGAGGTCTCCGTGGCCTTCGTGAACGACGCCAGCAATCCGCCCAAGGAGGACCGGAACCTGTACGTGGACAAACTGCTGGTGGCCCCGGACAACGACCGCCAAGACTTGAAGTTCCTCACTTTTCCCCCTGCGATCGCCGAGTTCAGGCAAGGCCGGGGACGAGTGGTCATCGACTTCGTGCGTTGGGACACCGAGGAGCAGAACGCCCGCAAGGCGGCCCGGCTGGCCAGCGCGTTGTTGACGGAAATGGGCGGCGATTTCCAGCCGCGCTTGGGGACGACGATCGAGTGCGAGCGGATGACGCCCCAGCCCGGCATTCAGCATTTCAGCAACCAAGGCGCTCACGCCGCGCTGGCCTGCAATGGCTACATCCAGACGCCCATCGAAATCGCCGCGACCGGACGCTACACGATGGAACTCGTCGCTGCCGGCTCGGCGGCGGCGGGGGTGTATCCGCTGGTCGGCGTGGCCATTGACGGCAAGATGCTTGCCCAGGTGCAGCTCGTTTCCGGCAATTGGCGATCGTATTTCATGGATCTCGACCTGCCCGCCGGAAGCCACCAGTTGCGTCTGGCGTTCCTCAACGACTTCAACGCCAACGGCGAGGACCGCAACCTCAGGCTGGACAAAGTGGCTTTCTACCATGAATGAATTACCCCCTCTTGCGATGGGTGCGGGCGGACAGCCAGGAGGCTGGTCGATGCGTCGCGCAGGCTGGGAGGATACCTTCGGCGGAGAAGGTGGCATTTTTCACCTGCGCCAACAGGCCAGCAATCCGTTGCAACGACTGTACCCTGCTGGAGGGTGGAATCCTTTAGTCAGAAGTTGTGGTTTGCGGCAGGGAGCACGGAGCACGGGGTGAATTTTCACTCCACACACCCTGATCCATGACGCGTTTTCATAATCTCACGAGCGGGGTGGAAGCTGGGAGCCATGCAGCTTCCGTGGCCCCTGTTTGCCGGGGGTGGCCTCGGACCGTACCATTGTACGAGGACGGCTTTGGTGGCTTGGGTTGGGGCGTTGCGCAGGGGCTCGAGCCATTCTCGTTTTGCCACGGAGAGGGCGGTAGATTAGACTCTAGGTTTACGCACAAACCGAGAGGCGAGGGGATCCGTGAGCATTTATAAGTCGAGCGACATCCGCGGTGTTGCGGGGAACGAGCTGACGCGGGAACACTATCGACGCTGGGGCGCGGCGTTGGGAGAGCAGTTGGACGCGGGAGCGAAGTTCGTGGTCGGCGGCGACGTGCGGGAGTCAACGCCGAGCTTCTTGCTGGCGCTGGCCGATGGGCTGTGCGACGCCGGCCTCGACGTGGTGCTTGTCGGTTCGCTGCCCACCCCCGTGATCCACCATGCCCGACGCCGGCTCGCCGCGGCCGGCTGCGCGATCGTCACCGCCTCGCATAGTCCGCCCGAGTTCAACGGCCTGAAATGGATGATCGGCGACCATCCCCCGACGGAAAAGGAGGTGCGGGCGATGAAACGCGTCGCCGAAGGCAAATCGCCCAAGCTCAACGGCCGCGCCCGGACCAGCCCGCGCTCGGTGGACGTCACGTTCGACTACGTGGCCTGGCTTCAGGAGCGATGGATGGACGCCCCGATCGTGCGCCGGTCGATCGTCGTCGATCCCATGCACGGGGCTTGGGCGTGCCGGGCCCGGCGGTACTTGCAGGCGATCTTTCCTCATTGCGTGTTTTCGGCGATTCACGACGCGCCGGACGCCTCGTTCGGCGGCCGGACGCCCGACTGTTCCTCGTCCGACGCTTTGGCCGACTTGGGCGAAGCCGTTTACCAGCAGCGGGCCCTGTTGGGCATCGCGTTCGACGGGGACGGGGATTGTGTGGCCTTTGTCGACGACGAGGGCATGCCGCTTTCGCCCGACGAAGCGACATGGCTTCTGTTGAGGAGCTTCGAGGACCAGTTGGAAGGCAAGCCGTTCGTCTGCGACGTGCGGTTTTCGCAAAGCGTGCCCCAGGCGGCTCGGAATCTCGGCGCCGAACCGCTTCTGGAGCGGAGCGGACCTGCCTTCATCCGCCGCCGCATGCTCAAGAGCGGGGCGCCGTTCGGCGCGGAAGCCAGCGGACACTATTTCTTCGGCGACCTTGGGGGCGGAGACGACGCCCTGTTCGCCGCCTGCGCGATGATCGCGCACCTGGCCGCGTCGGGCAAGCCGCTCTCCCAGTTGCGGCGCAAGACCCCGAAGGTCTGCATGACGCCCGACCTGCCGGTCCGCGTCAAGGCCCGTTGCCGCCGCGACGTGGTCCGGATGGTCCGCGACCGCTGGGCCAAGTATCCGACCCTCGAACTCGACGGCGTGCGGATTGAGTTTCCTAACGGTTGGGCCTTGGTCCGCAACTCCGTGGCCGAACCGACGATCACGTTCCGCTTCGAGGGGCGCGACTGGAACGGGTTGACCGAACTGGTCTCGAGCTTCTGCGACTCGTTGCCGGAAATCGGCGACGCGCTTTGGGCAAGTTACGAACAGGCGATGGGCGGGGATTAGGACGCGTGGCGGGCGTTTCCGGCCAGCGGCGGTTCGTCCGCGCGTAACCGTTGGCGGGGACTGTCCCGATTTTCGCGGCGAAGTCCGCGAAAATGGGACTGTCCCCCTGGCCAGCAGCGAGACAGGCACATTTTTCGGCGCAAAGCGGCCCCAAAAAACGAGCCACTCTCCGGCCTGTGAACGGTTCGTCCGCGCACGCGGTCGCCCCGGCGCGCTGCAACGGTCGATAGGCGGGAATAGGGGACTCAGGAATCCGGGACGAGTCCGGATCGGCCCGGTCGGACCTTGGCGTCGTTCGTCTCCACGATCTGCCGGCGGAGACTCCCTTGGCCTCCTTGCGCAACACGATCCGATTCGTGTGTTCCAACTGCATCGCGCCTTTGGCGGCAAAACGCCGCCATGCCGGCGCGAAGATGCGATGTCCGAGGTGCCATACGATCCTTGTCGTGCCGCAGGAGAGCCGGCCCCGAGCGGCGCCGGAGGTCTATCCCTTGGCCGATCAGGCCCAGGGCGCACCACCGGCCGCGCCCACCGTGAGCTTCTTGTGCTCGCTGTGCAAAACGAGGATGGACGCGCCGGCCGACCAGGCGGGCCGGACGGTGACGTGTCCTGATTGCGGCACACCGGCCGTTGTTCCGGCTCTGGCGGCCTCGGCCTTGCCGTCCGGCGATGCGCCCGCTCCGCCGGCCAGCGCGGGGCCCGTGGAGGTCTACAACGTGCTCGAGGGCCAGGATCAGCCCCCGCCCACGGCCACCGAGGTCTACCGGCGCTACATCCCGGTCGTCTGCGCATTGTGCCGCACGCGCATGCACGCCGCCGAGGACCAGGTCGGGCAGACGATGGTCTGTCCGGATTGCGGGACGGCCAACGTCGTGCCGCCGATCGCCGTTAGCGAAGCCCGCGCCCCTCTGGCGCCCATGCAGGGTTATGAATTGGCCGCCGAGGACTCGTCACGGCCACAGTCGCGGCAAAAGCGGCCGGAGTTCACGTTCAAGTGCCCGGTTTGCTCGACCAGGCTTCAGGCAAGCCGCGGCGAGGCGGGAAAAACGATGGCCTGTCCTGACTGCGGCACGGACTTCGCCATTCCTCTCCCGCCGGCGGACGAGCCGCGATGGGATCCCTTCGAGGAACCGGTGGAAGTCTATGCGGTGGCCGGCGGGCCGCCGCCCGCGTCCACGCCAATTCCCTTCGCGGCGTGGCACGATTCCCGCGCGCCCGGACTGCCGGACGGCGAGGATCTGCTTCAGGACGACCGCGACCTCCTGCCTCCGCGCCGATCGGCGAGGAAACTCCCTCCCTGGCCGTTGGTCAACGGGGTCTTCTCGTTTCCTTTCCAGAGAAGCTCGCTCGTGTGCTGGGGCAAGATGGCCGTGGGCGCGATGCTCGTTCAGGGGGGCGCGGCGCTGGTGCTGACGCAGGTCCAGGCGATCGATCAAACCGGCGTCGGGCTGGGCTACCTCGCGATGGCGGCGGGCATGCTCTACACGATGGGCTTCGTCTGCATTCTGGCCGTGTTCTTTTCCTTATGGATTTCCAGTTCGGCGTTGAAAATCGTGACCGAGACGGCCAACGGCGCGGATCGGATCGAGGAGTGGGCAAGCGAGGACTTCGTCGACTGGGCGTTCGAGGCCCTCTATCTGGTCAACAGCGTCGTGCTCAGCCTCTTGGTCGGCTGGGGCGTTCAGGCCCTCGCGCCGCGGCTTCCGCCCGACGTGACCGTGATCGGTTCGCTGTTCTTGCTTTTTCCGGTGATTCTGCTCTCCATGCTGGAGACCGGGTCGGCGATGAATCCGATTTCTCCAGCGCTGCTGAAAAGCCTTTTCCTGCAATGGTGGGCGTGGTTGGGCTTCTACGTCCTGGCGGCGATGCTGCTGGTTGCCGTGGCCGGGGTGGTCCTGGGCCTGTGGCTTGGGATCGGCTTCTGGTCGGCCTTTCCCGCGTCGCTGGCCATCGCCCCGGCCCTGATGATCTATTTCCGGCTCCTGGGACGGCTTGGCTGGTACATCACCGTTCGAAGCCGTGCCCCCGAGAGAGACACGGCCGAGTAGTCGCGCCCCGTCCTCGAAAACCGAAGGCCGTGTTCCGCCGCGGGGCCGCCTCGTCGATCACCGGCCGAGTTCGTCTGCCAGTGCCCCGGCGTCGTAGACCTTGCGCAGGGCCTCGGTGATGGCGGCGGAATGCACGGACACGGCCCGGGCCTGTTCCTCCGTGTAAATGAAATCGAGCACGAGCGAGTGGATGTTGCCGTCGAAGATGAGGCCCACCACCTCGCCGCGGCGGTTGACCACCGGGCTGCCCGAGTTGCCGCCGATGATGTCGGGCGTGGAGACGAAATTCATCGGCGTGTTGAGATCCAGTTTCGACTTGCGTTCCAACCAGCTCTTGGGCAGGTGGAACGGGGGCTGGTTTTCGTGTTCCGCGGAACGCTCGTACGCACCGGCCATCGTGGTCCAAGGCGGAATCACGCGCCCCCCCTCGGTGTAGCCTTTCACCACCCCGAACGCCAGGCGGAGCGTGAACGTGGCGTCGGGGTACATGGCGGCGCCGAGCAGGGCGAAGCGGGCGTTGGCGATCTTCGCGTAGGCCTGGCGAAGCGGCTCCTCGACCTTTTCTTCGTGGATTTTGCGGACGCGCCGGGCGGGGGGATCGACGAGCCGGGCGAGCTGGATCATGGGGTCGGGCGACGCCTCGATCGCCTTGCCTCCGCCCTCGGCAAGCGCCTTGCGCGCCGCCACGTCGCGGAGCTTCGTCCCGGAGACCAGCTCCGCCGCCCGCTGCCGAGGCGACTTCCCGGCCAAAACCTTTTGCACCAGCGGGTCGCCAGCCCCGGCCATTTCCAGGAACATGGAAAGCGAGTCGGCCAGCTTGATGGTTTCGAGGTCGTCGTAGATGGGGGCCTCGGAATAAAGCATCTGCTGGAGCGATTCGAGATTCGACTCGCGGAACTCGCGCAGCCGCTGGGCGTTGGGCTTGGCGGTCTCTTCGGCCAGGCGGACCAGGGTCCGCGCGATGCCGAAGTATTCGCTGTTGAAGGCCGCCGCTTGCTCGAGCAGGACCAGGGGCTGATAGATCGACTCCCAGACGCGGAGGGCCGCGGCCACCTCGTCCCACGCCCCGCCATAGGCGGACTTGAGTTGAGGATCGGCTTCGACGGCGGCGCGGAACTTCCGCTCCTCGACGCGCTTGGCGCCCATGATCGCCGGGTCTTGCAGTCCGGCGAGCCCGCCGAGCCGGGCCTTGCGGCTGTTCTGGTATCCGAACAATTCATCCCGCGCGCGGCGGGCGTTTTCCCGGCTCCGCTCGCTGTACGTCGAGAGGATCACCTCGCGGCGGAACAGCCGTTGCAGAAGCCCCGGATACACGCGGTCGCGGAGGAATTCCAGGTGCGCCACGGTGTTGAGCCGGTTGGTGCGGCCGGGATGGCCGGAGACGAACACCAATTCGCCGCTCTGGGGACCGGCGGCGCTCCATTTCAGGAAGTGCGGCGGCCTGGCCGGCCGGCCGTTCTCGTAGACGCGGAAGAAACAGACGTCGAGATCGAAGCGCGGGTACTCGAAATTGTCCGGGTCGCCGCCGAAGAAGGCGATGGCCTGCTCCGGCGCGAAGACCAGGCGCACGTCGGTGTACTTCTTGAACCGGTAGAGATGGTACTGCCCCCCCTGGTACAAGGTCACCACGTCGCTTCGCAGGCCCGTCTTGTCCAGCGATTCCTTCTCCACCGTGTTCATTTCGGCGCGGCGGGCCTGGAACGCCTCGGCCGGGGACATGCCGGGCTTGACCGCGGCGTTGATCCGCGCGGTGACGTCCTCGATGCTCATCAGCACGTTCAGTTCCAGGTCCGGCGAGCGGACTTCGTCCTCTTGGCGGCGGGCATAGAACCCGGTCTTCAGGTAGTCGCGCTCTGGCGTGCTGATCTTCTGAAGCGTGTCGGCCCCGACGTGATGGTTCGTCATCACCAGCCCATTGGACGAAACGAACGAACCCGACCCGCCGCTGTTGAACCGCACCGACGACTGTTGCAAGTGCTCCAGCCACTCGGCGGTCGGCTCGAAGCCGTATTTTTCCTTGAGGATCTTGGTCGGCGGGTTGTTGAACAGCCACATCCCCTCGTCGGCCGCGACGGGCGACGTCGCCACGGCGAGCGCACGCACGACGCAAAGAACGATCAGCAAGGCGCGGACGCGAAATCGCATGAAAGACTCCTTTCGGTTTCCGCCGGGAAACAACGGCTCCCCTTCGACCAGGGCTCGAGTTCACGAGGACGAATCCGGAAACGCCGGTTCGCCCGAACGAACGCCGCAACCGCGGCGCCGACGAGCCTATTGTAGAAGCAGACGGCGGCATTTCCAGTGCCGCGACCAACGGCGGGGTTCTTGCTGGCGCGGCCCCCAGGACCGTCCGGCGAAGGGGGACGGCCCGACGCCCGGCGGCGCGGTCCCGCTTTCCTCACCAAAGTGCCGCGTTGATTGGCCCGACGGAGGCTGGTACATTCGCAGTTCCAGGCAGCGACCGATTCCACCCGAAGCCGCGAGGAGTTGTCTCATGCAAGACGATCTTTCCCGTCGAAGGTTCCTGGAAACCGCCGGCGCTGTCGTGGTCGGCGGCACGGCCGCGATCGGCGGATCCATGACGCTCGGCGCAAACCCGCCGTCCGGACCGGCGATCAAGATCCTGGCCATCAGCACCAGTCCCCGCAAGGGGAAGACCACGGCAGCGGGCCTGAAGATTTGCCTCGAGGCCGCCAAGGCGGTCGATCCGGAACGCATCGAGACGGAGTTGATTGAGTTGGCCGACCTGAGCATTCCGGGCGGTCCCAGCGCCGGCTTGCCCTTGGCGCCAGGGGAAAAGGACGATTTCCCGGCTTTGCTCCCCAAACTCACCGACCCGAAGGTGGCCGGGATCCTCATCGGCACGCCCGTCTATTTCGGCAACATGAGCTACCTCTGCGCCGCGTTCCTGGACCGCTGCATGGTGTTGCGCAAGAGCTTCGCATGGAGCAACAAGGTGGGCGGAGTGCTGGCCGTAGGCGGGGCGCGGAACGGAGGCCAGGAGCAAACGCTTCGGGCGGTCCACACCGCCCTGTTTGGGCAGGAAATGGTGCTGGTGGGCGACGGCCGTCCCACCGCCCACTGCGGCGCGACCCTGTGGAACAACAAAGACGACATCTCGCAGGATGAAATGGGCATTGCCACGGCCAAGAACCTCGGGCGCCGCGTGGCCGAGGTCGCCCGCCGCATGGCGGGAACGTGACGCCGAACGTCCGGTTTCGGCCGCAGCTTTCGGCTGCGGCGCAGTGGGGGAGAAGGGAAACCCTTGCTTTAGGGCACGCGCGTGCCGGGGGCTTCGCCGCAACCGTGAAGCGACGGGGGACTGGCTCATTTGTCGGGCCGTTTCGGACCGAAGAATGCGTCTCTCCCCTTGCGGCGGAGGCAACAGCCCGATTTTCGCGGACCTCGCCGCGAAAACGGGGTATTTCCCGTAAACGGCGCCCCACAACCATCTACCGCCTCGGAGGTCTCGCTTATGCCAATCGTTCGCTTCCTCTCCGTCGTCCATCTCCTGTTCGTCGCGGGCGTGGTTGCGGCCGATCCGCCCGGCCTGCGGCGCTCGGACGTCGTGTTCATGTACGACAACCCGAAGATGATTGAGCCCTACGGATGCACCGTGCTCGGGTGGGCGGGCTCGTCTGATCCCAAGCGGGTCGAGGCGGCGCACCAGAAAGGCGTTCGGCTGTTTTCTTCCAGCGTCGGATTCTTGACCGAGTTCAGCAGCGTGATCGATTTCTCGCCCGATTTCCTCGACGCCGCCTGCCGCAATTTCGCGGGCGAGCCGTTCGTGGTGCCGTGGCTTTGGGACCACAAGCACAAGGGCCATCCGGCCTACTGGTGGTGTACCAATTCGCCGTTGTACCGCAAGTACCTCGAAAGCCGGATCGAGAGGATCATGAAAGGCCCACTCGATGGCCTGCACATCGACGACTATCGCGGCACCTCCGGGGCGGTCACCTGGCTTTCCGCGTGTTTCTGCCGCTATTGCATGGATGGCTTCCGCAAGTACCTCGCCGACTCCGTGCCCAAGGAAAAGCTCGCCGCCCTGGGGATCAAGGACCCTTCGACGTTCGACTACCGCCAGTTCCTCCTCGACCGCGGCGTCAAGCCCGAGGAGTACAACCGCAAGCGGGCCGGGCTCCCGCTGGCCGCCGAGTTCCTCGATTTCCAGGTCAAGGCCAACAACCAATACGTGGCCGAGTATCGCAAGCGGGCCGAGCAATTGCGCGGCAAGGCGCTGGCGTTGTGCGTCAACTCGGGAGTGACCGATCCGCACGGGCTGGTGATCGCCCCGCAGTTGACGTACTTCTGCTGCGAGGTCGGACACAACGCGGCGAGCCGCAAGGTCCCCCTGCACCCGATCTACGCCTACAAGCTCGGCGACGGCGTGGACCGGCCCGTGGCCTCGACCGCCAGCGGCCAGGACTGGGCTTACGTGAAGGAGCACAATCTGCCGGGCCTCGTGCGCACGTGGATCGCGCTCTCCTACGCCTTCGGCCACCACTTCATGGCCCCGCACCGCCAGTGGTGCTACACGCAGGAGAAAGGAACGCACTGGTACGACGGCCCCACCGACGAGTATGCCTGGCTCTATCAGTTCGTTCGCCGCAACGGCCGGCTTTTCGACGATTACCGGGCCGTGGCCCCGGTGGCCGTGCTTTACGACAACGCGGCCCGGCGCAAGGGCCTGGGCAATATCGAACCCATCTGCGCGGCCTTGGCCGAGCGGAACGTGCCGTTCACCATCGTCGTCGCGGGCGACGATTGGCTCGACTATCGGCTCGACGCCAACCGGCTGGCGAAGTTTCGGGCCCTCGTCGTGGCGGCCGACTTTGCCAGGTCGCCCATCGACAACGCCCAGAAGAAACTCGTCGAACAAATCAAGGCGTCCGGCCGGCTCGTCGTCTGGCCCGACGACGAGTCGCTGGCCAGACTCATCCCGCCGCCGATTCAGGTGGAGGGCGCGAAGGACATCATGGCGGTCGCACGAGTTCATGCCAAGGCGACTGCCGCGCCCGCGGTGGTCCATCTGCTGAATCGCCGCCACGACGGAGAGAAGGACGCGATCGTTCCGGCGGAGCAATTCCGTCTGCGATTGCGAGGCGATCTGTTCGAAGGCCGCAAGTTCACCAAGGCGGTGATGCACGCCCCCAAGTCGGAATCCACTCAGCTCGACGTTTCCACCAACCAGGATGGGACGGTCGTGAGCATTCCGCGCCTGGAATTGTGGGGCGTCGTGGAACTTGCGGAGTGACGCTTTACGCGGCAAGGGCCGGCAGGGATAATGGGTCACGATCTCGGAGGCGTCAACTGCGGAGGTCTTCTCATGCACGACACGTCGGTGGGCTTGGATTGCGGAACGACGTATCCGGACCGTCTCACCAGGCAACGGCCTGGAAAGGCCGTCCTACGGTGGGCGTTGTTGGTCTGCTTGGCAGTTCAGGTCGAGACGGGTTGGTGCGAGCCGCCGACGATGGCCGTGAAGGCGGACCCAGCCAAGGCGTCTTACCTGATCACGGAGAACGATCGGCCCGTGCTCCGCTACAACTTCGGCACGGTGCCGCCGCCCGAGGGCACGAAACCGGAGTATGCTCGGGGGGACTACATCAGCCCGCTCTTCGGGCCGAGCGGCGAAGTCCTCACCGAGGATTATCCCAAGGACCATCCGCACCATCGCGGCGTCTGGTGGTCGTGGCCGGTCACCCGGTGGAAAGATGAGGTCCGCGACATCTGGGCGGTGGTCGGCGTCTGGTCGCGGCCCGTGGCGATCCGCCGCGCCGAAGGAGGCGCGACGCACGCCGTGCTGGAAGCCGAAAGCGTCTGGAAATGGGGCGACAAGGACCCGATCGTCAAGGAAGAGGTGCTGATTTGCGCCCACAAGGCGGAGCCCGCGGGTCGCTTTATTGACATCGAGGTCCGTTTGACCGGCTTGGCCGACGGGGTGGCCATCGGCGGGCGGCCGAAGGGCGGTTACGGCGGGTTCGCCTTCCGGGCCGCGCCGACGAAGGATCAGCAGATCATCCGCCACGTGGATCCGCCCGAGGCGAAACCCCGGCGCTCGTGGCTCGATTACTCGAGCGTTTTTCCGGGCGGCAAGGAGGCGGCCGGGGTGACGATCTTCGAGCACCCGACCAACCCCGGCTATCCCAGCGAGTTGCAGGCCTACGCCAACATCAACTGCGTCATGCCCGCCTTTCCCGGCGACCGCGAGGTCCCGATCCCCAAGGGCGAGACGCTGACGCTCAAGCATCGGCTTTGGATCCATCCCGGACGCGCCGACGAAAAAACGCTGGCCGACGTTTGGTCGGCCTACGCCCACCCGCCTCAGGCGAGCCACGCCAAATAATGCAGGGCGGGTGTCGGATGTCCCTGCCGTTTCAAGGGGCAGTGGATTGAAGGAGACTCGAGGGCTGGAGACGAGACACTCGCATCCGCCAGCCACGTCGTTTTCCGCGCAAACCAAGGAGATCATCGATGGCCGCATCCAAGAACATTTCTCGTCGGAGTTTTCTGGAGAAGACAGCAGGCGCGGCCGGCCTTGCGGCGCCGCTCGTCGTCTCGGCGACCACATTGGGCCTGGAGAACACGCCCGGGCCCAACGAGCGGATCCACGTGGCGCTGATCGGCTGCGGGGGCATGGGCCAGCACAATCTGGCGGAGTGCGCCGTTCACAAGGACGTGGTGGTCTCCGCCGCCTGCGACCCCTGGAAGCCGCGCCGCGAGGCGGTGGCCGCCAAGTACAAGCCCTCGTGCACGGCGCACCACGATTACCGCGAGGTGCTCGCGCGCAAGGAGGTCGACGCGGTGATCGTGGCCACGCCGCCGCACTGGCATGCGTTGATCGCCATCCAGGCCTGCGAGGCCGGCAAGGACATTTACGTGCAGAAGCCGATGACGCTGCACCTGGCCGAAAGCCTTGCATTGAGAAATGCCGTCCGCAAGCACAAGCGGATCAGCCAGATCGGCACGCAAATCCACGCGAGCGAGAACTATCGCCGCATCGTGGAGATGGTTCGGGCCGACTACCTCGGCAAGATCAGCGTGGTCCGCACGTTCAACGTGATGAACCAGGGCCCGCAGGGCGTCGGCCACGATCCGAACACGACGCCGCCGGCGGACCTGGATTGGGAGCTTTGGCTCGGGCCCGCCCCCGCCCGGCCGTACAACGCCATCCTCGCCGCCAACTCGTACAACCACTGCTCGTGGATGGACTACGCGGGCGGATGGCTCTGCGGCATGGCCCCGCACATCATCGATCTGCCGATCTGGGCCCTGGACCTCGGCTTCCCGACGGCCACGACCTCGCTTGGCGGGCGTTTTGTCATCAAGGACGATGGCGACGCGCCCGACGTGCAGGAAGTGCTCTGGCAGTATCCCTCGTGCACGATGACCTGGATGTCGTCGCTGGTGAACAGCTACGGCTTCGACCTGCACGGCGAGCCCGTGCCGCGGCGGCGGCTGGGGATTTATTTCCACGGCGTCGACGCCACGATGTACTGCGACTACGGCATGAACAAGATCGTGCCGGAGGGGGACCGCATGAAGGGCAAGAAGCCGCCCGAAAAGTCGATCCCCCCGTCGCCCGGCCACGAGCGCGAGTGGCTCGACTCGATCAAGTCGCGCAAGGAGCCGAGTTGCTGCGTGGACTACCACGTGCGGGTCGACGTGCCGCTGGTGCTGGCCAACCTGTCGCTCAAGCTGGGCCGCACGATCCGTTTTGACCCCGCCGCGGAAAAGATCGTCGGCGACGAAGAGGCCGCGCGCCTGGCCAAGCCCGAGTACCGCTCGCCGTGGAAGTTCCCTGACGAGTATTTGAAGGGATAAGGACCTGGGGACGGTCGTTCGGGGTTCTTGGCGGCAGCCACGATTCGTGGCCGCCAACGGCGCCTATCGGCTGCGAAAAATGAAATCCGAACGACTGACGCGTGCGGCGGACCCCCCACGGCTGAAAGGAGCCGCCATGAACTTCCCAATCGCCCCTGTTCTGTCCGGCCTTGCTGCGTGGGTGATCTTCGCGCAACCGTGCCGTGCCGCGGCCCCGGCGAATCCGTCCGGCGTCGAGCAGGTCGTCGTGGTTTTCAAGACGCATTTCGACATCGGCTACACGCAGCTTGCCCGCGAAGTGGTCGAGCGTTACCGCACGTCCATGATCGACAAGGCGCTGGAGGTTTGCGACCACACCGACAAGCTGCCTCCGGAGAACCGATTCGTGTGGACGCTCTCCGGCTGGCCGATGACGCAGATCCTTTGGCCGGGCCAGGACGCCCATCGCCGGGCCCGCGTGGAAAAGGCGATCCGCGAGGGCCGGCTCGTCTGGCACGCGCTGGCCGGCACGACCCACACCGAGTCGATGGGCGTGGAAGACCTCGTCCGCTCGCTGGGCTTTTCGTCGCGGCTTGCCCGGCAGTTTGGCCAGCCGCTGCCACGCGACGCCAAGATGACCGACGTGCCGTGCCACACGTGGCTGTTGCCGACGGTGCTGCGGCGGGCGGGGGTCGACTTCTTGCACCTCGGCTGCAATTCGGCCAGCGGATCGCCCGACGTCCCGGTGTTGTTCTGGTGGGAAGGGCCCGACGGCTCGCGGCTGTTGACCATGTACACGGCCGAGGGCTACGGCACGGACCTCGCGCCGCCCAAGGGCTGGAAGCACAAGACGTGGCTGGCCCTGATCCACACGGGCGACAACCATGGTCCGCCCACCCCAAAAGAAACTGAGGAACTACTCGCTCGGGCCAAGCGCGAACTGCCCGGCGTGAAGATCCGCCTGGGCCGGTTGTCTGATTTTGGCGACGCGATCCTCGCCGAGGAGCGGCAGAACCCCAAGCTGCCCGTGGTCCGCAAGGACATGCCCGACACCTGGATCCACGGCCTCATGTCCATGCCCCAGGAGGCGAGCATCGCGCGCCAGGTGCGTCCCCAGATGCAGGCCTTGGAGTCCCTGAACACCTTGCTCGGCTGCTGGGGGGTGAAATCGCCCGACGCCGCTACGGTGTTGAACGCCGCCTACGAAGGAAGTTTCCTTTATAGCGAGCACACCTGGGGCGCGAGTTCCCGCTACTATTCGCCCCGGCTCTACGGCCAGCAGTGGAAAGAGGCCTACGCGGCGGGCAAGTACCACTACGCCGACGAGTCGTTCCGCGAGCATGGCGACTACATCCGGAAGGCCCAGGCGGCAACGGGGCCGGTCTTGGCCGAGCATGTGCAGGCGCTCGCCGCCGCGGTGGCAGTCGAGGGGCGGCGGATCGTAGTCTACAATCCGCTCCCCTGGACTCGCCATGCCGTCGTCGAGGCGCCCTGCGATCGCGGCGGGGGCCAGTGGGATTGGCAAGACGCGTCGACGGGGGCGAGGATTCCGGCGGTCGTCGATCCACGCGCGCGAAAAATGCGTCTGACGGTCGAGGCCATTCCCGCCCTCGGTTACCGGACCCTCAAACCAGCCGCGGCGTCGTCCCGGATCCCGGCCGCCGCGCCGTCCAGCGCCACGACGTTCGAGAACGCGGCGTTCCGCGTGGAAATCGACCTCGGCAAAGGCGTCGTGCGGTCGCTTTTCGACAAGCGGGCCGGACGGGAGCTGATCGACCAATCCTCGCCCTACGGTTTCGGGCAGTACCTCTACGAGCGTTTCGACAAGGACCACCACGTCAAGTTTCTCGACGCCTATTGCAAGAAGCCGCTTCCCGGCTGGGCCGACGAATTCGGTCGCGCCGGGCTGCCGCCCGCCTCCGACTTTCCTTATGCCGCGGCCTCGCCCGCGGCCGTGGTTTCCCATTTCACCAGCATGGTGCGCCTTGGCCGGAAGGGCGAGATGAGCCTGACGAGTGTTCCCGTCATGCAGGGGTCGGTCCCGATTTCGCCCCCGCGCACGGCCTCCGCTCAGCAGGTCAGCCTCAGCGTTCATCTTCCTGCGGATGAGCCGTATCTGGATTTGGAGTGGTCGATCCTCGACAAGCAGCCCGATCCCTGGCCCGAGGCCGCCTGGCTTTGTCTTCCCTTCGCCGTGGAGGAGCCTCGGTTCCGGCTGGGGCGGCCGGGCTCGATCATCGACCCGGCCCAGGACGCGGCCCCTGGCGCCAATTTCGAGGTCTTTTGCGTGGACGCCGGTCTGACGGTCGTGGGCAAGGACGGCCAGGGCGTGGGAATATGCCCCTTGGATTCGCCGCTGGTGAGCTTGGGCCACCCTGGCGGCTTCCGGTTCACCCGCCAGTGGTCGCCGCGACGCCCCACGGTGTTCGTCAACTTGTTCAATACGATTTGGGGCACGAATTTCCAACAATGGATCGCCGGTTCATGGACATCGCGCGTGCGGATCTGGTCGGTCGCGGGCAAGGGAGCGGAAGCGGACCTGATCACGCCCGCCTGGGAAACCCGCACGCCCTGTCCCACGGCGGTCTTCGACGGCCCGGCCGGCAAGCTGCCGCCGACGCAATCGGGCCTGGAACTCTCGCGCAAGGGCGTGCTCGTGACCGCGTTCGGACCGAATCCCGACGGCGAAGGGACCCTCTTGCGCCTGTGGGAGCAGGCCGGGCAGGATGGCGTCTGCAAGGTCAAGCTGCCAGAGCCGCTTCGCACGCGCGCCGCCCGGCTCTGCGACCTTCGCGGTCGGCCGATCGAGGGCCCGCTGGCCGCGCGCGACGGGTGGCTGGAAGTCCACTTGACGCGATTCGCCCCGACCAGCGTGTTGCTCTCGAAGTAACCGTCGGCAAGACGCTGCGGCGAAACAGGCGAGCTTGTTAAGAGCAACGCCGCGGGCCTAGGCGGGTTTTCGGGCGATGACCACCGAGCACATGTCCTCGGCCCGGACGCGATGTTCCACGTCCCTGAACCCAGCCGCCCGCAGGTCCTCGGCAATCTCCTCGAAGGTGAATGTGTCGCCGCGGTCGGTGTTCACCAGCATGTTGATGGCGAAAAGCGCGCCCATCACCGGCCGGGTGCGGTCCGGTTCCATGACGATGTCGCGCACGGCGATGTGGCCGCCGGGCGCCAGGGCCCGATGGACCTTGGCGAACAGCTCCCGGCTCTCTTCGCGACCGTGCTGGTGGATGATGGCGCTGACCCAGGCCAGATCGGCCCCGGCGGGCAATTCGTCGCGGTAGAAATCGCCGGCCGCCAAGGCCACGCGGGCGGCGAACGGCGTGTCGGCAAAGCGCGCCCGGGCCTGCTGGATCGCGTCGGGCAAGTCGAAGACCGTCGCCCGGGCCTGGGGATTGGACCGCAAAAACGCCATCGTCCATGTGCCCGACGCCCCGCCCACGTCGAGCAAGTGCGTGAAGGGGATCGGGCCGATTCGGGTCACCAGGTCGTCGGCGATCGGGCCGGAGATGACGTGCATCGCGGCAATGAAGGCCGCCCGGTCCGCCTCGAAACCGCGAATGCTCGCCATCCGCGGCCCGGGGATCCCCGCCTTGACCACCCATGCCAGTTGCGTCCATTGCCGCATGATGTTCGCGCTATGGCGGATCATCGGGAGGAGCGACTGGGACGAGCCCTCGGTCAATAGCGGCCTCAACGGCGCGGGCACCGAGTATCGCTCGTCCCGTTTCTGGAGCAACCGCAACGCGGCCAGGGCATCCAGCAACATGCGCGTGGCCCGGCGGTCGGATTGCAGTCGGGAAGCCGCTTCCTCCAACGACAACTGCCCGTCGCCAATCGCCGTAAACACGTTGAGTTCCGCCGCGGCCCCGAGCACGCACGCGGGACGGAAGCCAGCGGCCATTTCCAGGATTTGTTCTCGGGTGGGGCCCGCATCGCTGCTCATCATCGACTCCTCGTCCCGAAAGGTCGCTTGATGATAGCACTTCCGTTCGCGGCATCAAGGGCTGTTCGGGAGGCCGAGGCGGGCCAGCTTCCGCCCGGTCGTGCTCAGCGGGTAGGCGTCCAACTCGGCGGGCCGCAGCCAGCGCATGGTCGGAGCGCCGTTTCGCCGCGCGGGTCCCGCCGCGTACTCGGCGTCGTAGCACAACAGCGTGATGCGGAATCGAGTGACGCCGTGGCGAAGCGTGGTCCGATGCCCGGGCGACTGAATCGTCACGCCCGTCAGCCGCGCCACGTTCTCGACCACCTCGCGGTGGATGTCGTCGGGTTCCTGGCCGCGGACTTCGAAGCGTGGGAAGTCCCAAAGCCCGGCCCAGCGCTTGCCGTCCGGCTGGCGGATCAAGAGGAGGCGCCCGCGGCGGCGGACGAGCACGGCCGCTTCGCGGCGGGCCTCGGCCGGCGGCTTCGGTTTTCGCGCGGGGATCTCCGCCAGAAGCCCGGTCGACCGCCCCCGGCATAGCGCGGCCGCCGGACAGGCGTCGCACCGCGGGCCCTTGGGCGTGCAGATCACGCTGCCGAGTTCCATCAGGGCCTGATTGAGCCAGCCGCTCCCCCGCCGCGGCAGCACGGCCTCGGCCGCCGCCCAGAGCAGCCGGCTTCCCGCCGCCGACGCGGACGGACCGCGATAGGCCAAAAGACGGGCCCAAAGGCGCATTGTATTCGCCTCGAGAATCGGTTCCCGGGCATCGAAAGCAATGGAGAGAATCGCCCCGGCCGTGTAGCGGCCGATGCCCGGCAGGCCGCGGACGACCTCCGGATCTCGCGGGAAGCGGCCATCGTGCTGGGCCGCGAGGAGCTGGGCGGCCTGGTGCAATTGCCGCGCCCGACGGTAATAACCCAGCCCTTCCCAAAGCCGCAGGACCTGCTGCTCGTCGGCCGCGGCCAGGGCGGCGATCGTGGGGAAGGCCGCCACGAATCGCTCGAAATACGGCTGGACCGTGGCCACCTGCGTCTGCTGGAGCATGATCTCGCTCACCCAGACGCGATACGGGTCGCGGGTGCGCCGCCAGGGCAGGTCCCGCGCGTTGACCTCAAACCACGCCAATAACCTGCGCCGCAGCGAGCGAAACCACGCGGCGTCGGGGAGCGGAGGTCCGCTATCGCTCGACGCGGCCGCTTTTCCTCGATCTGGGCGTTTAAAACTCATGAGTTCAATGGAACCGTTCCCAGGCCGGGGACTGGCTGATTTTTTTCGGGCCGTTTCGGACCGAACAAGGCGTCTATCCCCTTCCCGCCAAAGGCTATAGTCCCATTTTCGCGGACTTCGCCGCGAAAATCAGGACACTCCCCGTGAACGACTCCAGTGCAGCGCATCACGGTTGCCGAGCGCTGCTGTCCCCTGGACGTTCACAACGGAATCCCCTAGGCTTACGATAATCTTCAAGTGAAAGCAAGCGGCAAACCGTCGCCGCAGTCCCATTGCCAGGGGATTGATGAACTTGCAGCCAAGACGCGGTGGCAACGGCCGTCGCCGGCGGCGACTGTCGGCGAGGGCAAACCCAGGCGAACGGCCGTCCCGCTGGACCAGAGGACGATTCACGGTGCGCCGCGCGCAAAGGGGGCGGGAACTCGCTGGCGAATGCACGACGGTCGGCAGGCCGCTTCCCTTGCGGTCCGCCGTTTTGGTGTTGATGGCGGTCTTCGCGTTCGCCGCGGGCGAGGTCGGCGTTGGGCGCAATCGCGACTTCGGGCCGGCCGCTCCAGCCGCGACCTACCGCGGCAGGACGGCGGCACAATGGGCCGAGTCGTTGGGCGACAAGGACCATGGGGTCCGTTGGCACGCGACGTACGCCCTGGGGCGCATGGGGCCGGACGCGGCCCCCGCCGTGGCCGCCTTGGAACGCATCCTGGCCCATCTCGACGAACACGAATACGTGCGCGGCGGAGCGGCCTGGGCCTTGGGACAGATCGGCCCGCAAGCCGCCAGCGCCGTGCCGCTGTTGGCTCAAACCCTGTCGTCAAAGCACGCCTCGGTGCGGCGCAATGCGGCCCAGGCCTTGGGCCGCATCGCGTCCCCCCAAGCCTCGATCCACGAAGACACGTCAGGTTCCGTCGTCCCTCGGCTTGCCCCGAAGAACCTGTCCGACCTTGCCAGGCTTCTTGGCGACGAGGAGCCGGCGGTCCGGGTCGCCGCCGCGCAGGCCCTTTGGCGCATCCAGCGGCATCCGAAGGCCGTGCCCACCCTCGAGGCAATGCTCCAGAATCCGAACGGTTCGACTGCTTGCATGGCGGCCGCGGCGCTGGGAGAGTTGGCGGCCGACGGCGCGCCGGTCGCCCCGGCCTTGGCTGCCGCCCTCGGCCCCGCCGACGAGGACGCGCGGCGTGCGGCGGCGCAAGCCATCGGTCGGGCGGGGCTCGCCGCCGTCCCCTTGCTCCAAGACGCCCTGGCCACCGCCGAAGTATCCACGAAAATCCAGGCGGTCGAGGCCCTCGGCTGGATCGGTCCCGCCGCGGCGCCCGCGCTGGCCGAGGCCCTGCGCCATGCCCACCCCTTGGTCCGCCGCCATGCGGCGCGCGCCTTGGGCCGCCTCGGTCCGGCCGCCAAGGCGGCGGAGCCTGCCCTGGTCGAAGCCGTCAGCGATTCCGACGTCGGCGTTCGCGATGCGGCGGCTGGGGCCCTGCGGCGAATCCGCGGCGACCAAGACCACGGATCCAAGCCATAGAGAAAGAGAATCGATTTTCTGAACCGCATCTTGATCTGGAGTCTTTCTTGGGAGGTAGCGATCATGTCGTTGAAAAACACTTCGGCCGTCATATTGACCCTGGCAAGCCTTTGGGCTTGCCCCGGCCTTGCCGCAGACGATGGCGCCCACGGTTCGGCAGCGCCTTGGGTCAGCCTCTTTGACGGGCGGTCGCTGGCAGGGTGGAAAGTCATCGGCTGCGAGGCCGTGGTCCAGGACGGAGCCATCCTGCTGAAATCCGGCAATGGTCTGGTTCGGACCGAGCGGAGTTACCGCGACTTCGTTCTCGAAGTCGAATGGAAAGCCCTCCGCGCCGACATGTGGGACTCCGGAATCTTCTTTCGCGCCGCCGATCCGCCGCCCGGCTCCCCGTGGCCGAAAACCTATCAAGCCAACCTGCGTAAGGGAATGGAGGGAAACGTCAACGAATTGAATACTGCCCGAAGCCAAGGACTGACCAGGCCCGGCGACTGGAACCACTTCCGCCTGACGGTCGTCGGGACGAAGGCGGAACTGGCCATCAACGGCAAGCCAGCCTGGCAAGCCGACGGCGTGAAGACGCCCAGCGGCTACATCGCGCTCCAGGCCGAAATCCCCGGCGGCGGACCATTCTTCTTCCGCAACATCAGGATTCAAGAGCTTCCCTAAAATAGGGGGGGCTCCGTGAATCAGCCGGCATTGTTGCCCGGTCGGACTGCGGATATACTTCCCGCCCCGGTTCCCCTCGGAAAATGCGTTTGCTTGAACTTGGGGTAAATGCCGAGTTTGGGTGAGATGGATCTCGCCTATGGCCTTGGCTTTCCTGCTTGAGCCGCTGCCCGACAATTATCCCAACCGTTTGGCCTCGCCCACCGCGGAGCGACTTTGCAGGCCGGTGCGGGGTCGAGTGATCGCGGGGCTTCTGGCAGCGTGCTTGCTGCCTCGGCTGCTGGTCGCCTGTTGGACCCCCAGTGTCACGCCCGATGGGACGGTTTACATCGGGCAGGCCCGCTCGTTGGAATGCGGCGACCTGCTCGAAGGGCTCAAGGGACTGAGCGTTTATCCTGCAATCCTTGCCGGGCTGCACCGACTCGGGGTGGATTGGGAAACCGCGGCCAAGATCTGGGGCGTGTTGACAGCCACCTTGGTGGTCTTGCCGCTTTACGGCTGGGTTCGACGGCAATTCGACGACCAAGTCGCCCTCGTGGCTTGTTTCCTGTATACCGTTCACCCCAAGTTCATTGAACTCAGTCCGGAGGTGGTCCGCGACCAGACGTTCTGGTTTCTGTTCGCGGTTTCGTTGTACGGTCAGTGGCGCGCGGTCGTAGAAATCCGCCTGAGGTGGTTCTTGCTGGCGGGCCTGACCACGGCGCTGGCCTGCCTGACGCGCTTCGAGGGCCTGTATCTTTTCCTTCCGATGGGGCTGTGGTCCGTGGGGCGCTTCGCCGCGCTTCGCGGCGGCCGGTTGCGACTGGCGGCGGGGTTTGCGGGCTTCCTGGCCACGCTGCCCGCGATGGTGTTGGCGGCGAATCTGCTGTGGCATCAGGCTCGCGGCGAGTGGTTCTTTCCCCGGTTGGATCCCGCGGGTCGGGCCGTGGCGTGGATTCAAGGGCTGGCCGGTCGGGCCTCTTACGATCCCTCGATCCCGGCGACCGCCGTTCCGCCCCTCTCGCTCGGCCGGATGGCTTGGATCTTCTTCCCCATCATGACGCGCGGCCTCTCCCCGTGTTTTGCCCTGCTGATGTTTGGCGGGCTTTGGAAATGGCGGCGGGTTTGGGCGCGTCGCGACCATCAGGCGATGTTTTGGACCGCGATGGTCTTCGTGCTGAGTAGCTGGATCCAGCTTTGGTTCGATCGGCAGCTTTGCTACCGCTACGCCTTGCCCATCGTCCTGATGGCCTCGCCGTTCGCCGCGCTGGGCCTTCTCGGACTGACGCTTTGGCTGGTCGACCTTGCCTCAAGATGGCTCGGGCCGAAGGAAAGGCGAGCGTCGCGGGAAGCCAACCATCGCCCTGGGGGACGGCGTTTCCCACGAGTGGCCGCGTGGGGGCCGATGGCTTTCGTCGCGGTGGCGAGTCTGGTTTCGGCGGGCCTGGGCGTGGAACAGGCCTATGCCCCGCGCAAGGATGCCGCGGTGCTGGGACTTTGGCTGCAAGAGCAGTGTGGTCCCGGCGCGCTGCTGGTGGGCCCAGCCGGACTCACGCCCGTCGCCGCCCACTATGCCGCCGCCCGGTGCGAGGTGTTTCGCCGCGACCTGGAGAATGCCGACCAGGTGGCCGAGCTCGTGCAGCGGGTGCAACCTGACGTGATCCTCGTCCAGACGACCCGGGGGCTGAACCGCGCGGAGTGCGAGTCCCTGGTGGATCGCATGAAGACCTGGGGATGGACGCCCGCGGCGCTCCCGCGGGCCGTGCAGGGCCGCGGGGAACTCAGCGTGCTGCTGCGCTCTGGCGGCCGATGCGGCAAACCACGGGCCCTCGGCCAGGCTGCGCCGCCCCGGGGCAGCACGTCTTCGAGCCCACAGCCGTAGTGCGTGGGAAATCGCCTCACCCCGGACAAGCAAGCGGGAAATGACGGCGCCAGTGGAGGGCGAGGCCCTCCGTGCCAATAATGGTTGCGACACTGCCTCCTTGGGAATTACTGTAAAGGGCAAGGAGGTATGTGAAATGGAAAAGGCAACGATGTTGGGAATGGCTCCGGAGGTGGTGGGCGAAACCGAAGGAGGGCGTAGTCCGACTGGAGTTCCGGCCACCACCGCCCCAGCCCCGGCGGGGGGTGCGGCAGGCAGCGTCAGGCCGATCCCGGACCCCGCCGTGGCGGAGAAACCCGAACGACGGCGGTTCACCGCCGAGTACAAGCTTCGCATCCTGC
>Ga0073932_1000409_pt1 | contig 107221 bp, 90 predicted proteins | sample DewCreD2012metaG_FD_76967 | JGI IMG/M metagenome (GOLD analysis project Ga0073932, IMG submission 76967) | Hot spring sediment bacterial and archeal communities from British Columbia, Canada, to study Microbial Dark Matter (Phase II) - Dewar... ...
CACCGACATCCGCGGCGACCTGCACATGCACACCACCTCGAGCGACGGCCGGGCCACCCTGGAAGAAATGGCCGCTGCCGCCAAGGCCCTGGGCTACGAGTACATCGCCATCACCGATCATTCCAAGGCTCTGGCCATGGCCAACGGCTTGGACGAAAAGCGGGTGCTCGAATTCGCCGCCCGGGTCCGGGCGCTCGATCACCAGGCGCTCGGCATCCGCGTGCTCTCGGGAATCGAGTGCGACATCCGCCGCGACGGATCGATGGACCTGGACGATGAGGCGCTGGCCGCGCTCGATATCGTCGTCGGCAGCGTCCACAGCTACATGAACCTGGACTACTCCGAGATGACCGACCGCCTGCTGCGCGCTCTGGAGTCGCCCTACCTCCGCGTGCTGGGACATCCCACTGGGCGGCTGCTCCTACAGCGCGAGGCCTTCCCGTTCGACTTCGAGCGCGTGGCCGAAGAGGCGGCCCGGCGTGGGGTCCTGTTTGAGATCAACGCCAGCCCGGAGCGCCTGGACCTCCACCCCACCCTGCTGCGCGCCGCCAAACAGCGCGGCGTGAAGTTCGTGATCTCCACCGACGCGCACCACCCCAAACACCTCCCGAACATGCGCTACGGCGTCATCACCGCCCGCCGGGGCTGGCTCGAGAAGACCGACGTAGTCAACACCCTGCCCTTGACGGAATTCCTGGCGGTTTTGAAACGCGGAGCAGACCGGTAATCCCGCTGCCTGCGGACGCCCTTCAGTAATACCAATCCCGCACCCGCACTTCGATCCCGCTTCCCTCCAGCGCCTTTTGCAAGGCCGACAGATCCGAACCCCGGTAGTGGTACGGATATATCATCCTCGGCATGATCATGCGCGCCGCCTCCGCCACCTCCTCCGGCGTCATGGTGTAGGGAAGATTCATCGGCAGGAAGGCCACGTCGATGCCTTTCAGCTCTTTCATCTCCGGAATGGCCTCCGTGTCTCCGGCGATGTAAGCGCGGATGCCGCCGAAGCTCAGCACGTATCCGTTGCCTTCGCCCTTCGGGTGATAGTACGTCCCCGGCGAAGGTCCGCGCTTCAGGTTATAGGCAGGCACGGCCTCGATCGCCCAGATGCCGAAGTCCTTCTTCTCCCCATTGCGGATCACCGTCACCCCCTCTAACTTCCTGGCCACGGCCTCCGGTCCTAGGATCAAGGTCCCTTCCTTGCGCAGCCGTGCCACCGCCGCCGGGTCGGTGTGATCGCCGTGCGCATGCGTGATCAGAATCAGATCCGCGGCCGGCAAGCCCTCGTATCGGTTCGGCCCCACCGGATCCACGTGGATCACCTCACCGCCGCCCTCGATCATCATGCTGGCGTGGTTGATGATCGTCAGCCTTACCGGTCCCAAGTCCGTCATTCCCTCATCCACCGGCCGCTTCGCCTGCCCCCATGCGGCCGCCGCTATCATCACAATGAGCACCATTCGCCTCGTCACGCTGGTCGTCCTCCTTGGAGAATCACGCCTTCAGAGCTGCGTGGGAGAGGAGTCCGAAACGGTCTGCCCGAATCTCCTCCTCCCGCCGATTCATCATACTGAAGAAAGGGGGGCGCTGAAGGCGGCCCCCAGACATGCTAGCGTAGAGATGAGAGGGTCAGCGGCATGCTGCCGGAAGAGGATGTGGCCATCCGGGCGGAGAATCTGGGCAAGAGGTACCGCTCGGGAGCCCAAGAGCTGGTGGTCTTTGAGGGGCTCAGGCTCCAAGTGCGGCGCGGCGAGCGCCTGGCCGTGATCGGACAAAGCGGGGCGGGAAAATCCACCTTGTTGCACCTTCTTGGCGGCCTGGACCGTCCCAGCGAGGGCCAGGTTTTTATCGGCTCGCAGGAGTTGACCGCGCTGGATGAAGCGCGGTTGGCCGAGCTTCGCAACCGCACCATCGGCTTCGTCTGGCAGGCCCATTGCCTGCTGCCGGAGTTCACCGCCTTGGAGAACGCCGCCATGCCGCTGCTGATCCGGGGCGCCGCCCGGCAGGAAGCTCTTGCCGCAGCGATGCGTTCGCTCGAGGAGGTGGGCTTGGGCAATCGCGCCACCCACCGGGCCGGGGAACTCTCGGGCGGGGAGCAGCAGCGTGTCGCTCTAGCCCGGGCGCTGGCCGGTAGGCCAAAGGTTCTGCTCGCCGACGAGCCGACCGGCAACCTGGATGCCGCCACGGGCAACATGATCATTGGAATGCTTGAGGACCTGCACCAGTCGCATGGGCTCACTTCGGTCTATGTGACCCACAACGCCTCGTTTGCCAGGCGCTGCGACCGTGTGCTCAAACTGGAGGCAGGCGAGCTGAAGCCGTGCTCGCCGGAGGACGCGAAGTCGTATGTTTGAACGTTACACCGAAAAAGCCCGTAGGGTCATCTTTTTCGCCAGGTACGAAGCCAGCCAGTTCGGCAGCCAGTACATCGAGACCGAGCACCTGTTGCTCGGCCTTTTGCGCGAGGACAAAGCCCTTGCGAACCGCTTTCTGCGTTCTCCCGCGGCCATCGAGTCGGTGCGGAAACAGATCGAGGCTCACACGACCATCCGGGAAAAAGTCTCCACTTCCGTGGATCTGCCCCTCAGCCACGAATGCAAGCGCGTTCTGGCTTACGGCGCGGAAGAAGCCGAGCGCCTCAACCACAAGCACATCGGAACGGAGCACTTGCTGCTGGGTCTGCTGCGCGAGGAAAAGTGCCTTGCCGCCGAGATCCTTCACGAGCGGGGGCTGAGGCTCTCGACGGTCCGGGAGGAGATCGCCCGCTCCGCCTCGGAGAAGTTGACCGCCAGCCGCCCCAAAGAGAGCTCGCTGCTGTCTGAATTCAGCCGCGACCTGACCCAGGCCGCCGCCGACGGCGTTCTCGACCCCCTCATCGGCCGCGAAAGCGAGCTGGAGCGTGTCATTCAGATCCTTTGCCGCCGCACCAAGAACAACCCGGTGTTGATCGGCGAGCCCGGCGTGGGCAAGACCGCCATCGTCGAAGGCCTCGCCCAGCGCATCGCCGACGGCGATGTGCCCAGTTTCCTGGCCGACAAGCGCATCCTGGCCTTGGACCTGTCGCTCATCGTGGCCGGCACCAAATACCGCGGCCAGTTTGAAGAGCGCCTCAAGACCATCATGAAGGAGCTGATGGAAAGCCAGAACGCCATCATCTTCATCGACGAGCTGCACACGCTGGTCGGCGCCGGCTCCGCCGAAGGCTCGCTCGACGCCGCCAATATTCTCAAGCCCGCGCTCTCGCGCGGCGAAATCCAGTGCATCGGCGCCACCACGCCGGCCGAGTTCCGCAAGTCCATCGAAAAAGACCGTTCGCTCGAGCGCCGCTTCCAAGCGGTTAAGGTCTCGCCGCCCACCGAAGCCGAAGCGATCAAAGTGCTCTTCGGCGTCAAGGAGCGCTATGAGAAGTTCCATGCGGTAGCTTACACCGATGAGGCTTTGGAGACCGCCGTCTACAGCTCCAGCCGATTCATTCCGGATCGCTTCCTGCCGGATAAGGCGATCGACCTTATCGACGAGGCCGGCGCCCGCGTCAAGCTGCGGCAGACCATGCTGCCCGATGAGGTCGCCGAAATCCAAAAGCGCATCAAGTTCATCGTCCATCGTATGGAGACCGCCATCGCCAACCACGAGTTCGAGAAGGCGCGCTACTACTCCGACGAAGAGCGCAAGGAGCGGGAGAATTTGCGCCGCCTGCGCGAAAAATACAACCTGGATGACTCCTCCACCGGCGTGGTGACCAAGGACGATATCGAAGACGTGGTGGCCCGCTGGACCGGAGTTCCCATGACCGCCATCCGCGAGGAGGAGGTCAGCAAGCTGCTGCGGATCGAAGAAGAGCTCCACAAGCGGGTCATTAGCCAGGACAAGGCCATCAGCGCGCTGGCGCGAGCCATCCGCCGCTCCCGCGCCGGGTTGAAGTCGCCTAAGCGCCCGGCCGGGTCGTTCCTGTTCCTTGGCCCTACCGGCGTCGGCAAGACCGAGGTGGCGCGCGCTCTGGCCGAATTCCTGTTCGGCAGCGAGAAGGCGCTGATCCGCTTCGACATGTCGGAGTTCATGGAGAAGCACTCCGTCTCGAAGCTCATCGGTTCGCCCCCGGGCTATGTGGGCTACGAAGAGGGCGGCCAGCTCACCGAGCGCGTCAAGCGTTCGCCCTACTCGGTCATCCTCCTCGACGAGATCGAGAAGGCGCACCCCGACGTCTACAACATCCTGCTCCAGGTGTTCGAGGATGGCCAGCTAACGGACGGTTTGGGCAACACGGTCGACTTCAAGAACACCATCATCATCATGACCTCCAACCTCGGCGCGCGGCATCTGGAGAAGCGCACGCAGCTCGGCTTCTCGGCGCCTTCCAAAGACGGCGTCCCGCCCAAGGTGGAGGACATGGTGATGGCCGAAGTCAAGCGGGCGTTCAACCCCGAGTTCCTCAACCGGCTCGACGAGGTCATCCTGTTCAACCCGCTCAATGACGCGGACCTGCTCAAGATCGTCTACCTGCTTGTGGACCAGATCAACCCCAACCTGGCCTCCAAGCAGATTCGCATCCAGATCACCGAGGACGCCGCCAAGTACATTTTGGAGAAGACCTGCGGTGACCGGAGCTACGGCGCGCGTCCCTTGCGCCGCGCCTTGCAGAAGTACATCGAGGACCCGCTCAGCGAGGCCCTGATCCAGGGGACCCTGCCCCGCCCGGCGGAGCTGGAAGTCTATCTCGGCGAGACAGGGCTCTTCGTGCGGCCCATCAACCAGGCCGAAGAACAGCTCGTCGGCGCAGGCGGGGATTCTACGCCTCCCGGCACCCCGCTGTACACGTTCTGAAGTCTGATTGATACGGCCGCGCTTGGCGCTTCCGGCCGGAAGCGGCGCGCACGCTCGGCGGAAAGGGCTAAACGTTTCGTATCCGCGGGGCTGCCGTGTGGCCCCATTATCCGCCCAGCCGGCCGCGAAGAATCTCATTCACCAGCGCCGGGTTCGCCTGGCCCCGCGTGGCCTTCATCACTTGTCCGACCAGGAAGCCCAGCACGGCTGTCTTGCCGGCCCGGTATTGCTCGGCTTGCTTCGGGTTGGCGGCGATGACTTCGTCCACGATCTTCTCGAGCGATGCCGCGTCGCTGATCTGCCGCAATCCTTCGCGCTCGATGATCTCCTCCGGGCTGGCGCCGGATGTGAACATCTTGGCGAAGACTTCCTTGGCGATCTTGCCCGAAATCTCTCCCCTGCCGATCAGCGCCACCAGCCGCCCCAAATCCTCCGCCTTCACAGGCGCGTCCTGGATCTCCTTACCCTCCGCTTTCAGCGCTCCCAGCAGCTCGCCCATCACCCAGTTGGCTGCGCCGCGCGCATCCCCCGCGGCCACAGCCGCACGCTCAAAGTATTCGCTCAAGGCCCGCGTGCTGGTCAAAACCTCCGCATCGTATTCGCGGAGCCCGTACTGCTCGACAAACCGCCTGCGCTTTGCCCCGGGCAGTTCCGGCATTTCGCTCTTCACCCGCTCCAGCCAGCTCTCGCTGATCTTGAGCGGCATCAGATCCGGCTCCGGGAAATACCGGTAATCGTGCGCGTGTTCCTTGGAGCGCATGCCTGCCGTCTCGCCGGTGTCTGGGTCGTACAGCCGCGTCTCCTGCGTGATTTCTCCGCCGCTTTCGATCACCGCCACCTGGCGCTCGATCTCGTAATCCAGCGCCATTTTCAGGAAGCGGAATGAGTTCAGGTTCTTGACCTCGACCTTCGTTCCAAACCTCTCCGCCCCGCGCCGCCGCACCGACACGTTGGCGTCACACCGCAGATGCCCCTTTTCCATGTCGCAACTGGAGACGTCCACAAACTGGAGCACCTGCTTCAACTCGGTCAGGTACGCGTACGCCTCCTCGGAGCTGCGCAAGTCCGGCTCGCTCACAATCTCAATGAGCGGCGTGCCGCAGCGGTTCAAGTCGATGTACGAATACCGGTCGGAGTCCCGGAAACCCTCATGCAGGCTTTTGCCGGCGTCGTCCTCGATGTGCACGCGGGTCACGCCCACGCGCTTCACTTCGCCGTTGACGCGGATCTCCACCCACCCATGCTCGGCCAGCGGCTCGTCGTATTGCGAAATCTGGTAGCCCTTGGGCAGATCCGGATAGAAGTAGTTCTTCCGCGCCAACCGTGACACTGGCCGGATTTGGCAGTTCAACGCCAGCGCCGCTTTCATCGCCATCTCCACGGCGCGGCGGTTCAGCACCGGCAGCGCGCCCGGCAATCCCAAACATACCGGGCAGACATTGGTGTTCGGCGGCGCTCCGAAGCTCGTCGGACAGCCGCAAAAGATCTTGGTCCGGGTCGCCAGTTGGACATGCACCTCCAGGCCAATCACCGGCTCATACTTCTCCAGCACGCCGGAGGGCGCCAATCCGCTTGCAGAAGTGGACATCGGTACCATTATAGGACCCGTGCTCCGCCGGGCCCGGCGCGGCGCCTATTGGATGATGCCCTCGCTCGTGCGGGGCTCCAGCTTGATTTCGCCGAACGTCGCTTCGTATTGCTGGACGTTTTGCACGAGCAAATTGGAAAGCGCTTTGGCCTGTTGCGGACTCAGGTAGATCCCCTGGAAATTCCGGATCTGCACGCTGTCGGGTCCGGTTTGGTTCACGGTCCCGAACACCAGGAAAAAGTCCCAGACGTTCAATCGCACCTGGACGCTGTTGGCGTAAGCCTCACGGTAATCCGGAGTGACGGTCAACTGAATCTTCGGCTGCTGCGGATGGGATGGAGTCATGATCGCTCTCGCTCAGCTTCGTTTCTTTTCGCCGCTCTTGGCGCGGTCCATGTATTTCATCGTCTCCAAATCGAGCCGGATCACATCGCCTGTTTTCAGGAACTGCGGCACCATGATCTCCACGCCGTTTTCCAGCTTCGCCGTCTTCCAGGTGCTGTCCTGCTGCTGGTGCGCCGGGGGCGCCGTCTCCGCGATCCGCACTTCGATGACGTCGGGGAACTGCACGCTCACCGGCCGGCCTTCGATGAATTCCACCGCCACCCGCATCTCCGGTTGCAGAAAACTTGCCTGCTGCCCAATCACCGCCGCCGGAATCGAGACCTGCTCAAAGGTCTCCGGGTTCATGAAGTGGCAGGCGTCGCCGTCGCTGTACAGAAAATCCATGGGCTGCTTTTCCACCGCCAGATCTTCCAGCTTCAAATCCGAACGGAAGCTGTGCTCCCAGAGCGTTCCGGTGGCCAGGTTCTTTAGGCGCGTGTGCGTTGTGCCGCCCATCTTGCCCTGCCCGGGATGATAGTCGGCGGCAATGACCTTGTAGATATTCCCTTCGAAGCGGATCGCCATGCCGGCCCGCAGTTGGCTCGCTGTCACCATGTGCGCCTCCGGTTCCAACACAAGCATACAATGGTTCGAAGGGAGGTTTCTCAGGTGACGGTTATGGGTTTGGACGTGGGCACCACGGGCATGAAGATCGGGGTGTACCGCGCGGAAAACGGCGCATTGAAGCTGGCCGGACAATACTCGCAGAGCTACGAGGTCAACACATACAACAACGGGCAGTTCAGCGATATCGAACCGGAGAAATGGCAGGCCGCCTTTGCCGCCGGCTGCCGCCAGCTCGGCTCGCTGGCGGCTGAGGTCGATGCCATCGGCATCTCCGGCACCACGCCCGGTCTCACCGCCATGGACCAGACCGGCGCGCCGCTCTATCCGGCTATCCTCATGCTCGATCAGCGCTCCCGCGCCCAAGCCGCGGAAATCATCGAACGGATTGGCCTCCGCACCCTCCTGGAGGCCACCGGCAACATGCCCGTCGCCGGCGGCTGCTCGTTGGCCAGCATCCTCTGGCTCCGCGACCACCGCCCTGAGGTTTTCCAGAAAGCCGCCTGCTTCGGCCACAGCAACACCTTCATGGCGCGGTGGCTCACGGGGACCTTCGCCATCGATCCTTCCTCGGCTTCCCTGACCGCCCTTTACAACACCACCGCCAACGACCTGACCTGGAACGCCGAAATCGCTTCGGCCTTCGGCATTCGCCTCGAGCAGCTTCCCCGCCTGCTGCCCGCCTCCGAGTCGACCGGCCGCGTGCTGCCCGAACTCGCCCGCGAGCTTGGCCTGCGCAGGCAGCCTCTGGTCGTCATCGGCGGCAATGACGCCGTGCTGGCCGCCTATTCCATCGGCATCCGCGAACCCGGCGACTTCGTCAACGTCAACGGCACCTGCGAAATCAGCATGGTTTGCCTCGACCGCTGCCACCCCTCCACCAAGTACAACATCCGCGCTCACGTCATCCCCGGGCGTTGGGTCACCCTCTACGTGATGAACGCCGAGGGCAAGGCCTTCGAGTGGTTCCACCGCGTCTTTTGCAGCGAAATGTCCGCGGAATTGTTCTACCGGCACTTCCTCCCTCAGGCCGTGGAACAATGGCTGGACCGCGAAAGCACCGTCACCTATACCCCATTCCTCATGGGTTCGCGCTACAGCCAGGCGCCGCTCAAAGCCGAGTTCCTGGGACTCACCCCCGAGACCACCCGCGAGGAAATGCTGGCCGCGCTGGTGCGCGGACTGGCCGAGTACCAGCGCGAACACCTCAAGGAGATCTCTCTCGTCCAGCCCATCAAACCGGTCGTTCATGTCACCGGCGGCGCCGTCAACCCCTCTTTGATCCGCGCCAAGAAGAAATGGATGCTGGACCACGCCGAATACGTCTTCGAGGAGCAGTCTTCGATGAAAGGCGCCGCCCTGCTGGCGTACGAGCGGCTTCAGAAGAGCTGAAAAAAGAAGTGGCGGGGACGACGGGGCTCGAACCCGCGACCTCCGACGTGACAGGCCGGCGTTCTAACCAACTGAACTACGTCCCCGCTCTGGGTGGGTTACAAACTCATCCTACCACGCGGAGCGCCCTCCCGCAAAGCTCGCCGCTGGCTCAGGCGCCCCGCGCGGCGCTACATCTCCAGCTTGCCGTTGTACACCATGTCCTTCAACTTGAACTTCTTCTTGAACTTCAAGTTGGGGACGTCCACGGCCACTTCCACTTCCTTGTCGTCCAGCGTGAACACGTGCGCGCCGGGCTGTTTGCGCGGGAAGATCAAAAAGATGTTGGTCCCGCCTGGATCCTGCCCGAACTGCACATCGAGCGGCGTGATTGGCGCCAGCTTGCCGGAGTTCAAGCGCGCTCCGCCCTTCATCATTTCCGGCGTGAAGCCGCGTCCCGGGACGCCCGCCACACCGACGACATAGAAGTTCTCCTCCCGCGTCAGCATCTTTACGGCGTCCTCGTGGGTCTCCGCTTCCTTGCCATAACGCGCCACCACGATCGCCTGCTTGACCGGCAGCGCCGTGTGCCAGCGGATGAAGACGTCTTTCGACGGCGTGAAGCTGGCGCCGCCCATGCCGCCCATGGCCGCGCCTCGTCCTCCGCCCATGCCGCCTCCTCCGCCCATGCCGCCGCCTCCGCCGCCCTCATCCTGGGCCACGAAGGACATGCCGCCGCCCATGCCGCCGCGTCCGCCTCCACCTCCGCCGCGTCCGCCCATCGGGATCGGAACGCTGACTTTGGCGGCCCACGGAGAAGACTCGAGCATCTTCTTCACTTCCTTCTCGGTCCAATCCGTGAATTTCTTGGTTTGCCAAAAGTCCGCCGCCACCATGACGCTTGCCGCAAAAATGGCGGCTAAGGAAATTGCAAATATCTTTCTTTTCATTTTGGGAAACCTCCCCCTTCCTTGCTTCACAGAAGCATACGCCCTTGCCACGGCCGCCTGCAACTGCTTACTCCCTCCTCCCGGCCGTGCCTACTTGCTTCCCGCTCCGGAGCCTTTCTTCACGGCTCCTCTGGCGGGCGCCGCCACTGGCTCTTTCAAGAGAGTCTCCAGGGTCGACCGGATGTTCTTCTCTTGAGCCGCAAAAAAGTTGTCGTCCCCTAAATGCTGCCCCCGGATCATCCCCTTCCGGTCCACGAACACGATGATGGGAACATACAGCCTCAGCATCGGGGAGATCCCCAGATACTTCAGCACCGGGTCCCGCTCATCGTAGCCCACCGGGAACGTAACCCGCGTCCTCTGCACGAACTCCGGCACCAGCATGATCGCCATCGGGTTGAACGCCACCGCCAGCGTCTGGAGTCCGCGCGGTCCGTACTCTTTCTGGATCCGCTCCATCATCTGACAGGTGTCCGCGCAATGCGGACAGTCCGTCGAAATGAACAACAGCGCCACCACCTTCCCCCGGTAGGAGCTCAGCAGCAACTGCTGGCCGGTCGTGAGCTTCACCGCATATTCCGGTGACGGGCGCGGCGCAGTGGCCGCTCCCGCTGGCAACCACAACAAGGCAAGAATCAATAGCCCAACCACTCCGGGACGCAGCAATTCATCCTCCTTCGATTAACAGTGTATCCCAGCCTCCCTTCCCCCGGCTCGGACTAGAAACGCAGGCCGCGCCTCCCGCCCGGCTTTTCAGACGCCAGCTTCTCGATCGTCCCGCGCAGATTCTTCTCCAGGTCTTTGGCAACAAACTCGCTGTCGCCAAGATAGGTCCCCCGAAGGAAACCGGCCCGGTCGATGAACACCAGAATCGGAACATACACTGCGCCCGGCGGCCGCTCCAAAAACCGGAGCAGCGCCATGGGCGTGTCGTAGCCAATCGGGAATTTCGCTCCGCTGCGCTGGATGAATTGAGGCAGATCCTGCCGCGCCCGCTGATCAAAGGCCACCGCCAGCATCTGCACTCCCCGCGGGCCATATTCATTTTGCAGCTTCTGCATCAGGCCGCAGGCCTCGCGGCAGTGCGGACAATCCGTATTCACGAACGCAAGCACCACCACTTTTCCTAGGTGCGACGCCAGCGGGGCCTTCGTTCCCTCCAGCAACTGTACCGCGTAGTCGGGCGCCCGCCGGGGGGTCTGCGCCGCGGCGCCCGCCGCCAGGATCCAGACCAGCGCAAGCCCCGCCCATTTGCTCTTCCTCATCGTGTGGCCTCTCCTCTCAGCCTACCGTCCCAGCGCCCGTTCCTCCTCTGTCCTGAGTCCCTCGACGCTTGACACCGCCGTGCCCGTCCGGCGCACAATGAAGTACCCGTCGTCGCCGGCGCCCCGGATTTCGTCCTCGGAAGCCGCCCGCACGTCCGGCTTTTTCCACTTGCCCTCCAATACCTTCCGGTATAGCCCCAGAAACTCCCGCGCGGTGTCTTCACTGTCCCAGTCCACACAAAAAGCCAGCACCGACCGGCGGTCCTTCTTGTGCTCCAACAGCCGGTAGACGCCGCCCCGCCACCGCGGCCCCATGGATGCTGCTTCCGCCGCCCCCGCATACTGGCGCAGAAGGATCATCAGGTCAAGCTGACCCAGGGATCCTTCCGCCAGCGTGCGGTATTCACGGGCGGTCTTCAACGCCGGCAGCGCCGGCGAGGTGGGTTTCTCGCCCGCAAAATACGTCTCCGGATGCAAAATGTGTCGCGTGCTCAACGGGGGCTTTTGGAAGACCAGCGCAAAACCCTCCTGCCCGTGCTTCTGAATCAAGGCTTGCTGGAACAGGATTCCCTTGGTATACGGGAACAATAGGGTCTCTTGGATGTAAAGCGGCGCGTTCTCAAAAACCGGAAATTGGCCCGCCGAGGCGCTCATCTCCCGCCCCATGTACTCGGCCAGCGCCGGGGAGTTCCTCAGGGACAAGTTCATCTGCTTGGCCATGCTCTCCGCCATGATCCACATGGCCTGCCCTTCCATCACCGCCAGCCTCGCCATGGCCCCGTCGTCGCTTTCCCGCCCCCGCCGGATGTACTTGTCCAGATTGAAATGCTGATCGGCCAGCGCGTGCGCCAGCTCATGCACCAGCGCCATCTGTTGCAGAGCCGTGTCCTGGGAATCCAGAATGTACAGGCGCTTCTTCCGGTAATCGTAGAAAGCCGCCGCCTGCTCGGTGAGCAGTTCCACGGTGGTCTTCTTTAAGTCGAACTCCGGCGGAACGAATCCGAACTTCTTGAGCGTCAGTTCCTCCGCCCTCAGCTCCTCCGGCTTCACCTCCTCGCGGATTCGGTCCTCCAGAAACTTCTTCACCTGCTCCCGGCCAATCAGCTCATGCTGGACTGGCTTCAGCGCCTTCAGATCCGTGATCTCTTCAATCGTTTGAAGGATGCGCCCGATGCTGGCAAACAGCGCGCTGTCGGCCGGGGCTGCGGGCAGAGCCTGAGCGGCGGCGAAGACGGCCATCAGGGCGCTCAACAGGAGTACAACCAAGTGCCTTTTCATGCCGGTTAAAGCTCCAGGATATCCTATGTCCGTGGAACCGCCGTTCGAAGAGGAACCGGTCCGCATTCCGGTCACCGACGTCTTCGACCTGCACAGCGTGCCGGACCGGGACCTCAAACCGGTGGTGGAAGAGTATCTCCGCGAGGCTTACGCCTTAGGGTTCCGCTTCGTGCGCCTGATCCACGGCCGCGGCACAGGCGTGCGCCGCCAGATCGTGCGCTCGATTCTCGCACGCACGCCCTTTGTCGCCTCCTACGAAGATGCGCCGCCCGAGGCCGGCGGCTGGGGCGCGACGGCCGTGGTGTTTCGGCAACCCCCGGCCGAACACTGAGCCCGATCCGGTGACACCGCCGCCTACCGGGCAGCTAAGCGTCGTGCCCTCCCGAGGCGCGCGCCAAACGCCTTGGGCCAGGTCACAGCCGCAACAAGTACGGCAGATAGGTGATGAGCAGAACCACCCCCAGCAGGATCAGGGTGTAAGGAGCGGTGGAGACCAGGATCCGCCCCAGGGGTTGCTTGAAGCGGTAAGAGCTTAGGAACAGGTTTGCGCCGATGGGCGGAGTCAGGTAGCCCAGCTCGAGGTTCGCCAGGAAGATGATGCCCAAATGCACCGGATCGATGCCGTAGGCTTGCGCAGCCGGCGTGATCAGCGGGACCACCACCAGGATCGCCGAGTAGATGTCCATCAACGCGCCCACGATCAACAGGAACCCGTTGAGCGCCAACAAGAATAGCAGCGGGGAATCGATGTGCAGCCGGACCCATTGCATCGCCTGCATGGGGACTTCGGCGTAGACCAGGTAGTTGGTGAATCCGAGCGCCGCCCCCAGGATGATGAGGAAGCCGCCCGAGAGCGTGGCGCACTCGACCGCAATGCGGGAGAGGTCAGCCCACGGCTTCAGGTCCTTATAGACGAAACACTGCACCACGATGGCGTACAGCACCGTCAGCGCCGCGGCCTCGACCAGGGTGGCGAAGCCGCCGAAGATGCCGGTCAGGACCACCACCGGCAGCAACAGCTCCCACTTGGCCTCCCAGAGAGCCGCGCCGGCCTCGCGGGCGTCGAAACTGGTCCGCTCCGCGCCGCTACGCCAGCCCCGCCATGCGCCCCAGCCCGCCACCGCAGCCACCAGCAAGCAGCCTGGGAGCAGTCCCGCCAGAAAGAGCCTGTCAATCGGGGTCTGAGCGTAGATGCCGTATAGGATGACCGGCAGGCTCGGCGGAAATAGTAAGCCGATGGAGCCGGAAACCGTCACCAAACCGGTGGCGGTCCTCTCGGCATACCGGGCTTTCAGCAGCATGGGCAGCAGCAGCCCGCCGATCGAGAGAATCGTTACCCCTGAGGCGCCGGTGAAAGGAGTGAAAAACGCCAGCAGCAGGCAGGTGACCACAGCTAGCCCGCCGGGCATCCAACCCACGAGCGCCGTAAACACGCGCAATAACCGCCGCGTGGCTCCCCCCTCGGAAAAGATGTAGCCGCCCAAGGTGAATAAAGGAATGGCCGGCAGCATGGGCGAGGCGCTCAGGCGGTAGGTCTCGGCAGGCACCGCCGCCGCCGGAACGCCGTTGAGCCAGAACATCAGCAGGGCGATCCCGCCCAGCGCCGCAAACAGCGGCATGCCCAAGGCCGTGGCCGCCAGGATCAACAGGCCCAGCGGAAACGCCAAGGCGGGGTTCGGGCTCTCGTCCAAGGAGTAAATCACCCCCAGAGCCGCCGTTAGCACGAGCAATGCAACTAACCTGCCCCGCCAGCCCGCCGCCGCGCGCCAGATCATCCGCGCCGCAACCGCGGCGAAACCCGCGGGCATGATGGCCATCGCCGTCCAGGTCGGGATTCTCCAGGCGAAGCTATCTGCCGTCTCCCGCTGCACCATCACCAGGCTCCAGCTTGCCGCCGCCAGGCACGCCGCCACGACGCTGCCGAGCGACATGGTGGCCAGTTGGGCCGCCGCCTTGGCGCGCGGGGGCAGGAACGTGGCGGTCGAGATTGCCAGCAGGCGGCCGGACCGGGCGGCCAGAGCTGCGCCTAAGAATGTGATCCACAGCGTTAGGTGCTGCACCAGCGGGATGGAGCCGGGGATTCCCGTGCCCGTGGTTTTCCGGGCCGCAATTTCGATCAGCGGCAGAGCGGACATCAACCCCAGGGCGGCGATCGAGATGAGATTTTCCGCCCCACGCAGCTTCGCGGCGATGAGCCGGCCCGCCATCAAGCCCCGCCCGCTTTCTTCTTCGCCCGGTACTCGTTGCGCAGGCGAACCACTTCGTCGAACAGGTCTTCGGGAATGACCCGCCCGCGGAGTTTGGGATAAGCGCTTTCGGCCTCCCTGTGCCATTCGGCGCGGGCCGCCGCGTCCAGCTTCACCACATTAAGGCCGCGTTTCTGCATTTCCCCGATGGCGTCGTCGCCCAGCTTGCGGATCTCCGCACGGGCCTTCTCGCTCGCCACCCGGGCTGCTCGGAGGAATTCGGCGCGCTGGTTCTCCGGTATTCTTTCCCAGGCTTTCCGGCTAAGTACGGTCGCTCCGGAAAGCGGCGCCCACTTCAGGTCAATCATGTTTTTGGCCGCTCCGAAGGACTGGTCGAGCAGGGCAAACAGCGGGGGCACGTCAAAGGCCTGGATCAGGTTGGTTTGAAGCGAGGGCAGCAGGTCCGTTATGGCCAGCGGCACCACCTGCATGCCGAACTCGCGGTACAGCTTCTCCCCTTCGGGATCGCCCGCGGAGGTGAACAGCTTCAGTTTGCGCAGTTCATTTGGGGTTCGCACCGGGGTCTTGGTGAAGAAATGCACCCAGCCGACGTCACTCCAGTGCAGAGTGATGAAGCCGCGCTTCTCAATCAGCGCCTCCAGCTTGGGCGCCACGCGGTCCCGTATGTAGTCGAACTCCTCGTAGGATTCGATCAGCATGGGGATTTGCAGGCAGGCCACGCCGGGCTCCAGGCGCGCCAGTCCCACGCCCGAAAGCCCTACTGCCTGGAGCTGGCCCAAGCGCGCCTTGAGGATCATCGACTCCTCGTCCCCCAGCGTCCCGCCCGGATAGATCCGCATGGTGTACTTCCCACCGGAGATCTTCATCCAGTCCTCGCGGGTCCGCTGCAAGATCTGGTGCCAGGGGGAGCCTTCGGGGGCCACTGTGCCCACGTTGATCACAATGGTCTGGGCGCTAGCAGCCAAAGGCCACACGAGCAGCGCCCCGAGCAGCAATCTCTTCATTGCCCATCTCCTCCTTCGGACGGCGGCGGCAGGATGAACTCGTCGGCGTGTTCCAGCAGCCAGGCAGCGCGCTCGCGGGCCGCGATGTTTTGGAGCCGCCCCGCTTCGTACGCATCCGGGTCCACCGACAGCGCCTGCTTCAGCAGCGACTCAAAGGCCTGCCGGTCCTGCCGCGGGACGGCCGAAGCCTCGGCGTAGGAGACAAACAGCCCGGCGCGCTTGCCTTGGCTCAGCTCCAGCGCCCGCCGGTAATGCTTCTCCATCTTGGCATAGTCTGCCTGTCCCGGCTTTGCCCCCGCAAACACCACAGCGAACTCGTGCAGCGTGCCTTCCTGCCAGCTCTCGTCCAGCTCAAGGGCCCGTTCCAGCAGCGCTTCCACCTCCGGGAGACGCGCCAGCATGGCCGCCTCGTTCTTGGAGACCGAGATCGCCAGCCCCAGCGAGGCCGCGCTCCAATAGAGCATCGGAACCTCAGTGCGCTTGCGGAACCCGGCGGCTGCTGCCTTGGGATCTGTTTCGAGCCGCTGGCCAATGCCCGGATAGCCCACCTCGAGGGCCCGGATGCCGTAGCGGTGCGCCCGAAGGTAAAGACGCCGCGCCCGCGCGCGCAACCGCCCCGCTGCCTCCAGGTCCGTGAGAGCCAGCTCATCAGCCGGCCGGTGAACGTAAAGATAGGCGTAGGAGGTGAATCCTTCGCAGGCTGCTTGGAGCAGACCACGATGCCGGGGCGACTCTGCCAGCAGGCTCTCGATGAGCTTCAACCCGAACGGCAGCGCGTCTCCCACCAGTTGCAGGTCGTCGTCGCTGGCATAGGTCGAGCCGCCCGAGGCCAGCGCGTCGCCAACCCGGTTGACGGCAAAGCGCCGGATGGAGCAGCCCGAAGTGCCAGCGAGCAAACCAGCGGCGCACAAAAAGGCCAAACTTCCTTTCCGGCAGGACCGAAGGACCACCAAAACCATGCCTTGCGGTAACGACGAATCGTCCTTTTCAGACGTAACGTTCTCAATTAGCATACAGCAAAGGGTGGGGTTGGAGTTTTTCGATAAAAAAAATTAATATGGCGATAATCAAATACGATGTACGTAACAGGACGAATTGGCGAAATCCGGGGGTGGGAAACGGGCCGTTCTGGGGTATATTGGAGTTAAAGAGACAAGAAAGGCATTTGAATGGCGAAGCAGTCACCCTCCCGGCAGCCGGCTTTAGAGCTTGCCAGAATTCTTTTGGTGGATGATGATCCCACCTCCCGCCTCACCCTGCAAACGGTTTTGAAGGCCGGCGGCTACCATGTGGAAGCGGCCGCCAGCGCCGCCGAGGCCATCGGCAAGCTCGAAGAGTCCGAATACGAGCTGGTTTTGACCGACCTGCATATGGAATCACCCGAGTCGGGCCTGAAGGTTTTGGCTCATGCCCGGCTGATGGAATACAAACCCGCCACGGCGCTGATCACCACCTACCGGGACGCCCGCCAAACGCGGCGCAACAATAGCGGCACGGTGCTCATCGAGCCGGAAGACCTGCCCGAGCTATTGGGGCGGATCGCCGAACTGGTGAGTGAACGCGCGACGCGGCGCGTGGAGCGCGGGCTCCGGCACGCGATGGTGTAGATCTTCTCTCGGGTTGGCAGTGGATTGCGCCACACCGCGGCGCGAGCTTACGCCTTCTGAAGGTACTTCACCACCCTGGCCGCGAGCTCATCTGCCATTTCCGCGAAAGCCTCGTTCAGCGCCAGGGTGACCGCAGCGCGAACCTCTTCGGCATCGGGCCCTGAGATCGAGCTTGCGGGCGTGTGGGCAACCACCGGCAGGTGGGGCTCTGCCCCCATCGGAGCCTCAGGCGAGCCCGCCACCTCGGGCGTTGCTGATTCCTCGGGTGGCTCCCCCGCAGGTCTGAAATCGAGAGCGGCTCGTTCCCGGCCGGCGGCTTCGACCAGAGACCGCACCGTCTGCAACAGCACGCTGGCCTCGAACGGCTTCCGCACGGTTGCATCCGCGCCGATCCGTGCGGCCTCGGCCTCATCCAACGGCTCCAGGGCGCCGGCCGTAAGCACCACCCGGGCGTGGCGGTAGCGAGGCTGGCTCTTCACATAGCGGCAGATCTCGTAGCCGTCCTTGGAGGGCAGCAGGGCGTCAGCCAGAATCACGTCGGGGTCAACATCGGCCAAGCGCAGCAGAGCCGTTTCCCCGTCGGTGACGGTTACCACCTCGTAACCCTCGTCCCGGAGGATCAGCTCGCCCATTCGCTGGGCGTGGGGGCTATCATCTGCCAGCAGGATACGGCTCATGGAGAGGGCTTGGGCGGATTCGATTCAGGTTGTTCGGCCGGAGGTCTTTGCCGGGCATCGGGCAACTGTTCGAGCGCTCCGCTGTCCGGCAAGGTCGAAACGGTCACATCGGAGCCAAGCGGAGTTCCCGCTGCTTCCCCAGGAACGCTGACCGGGATCGGGGGCCGCAGCAACGAGTTGGCGGGGGCGCCGGACTTGGCCGCCATGGAGACATCGGGGCCTTTGCGGAAGATGCCCCAGAAGTGGCTCATCATGCCGGGCTTCTGCCGGTTGGCGAGCTCATACTTCATGCGGTTCAAGGCCACCGGATCCGGATCGGGGATGGGTTGCTCGAGCGCCGCCAGTTTCTTGCGGGCATCCTCGACGTAAGGGCTGAGCGGATAGTATTGGACGATCCTGCTATAGGCGGCGGCCGCGCGGGACGTAAACCGGGGGCCGAGCTTCGAGTAAGACTCCCCAAGTTTCCACAGCGACTCATCGGCCTTGCTGTACAGGGGATAGTGGTCCGTCAGGCCTTGCAAGCGGTTGGCCGCAGCCACATAGGATCCCTTGGTGAAGTAGAAGTTGCCGGCGCGGTACTCATGCTCGGCGAGCACCTCCTGGATGTTGCGGAGCAGTTGCTCGACCTGGGGCGCGAACTTGCTGTTGGGGAACTGGGTCAGCACCGCGCGGCATTCCTCGTCGGCCTTCATGGCCTGTTCCGGATCGCGGTCCGGCTTCTCCATCTGCCGGTAGCGCATCATGCAGATCTTCTGCTGCGCTTCGGCGGCTTCTTCCAGCATGGGGTAGAAGAGGATGAAGTCCTTGTACTCAGCTTCGGCGTTGGCGTAGCCGGAAGCGCCACCCTGGCGAAACCAGCTATCCGCCAAGGCGAGCTTGGCCTTCGCCAGGAACTCGCTGGACTCGTATGTGCTGATCAGCGTTTGCAAGGTCAGGCGGGCGACGTCGTAGCGGCCCTTCTCGATGTCCCGGATCGCCTTGTCAAACAGGATCTTGTCGGGCTGCATCGTTTCCTTGGTGATGGGGTTCTCGTACTTCTTGCGGCGGAAGCCGCAGGAGGTCAGCAACCCCGCCAGGACGATTCCCGCCAGAACCGTTGCCCAGAATCTGTTGATTTGCCGCATAGGCTTCTCCAAACTAAGGCCGCCTCAGGTCCGCAGCGCCAGCGCGTTGGCCGCAATCTGTTGCATGCGAGACACCGTCGCCGCCGGATCCGGGCTGCAAAACACGGTCGCCCCGGCGACCACCCAATCCACGCCCGCCCGGACGACCTCGGCGAGGTTCTCCTCGGTGACGCCCCCATCGATCTCGATGGGGAACTTCAAGCCCAACTCTTCCCTCCGCGACGCCAGAGACCGGACTTTGTCCAAAGCCCTGGGGATCATCTTCTGACCTCCCAAACCGGGGTTCACGCTCATCAACAGCACGAAGTCGGCTGTTCCCAGGACCTCTTCCAACATTGTAATCGGCGTGGACGGGTTCAGGACAACTCCCGCCAGCGCGCCCTCGCTCTGAATCAGGCGCAAAGCCCGGTCCAGATGGGGACAAGCCTCCTGATGCACGGAGATCTGATCCGCTCCGGCCTCGACGAAAGCAGCGACGAAGGGCTCCGGGTTCGTCATCATGAGGTGCACATCAAGGGTCATCCGCGTGACTTTGCGGATGCATTTCACCACGGGCGGCCCGATGGTCAGATTCGGGACGAAGTGGCTGTCCATGACGTCGACGTGCAGCATGCTGGCGCCGCCCTGCTCCACTTTGGCGATCTCTTCGGCCAGGCGCGCGAAGTCCGCCGACAGGATAGATGGAACAATTTGAGCCATGCCGATGAAGCTAAGTCGATCCTATCACAGCCGCAAAGAAGCCGTCGCCGGGATCGAAGCCGGGCAGGCGCTTGGCCCAGAACTCAGGAGGGCCGCCCAGGACCTCCTCGACCACGGCTTCATTCTCTTCCGGCTCCAGCGAGCAGGTCGAGTAGACCAGACGCCCGCCGGGGGCCAGCAGTTTCAGCGCATGGGACAGGAGCCGGACCTGCTTCTTGTGCAGCCGCGGCAAATCCTCCGGCTTCAGCCGCCACTTGATTTCCGGGTTGCGGTCCAGCGTGCCGGTCCCCGAGCAAGGGGCGTCGACCAGGATCCGGTCGAACGGTTTGCCGAAAGGCAATGGGCGGGTCCCGTCGAGGACCACCAGCGGACAGCCGAGCGTTTTCAAGCCCGCCAGACGGCGCGGGTGCACATCCGCCGCCACCACCCAGGCGCCGCTTTCCAGCGCCTGCGCGGTCTTGTTGCCCGGCGCGGCGCACAGGTCGAGCACGCGAAGCCCCGGCTTCAGATCCAGCAACGGCACGATCGACTGCGCCCCAAGGTCTTGGATCCGCGCCCCGGCCGGGGTGATCCGCACGAAGGTCTGGGGCGGTTCCAGGAAAGCTCGCGCCATGCGCCCGGCGGCCTCCCGCCCGTAGTGCTTCTCCCAGCGCTCCAGCATCCAGGCGGGCAGGCAGAGTTCGACGGCGCGGTCCGGCCATTCAACAGGCTGGGGCGCTTTGCGCAGAACCGCGTTGACCAGCCCGGCGGCCGAGCGTTTGCGGCTCTGCTTGACCAGCTCCACGCTCTCGTCCACCGCCGCGTGAGGCGGCACGCGGTCTAGATGGTGGAGCTGGTAGAGGCCCATGCGCAGCGCGATGCGGACTTCTGCGTCCAGGCGCGCCGCCGGGCGCCCGCTGAGTTGCTCGATCCGCCAGTCGAGCTGCGGCTGCCGCCGCAGGCAGCCCAGGGTGATTTCGTAGGCGAGGGCGGCGTCGGCCGGACTCAGACCCGCCGTGCGCGCATGCAGCAGATCGGCGGCGAAGCCGCCCCGCTCGGCCAGCAGCAAGATCTCGAAAGCGGTCCTTCGGGCCGGAGACATCGAGCTCCCATTATGCGCAAGGACCGCCCCCGAAATCTCCTACGGCACTTGCACCTCCCGCAAAAACTGAACCGGCCCCAATAGCCCGCTCGGGAGCAGAGGCGAATCGGCATTGTAGAACTGCTGCGAAGTGAAGGTGTACTTGCGGGTCACTCCCGGCTGCTGGTCGCCGATGATGCGGTTGACCCACAGGTTGGTGACCTTGACTTCCAGACGGTTCGCGCCGGGCTTGAGGGCTTCGGTGACGTCCACACGGAACGGCGGCTTCCAGACAATGTCGAGCGGTTTGCCGTTCAGCGTGACCTCGGCAAGGTTCTTCACTCCACCCAAGTCCAGCCACAACCGTGCTCCACGCTGGAACCACTCCTTGGGCGCTTGAACCGTCTTGCTGTAGGTCCCCGTGCCCGAGAAGTACTTCACGCCGGGATCGGAGTGCTCGCTCCAGGAGATGAGCTTCTCGAGACGGATTTGAGGCGGCGCGCCGCGGTCCGGCTGGAAGGCGACATCCCAGGGGCCGTCCACGCCGGCGAGCGCCTCCAGCTTCCGCGCGGGCAAGCTGCGCGAAGCCGCTCCGGGACGGCGAAAGACGACAAACACGGCGTCGTTCGGTTCCAGCTCCAGCTTCACGATGGTGCGGCCGCCTTCGGTGCGGTAACCGGCGGGCTCAATCAAGCCCGTGTCCGGATGCCAGATCTCGGCGGCCCTTCCTTGCACCCGGAAGCTGGCCTCGACCGATTCGGCGCGGTTCTGGCGGTTGTTGACCCAGTAGATCTCACCGCCGGGCAAGGTGCGATGAACGTACAGGAGGTAGGTGTCCGGGTTCGGCTTGCTGTAAGTGAAGTCCGGTTCGACCTTCAACGCCGCCAAGGCCTGTTCCGCGCTCCAGCCGGCGAAGACCCGGCCTTTCCCAAAGGCGCGCTCGCCATCGGCGGCGCCCCACATCTGATCGGCGATGGCCTTGAACTCGGCTTGCTCGTCGCTGAGGCTGGGGCTGTCGGTCGGCATGGGCCCCGCCACGCTGGCCCCGGCGTTCACCAGGTCCCGGATCTTCCGCAGAACAGCCAGCGGCATCTTGCGGGCGTTGGCGTCGAGGACCAGCAGCCGGTAATTCATGCCGCTGGGCGCCGTCAGGCGGCCGCCGGAGACCGAAAGCCGGTTGAGGATGACGTCGGAGCTGGCGAAATCGTAGCCGAAACCTTGCGGGATGGGAGGGGGCTGATTGCCGAACAGGGCCGTAACATTGCTGTCCTCGCCGTAGTAATAAAGGACGTCCGCGGCAAACCTTCCTTGCTGGAGCATGTAACAACTGCGCGACAAGTAAGTCAGCCAGGGCTTGGCATACTCGGCCCACGTCTCCAGCCGGGTGAACCACTGGCCGAACGGCCCCAGACTCAGTCCGGGCATCTTCTCGGTAACCGGCTGATGCACGGAGGTATGAATCACGAAGCGGTTCAATCCGTTGGCCAATGCGGCGTCCGCGGTGGGCTTCAGCGTCTCCGGGGAGAAGCTGTAGGCGCCGCTGCCCGCCGTCAGCGATTCGGCGGCCACCAGATTCTGGCCGTAGATATGCGCCACCGACGCGGACTCGCGGATGTCGGCGTTGTAGCTGGCAAGCTCGACCGACGGCCCTCCGCGTCCGGTCCAAATGGCGCTCATCGGAATGGCGGCGGTGCGCTTGACGTCCATCCCGTCGGCGATGAAAGCCCGGCCGCTTTCGTGAGACTCGGTGTAGCGGGCCATGCCGCGCCGGCGCAGGATTTCGGTGAGCTGGTCGTAGTGATGCTCCGCGGTCAGCTCCGCGATCGTCTTGCGGAAGTCCCAGAGGAACCGTTCGCTGGCCTGGGCGCTGTCCACGACGCGGCCCGCCAGCACGGGCAGCCAGGGGCGCATGTCATAGCCGCGGCGCTTTTGGAACTCGGCCATCATCTCTTCGGTCCAGTTCTGCACCCCGGCTTCCCAACTATCGGTGATCACATAGCCGAGGCCGCGCTTGCCCATCAAGTTGCCCAGGGTTTCTTGGTACAGGCCGAGATAGTGATCCCAGTAGGCGCGCACGTGTTTCGCGCTCAGCTTGTCGACTTCGAGGCCGGTCGCCTCGGGCGAGGCTGGGTGGTTCATGCGGCCGGTGAGCGAGTAGCCCATGCGGAGGACGATCCAGCGGCCCGGCGGCGGGGTCCAGTCGAGCGAGCCGTCCGGCCGCATGCGGGAAGTCAAATCCACGACATCGCCGCGGGCGACGGTCGCCGTCTTTTCAGCTTCGGGCGTCTCCACGGCGTACAGGTTGGCGGCCGAGGAAAATCCGGCCTTGTCCTGAAAGCGGTTCACCACGGCGGAGGAGTGCAGCACCAGCTCCGCGATCTGCGTGCCTGCGGGTCCGGCCTGCGCTCCGCGGCCCGCGCCGGCGGGCGGCGCCGTCCCTCCGAAACCGCCCCCTGCCCGGCCGGGCGCTGCCTCCGGCGTCCGGAAGCTGACCCGGAAGAACCGCCCGGTCGCCGGCGGGAAGCTGATCGTACGCGCTCCGCCCGCCACCAAAGCCACCGTGCGGAACGAAGCGCCGTCATTGCTGATCTCAAGTTCCGGGCCCGTGACGGCGCCGCCGCGGCCGCCGCCCATGCCCCGGCCCGCGCCGCCGCCGGTCACCAGGGTCAAACCCCGGAAGGTTTGCGGAGCGTCAAACTCGAACTGAATCCAAGCCTTTTCGCCCACAGGCGCGGCTGGCAGCAAGGCCGACTGAACTAGGTCCCCGTCGGTGAGGGCCGAAAGGTCGAAGGAACCTCCGCTGGCGGTGACCTTCGGCCGCAGCTCGGCCATGGATCTTTCCGCGGCCGGGGCGCGGAAGGCGACCACCGCCACATCCGCATAGAAGTCCGGTGGCGGCGGGGCGCCGCCCCTTCCTGGGCCGGCAGGGATGTTTTGGTAGGTTCCCGGAACGGCAGGCGGTTTCGGCAATGTGCCTGAGAACGGCCGGCCGCCCTCCACGAACGTCTCCGTCCACACGTACTTTTTCATCGCCTGCTCGGGCTTAACCCAAGGCCCGCCGCTTTCGCTCCAGCCGGGGGACCCCGCAATCGCCATTTCCAGGCCGAGCTGATCGGCCAGCGCAGCGGCGTAGCGGAACGCGTCGCGCCATTCGGGCGTCATGTAGACCAGGCGCTTATCGACAATCTGCGGCGTATTCAACGCGGCATCGAAGTTCTGAAAACCGGCGATGCCGACACGCTTCATCCACTCCAAGTCCAGCTTGATGCCTTCCTTGGTGATGTTGCCGTTCATCCAGTGCCACCAGACGCGCGGTTTGGCGCTGTCGGGAGGATTCTTGAAGCTTTGTTCCAGCGAATCAGGCTGAGGTTGCGCCGCTAATAGGATGGCTGCGAGAGCACCCGCGGCGAGCACAGTCCCAAAAGCACGATAGTCCGTTTTCACTCTGCGCACAGTTCTGCCTCCTGAATCTATGCACTGAGGAATGCGGGCCCCCGTGTTGTTCGCATCCTCGGGCAGCAACGACTATATCACAGCCGTGAGACTCTGGAAAAAGCCTAGCGGCGGGAGAGCTGATCCAAACCATGGCGTAGTCCAATGAGATGCCGTGCTGCGTCCAGATTCGCGGACTCCGAGTGGGCGTTTCTCCGATAATGGTCGTTTGGAACTGGAAAAAAAGCTGCTGCACAAAGCTGGCCAGGCCATCGAGCGCTTCCGCATGATCCGGAAGGGGGACCGGGTGGCGGTGGCGCTGAGCGGGGGCAAAGATTCGCTCACGCTGCTGGAGCTGCTGTTGAAGCTACACCGGCGGGCGCCGGTTCCTTTTACCGTGTGCGCCTTCACCATCGAGCAAGGCAAATTCCTGCGCCCCATCGAGCCGCTGGCGGAATACTTAAAAGGCAAGGGCGTCGAGTGGACCTACTTCCACGACAGGCCGTCGGTGCGTCTGATTCAGGAGCAACCCTCCCACGGCTGCGACCTGTGCAGCCGCTACCGCCGCCGCGCGGTCTACGAGGTGGCGCGGGGATTGGGCGCCAATGTCATTGCTTTTGGCCACACGGCCGACGACTTCTGCGAGGCGTTTCTACGTAACGCGCTTTTCACCGGAAGAATCAGCGCTCTGCCGCCGGTGGCCTGGTCGCGCGACCGGGAGTTCCGGCTGATCCGTCCGCTGGTGTACATCTTTGAATCCCAGACGGCGGAGTACGTGCGGCGGTTGGACGCGCCGTTGGTGCCTTACGGCTGCTCGCAGAAGACGGGCACAGTGCGCCGTGAGCTGCGCGGCTTGCTGGAGCAGCTCGAGGCAAATCACCCGCGCCTGAAAGAGACACTGCTGGCGGCGATGGGAAACCTGGAGCTGGGGCGGTTGCTCGACCCGCGCCATGTGGGGGAGGATGGCGCGGAGACCAGCCTCACTACGGAGTAGCTCATGAGCAGAGGCCCACAACGGGGATGAAAATGGGCGTTAGGTAAGCACGCCAAGGCCGACAGGAATGCCGTCCGCAGGCAACAATGCCTGCCCCACGGGGCTGCTCGGGCCTCTTTCGAGAGAGGACACGGAGAAAAGAAGGTTAGAGGAAATGGCGGCGGCGAAGGCCTATGTTATTGGGGCTTTGGGGATTGTGAGCGGGCGCAGGCCGGGGTGATCTATTGCGGCAGCCGCCATGAGGCCCTCACTGGCCCTCCTCTCCGCCGGGCCCGATGCCTCAGCGAAGAGCGTTCTCGCTGTAGTTAATGCGCACGCCACGGGCGGAAACGACGAGGTTCATCCCCATCATCCCCCTCGTACTTTCTTCCCCTTTAATCTTGCCGGACAGGATCTCCTTGCTCAAAGCCAGCAAATCGTCCACCCTTTGCTTCGTTTCCAGGTTCCGGCCATTGTAGTGTCCGGGATAGAAATACTTGATGCCGTATTTCTCCATGAACGCGCTCGTCTTCTGGCATGTTTCGATGAGCATCGAGAAGGTGCCGAACAGGAGCAGATTGCCGGAACCGAACGAATCGCCGCTGAATCCGTAGCCGGCATTCCTGTCGATGAACGTGGTGGAGCCGGGCGTGTGACCCGGCGTGAAGAGAACCTCCAGTGTTCTCCCCCCCAGATCGATCCGCTCTCCGTCCTTCAAGGGTATGATCTTACCCTTGTAGTTCGCCAGGAATGATGAGGCCGCATCGCCGGGATTGATGTAGATCTCAGGAAAGTAGTTGATGGCCGGGCCGGTGTGATCCGGGTGAGCATGAGTAGCAACCAACATCACGGGTTTCTGCGTAATGGAAGCTACGATCTTGTCCAGGTCCGCGATTCGCGTGCCGGCGTCAATCAAAACAGCCCGGCTTGTTCCTTCAACCAGGTACAGGCTCTCGTTGGCCATCAAACGGCCGGTGCCCACCCAAGTATGCTCGTCAATCTGACGGAAAACGACGTCGCCGGTCCGGGCGGCTTCTTTGCCCTCAATCTGCACGGCAGGCGCTTGCGCGACAGCCGCAGTCTGAAAAACGGCAGCAACTAAGACCCCTGCGATGAGCTGGTTCATAAGACAATCCTCTGTACTATTTCTTCTGAATGCCGCATCCGTCCCGCGGGAGTGACGAAACGAGATTACCAGCGGTGGCCATTTAACTTTGAAGCATTTCGAATATATACTACTCGCGCCCGTGTATCAACCGGCGCACGCTCCGCCAGCCGTCTCTGAATGGCGGCTGCGCAGCAGCCGCGGACGGGCGGAGGGGGAGATAGGGACGCACTTCTGTTGCAACCTCGATACAATTGAAACCTTCCTCAGACCCCGCTGGTCTATTGCCGGCATTAGGACACAAAAAATTCAAAAAGTTCTCATCGGGGATACACCGGGTTGTAATGCAGGTCTTTCACGCTGGTGGCAGGACGGATCTTTTCTATGACCGAAACGCAGATCCGGCATCAGTGGCGGGACCGGGCAGTCCTCCGGGGCGCGCGCTCGGGCGTGTCGCTTCATAGCCACACGATGCACTCACAAGAAACGCTGAAAGACATTCCACGCTACGCCGCCAAGTGCGGACTGGCGCGCCGCCTTCCCCGTCAGGATTACTCGAACCTGTATTGGACGCCGCCGCTGCCCGCGCGGCAGGCCTGGGAATTGGAGAAGAACCAGATCGAGCGCGCGCTGGGACTGCGCGCCCTGGTGTCTCTCACCGATCATGACAACATCGAGGCCAGCAGCCGGCTGCGCCTGCTGGGCCGCGTGGCCAACGCCCCGGTCTCTTTCGAGTGGACCGTGTTCACCGGCCCGTCGTTCCTGCATCTGGGAGTTCACAACCTCCCCGAGGATAAGGCGCACGAATGGACGCAGGCTCTGCTGACCGGGGCGCGCGGCGGCGGCCGCGGCATCGGGCAACTGCTGGCAGCGCTGAACGATTTGCCGGGCGTTTTGGTTGTACTCAACCATCCGCTGTGGGACGAGCCGGAGATCGGCCGGGACGCGCACCGGCAAATGCTCGAGGAATTCCTGGGACGCCACGGCAAGTACATCCACGCTCTGGAATGGAACGGGCTGCGCCCGCCGGCCGAGAACCGCGCGGTGGCGGAGATCGCGGCTTCGAGCGGCCATCCGGTGGTGGCCGGCGGAGACCGCCACGGCGTCACCCCCAACACGGTTCTAAATCTGACCCGGGCCGCGGAGTTTGAGGAGTTCGTCTGGGAGATCCGGAGGCGGAAGCAAAGCCGGGTGTTGATCTTGCGCTCCTACCGGGGCCCGCACTGGCTGCGCTGGCTGGAGTGCGCCGCCGAGGTTCTGGCGCACTACCCCGATCTGGCGGGCCGCGAGCGCTGGTGCGACCGGGTCTTTGTCCGCGGCCACAACGGCCACTCTCAGCCGCTTGGCGAGCAATGGCCGGAGTGGTTCCCAGAGGGGCTGCGGTCGCTCGCGCCCGCGTTGAGTCTGGCAGGTTGGGGCGTAAAAGCTCTGGCAAGCTCCTTTCCGGCCGCGCCCGGTTCGATCGCCCGCTTTTTCAAGGGCGCCTGAAGGCAACAGGCGGACGGCTCCGCCGAGCCCCGGCGTACTTTTGCGAAGCCGCCGCTCCCCGGTGTGAATCCAACAGTCAGGAGGCTATGTGCGCCATGCGGCGTGCCTACCTGTCTGCCGGTTTGCTCCTGTTTGTTGGCCTCAGCTTGAGCTCTTGCAAGGCGCAAAGCCAGCCTGCGGCCCGTTCCGGAGGAAACATGATTCCCCCTGACGCCCTGCTCGGAAACATCACAGCCCCCGAGTTTCCCGATGGCCTGAAGTGGCTGAACACGGCCCGGCCATTGAGCTTGCGGGAGCTTCGCGGCAAGTTCGTTCTGCTCGATTTCTGGACCTTTTGCTGCATCAACTGCATGCACATCTTGCCGGAGCTGAAGCGGCTGGAAAGGAAGTACCCTCAGGAGCTGGTGGTGATTGGGGTGCATTCGGCCAAATTCACCAACGAGAAGGACACCGAGCAGATCCGCAGCGCCATACTGCGGTACAAGATCGAGCACCCTGTGGTGAACGACGCGGATTTCGAAATCTGGAACGCGTATGCGGCCAACGCCTGGCCCACGCTGGTGCTCATCAATCCCAACGGCAAGATCATCGCGCGCAGCTCCGGCGAGGATGTTTTTGAACCCTACGACGCGGTGCTCCAGTCCGCCATCCCCTTCTTCGAAGCCCGCGGGCAGTTGAAGCGCAGCCCCCTGGAGTTGCGGTTGGAAGAGAGCCGCCGGCCCAACACCCTGCTTCAGTTTCCGGGTAAGGTTTCCAGCCAGGAAGCCACCGGACGGCTGTTCATCACCGACTCGAACCATCACCGCATCCTGGTGACGGACGCCAGGGGCAGAATCCTGGATGTGATCGGCAGCGGCGAGGCGGGACGCGAGGATGGGAGCTTCGAGCAAGCCAGCTTCCTGCATCCTCAGGGGACGTTCGCGGAGGGTGAGCTGCTCTACATCGCCGATACGGAGAACCATCTGATCCGCGTGGCGGATCTGCGGACGCGCACCGTGAAAACCGTGCTGGGGACCGGCCAGCAAGCGCGCCGCTTCAATCAGCCGGGGCGCGGACTGGCGGTGGCGCTCAATTCGCCCTGGGACTTGCTGGTCCATCAAGGGAAGCTGTATATGGCGATGGCGGGTTTCCATCAGCTCTGGGTGGCGGACACCCGAACTTGGGAAGCGCAGCCCTGGGCCGGCTCAGGGCGGGAGGATATCATCGACGGCAACCTGTCCCGGGCGGCGCTGGCCCAGCCGAGCGGGCTGGCGGCGGACGGCGTCCGGCTTTACTTTGCGGATAGCGAAACCAGCTCGGTCCGCATGGCGGAGTTAAGCGGCAACAGCCAGGTCAAGACCTTGGTGGGACGGGGGTTGTTCGACTTCGGCGATATCGACGGACCGGTTGCCCGCGCGCGCTTCCAGCATCCGCTGGCGGTCGCCTGGCGGGACGGCTTGCTGTACGTCGCCGATACCTATAACAGCAAGATCAAGGTGATTGACCCGGCGCGGGGCACAGTGCGAACCTGGGCGGGCAGCGGGCGCAAAGCGCTGTCCGATGGACCCCTGCCCAGAGCCGCCTTCAACGAGCCGGGCGGTTTAGCCTGGCTGGGCGGAAAGCTGTACGTAGCCGACACGAACAACCACCAAATCCGGGTTCTGGATCCAGCCTCGCAAACCGTCTCGACACTGGAGTTCTCGGGGTTGGAGCAATTGAGCCGTCGCCAAATGCATGCGTTCCGCGGCCGCGCGGTGGATCTGGGACGGCAGGCGGTCCGGTCTGGTGCGGCGGAGCTGGTTCTGGACATCGTTCTGCCCAGTGGCTACAAGTGGAACGGGGATGCGCCGTTTTACCTGCGCTGGCGCACGGCCCCCGGCTCGGCTTTGAAGCTGGGCCTCGATCCGGCCAGGCTGGATTTCAAGTCCATCAGCTTCCCATTGCGCATTCCTGTAGACGCCCCGAGCGGCAGCTCGGAGATCACCTTTGAAACGGTGGTGTACTACTGCACCGACCGCTCCTCGGCCTGCTACGTTGATGCCATCCGCGCCACGCTGACGTTGGATTCTTCCCCCAGCGGTCCCGAGCAGGCGCGGGCTCAGATTCCGGTCCGGGTCCCGGGCGCTTGAAACCGTTTTGTAACGGGTTGTTGATCTTCCTGTAACGAAGTGGGAAGATAGGACTCTCCCTACGCGTTCCCCCAGCTAGGGAGATCGGACCCGAGGTGATATGCGACTCCTGCCCAGGGAAGAGAAGTTTTTTGGTCATTTTCTCCATCAAGCCCAACTCATTGCGGAGGCATCCTCCCTGCTGCTGGAAGGGGTGCGGGCCGGCAATGCGCATCTGGCCGAGGCTGCGGCCAAGATCCAGGAGCTGGAGAGCAAGGGCGACGAAATCATTCATGACATTTTTACGCGGCTGAACCAGACCTTCATCACGCCGCTGGATCCCGAAGACATCCATTCGCTTTCGAGCAGCCTGGACGACGTTCTGGACGGCATCGAAGACGCGGCCTACCGGATGGCCGCCTACCGTCTGGAGCCGATCCCGCCGCAGGTGGTGGAGCTATGCGAGATCGTGAACTCCTGCTCCAAAGTCCTGGTGGCGGCCATGGAAGATCTGACTCATGACAAGCCGCTTCTGGACCACTGCATCGAGATCAACCGGCTGGAGGACACGGCGGACAAGCTGGTGCGCCGTGTGCTGGCCGAGTTGTTCCGAAGCGAGATCCATCCAATCGCCTTTATCAAGGTGAAGGAGGTCTACGAAGTGCTGGAGGCGACCACGGACCGCTGCGAAGACGTAGCGGACACCTTGCAAGGGGTGGTTGTGAAGAACAGTTAGCGGTCCGGGACGCCGATGCTGCTTCTGGTGGTCATCATCATCGCCGTCGCTCTGATCTTCGACTATATCAACGGATTTCACGATGCGGCCAATTCCGTCGCCACGATCGTCTCCACCCGGGTTCTGACCCCCTTCCAGGCGGTGCTTTGGGCGGCCTTTTTCAACTTCATCTCCGCTTTCAGCTTCGGGACCGGCGTGGCCAAGACCGTCGGCGCAGGGATGGTGGACCTGGCGGTGGTGACCCCATACGTGGTCCTGGCCGGGCTGCTGGGGGCGATCATTTGGGATCTGATCACCTGGTGGTTCGGGCTCCCCACTAGTTCCTCGCACGCCTTGTTCGGCGGTTACGCCGGGGCGGCGATGGCGCGGGTGGCTCTCACGCGCGGCATTTCTCACTGCACGGACGCTCTAATTTGGAGCGGCTGGATGAAAACGCTGCTCTTCATGGTGGCGGCGCCGGTGATCGGCCTGGCGCTGGCATACATCTTTATGGTGTCGATCTACTGGCTGTTCCGCGATTCGACGCCGAAGAAGATGGACGTCTACTTCCGCCGCCTCCAGTTGCTCTCGGCGGCCATCTACAGCTACTCGCACGGAACCAATGACGCGCAGAAGACCATGGGGATCATCACCAGCTTGCTCGTGACCGGCGGCTACTTGCAAACGTTCCATGTCCCGGTGTGGGTGATCCTGTCGGCACACGCCGCGATCGCCTTGGGAACGCTGACCGGAGGCTGGAGGATCGTGCACACGATGGGGGTGCGGTTGACCAAACTGCGGCCCCGCAGCGGTTTTTGCGCGGAGGCTGCGGCCGCCGCATCGATCCTGCTGGCCACCGAGCTGAAGGTGGGCGTCTCCACCACCCATGTGATCACGGGGGCCATCGCCGGCGTCGGTTCTATTCAGCGGGTCAAGGCGGTGCGCTGGGGCGTGGCGGCCAACATCGTTTGGGCTTGGATTCTCACGATCCCGGCTTCCGCGCTGGTGGCGGCGTTGTCCTACCTGGCGCTGCACGCTCTATTGCCCGGCATTTAGCCTGCACGACATGGCCCGCCCGGATGACGGCCCCGAGTCAAAGCGGGTCAACGGGACCTGCATGCTGTGTGAGTCACCAGCGGTTGGCCCGGTCCGGCGCAGCCTGTTTCCCAACTGCGGGTGCGCGAAGAAAGCCTCTGCGGGTCCCCAGTCCGGTGCACCTCCGAGACATACAAGGTATTCGGGGACTTCGCCGCGGCCAGGGGCCAAAGCCGGGATCCAAGCGTGTACGGGGTCTGCAATAATATGGATGGCAATGCAGGTGATGAGTTTCGAGCGTATCACAGTCGATCCAGACCAGATGGGCGGCGTCCCGTGCATCCGGGGTCTGCGCATCCCTGTCGCTACCATCCTCCGGATGCTCGCTGGCGGCATGAGCGAGCAGGAAATCCTGGCTGAGTATCCCGATCTCGAGCCAGAGGACATCCGGGAAAGTCTCCGCTTCGCGGCCGCTTCCGCTATGGAACGCGAACTGGCCCTGCCTGGGTCTGCGTGAAATTTCTGATCGACAACGCGCTTTCCCCCGAGGTTGCACGCCTGCTCTCCGACGCCGGGCATGACGCAGTCCACGTCCGCGACTATGGCTTACAAGCAGCCAGCGACTTGCTCCTGCTGGAGCTCGCCGAACAAGAGGACCGCATCCTGGTCTCCGCCGACACGGATTTCGCTGCACTTCTCACATTGGCCCGGAAGGCCAAACCGTCGTTGATCCTGTTTCGGGAACCCGACGTGATCCGGGCTCGGGATTACGTGGCTCGCATTCTCAGCAGCCTGTCGTTGCTGAAAGAGGAGTTGGAAACAGGTTGCGTCGTGGTGTTCCGCCACGGACGACTGCGAGTGCGCACGCTTCCATTCGGCGCTTCACAGCCATGATGGTCGGCTTGGCGCGAGGCCGTTTCTTGCCCCGCTCAGCGCGTCAACAAGCCCCGGACGCGCAGCCAGTTCGCCAATAGCCGCGGCCACTCCGCCAGCGCCGGGTCGTTCATGGCCAAACCCACGCCGTGTGGGCCGCGCTCGAAGATGTGCATCTCGGCCGGCACGCCCGCCTTGCGTAGCGCCAGATAGAAGGAGACGCTGTTTTCCGGAGGCACACCGGTGTCGGCGTTCGTATGAAAAAGGAACGTCGGCGGCGTCTGCGGGGTCACCTGCAACTCATTAGAGAGCAGTTCGACCAGCTTCGGGTCGGGATTTTCGCCGAGCAAGGAGTTGCGCGATCCCTTATGCATATAGGACTCAGTGAAGGTGATGACCGGGTAGCCGAGGATGACGAAGTCCGGGCGGCTGCTCAGCCGGTCGATGGGATCCTCGGCGGACGGGTTGCCCGCATCGAAGTGGGTGGCGGCGGTGGAAGCTAAGTGACCGCCGGCCGAGAAGCCCAGGATGCCGATCCGGTCCGGCAAGATTTCGTACTCTTTGGCGCGCGAGCGCACCAGCCGGATCGCTCGCTGCGCATCGCTCAGAGGGGCCGGGTGGCGGTAGCGCGGGCCGAGGCGGTACTTGAGCACGAACGCCTTGACGCCCAGCGAGTTCAAGAAGTTCGCCACCTGGCGGCCCTCATGATTGCTGGCCAATCCGACGTAGCCGCCGCCAGGGCAGACGATGACGGCCGTGCCGGAGGTTTGGCGGCCGTAGGCGGCGTAATAGGTCAGCGTGGGGACGTCGCGGTCTTCGTCTCCGACCGCGCCGGGAGCCTTGCCCTCCCAAAGGCGGAACGTTGGCGTTTCCACGGAGGTCTCCAATTTAGGCTGCTGAGCGGCGGCAGGCCTCATGGTCATCAACAGCGGGATGCAGGCGCAGACGCATAGGAGTTGCACGGTTCGCATAGAGAAGGCATGATCGCGCTGAAGGCGCTTTGAAGTCAAGGAGGCGATCCGGCCGGCGCCGGTTAAACATGCGGAGGCCGGCGCGGGGAAAGGCGAAATCGGAGCCGGTTGGGTGAGAATGGGACTTATGGACACTTCAGTGACAGTACTGATTCTGGCTGCGGGACTCGGCACGCGCATGAAATCGAAGCACGCCAAGGTCCTTCACCGGGCCGGGGGGAGGAGCCTGGTGGAACATGCGGTGGCGGCAGCGTTAGAGGTGGCGCCGGGCGGGCGGATTGTCGTAGTGACCGGATACCAGGCGGAGCGCGTGGAGGCTCTGCTTCAACCCTTGGGCGTGCGCTTCGTGCGTCAGCAGGAGCCCAAGGGCACGGGGCACGCGGTGGCGGTGTGCCGAGAGCAGGTGGACCGCCAGGACGGGCTGGTAGTGGTGTTCTACGGCGACTGCCCGCTGATCACGGGCGCTACGCTTCGCCGCTTGGTGGACCATCAGCGCGGTTCGCCCGCCGCGCTGACGTTGATTTCGACGCGGCTGGCGGACCCCACCGGCTACGGGCGGATCTTGAGGGGCGCTGATGGGAGCGTGGAGGCGATCGTGGAACAGAAGGCCGGCACGCGGGAGCAGCTCGCGATCCAGGAGGTCAATCCGGGCTTTTATTGCTTCCGGGCGGAGTCTCTGTGGAAGCACGTCGGGGAATTGGACAACAACAACCCTGCCGGAGAGTATTACCTCACCGATATGGTTCAAATCCTGCGGGCGGCCGGCGGGCGCGTGGAGAGCATCTTTCACGAGGACGCCCAGGAGCTGATGGGCATTAACACGAGGGTGGAGCTGGCGCTGGCGGACCGCGTGCTGAGGGAACGCACCGCGCGGCGGCTGATGCTGGAAGGCGTGACCATCGAGAAGCCGGAGACGGTGACCATTGACGCCCAGGTGCGGATCGGGCCTGATACGGTGATTGAGCCGTTCGCCCGCATTCTGGGCAACACCGTGATCGGAGAGGATTGCCGGATCGGCTCGGCGGCCATCGTGGAAGACTGCACGCTGGAGGACCGGGTGGAGGTTGCGCCATTCACGGTGTTGAGCGGCTCGCATTTGGAGCGGGAGGCGCACGTAGGGCCGTTCGCACGGCTGCGGATGGGATGCCATTTGGGGCAGGACGCCCGGGTCGGTAACTTCGTGGAGATGAAGAAGACGCGCTTCGGCGCAGGCTCTAAGGCGATGCACCTGGCCTACCTGGGAGACGCCACCATCGGCGCGGGCGTCAACATCGGCGCCGGCACAATCACCTGCAACTACGACGGCGTGGCCAAGCACCCCACCCAGATCGCCGACGGGGCCTTCGTCGGCAGCAACTCGACGCTGGTGGCGCCGCTAGAGATCGGCGCGGGGAGCTACATTGGGGCCGGCTCGGTGATCACGAAACCCGTCCCACAGGACGCTCTGGCGGTGGGACGGGGGCGGCAAGTTAATAAGGAAGGCTGGGCCAAGCGGCGGCGTGAGAGGCAGGCCCGCAAGGGCTAAGCCGCCTACGGTCCGGCTGCGCGGATCACCCGGAAGACCTCAAAGACGGCCCGGCGGTGCCGGTCGGGGATGACGGCGAGTGGCTCCCGCCGGTACCCAAGCGTTTGCAAAGCCAAGTCGCGGCGCTGGTTGATGCCGTCGAAGACCTGGAAGGCGTCTGTGTGGGACACGAAGACCGCGCCGGGTTGATCCAGCAGCGCCTTGAAATCGCTCTGCTTGCGCTCGTCGAAAGGCTCGGCGAAGATCGGATCGGCGCCCCAGACCAAGGGCAGGCGGCCGCGGTGCAGCAGGCGCAGGTTCTCGGTCATGCCCCAGTCGAGGAGCACGATCTGGCGCGCCTGCCAGGCGGGCAGATCGCGCGAGAGCTGATAGATGGCGTCCGACCAGGAGTAGGGAGAGCCGTTGCGGATCAGTTGCGAGAACTGGTAGTTCGAGCAGAGCAGATTCCGCTGGCAAAGCAGGACGAGCACGACCACGGCGAAGACCGGGCCCCATCGTTTCATGCGCTCCGCCAAGCCGGCCACGGCGGCGGCGACCGCAACCTGGGGCCAAGGCCACAGCAAGGCCACATGATGGACGGACGCGCCGACGCCCACGCCAAACAGCATGAGCGACCAGGCGACGGCGGTCACGATCAAGGCGAAGCAGAGAAGGCTGCGGGAACGGGTTCCCCAAACCCAAGGCAAGGCCAGGATTGCGCCGAGGAAGGCATAGAACATCAGACTGGTGCGTTGACGTCCGGTGCGGAAGTCGAGGGCGACGGCAAGGCGCTCGAGGCGGGTCCGGGGGGCGCGGGCGGCGGGAGCTGGATCGTCAAAGGTCAGGTAGCCGATTAGGCCGGAGCCGTCGAGGCTGCGCTGGAAGATGACGGCCTTTCCGAGGATCATGGCGCGGTCGGCGGACCAGCCCTGGCTGGCGCGAAGCGTCTCGCCGTGGCTGCGCACGTTGTAACGGAGCAGGGGGAAGGCGCCCGCGGAAAAACAGACGGTAGCGATGACTAAATTCTTCCATTTCAGATGGATGAGAAGATGTCGGGGAAACAGGACCAGGGTGGCGAGGGCCAAGCCGACGGCGGTCCAGCCGAACAGCGCTTTGTCCCAGGCCGCCAAACCGAACAGGAAGAAGCCGAGAGCGAGCCAGCGCCGGCGTCCGCTTTGGCTGTAGACCACCAGCGCCAACACCCCCGCCACGGTGAGCAGGTGCTGGAGAGCAACGGGGCCCCAGTCGAGGCAGGTGGTATAGAGGTAGGTGGCGTCGGTGGCGAGCAAGGCGGCTGCGGCCAAAGCCGCCGTGCGCCCAGACCATCTGGTTAAGGTCATGAAAATAAAGAAGATCGTGAGTGCGCCGAAGATCAGGACGGGGACTCGAAGGCTCCATGCGGAGGGCGTCCAAAGGGCGAAGACGGGCGCGTAGATCCAGGCTTTAAGCGTCCCCAGGTAGCTCATGAGCATGAGGGCCACGGGGCGTTGGAAGATTTTGACCGTGTGGCCCGTGGTTTCGGGGGCGTAAATGGCTGCTGCGAAAAGGGCTTCGTCGTTTTGGATGCCTGGATACGGGAGGATGGCTAATCCGGCGAGGAGGAATAGGGCCAACAGGAGAAAAACTATCGTGTGGTCTATGTAAGAATGTCGTGGCGGCAAGTTCCATTCTCCCCCTGGGGAGAGCAGGGTTCAAGGGGGCGTGGGGATCGAGAACGGCAATCCGGCTGCCAAAACCGGCTGAAAATTGTGCGCAGGAGAGGATTTTGGCACTTTCTTTGAAACTTTCCGCCCAGCGGAGCGTCTTACCATTTGCGATCTTTTGAGACTGGGTGCTGAGGGCGGTTCCGAACTGGGGTAGTAGACCTGGAACCAAAATTGCTGTACAATTGTCCCCTGCTCGCCTCACGTGGTTCGGAAGCGCCGGGTGCGAATCGTTGTTTCGAACAGGAGGGAGGAAAGAAGGAGAAGTATCCGTCTCAACAGGCACAAGTGAGTAGACAAGAAGCCGACGGCAGAGCCAAACAGGTGGTTGGGGCTTGCAAAACAGCCGAAGAGACCATCTGAGGAGGGATGCCGGGCAGCCGATGAAGAGAGGAGGGTAATGAGATGACCAAGGCAGACCTGAACCGTTACCGGAAGATCCTGGAAGCCAGGCAAGCCGAGTTAGCTAAGGTCTTGCGAAACCGGGAAGGCATCGCGATAGAGAAGAGTCCGGACGCGCTGGACGAAGTGCAGCATGCGGCCGAGCGCGAACTCGCGATCCGCAATCTGGACCGGGAGTCACACCTCCTCCGCAACGTAAAGGCTGCTTTGCAGCGCATTGAAGACGGAACGTACGGAGTCTGCCTGCACTGCGAGGAGGAGATCAGTCCGAAGCGGCTGGAGGCGGTGCCATGGGCGCCGTTCTGCATCCGCTGCCAGGAGATTGCGGACCGCCAAGCTGAACAGGGCGAAGAGACTCTGGAGGACCTTCTCGTCAACGCTGCCTAACGCAGTACGGAGATTGGAGGGCGCGGCGCCGCAGCCGCGCCCTTCGTGTTTTTGGGCTGCCCAGTAAGCGGCGGGTCAAAGGCGGATGCGGATGCCGGAGACCATGCGGCCTGCCTGCTCGCGGTCCCGGCGGTACGAGTGGAAGAGGGTGGGGTGACAGCAAGTGCATTGAGAGGCCAGGTGGATGCGGGCTGGGGAGAGCCCGGCCTGGAGGAGCTGGCGGCGGTTGGCTTCCCAAAGGTCGAGCCGCGCCGGGCCGTTGAGGTCCGAACGCTCGGGGAACCAGGGCTGAAACTGGGCGGCGACTTCCGGGCCGACCTCATAGCAGCAGGGGCCAATGGCCGGGCCGAGGACCGCCTCCAAATCCGCCGGCGAGCTGCCGAAGCGGTCCACCAGCGCTTGGACCGCTTTTGAAGCGATCGCAAGCGCCGTTCCGCGCCAGCCGGCATGCACCACCGCGGCGGCACAGCGCGGCGGGTCAACGATCAGCAGGGGCACACAATCGGCGGTGCGCACGGCCAGCGCCGCGCCGGGAACGTTTGTGAAGAGCGCATCGCCCTGGCCAATGCGGCCGCAGGCGGCGCCATCGGCGTAGAGGCAACGGTCTGAGTGGATCTGGTTCAAGGCGATCCAGTCCGGGCGCCGGTTCCAGTTCTCGGACAGGCGGGTTCCAAAGCCGTGTTCCAGCCAAGGGTACTCCAGCCACGGCGTGAATCGGAGCACGCCGCCGGCGTCCATCTGTAGGAGGGGCTCCACGCGAGTCAGGCCGCCGGGTTTTGGATCTGGGCGATCCGGACGCGGCGCTTGAAGTCCTCGAGCATGGACTCGTCCAGGCGGACCTCGGTGGGCCTTTTGGCGAAGGTGGTCATCTTGTCGATCTTGTCCTGGAGCTTCAGCAGAGCGTAGAACAGGTTCTCAGGCCGCGGCGGGCAGCCGGTGACGTAGACGTCCACGGGGACGATCTTGTCGACACCCTGGAGCACGGCGTAGGTATTGAACGGCCCGCCGACGCTCGAGCAGGCGCCCATGGAGATGACCCACTTCGGCTCCGGCATTTGGTCGTAGAGACGCTTGAGCACGGGGGCCATTTTGAGGTTGACGGTTCCGGCCACGATCATCAAGTCGGACTGGCGCGGGCTGGGGCGGAAGACCTCGGCTCCGAAGCGGGCGATGTCAAAGCGCGCCGCGCTCGAAGCGATCATCTCGATGGCACAGCAGGCCAGGCCGAAGGTCAGCGGCCACAGGGAACCCTCGCGCGCCCAGTTGAAAATATAGTCCACCGTGGTGACGACAACGTTCTTCTCAAACTGGTTTTGAAGGAAAGCCATACCCGAGCTCCCGCGTACTGCCTTCATTGTAGCGAACCATAGCGGATGGTAGATTGGAGGGTGCGTTTACCGAGACCGCGCCGCCAACCGGCGGCTTGCATGGCAGCTTTGCAAGCCCCATCGCACTGGCACGGGGACTACACGCGATGAAACTCTCCCCCTGGACCGGCTCGCCGGACCGCCGTCATTTCGCTCTGCTGGCGCTGGCCGGCGCCGTTTTGTTGCTGGGCGCGATCCGTTTGGGCGATCTGGCGGGCTACGACGACGCGATGTTCGCGGCTGAGGCCAAGAACATCGTGCGCAGCGGGCAGTGGCTGCCGTTGATGATGCGAGGCGCTCCCGCCGGAGAGCACCCGCCGCTGTTCGTCTGGATGCAGGCGCTGAGCTTTCAGACCTTTGGCGTCTCGGACACGGCGGCGAAACTGCCTTCCGCGCTTTGTGGCCTCGGCGTGGTGTTGCTGGTCTGGTGGCTGTCGCGGCGGCTGTTGGCGGATGCGGTTGCCGCCGGCGCGGCGATGTTTGTGATGCTGGCCACTCCTTATTTCCTGAAGTACTCCAACCGCGCCATGACCGACGTGCCGACAACGTTTTTCTTTGTGGGCGCGGTGTGCTGCTGGGTGCAGGCGAGGCGCAGCCGGAGCTGGTATTTGGCCGCGGGTCTGTTCACGGGGCTGGCGCTGGTGACGCGGGGGCTGATTGGATTCGCCCTGCCGCTGGCGTTCGGCATGGATCACGTGCTGGCCCGGCGGCACGCTCCGGAGAGCACTTCCGGGACGGCAGAGCGGAGTTACTTGCTGGGGGGGCTTTTTCTGGCGGTCGCGCCGCTGGCGGCCTGGTACGCGTACTTTTTGACCAGCGTGCCGGGCTTTCTCGCCGAGCAGCGGCGCTGGCTGGATGAGCAGGTGTACGGCGGATTGACGCCTGCCTGGCGGCGGTACACGGGCGCTGCCGAGTACATTTGGATGCTGGCCAAGTCTTACTGGCCCTGGCTGCCGGCGATGGCCGCGGGAGCGGTGCTGGTGATCCGGCAACGCAGGCGGGAGATGTATGTGTTGTTATGCTGGGCGGGCGCCGTCTTCGTTCTGTGTGCGATCACCCGCAGCCGCGTGTTGCGGTATATGCTGCCGGCCTATCCCGCCTTCACGATCCTGGCGGCGGCCGCCATGGCTCGCTACGTCCCGCGCGCGAAGCTGAGCCGGGCGCTGGACTGGGCCGCGCTGCTGGCGGTGATTGCGGCGCTGGGCATCGTCACGTTCAAGCCGCCGTCCCATCATGCAGCCGTGATCCTGCCGCTGGTTCAGGCCATGCCTGCCGGAGAGCGGCCTTGGGTGGCGCTCTACGACGAAGGCCAGCCGAGGTGGGACGAAGCCAACCAGCTCGAATGGTACGGCGAGTGCATTCCCAAACTGGTGCGCTCGAAGGGGGAGTTGAGGGACGTGCTCGGGCGGGGCGAGATCCGGCACATCATTGCCGACCGCCGTACGTATGAAGAAGAGATCGCGCACCTGCCGCACATGGTGCGCGCCCGAAGCGGGCATCTGATCTATGTCCGGCTGGAGAGGCCGGGTTAGATTCTGACGGCGGACGCCGGCTGCTTCCAGAAGCGCTCGATCTGCTCGAGGGTTTTGCCGCGGGTTTCGGGCAGCCAGCGCCAGATGATCAGAAACTCGAGAACGCACATGGCGCCGTAGAGCCAGAAAGCGCCGGAAGCCGTCAGCCAGCGCACCAGGGTCAGGAAGGTCATGGTCAAGGCGAAGCAGGCGGACCAGAGGGCGACGGTGGCGATGGACATCGCGCGGCCGCGGACCCGGGTGGGGAAGATCTCCGCCAGAAGCACCCAGGTGCCGGGACCCAGTCCCACCGCAAAGGCGGCGACGCAGACCAGCATGATGGCCAGCACGAGAAGGGCGGGAGGCGGCTGCAACAGGAACGCCGCTCCGAGCGCCGCCTGGCAAGCGGCCATCACGGAAGCGGAGATCATGAGCAGCGGACGGCGGCCCAGACGGTCGATGACCGCCAGAGCCACGATGGTCGCCAGGAAGTTCACCAGACCGACGGCCACGTTGTAGCCGATGGCGGCCGTATCGGTCTGGCCGCCCACCTGCTCCTTGAAGATCACCGAACCGTAGAAGAGAACCGTGTTGATGCCGGTGATTTGCTGGAGGATGGCCAGAGCGACGGCCAGGGCTGTGGCTCGGCGCAAGCCGGGTTGAAACAGCTCGGCCAGCGAGCCACTCTCTTCGCGGATGGCGGCTAGGATTTCCTCGAGCAGATTGAGCGCCGCGGCGCGGCCATAGACGCGGCTGAGCACCGCCAGCGCCTCCCGCTCACGGCCCATTTCGGCCAGCCAGCGCGGGCTTTCGGGAACGAAGAACAGCGCCGTCAGGAACACAGCGGACGGAATGACTGCGGTGGCGAACATCCAGCGCCAGGCGCCGGGCCCCAAGTAGGACAAGCTCCAGTTGATGAAGTAAGCCAGCAAGATGCCGGTGACGATCGCCATTTGGTTCATGGAAACCAGGCGGCCGCGATTGCGGGCAGGGGCGATCTCCGCGATGTAGAGAGGGGCCAGAAGCGAAGCCATGCCGATGGCGACGCCGCCGGCGAAGCGTGCCGCCATAAACTCCGAGAGGTTCCTGGGCAGGGCGGCGCCCGCGGAGGACAGAGCGAACAGCACGGCAGAAACCATCAGGATGCGGCGGCGGCCGAAGCGGTCGCTGAACCAGCCTCCGATGCTCGCGCCCAGGATGCATCCGGCGAGCAAGCTGCTGGCGGCCAGCTCGGTCTGAACTTCGCTGAGCTGGAATTGCTCGCGCAGAAAAAGAATGGCGCCATTGATGACAGCGATGTCAAAACCAAACAACAGGCCCGATGTCGCGGCCACCAGCGAGGCGAGCAGCACATACCAGGCGCTGCCTTGTTCGGAGTCAGGGCGGGAGGCGGAGGTTTGGCGGCTCACGGTTCGACCTAACAGTGTACATGTCTGCCGGGCGAGCCGCGGCGGGCGTGGCGAAGGGGGCTTCCGCCGTGATGAGATAAGCACATGAGTTTGACACGACGTGCTTTCGTGGGAACGAGCCTCGCCGCAGCGGCGGCAGCGGGCGGCTTGGCGGCGGGCGGAACTCAGCCCTGGTACCGGCGCTGCCTGCGCTGGGGCCAGACGAACATCACCGAGCGGGACCCGGTGCGGTATGACATCGCATGGTGGCGCGGGTATTGGAAGGAGACCCAGGTCCAGGGCGTCATCATCAACGCGGGCGGGATTGTCGCCTACTATCCGAGCCGGAATCCCCTGCACTACCGCGCGGCGTTTCTAGGAGGGCGCGACCTGTTCGGCGAGTTGCGGGAGGCGGCGCGCCAGGAGGGGCTGGCGGTGCTGGCCCGCATGGATTCCAACCGCGCCACCGAGGAGTTCTTCAAGGCGCATCCGGGCTGGTTCGCGCGGGACGCCTCGGGCAATCCCTACCGTGCAGGGGACCGCTACGTGAGCTGCATCCACGGCCCCTACTACGAGGAATACATTCCGGAGCTTTTGCGGGAGATCGCGGAGCGCTACAAGCCGGACGGGTTCACGGACAACAGTTGGAGCGGGCTGGGACGGGGGAGCATCTGCTACTGCGAGAATTGCGAGCGGCGGTTCCGGGAGCGGACGGGCCGGCCCGTGCCGCGCAAGGCGGACTGGGATGACCCGGTCTACCGCGAGTGGATCTTGTGGAATTACGCGCGGCGGATCGAGATCTGGGAGTTGAACAACCGGGTGACGCGGGCGGCGGGAGGTCCGGATTGTCTGTGGGTTGGAATGAACGGAGGATCGATGAGCGGGCAGGCGCGCTCCTTCCGCGACTTCAAGGCGATCTGCGAAAGGACGGAGATCATCCTGCTGGATCACCAGCGCCGCAGCGACAGCGGGACGTTTGCGGAAAACAGCGAGGCGGGCAAGCGGATCCACGGCATCTTGGGCTGGGACAAGCTGATTCCCGAGAGCATGCCGATGTATCATCTGGCGGGCGACCCGTTCCGGCTCTCAGCGAAGCCGCCCGCCGAAGCGCGGATGTGGATGCTGGCAGCGTTCGCCGGAGGGATTCAGCCCTGGTGGCACCATGTGGGCGCGTATCATGAGGACCGCCGCGCTTACCGGACCGCGCCGCCGGTCATGAAGTGGCACCGGGCCAACGAGGAGTTTCTGGTGAACCGGGAGCCGGTGGCGAGCGTAGGCGTGGTGTGGTCGCAGCGCAATCTGGACTTCTACGGGAGGGAGCAGCCGGAGCGGCTAGTGGAGATGCCCTATCACGGGATGACGCAGGCGCTGGTGCGGGCCAGGATCCCGTATGTCGCGGTGCACGCGGATCACATCGAACGAGACTCGGCGCGGCTGGCGGCGCTGGTGCTGCCGAATCTGGCGGCGATGTCGGAGGAGCAGTGCGCGGCGGTGCGGCGTTTTGTGGCGCGGGGCGGCTCGGTGGTGGCCACGGGCGTGACCAGTCTGTACACGGAGATGGGGGACCGGCGGAGCGATTTCGCGCTGGCGGATCTGTTCCGGGTGCGGGCGGCGGGGACGAGCCTCACCGCGGGCGGCGCACCGGAACGGCGCTGGGCCGCAGCCTCGGCGCACACCTACCTGCGCCTGTCGCCCGAATTGCGGGCGCGGGTGTACGGACCGAAGGCGGGCGATGAGCCGGCGCCGCAAGGCGCGCGGCACCCGGTGCTGGCGGGGTTCGACGAGACCGACATTCTGCCGTTCGGTGGGTTATTGGAGAAGCTGGAAGTGATGAGCGGAGGAATGGTCCCGCTGACGTTCATCCCGGAGTTTCCGGTCTTTCCGCCGGAGACAGCCTGGATGCGTGAGCCGAAGACGGACATTGCGGCGCTGGTGCTCAGCACGCACACCTCGGGCGGGCGCGTGGCCTATCTTCCGGCGGACATCGACCGGCGTTATGCGCTGATGAACCTGCCGGACCATGGCAATCTGCTGGCGAATCTGGTGCGGTGGGCGGCAGGGGATGCCATCCCGCTGCGCGTAGAGGGTCCGGGGTTGATCGATTGCCACCTGTACCGGCAGCCGGGGCGGATGATTCTGCATCTGGTGAACCTGACCAGCGCGGGCACATGGCGGGCCCCAGCCGAGGAGCTGATTCCGGTGGGGCCGCATCGGGTGTCGGTGCGGCTGGCCGATGGGGTGAAGGGCGATTCGGTGCGGCTGCTGGCGTCGGAAGCCCTGATTGCTGCCGCGGTTCGAGACGGGTGGTGCAGTTTTGAAGTGCGCTCCATCACGGACCATGAAGTTGCCGTGATCGGCTGACGGCGGGGGAAGCCGCGGCGAGGATTGCCCTTAGCGGCCGGCGGCGCCGGAGGAAGTTAAGGCAGGGGCTTGGTTGCGGGCCAGCGCGCGGGTGCGGTCCAGCTCGCGGCGGAAGAGGGGATTGAGAGGGAATTCCGAGCAAAGGCCGGTGAGCAGACTCTCCGCCTCCCAGGGGCGCTTCTCGCGGAGCGCGATGACCGACAGGAGCACCCGCGCGAAGGGACCGTAATAACGGCCCCTCTCAGCCACGATCCGGAGATGCTCGGCCGCACGCTGTTTGCTGCCTTCCACCTGATCGATCCGCACGAACCAGCGCAGGAAGAAAGGCAAACTGCCCACGACGTACTCGACCGAGCCGGTGGTGAGGTGGGCGTCGTAGCAGGGGGGATCCAACGCCAGCAGTTTCAGGGCGTGAGCCTGGCTTTGCTTGGCCAACGAGAAGCTGCCGAAGCGGCGGCGTTCAACCAGGGCGGCGTAGTCGGTCTCCAGCCCGGAGGCCATGGCCAGGGCGAAAAGAGCTTCGCGGTCGCCGGGGTGCTGGGCGAGACGGGCCGCGGCGTGCCGGCGCGTCAGCCCGAGCAGGCGGAAAATCTGCCGGCGGATCACCGGGTCCGGGGAGAGTTTGCGGCGGTCCACCACTTTGTCGTCGTCTTCGAAGAACTCGGTCTGGAGGATCTTGAGCCGGTCGAGCTCGGAGAAGAAGAACGCCGCGGCTTTGACGGAATAGGGCAGCGGGTTGGCGGCGTCCCGCGCGATCTCGCGGTCCAGGATGGCGTGCGCGCCGGCAAAGTCGAATTCATACATGCGCACGAAAGCCTGGCCTTCGGCGTTGGATGTGTCGACCCTGGAGAATTGTCCCCAGCCCAGGGTGGCGCAGGCCAAAATAAGAGTCGCTGCTCGCAAAAGCCAAGTATAGCGCGCAAGGTCTCGGCACCGCCGGGCGGCTTAGTACACTGGATGCATGCGGTCCTTCCGAGTTTTCTTTTTGCTGGCGCTGGCCGCGGCCTGGGCCGGCGCACAAATTCAAGACATCTCCGCCGAGCGCATCCGCGCGCACGTAAAGTTTCTGGCCCATGATCTGCTGGAGGGCCGCGCCGCGGGCACGCGCGGCGGGCAGCTCGCGGTCGAGTACCTGGCGGCGCAGTTCGCACTGGTTGGGGCGAAGCCCGCCGGGGAGAACGGAACCTACTTCCAGCGGGTGCCGCTGGTGGGCGTCGAGCCCCAGCCTAACTCGCGGTTGTCGGCGGAGGGCGCCAAAGGCAAGATCGAATTCCGCTGGCTGGACGAATTCGTGGGCGTCAACCGGCGCCAGCGCGATTTTGAGGAGATCAACGCCGAGGCGGTGTTTGTGGGCCACGGCATCGTTGCGCCCGAGTTCCAATGGGACGACTTCAAGGGTACGGACGTGCGTGGCAAGGTGCTGGTGTTGTTCACTAATGAGCCGCCCTCCACTGATCCCAAGTTCTTCGGAGGCCGCGCGCTGACCTACTATGGGCGCTGGACCTACAAGTTCGAGCAGGCGGTGCGGCTGGGCGCGGTGGGCGCCATCATCATCCACACCACGCCGACGGCGGGCTACGGCTGGCAAGTGGTGCGCAACTCCTGGAGCGGGGAGGATCCCTACGTGCGGCTCAAGCCGGGCGAGCCGGAGCTGGCGTTTGCCGGCTGGGTGACCGAGGAGGCTGGCGGCAAGCTGCTTGGGATGGCGGGATACAAGGTGGAGGAACTTCTGAAGCGCGCCGCGTCGCGCGACTTCAAGCCGATCCCGCTGAACCTGCGGATCCGGGGAAGCTTTTACAGCAAGATCCGGGATATCGAGACCTACAACGTGGCCGCCGTGATTCCGGGCAGCGACCCGGCGCTGGCGCAGGAGGCGGTGATCTTCAGCGCGCATTGGGATCACTTGGGCATAGGGCCGGCCGTGAACGGCGACAACATCTATAACGGCGCGGTGGACAACGCCACCGGCTGCGGCATGCTGATCGAGATCGCGCGATTGTGGGCTTCGCTAGAGCCTAAGCCGCGGCGGTCGGCGTTGTTTTTGGCGGTGACCGCCGAGGAGGGCGGGTTGCGCGGCTCCGACTACTACGCGCAGCATCCGCTGATCCCGCCGGGCAAGACGGCTGTAGCGATCAACTTCGACGGCTTCCTTCCGTTCGGGCGGACGCGCGATGTGGTGGCGCTGGGCGCGGAGCGCACGACGTTCTGGCCGGTGGTCCAAGATTTGGCGCGCCAAGCCGGGTTGGTGTTGAAACCGGACCAACGGCCCGAGCAGGGCAGCTTCTACCGTTCCGATCATTTCAGTTTTGCGAAGGCAGGCATCCCGGCGTTTTCGCTTCACGCCGGCATCGACCTGGAGGGCAAGCCGGAAAGTTACGGCCAGAAGCTCTTCGAGGAGTTCAACGCCAAGCACTACCATCAGCCCTCAGACGAATACCGTGACGATTGGGATTTGTCCGGCATGGAGCAGGTGGCGCGGTTCGGGGTGATGCTGGGGCAGTCGGCGGCGAACGTGGACCGGCTGCCGAGCTGGAACGCGGGCGAGGAGTTCCTGGCGATCCGCCAGAAGAGCGGCGTGAAGTAAGCTGCGTGGCGCACGGCCTGTTTGTCCGCAGGTGCAGGTGCTAGTTTGGCAAGCCTGGCGGCATGCTGCATTTGGGGCGGCACGATTGGGTGGAAAAGAGGGCAGTGGGTGAAGGGCGCCAAGGCCGGCAGGAATGCCGGCCGCAGGCCTGGAGGCCTGTGCTGCCGGGCGGAGATACCAGGGCGTTGCCGGGGCGGCGGAAGGGGTCAGGCGCTGGCCAAGGCTTTCAGACGAGCCGTGAGCCGAGACTTGTAGCGCGCCGCGGTGTTGTCCTTGATGATGCCCCACTTTACGGCACGGTCAATAATGGAGTACGTGTGGGGCAAAGCGGCGGTGGCCGCCTTCACGTCTTTGCCGGCCAACAGCCGCCGGAAGGCGCGGATTTGTCTGCGGAGTCTCGACTTGCGCGCCGAGTTGAATACGGTTCTGCGTTCGATTTGCCGAGCCCGTTTGAGCGCGGATACGGTATTGGCCATCTAGCGGTTCGTCACTCCTTGGAATGGATCCTAAAGTGCAGGATAGCGTACCGGGCGCCCGCAGGTCAAACGCATGGGGGCAGGAGAATCAATATCCGCTGGTGGTGGCGGAGACGACGCGGCCGACGCGGAGCAGAATGAAAGTCGCCATCTCCGGTTCGCGCTGCAAATACACCAGCGTCTCCATGGGGACGCCCTGTTCCACGCTCGTGGTGTGCATCGCGGGAGGGCCGTAGCGGCGCAGAAGCTCGGAGCGCTCCATTCCCACAGGGAGTTCGCGGGCCAACGGGAATGGGTACGAGGGCGCACCCGCGGGAGCTTGCGGCGTGCCGGCCGCGGAAGGCGGGACGGCGTCCGGAACGGCGGCGGAGGCGCCGGAGTGGTCTTTCCGCAGCGTCGAATCCCGCCGCGGCTGTTGCCGTGCGTTCGCGCCCTCGGATTCCCAGGCTTCCGGCTGCGGCTCTTGGGTGATCGTTCTCAAGCCAGGCCGCTCGCGCATTGGGCCCAGGCCCAGATATAGCCCCGCGCCTCCGAGCAATAGCACCGCCGCGGCGATGCTCACTCCCGTCCCGTTCATAACGTTAGCCGCCGGACTACTATTCTAGGACGAAACTCTCCCTTTGGCGCGCACCCCCAAGACACTGAGTACGGCTGTTCTACGGCCCGGGGTACAAAGCCGGAGGGATTCTCAGTACCTTCACCCATAGAATTCTCTTCCTCTTCTGAGCTGCTCTAGGTACATTCACGGATGAGGAGGAGAACTGGTGAAAGCAGCGTGGTTAGCGTTGGTCTTGGCGGGGCTGTGGAGCGCGCCCGCGGTGATGGCGCAGACACACGAGGAACCGTCGAGTTCGTGGGAGGGTTTGGCGTGGACAATGGCCGCGCACGGGGCGGCCTCAGGCTTCGATGCCTGGACGAGCTGGCAGCGGGTGGAGCGTAACCGGATGCTGTCCGACGGGGGCCGTTTTACGGCCGAGAGCGCCGCGCGCAAGGCGGGCTGGTTTGCGGGGGTGACCCTGGTGCAGGTGGTTGTCGTCAAGACATGGGGCAAGCGGCATCCCTGGATCGAGCGGGCATTTCGAGTGGGGAATCTGGGGGCGGCGGGAAGCTTGTTCAGCGCTGGGATGCACAATTTGGCTACAAGGCGGTGAGGGCAAGCAGGGGGGCGGCAAGGGTTGAGGCGGGCAGGGCTGGGGCCCGGGTGTTTGCATCTTTTTTCGGGTCACCGAGTTAAGATATAATTCGAACGTTCAGCAATACCAGAGGAGGCCTGTGAGCGACCAACCCGGCACCCCGTTTGACACCATCGAGAGCGCGCAGGAGTATATCGACCTGCTGCTCGAGGCGATCGAGGAGACCCGGCGGGACGTGAGCGCCGAGATCCGGCTGTCGGCCGGCGCCAATCAGGAGCGGCGTATCGAGGCGCTCCAACTGGTGGCGCTGAATCTGAACAAGCTCTCTTGCCACATCACCAAGAGCCGCCGGATCCTGAACGACTTGCGGACCTTGCGGCGGCTGCTGTTCCAGGAGCGAAAGGCTCCGGCCCAGGCCGCGGAGAGCCACACCCGCGCGGCGGGCGTGGCGTAGCGGGAGTGTCTCTAAAAAGCCTCGCGTAGTTTGGGGAGGAAGTCTCCCTCCACCGGCGTCAGCCGGAAGCGGTACTTGTATTCCTCACCGCTCGGGATGCGGTACGGCGGCAGCGGGTAGGCATTCAGGCTCCAACTGTCGATGCCGCCTGCGCCCATCTGCTTCAGGTCCAGGTTCAGGTAGACCTCCGGCCTGCGACTCAGGCGGAAGGAGTAATCGGCGCCCTCGATATCGGCGTGGGTGTAATGGTAGGCCTCCACGCTCAGCACGGGCGCTCCCACGGCCGCCAGTCCGACTCCGCGGCCGTTGGTCAGCGCCACCCAGCGGACATCGGTCTTATTACTGTTGGCCTGAGGCCGCGAAAAATCGACCCATTGCTTATCCACGATGGAGCGGTGGACATCCACGCGCTCGAAATCTCGGTCCACATAGGTGGGGGCCGGTCCGCGCCCGTACCAAGTGAGATTCTCCAGGCCGGGCGAGGCCACAAGCTGCATGCCGAAGCGGGGCATCATGGCCAGCCGCCGATCACCAGGCCGGTAGGAGGCCTCGGCCACGATATCCCCGGCCGAGTGAATCCAATAGGTGACGCTGTAGCGCGCGCCCACCGCCTCCAGTTCGCCGTGCACCGTAATCTGCACGGTTTGAGGATTGAGCCGTTCGTACGCCACCTTGTTAGGGCGCCACGAGGGGCCGGCTTCGCGCCAGAGCATGATGTCCGTCAGGCCGGCTTGCTGACGGCTCATGATGGAGCGGTAGGCGCCCAGATCGTTGTCGGTCATGGGACGCCAGAAATCCGGCAGCGGTCCGCGCTCGAGCAGCTTCACGCCCTTGTAGACATAGGACATCCACGTGCCGGTCCGCTCGTCGAACGCGGCCGTGAAGTCGTGGCCCCGGAACCAGGCCTGGCGGTTCTGACGCCACATCTCGAGCTCCGCCTGAGCGGGCTGCATCAAAGGGGCCGCAGTTTGAACCGGCAGCTTAAACTGCTCCCAGGCGATTTCGTGGCCTTTTTTCGCCCAGGGCGTATCGGCGCGGAGGACAAAGCTCAGATTCAGCCAGTACTCCACGCCCGGCTCCGGCTTGATCGGCGGCAGGGCGATCCGGAACTCTTTCTCCTCGCGCGGGGCCAGATCGAGCGGAGGGAGGGCGCCGGAGGCGAGCGGCTTGCCGTCGGCTTTCACTTCCCAGCGGCCCTCGGCCACGTCCCCTGCGTTGAGGAAGTCGTACCAGTTCTTCACCCGGATGCGGCCGGAAGCCAAATCCACGGGCTCGGCGTGCAGGTAACGCTGCACGTATTTCATGGCCCACAAGCCGGGGTGGGGGTTGCGGTCCGCGTCGACCAGGCCGTTCATGCAGAAGTTGCCGTCGTTGCCCGCGCCCGCGGCGTTCTCCCACCAGCCGCCGTAGGCCAGAAATGTCTTCTTGCCGGAGCGTTGACGGTACGCTTCGGGGACTGGCTGCCGCAAGCCCTGATCCACCCAGTCCCAGACGAAGCCGCCGATCACGTTGATGCCGCTCTGGAAGATGTCCCAATATTCTTTGAGGTTGCCGTTGGTGTTCCCCATGGCGTGGGTGTATTCGACCAGCAACATGGGCATCTGGGGCCGCTTGCGGGCATGGGCCAGCACCTGCTCGGGGGTGGGGTACATCCAGGAGTTGAATTCGGTATTGGAGCCGCCTGCCCGCGAGGAGCCTTCGTAGTGGAACGGGCGCGAAGGGTCGCGCCGTTTGGACCACTGGAAAACGGCGGCGATGTTGGGTCCGTCGCCGGACTCATTGCCCAGCGACCAGATGATGACGGAAGGATGATTCTTGTCGCGCTCCACCATGCGTTCGAAGCGGTTCAAGAACAGAGGCTGCCAGGCGAGGTCGTTGGCGAGCCGGTTTTTCGGGGAGAGCCCATAGTGGTGCGTTTCGATGTTGGCTTCATCGATCACGTAGAGGCCGTAGCGGTCGCAAAGTTCGTACCACTCGGGGGCGTTGGGGTAATGCGAAGTCCGCACGGCGTTGAAGTTGAATTGCTTCATCAGCGTGATGTCGCGGATCATGGACTCGCGCGTCACATAGTGGCCCGTATCGGGGTCGTGCTCGTGGCGGTTGGCGCCCCGCAGCAGGACCGGGCTGCCGTTGACGAAGAGTTTGCCCTCGCGGATCTCGACCTTGCGGAATCCCACGTTGGCCGGGATCACCTCGACGGTGTTGCCGGCCGCGCCGGTCAATGTGAGCAGAAGGTGGTAGAGGTTGGGGGTTTCGGCGGTCCACCTGCGCGGGTTGGGCACCGGGACGGAAAAAGAGAGGCTGGACTCGGCCGCCCCCGGCTGGATCTTCTGCGTCTGAGGGGCAAAGACCGGCTTGCCCGCCGCATCCAGCAGATCCAGCGAGACGGTTCCCGCGCTCAGTTTGCCGGCGTAGTTGACCACCTCGGCCCGCACGCGCAGGGTGGCGTCCCGGTACTGGGAATCCAGCTCGGTCTGCACCTCGAAATCCCGGATGTGCTGGTCAGCCGTGCTCCACAGGTAGACGTTCCGGTAGATGCCGCTGAGCCGCCAGTAGTCCTGGTCTTCGAGGTAAGAGCCGTCGCTGTAGCGGTACACCTCCACCGCCAGAAGGTTCGTTCCCGGTTTGACGTGTCTGGTGATGTTGAACTCAGCGGGCGTCCGGCTGTCTTCGCTGTAGCCCACCTTCTGGCCGTTGACCCAAACGTAGAAGGCGGAGTCCACGCCGTCAAAATGGAGGAAGACCTGGCGGCCCTTCCATGCTTCCGGCAGCGTGAATGTCGTCCGGTAGGAGCCCACGGAGTTGCGGTCTTTCGGGACCACCGGCGGCGCGTTCTCGTCCTGGAGGAAGGGATAGACGATGTTGGTGTAGATGGGAATATCGCAGCCGTGCAACTGATAGTTGGAAGGCACGGGGATGGTCCGCCACTTGGCGTCGTCGAAATCTGCCCGATAGAACTCGGCGGGCCTGGCCGCGGGGTTTGGCGAACAATGGAACTTCCAGTTTCCATTGAGGGACCGGAACCAGGGGGACTTGGCCATCTGGCCGCTTCGGGCCAGCGCGGCGGAGGGATAGACCATCATGGACGCATGCGGGCGCTCCGCGCCGACTTGAATCACCGCCAGATCGTCCCACTCGGGCCGTGGCTGCGCCGAGGCAACCGCGGCCAACAACATCATCAGACACAAGAGCTTCTTCATGTTCGTTCCCCGCGAGATTCTTCGGTTTCCACAAACAGAATGACCAGCGCCAACCACAACGCGTTGGCGAGCAAGAGATGAAGCAACTGCATCCACACCGGCGCTTTCAAGATCACGTTGATGATCCCGGCCCCCCATTGCACCAACACTAGGGCGGCCGCCCACATCCGCGCCTGGCGAGCCACGGCATTTCGCTCCCTGGCGGCCGCGCCGAGCGCCGCCCAAATCAGAAAGGCGCCCGCCAGAACGGCGATGAAGGGGTGCAGCAGGCGCAACCGAACCAGGTCGCCGGCGGCCGCAGCGGGGTCTGCCGGGTGCGCTCCCGCTGCTGCCGCTCCCAGAATCAGCGTGTCGCCCAGGGCCGCCACCGCGCCGGTGACGCTGATGAGCAGAGCCGCCGGCAGCGCCGCCGCAATGAGACGGGGCCGAGGGGCGGTTCGTGTCGAACCCTTGCGGTGGGAATGCCACGCTGTGAGGGCCAGCACCGCCAGCAGAAGTTGCGTGTTGACCAAGTGCGCCGATAAATACCAGGCGCGGCCCGGCGAAGCGTTGTAGGCTACGTATTCGAGCAGCACGAGGCCAGCGCCCAGCAAGGCCTCGATGACTAAAAACGCCGCCGAAAGTACGGCGAACTTCCTCACGCGGTTTCCTTGCGGAAAGGCCCGGAGGGCCCACACCGTCAACGCCGCCACCAGCAACAGCGACAGTCCGCTGGTCAGCCGGTGCGTGAACTCGATCCGGGTGGCCGCTTCGGGCGCCCTTGGGATGACCTCGCCGTTGCACAGCGGCCAGTGGCTGCCGCAGCCCGCGCCGGAGCCGGTCGCGCGGACGTAAGCGCCCCACAGCACCACTAGCAGCGTGTAGGCCAGGACAAGATACGCGTACCGGGTGAACCAGCGCGAACGGGCGCGCCCGTCGTCGATCATACAGGCTCCGTCTCAACCAGGATAATGGATCTGTGCCGCGCCGCCGCCCTACCCTTTGGTATGCCGCTTGGTACGCCTGCATCGCCGCGGGGTTCGCGCTGCTGGGTCTCCGCGCCCTGCTGCTGGGCGCCCCGTGGTGGGCCGCGGCGCTGCGCTGGGTCATCGCCGCGGGCTTTCTGACCCTGGCCTGGCTGGAATGGAGAGCGTTCCGCCGCTGAGCTTTACCGGATGCGCCAACAGAAGCTGAGCGAAGGCGTCATTAGATGGAGAAAGCCGCGCGCGCTTGCATATGGGACGGGCTCGATGACCAGCTTTGGGAAGGGAGTCACATAGTCCAGGAACTCTGCACGGAACGAGACAGAGGGGTGCAAGACCCAATCGACTCCGATGCCGGCCACAACCAGGGCTTTCCAATCTCCGGCAGCCCGCAGCCGTGCGATTTCCGACAGAGGCGGGTTCAGCGTCTCCGGCCCGGTGACTTCATAGCGCTTGGCGCCGAGGCCGGCTGTAAGGTATGGGTGCAGCCGGGCTCCTGGTCCCCGCAGCGAAAACCGTAGTGCGAAATGCAGCGCGTGGGATTGACCCTGCACGTTGGTGCGGACGCCGCGCGATTCCAGAAAAGGGTCGCCGTCTTGATAGGTGTAGCGCAGCTCTCCGGCAAGGCGCTCATGGCGGTGCTCGGCCAGCCAAGCGGTCAGAGTGAAGCGGCTGCGCACGCCTGCCGCCGCGATCCCAGCAGGAGCGAAGACCCGCCCGTTGCGGTAGAAGCCATAGCCAGCGCCCGCGCCGAGCTCCCAGCCTTGGCCTTGGGCCGCGCCGAACGCCAGCGCGTGGAGCAGCAGCGCCGCCAGCCACCGCCGCGCGGCTGAGAGCACTGAGAGGAACCTCTGAGCGGGGCGCAGAACGGGGAATGAAAACGGGCGGCGGGTAAGGGGGGCCAAGGCCGGCACGAATGCCGGCCGCAGGCCTGGAGGCCTGTCCCACATGAGAATGCCTGCCCCACGGGGCCGCGCGAGGCGTCTACGAGGGAGATCCACCAAGAATATGATCGCGCCGCCGAGGTTGAGCGGGGGATCGGGGATCCTTCCCGCGGCATGGCGCGGGACCCCAACCGGGCCTTTCCGAAACCGCGAGCTATGGGATCTCGGCAGGGTTGATGACGCGCCGAACGGCCGCGCTTCCATCCAGCGCCGCCGTCATCGCCGCCGGTCCTCACGGAACTGTTCGGCAGCAGGCCGAAGGCGTTTTGGGGTCAAGGTCAGCGGTTGTTTTCGTAACTGCTCCAGGATGGCGCGGCGGCGTGAGGGGGCGCGGCCTGGAGCCGAGGATTGCTTACTCCGCCGCATGAGTTCAGGGTACTGCGATTTCCGCAGTCTCGGCGGCGTTGAAGTAGATGCAATCCGGATGATGAAAGACCAGGGCGCTGACGCTGGCCTCCGGGTCCATCATCCAGCCTTCGGTGAGCTGCACGCCGATCTGTTCGGGCCGCAGCAGCTTCCAGATCACGGCTTGATCCTCGAGGTTCGGACAAGCCGGGTATCCGAAGCTGTAGCGTTTGCCGCGGTAGCGGGCCTTGAAGCGGTCCTTCATTGTCATCGAGGGCGGATCCGGAAAACCCCAGTCTTCCCGGATGCGGCGGTGCAGCCATTCGGCCGCCGCCTCGGCCGTCTCCAGGGCCAGAGCTTGCAGCGCGTGCGCGCGGAAGTATTCGCCGGCCTGCTTGGCCTGCTCGGCTCGTTCCCGCACTCCTTCTCCGGCCGTAACGACGAAGATGGCGAGTTGGTCCCGGCGTCCCTGCTCCGGGTCGAGCACGAAGTCCGCCAGGCACAGGCCGTCTTCGCGAGCCTGCCTGGGGAAACGCAAGGATGCCACAGGCGCTTCCCCGCCGGCCTCGTACAGCAGGACAGATTCCCCGTTGCGATCCGCCTCGAAGAAACGCCATACGGCGCGGACCTTCAGGAAGCTGCGCGCCCAGTCCTTGACTTCTTCGACTTTGTGGAAGAGCTCCAGGGCCTTAGTGTCGCGAGCGGCCAAAGACTTTTCGAACGCGCCGCGGAAGCCCAGGTGCTTGCCGTAAAGCATCTGCGGGTTGACGTAGGTCCAGATCTCATCCAGATGCGGAACCAGGCGCACCTTGCGGTCCGGATAGGGGAGCGGCGGAACCGGCACATCGGTTCTCACTTTTGAGCTTCGCTGAGGCGGCGCGGGCGCTGGAGACTTGGCCGCGGCCGCCGGCGGTCCCTGCGTCGCTTCCGCGGGCCGGTGGGCCCGCAGTACCTCGTCCCGCCTCTCCGGATCCATGACTTCGTTCAGTAGGCGCAGCCCGCTCATGGCGTCCTTGGCGTAGATCACCGCCTCCTGATAAGCCGGAGCGATCTTGAGCCGGGTAAACCGGTCCGAAAGCGCCGCGCCTCCGACGAACAGCGGCACGCGGACGCCGGCCTCGCGCAGGTCCTCGGCGGTGACGACCATTTGCTGGGCGCTTTTCACCAACAGCCCGGACAGCCCGATGGCGTCGGGCTTGTGGCGGTGATAGCTTTCGATGATCACCTCCGGCGGAACTTTGATCCCCAGGTTGATGACTTCGTAGCCGTTGTTGCTGAAAATGATCTCGACCAGGTTCTTGCCGATGTCGTGCACATCTCCTTTGACCGTGGCTAGGATCACTTTGCCGCGGGCGGCGGTCTCGGCCTTCTCCATGAACTTTTCCAGGTAGCTCACGGCGGCCTTCATCGCCTCGGCCGATTGCAGGACCTCGGCTACGATCAGTTCGTTGTTGTTGAACAAGCGCCCCACCTCGGCCATGCCGGCCATGAGCGGGCCGTTGATGATGTCGAGCGGAGCGGCGCCTTCGGCGAGCTTGCGGTCCAAGTCTTCGATCAGCCCGTCTTTGGATCCCTCGATGATGTAACGCGCCAGGCGCTCGTCGAGGGGGAGTTGCTGACGTTGTTGAGGCCGGGCTTCGGCGGCCTTGTGCCGGAAATGCTCGGTGATGGCGGCGATGTGGAACTGGTTGATGGCGATCTTTTGCTCGCGCGTCTGGGCCCGCCAGTCTTCGGGCGCCGTCCGGAGCTCCTCGGGCCCAGCGGCCGGAGGCGTATTGAACAAGACGTGCTCGGCCAGGCGCCGCTCCTGTTCCGGAATCGAGGCGAAGCGTTCCAGTTTCTCCGCGTTCACGATCGCCAGGTCCAGGCCGGCTTTGGTCGCATAGTAAAGAAAGACGGAGTTCACCACCTCGCGCGCCGCCGCGGGCAAGCCGAAGGAAACGTTGGAGATGCCCAGCAAAGTCTTCACCCCGGGCAGCCGCTCCTTGATGAGCGGCACCGCCTCGATGGTCTCGACTGCGCCGCCGATGTAGTTCTCGTCTCCGGTGGCGCAAGGGAAGACCAGCGGGTCGATGATGATGTCCTCCGGAGGAATCCCGTACTTCTGGGTAAGCAGTCGGTAGGAACGTTCTGCTACGGCCAGCTTGCGCTCACGGGTGAAGGCCTGGGCCTGGACCGGGTCCTCGTCGATCGTGCCCACCACCACCGCCGCGCCATAGCTGCGGGCCAGCGGGCAGATGCGGCGGAACTTCTCCTCGCCGTCTTCGAGGTTGACGGAGTTGATGATGCTCTTGCCCTGGCAGTAGGTCAGGGCCAGCTCCACGGCGGCGGGATCGGTGGAGTCGATCATGATGGGCGCTTTGATCTTGCGGATGAGCCGGTCGTAGAAGGGCGGGATGTCGCGGATCTCCTCGCGCTCGCTCGATTGGAGGCAAACATCCACGATGTGGGCGCCGTTACGGACCTGGCGGCGGGCGATCTCGCTGGCCTCCTCCCACTTTTCGGCGGCGATCATCTGCTTAAACAGGCGCGAGCCGATGACGTTGGTCCGCTCGCCCACCAGCAGCGGGCGGTTGCTGTCCTCGGCCTCCACCAGCTCAATGCCGGAGAAGAAGGTCCGGGCGCGGCGCTCGGGCGGCCGCCGGGGCGCTTTGCCCTCGCACATCTGGGCCACGGCTCGGATGTGGGCGGGCGTGGTGCCGCAGCAGCCTCCCACCAGATTCAACCAGCCGCTCCGCACGAACCGCTCCAGTTGCGCAGCCAGCGTCTCCGGCGTTTCTCCGTAGCGGCCCTCTTCGTCGGGCAATCCTGCGTTGGGATAGCAGGAGACGTTTGTCCAGGCCATCTCGTGCAGGGTGCGGATGTGGTCAGTCATGAACTCCGGGCCGGTGGCGCAGTTGAGGCCGATCGCCAACAGCTCGGCGTGAGAGACCGACACCCAGAAAGCGTCTACTGCTTGGCCGGCGAGCATTGTGCCCGTCGGCTCGATGGTGCCCGAGAGCACAACCGGCGTCCGCCTTCCGAACTCCCGCGCGGCCCGCTCCACGCCGAGCAGCGCCGCCTTCACGTTCCGGGTATCCTGGCAGGTTTCGATCAGGAGCAGGTCCACGCCGCCCTCGAGCAGCGCCAGCGCCTGCTCAAAGTAAGCGTCCCGGAGTTGGGCGAAAGTCACCCCGCCAGTGACGCTGATGGCCTTGGTGGTGGGGCCCATCGCGCCCGCCACCCAGCGGGGTTTGCCGGGAGTGGAAAACTCCTCGGCCGCCTGCCGGGCCAACCGGGCCGCGGCGCGGTTCAGCTCTGCGGTTTGATCCGCCAGCCCGTATTCCTCGAGGACGATCCGCGTGCCTCCGAAGGTGTTGGTTTCAACGATGTCCGCGCCGGCCTCGTAGTAGGCCCGGTGCACGCCCAAGACTACGTCGGGCCGCGTGCGCGTGAGGTATTCGTTGCACCCTTCGTAGCGCGGGCCTCCGAAGTCTTGGGGGCCCAGCCGCGCCTGTTGCAGCATGGTGCCCATGGCCCCGTCCAGGACCAGGATGCGCTCTTGAAATGCGTCCAGCAGTTCTTTTCGCCTTTGTTCCGGATGACTCATGTGGCAGGCATGCGGCCCCGTAGCGAGTTCTGCCGCCCAGTCGCCTTGCTCTCATTGTAACTTGAGCCCTCGGCGGGCTTTGCCGCGGTCCTCAGCCTGCGGGCAAGGTGACGGTGAACTTGGAGCCTTTGCCGAGCTGGCTTTCGGCCGCTACGCTGCCGCCCATGCGCTCGACGGCGCACACGGCCGGTATAGAGTTCGGAGCCGTTTGACCAGATTTCTCCGGCAGTCTATTCTTGGAAGTGGGGTTCAACTGTTCAACAGTTGAACAAAGCTTATGCCCATTGTCACGGTGAAGAGCAAGTACCAGATTGTGATCCCGCGGGCCGTCCGCGAACAGATCGGCGTGAGTGTCGGCGATCTTCTCGAGGCCAGAGTCGAACGCGGGAAGATCACCTTTACCCCCAAGGCGCTGGTCGAGCGCGGGCTCCTGGAGAGCCTGGCGGACTATAAGCAAGGACGCGCCTACGGCCCCTTCCGGTCCGCGGATGAACTGGCGAGGTCCCTTGAGCGGGAGTCCAGACGCCTGCGCACTAGGAAGCCCAAAGATGCGGCTTGATGAGACTGTCCTATTCGAGGCACTTCCTGGAACAATATGCTGCGGCTCCGCTGCCAGTGCAACGCGCGTTTGTGAAGCAGGCGGCCCTGCTGCTGAAGGATTTGCGCCACCCTTCACTTCGCGCGAAGAAATATCAGGCCGGGGTGGACATCTGGCAGGCACGGGTGACCCGCAGTTGGAGGTTCTACTTCAGTATTGTGGGCGACGAATACCGCCTGCACGAGATTGTACGCCACCCTAAGTGACGCCAGAACATCGATTGGCCTGGGCCTCCGTCGTGTGACTCGGCGCCGGCCCCGAAGGTTTGTCAGCGGCCCTCAGCCTGCGGGCAAGGTGACGGTGAACTTGGAGCCTTTGCCGAGCTGGCTTTCGGCCGCTACGCTGCCGCCCATGCGCTCCACGGCGTGCTTGACGATTGAAAGCCCAAGCCCCGTGCCTCCCGCCGCCCGCGAGCGAGCCTTGTCCACCCGGTAGAACCGCTCGAAGACCCGCGGCAGATCGGACGAAGGGATGCCGATGCCGTTGTCCGTCACGCTGATTCGCACCCGTCCATCCTCGGACCGGGCGGCATCGATCCATACCTCCCCACCCGGACGGTTGAATTTCACCGCATTGTCGACAAGGTTCAGCAGGACCTGCTCCAGCCGGATCTTGTTGGCCATGACGAACAGGTAGGTGTCCACACTGCGGTGGATTCTCACCTGCCGCAAGGCAGCCTCGCTTTCGACGGCGGTCACGGCGGCCTCCACCGCGTCGCGCACCGAGACCCGCTCCGGCGGAGGTCCCGCGTCGGCCGATTCCAACTCCGAAAGGGCCAGCAAATCGGAGGCGATGTTGTTGAGGCGCGCGGCGTGCGCCTTGATGATCTCCACAAAGCGCCGCCGGTTCTGTTCGTCTTCCAGTCCGCCGCTTAAGAGGGTCTCGGCGTAGCCTTGAATCGCGGCCAAGGGCGTCCGCAATTCATGCGAAACGTTGGCCACAAAATCCCGGCGCACGCGCTCCAGGCGCTCCAAGTCCGTGATGTCGTGCAGCACGGCGATGGCGCCCCTGCCCCCCGCAAGCTCCAGCGGGGCCACGTGCACCTGGTAGGTGCGGCCCTCCGCCGCCGCCAGTTGCACGCGGAGCTGATGCGGAGCGTTCTCCACCAGCACCTTCGCCAGGGCCTCGATCAATACTGGATCGCGGACCAGCTCCAGCACGGGCAGCCGCTCCGGCACCGGATAGGAAGCCCGCACCGCGCGGGCGAACGTCTCGTTGCAGAACACCACGCACAGCTCGTGATTGACCGCCAGAACCCCCTCCACCATGCTCGAGAGAATCGCCTCCCGGCGGGTGGCTTCCAGCCGCAGTCGTTCCAACATATCCCGTAGTTGCCGCGCCATGCGGTTGAGCGAGCGCGCCAGCGCGCCGATTTCGTCTTGCGGCCCCACCGGGAGTTCCTGATCGAAGCGGGCCGAAACCAATCCCTCGGCGAAGCGCTGGAGCTGTTGAATCCGCGAATTTAACGACCGCGCCAGGATGAACGCCGCCGCCAGCGCCAGCAGCGCCGCCGCCAGAGAGACCTCCAGGATCCGCCAGCGCACCTCCGCCACGGCGCTTTCCACGTGCTCGGCCGGAATCGCCAGCCGCAACACATAGCCCGGGGATCGATACACCTTCACGGGCAACGCCCAGTAGAGCAGCTCGCGGTCCAAGGTTTCGCTGTATCGGCGCGCCGAGCCGGTCCTGCCGGCCAGCGCGGCCTGCACCTCCGGGCGCCCGGCGTGGTTCTCCATCAGCTCCGGCCTCTGATCCGAATCCGCCAGAACCCTTCCATCCGGCGCGATGACTGTCAGCCGCGCTCCCGCGCGCGCCCGGGCGGCGCTCACCCAGACGGGGAGCTGATCCGGCGCCAATTCTTCCATTTCCCCCGCCAGGATCTGGGCCCGGGCCGCAAGATCCGCCTCCGCGCTGCGCAGCTCGCGCTGCGCGGTGTAGCGCGTCAGCAGGGCGTCCAGAAAGATCACGGCGCCCAGAATCAGCAGAAGCGACCCCAGCAGGAGTTTCCGGAAAAACGGCCCCGGGACGGTCATCTCATCTCCGTTCTTCGGCGTGATGCCGCACATCCACTCCTTGGATCACGAACAGGGCATCCTCAGCGATGTTGGTGGCGTGATCTGCGATCCTTTCCAGATTGCGGGCCACGAAGAGCAAATCGATCGCCCGCGGAATGGCATCCGGCTCGGCCTGCATAAACTGGATCAACTCCTGGTAGATGTCATCCCGCAGGTCGTCCACGGCGTCGTCGCTCAGGAGCACGTTTCGAGCGAGCTCCGCATCCCGCCGCACGAAGCTGTCCAAACTGTCATGCACCATGCGCTCGGCCAGCTCCGCCATTCGCGGGATGTCCACCGCCGGGTGGATGGGCGGCTGCTCGATCAGTGACAGCGCCCGCTCGACGATGTTCACCGCCAGATCGCCCATCCGCTCCAGGTCGTTGTTGATCTTGATCGCCGCGGTCAGGAAGCGGAGATCCCGGGCCATGGGCTGCTGGGTGGCTAGCAGGCGGGTGGCCATCTCGTCGATCTGAATCTCCATCTGGTTGATGCGCGCCTCGTTGACCAGCACCTGCTGGGCGCGGCTGGGGCTCCGCTCCACCAGCGACTCGACGCTTTCGTGCACGGCCAGCTCCACTAAGCCGGCCATCGCCAGCAGTTCCTTCTGCAAGTCGTCCAGTTCTTCTATGAAGTGGCGCAAGCTCTCCTCGCTCGATTCCGCTCTGGCCTATCCGAACCGCCCGGTAATGTAGTCCTCGGTCTCCCTCATCTTCGGCCGGGTGAAAATGACCTCGGTCTGGTCGAATTCTATCAGCTTCCCCATCAGGAAGAAGCCCGTATATTGGGCCACGCGCGCCGCCTGCTGCATATTGTGTGTGACGATGACAATGGTGCAATTGTCCTTCAACGAAAACAGCAGATCTTCAATCTTGGCGGTGGCGATGGGATCCAGCGCCGAGCAAGGCTCATCCAACAAGAGCACTTCCGGGTTGACTGCCAGCGCGCGGGCAATGCACAGGCGCTGCTGCTGGCCTCCCGATAGCGCCCAGGCCGGCGCGTGGAGCTGATCCTTGACCTCATCCCACAGCGCTGCGCGTTTCAAGCTGTTCTCGACGGCGTCGGCCAATTCCCCCCGGCTCATGCGGTGATTCACACGGAGCCCATAGGCGACGTTGTCGAAAATCGACTTGGGGAAGGGGTTGGACTTTTGAAACACCATCCCCACCCGCCGCCGCAGCTCCACCACGTCCATCGCCAGGATGTTCTCCCCGTCCAACAGAACCTCGCCTTCGGCGCGCGCATGCCGCACCACCTCGTACATCCGGTTTAGGGTTCTCAGAAAGGTGGACTTGCCGCAGCCCGAAGGCCCGATCAGCGCCGTAACCTGCCGCTCGGGGATTTTAAGGTTCACGTCGAACAGCGCCTGCTGCGCGCCGTAGAAGAAGTTCAGACGGGAGACTTCCAGCTTGGGTTTAAAACTGGTAGGTTTCGGAGCCATATCGGCCTCTGCCAGCGGCGGCAGCGTGATTCCGCTTTCTACAATTGTCTTTTGGCCAACGATCATCTTCCAGACCTCCGGGCCATTCTCATGGACAAGATCCGGTGGGCTGCGATATTAACCGCTAGCATCGAGACTAACAGAACTAGTCCGGCGGCCCAAGCCTGGCGGTGCCAGTCCTCATAGGGCGCGATCGCGTAAGTGAAGATCATCACCGGCAGCGAAGCGGTCGGCTGGTCCCAGCCGGGCGACCAAAAGCGGTTATTGAAGGCGGTAAACAAAAGCGGCGCCGTTTCTCCCGCCACGCGCGCCACGCCCAGCAGCGTTCCGGTGAGCACCGCGTGCATCGAGGCCGGGATGACCACCGTCGCCACCATCCGCCACTTGCTCGCTCCCAGCGCCAGCGCCGCTTCCCGCAGCGAGTCCGGCACCGCCCGGAGGAACTGCTCGGTGGTCCGCATGGTCACGGGGACGATCATCAACGCCAGCGCCAGACCGCCGGCCAGCGTCGAGAAGCGCTTCATCGGCATCACCACCAGGGCATAGATGAAGATTCCGATCACGATCGAAGGCACGCCGTTCAGCAGGTCGGCAACGTAGCGGATCAGCGCGGGAAACTTCCGGCCGCCGAACTCCGCCAGGTACACCCCGCTGATGAACCCCACGGGAACGCCCACCGCGGCGGCCAGCAGCACCAGTTTGAAGCTGCCGACGATCGCGTTGGCCATCCCGCCGCCGGCCTCGCCCACCGGCTTGGGCAGCTGCGTGAAGAAATCCCAATTGATCGAACTGGCCCCTTTCCACACCAGGAAACCCAGGATGCCAAACAGCACCGATACCGTCGCCAGCGTGCACAGCCCCGCCAAGCTGAACATGATGTAATTCACGGCTTTCCGCCACAGATGCAGGTTCGACGTCATCGCGTCTGACCCTTCCGCGAGGTGGCGGCCAGCATGATCCGGGCAATAGCGTTCATGATAATGGTGATCCCAAACAAGACCAGGCCTAACTGGATCAGGGCGCTCAGGTGCATCTCGCCGGTAGCTTCGGTGAATTCATTGGCGATCACCGCTGCGATCGAATAGCCGGACTCGAACAGCGAAGCGCTAATGTTGGGAGCATTGCCGATCACCATGGTCACCGCCATGGTCTCGCCCAGCGCCCGCGCCAGCGCCAGGAAGATCGATCCGGCGATTCCTAACCCGGCGTAAGGCGTCACCACTTGCCAAGCCGCCTCCCAGCGAGTCGCCCCGACTGCAAGCGCCGCTTCGCGCTGTTCCGGCGGCACCGCCAGCAAGGCCTCGCGCGAAATCGAAACGATGTACGGCAGAATCATCACTGCCAGCACCAGGCTCGCCGCCAGCAGACCCACCCCGTACATCGGACCCTGAAAAAAGGGCAGGTATCCGAAATGCTTCTGCAAAAACGGCTGGATCACCTCCCGCAGCAACGGCACCATCGTAAAGATGGCCAGCAACCCGTAGATCACACTGGGGACCGCCGCCAGCAGCTCCACCACGAACGTCAGCGAGTCGGAGATCTTCGGCGGAGCCAGTTCCGACAGGAAGATCGCTGCTGCAACGCCCACCGGCGCCGCCAGCAACAGCGCCAGCACCGAGGTCACCACAGTGCCGTAGATGAACGGCAAAGCCCCGAATTTGTCCTGCACCGGGTCCCACTCGCTCGACAGCAGGAAGCTCCAGCCGAACTCCTTCCGCGAAAGCGACGAAGCGGCATATAACTCGTACACCAGCAGGACGGCGACGACTAAGATGCCGGCGGCAAACGCCCAGGTGAAAAGATGAGCCGCAAGGTCGGCGGGGTTCTGCTTCAGCGCCCGTTGGAGCCAGCCCGGCCTGGATTGCAATTGCGCCTTCACTGAATTTTCGCGATGGCCTTCAGCTCCGCGTCGACGACGCTCTTAGGCAGCGGCGCATAGCCCAGCGGCTCGGCCAATTTCTGTCCCTCGGTGAGCATCCAGCGCAAAAACGCAGTGATCGCCTCGCGATTGCGCGCGTCCGCGATCTTGACCGGGATCAGCAGCCAGGTGAAGCTGGCGATCGGATAGGCGTCCTTGCCGGGCGGATTGGTGATCGACACGCGGAAGTCTTCCGGCATGGCGACCCCGGCCGCGGCCGCCGTCACGCTTCTTAGCTCCGGACGCACAAATACGCCTGCCGCGTTGCGCACGCGGCCGTAAGGAATCTTATTCTGCAACGCGTACACCAGCTCCACGTACCCGATGGAGTTCGGCGTCTGCCGCACCAGCCCGGCAACCCCCTCGTTGCCCTTCGCGCCCAGTCCAGCCGGCCAGCTCACCGACGTGTTTGCTCCCACGCGGCTCTTCCACTCCGGGCTGACCTTGGACAGATAATCCGTCCAGACAAAGGTCGTTCCGCTTCCGTCGGAGCGGTGCACAACCACGATGGGCGCAGCCGGCAGAGCCGCCTTCGGATTGGCCTTCACCAGCTCGGCGTCATTCCACCGCGTGATTTTTCCCAAAAAGATCCCCGCCAGCGCCTCCGGAGTGAAATTCAACTCGCCCGCCACGCCCTTCACGTTGTAAACCGGAACCACGGCGCCAAGGACCGTCGGAAAGTGGAGAACACCGCCCTTGGACTTGGCGAGCTGCTCGTCCGTCATCGGGCTGTCGGTCGCGCCGAAATCCACCGTCCCCGCTTGCAACTGGCGGATGCCTCCTCCCGAGCCGATGGACTGGTAGTTGAACTGAATCTTCGGGTTGCGCTTGTGGTACTCGTCAAACCACTTGGCGTAGACCGGGTAAGGAAAGGTCGCGCCTGCGCCGTTGATCAGCAATTGTGCGACCGCCTGCGCCGGGCAAAGCAACAAGAAGATTGCCACTAGGGGGATGCCTTGCTTCACGTATCTCTCCGATCCCATTCTCTGGCCTCTCCATTACAAAACTGTTACAAAAACGTTAAAACAAGGTCAACTTTTTACAAAAAATCCGTTACAGGATGGTTGCAATCTGGTTTATCATAGGGCTGTGAAAGGACTCCGATCCGCACAAATCCTGCTGGCCTTTGGGCTTGCGGCGGCCGCTGCCGGAGCCCAGCCGTCGGAGTTGTGCATCGAGGACCGCGTTCGGCTGGATGCGGCTGTGGCCGCCAGTTTTGAGCGAGAGTTCCTGATCTTGCTGCGGGGTTGGGAATTCGTATCCTGCGGTCAACAGGCCGTCCGGGTGGTGGTTCGGTTCGATCCGCCGGCTCGCTATGGCGCGGCCCTCGGCTTGGCGTGGTTCGCACAGAACCGGGTCCTGCCGGTGGTGGAAGTCTACCTGAACCCCGTGCTTCGGACCGTGGGGCGGGCGCGCTCCGCCGAGATTGTGGGCCGGGCGCTGGCCCGCGTCGCCGCTCACGAAGTTGCTCACTATGCTTTGCAAAGACTGGACCATGACTCCGCCGGTTTACTTCATCCCCGGTTTGCCTCTGTCCAACTAGCAGGGAAGGACCCGTCCTCCTTCTTGCTGGCTCAACAATAGAAGAGGGGCGCGGGGTTGCCGCGCCCCATTGGTCTATAACGAGTTGGCCGCGCGGCTCTAAAAACTCAACCGCAGACCGAACTGCATCGTTCGCGGCCCGCCCACCGTGTTGGTGATGGTGTTGAACTCCGAGTCGGAAAGGTCGCCGGAGGGCAGAGCGAAGTTCACGTTGTTCAGCACGTTGAAGCCTTCCACGCGAAGCTCCAGTCCCACCCGCTCCGTGAACCGGGTCTCCTTGGAGAGCGCCAGGTCAAACCGCACCTGCTTCGGCCCGCGGAGCACGTTCCGGCCCAGGTTGCCGAAGCCGCCGCCCGGGGAGGCGAGTACGGACTTATTGAAGTACTCCATGGTCTTATCCGGACCGTGCTTGCGCAGGTCGGCCAAGCTTGCGCCCGGAGCCAGGCTGGGACGGCCGAAGCCGAGCCGGAACAATCCGCCCGAACCGTTGCCGAGCGACGCCAGCGCCGCCGGGGTGTTGGCCTCCGGCTCCGGATACCAGATGCTGAACGGAGCGCCGCTCTGGGCCTGCGCCATGCCGGCGATCTGCCATCCCTGCCGCCACGCCGACTTCGAGTTGTAGCCAGGGAACTGGAACACGTAGCTCATGGAAAACCGGTGCGTCCGGTCCAGATCGGACAGCGCACGGTTGGCCCTGAGGTTCCGCTGGTCGCCCTGGACCACGAATCCCGTGTTGGGCACGTCCGGGCGGCCGCCGCCGGCCGTGGAGCCCGGATCGGCCGACGAGTAGTCGATGGCTTTCGAGAACGTGTAGGAGCCCCGGAGCTGAAGGCCGCGCGAGAAGCGCTTATTCAACGCGATTTGTGCGCCGTGGTAAATCGAATTCCCGTTGGACTGAAGCAGCAGGGCCTCGGGGATGTTGAATCCCAGAATCACGCCCCGCGCCTCAAACGGGATCATGACGCTGGTGGTGGAGTTGGGAGCCGGGCGCCCGAAGTTCAGGTCGACCTTCCCCGTGAGCGGGTTCTCGAAGCCGAAGGCCTTACCCAGACCGCGTTCCCGGGCCGTTGCGCCGGGGTTCAGCGGGCCGCGCGGAGCGCCCGCCGCGACGTACACCTGGTTGAAGCGCTCATAGATGTAATCCGGCGTGCGCGGGTCGTTCATATCGTAGCTCTGGTTGAACGCCAGCGCCTGCAACAGCTTGGTTCCTTTGGTGCCCGAGTAGCGCAATTCGAACATCCAGTCCCGGACGAATTCGTGCTGGATGCCGAAGTTCCACTGCTGGATGTAAGGCGTACGGAGATTCCGGTCCACCGCGCGGAACTCGAAGGTCTCGGCCACATTGCCCAGCGCCGGCTGGCCGGTCACCGGGTCGATCGGGTTCGGCGTCCCATCGGCGCCGCGGGTGACCCCCGTTCCGTCACGCAGCACATAGTTCCCGCTGGTTCCTCCCGTGAAGGTCACGCGCATGGGCAAGTACCGGTTGAACGGCAGGTTGGGATCCTGCTGCGAGAAGGCGGTCCGCATCGGCACCCGCCCTGAGGGATACGTCACCTCGATCTCGCGCAGGAAGGGATAGTTGCTGAACACCGTGTTCATGAAGGCGGCCGAGGGGCGGTCAAAGAAGATTCCGTAAGCGCCGCGGAAGACCAGCCGGCCGCTGGCCAAAGGCGAATAGGCGAAGCCGAACCGCGGCTGGAAGTTGTTTAGATCCTGCCCGTTCAGCGTGTGCTTGTTGTTGGCCTTAGCGGAGGCGGCAATGGCCCCGTCGATCGCGGCGAAGCCGGTGTTGCGCACATTGCTCGGCACCAAAAAGGCGTTCACCGGGTTCTCGGTGTTGGTGATCCTGGCGAAATCCACGTTCCCGATCCGGCCGTCTTTCTCCACGGGCCAGCCAAACCAGTCCCAACGCACGCCCAAGTTCAGCGTCAGCCTGGGAGTGACCCGCCAGTCGTCGGCCACGAACCAGCTCAGGTCCGTCATGCGGAACGACTTTTGGGTGAACCCGAACTGCGTGTCGCCCTCCTGGGCCAAGCCCCGCAGGAACTGGTCGAAACTAGCGAACTTTTCGAATTCGACCGCTTGCTCTTCCGGCAAATCCGAATTGTAGCGGTGGCGTTTGAACTCTGCGCCGAACCGCACGCTATGCGGTCCGCGGAACCACGCCAGCGTATTGGAGGCCGTGTAGCTGGCCTGATCGCGGGTGTTGTAGCTGTCGTTCGGCCCGCCGAAAGAGATCCGTGGCCCGCGGAACACGAAGTGGCCCAGCCGCTCGGTGGCAGGCCTTCTATCGAAGTTCAGCGCAGGGTTGTCCAAACCCACCGATGCGTTGGTGATCTTGCCGTAGGCGTCGTCCAGTTGCCGCGTGTTGTTCAGGAAGAACGCCCCGAAGCGGGCCTCGTTGCTGAGGGATGCCCCGAAGGTGTGGACGTCCGACACCGACAGCGTCCGGGCCCGGTCCGCTCTCTTCAACACGAACGGCGACGTCAGGCTGCTGGGGTCCGGGTAGGGATCGTAGCCCGGGAAGTTGCTGAAAAAGAACGTCCCGCTCAACCGGTTGAGCGCCGAAAGCTGGACATCCAGCCGCGTAGTGAACTGGTCTTGCTGGAACTCCGCCGGGAACACGTTGCGCACCAGGGTCAGCGGATTTCCGGCCGCGTCCTTTGTGGAACCCAGCGCCGCCTTGCCCTGAGGCGCGGGAATGATGTAATCCCCCGTGCTCGGGTTCTTCAGGTTGAACAGCTTGAGCGCCACCGAGTCGATCTCGGCCGGACTGGCCAAACCGAAGGCCGGGTTGGTGGCCTTGAACGCGTTAAACAACTTCTCCGCCGTACGCTCGCCCTGGATTAGGTTCAAGGCGTCTGGCAGATGCGAGAGGCTCTGCGCCGTGGGCACGAAGGCCGTAGTGGCATTGGTGCGCTGGTAGCCGCCGAAGAAAAACACCCGGTCTTTGCGGACCGGGCCGCCCAGCGTGAACCCACCCTCGTAGCGCGAGGCTTGCGGCCGCTCGATGCCGTCCCGGTTATAGAAGAAGTCGTTCGCATTGAAAATCTCATTCTGGAAAAACCCGTACAGCGAGCCGTGCAGCTCGTTGCTGCCGCCCCGCGTCACCAACTGGAAGTTGCCGCCGCCGGAACGTCCAACACCCGCGTCGTACATGCTGGTTTGCAGCTTCACTTCTTGCAGCGTCTCCGGCGCCGGCGCGATGTTATCGGTCAACGAGCCCTCGTTGCTCGAAAGATTAGTGGCGTCGATGCCATTGAACAACACGCTGTTGGAGGTGGTCCGCAAACCGTTCACCGACGGCGAGATGTTGCCCGTTCCGTTGACCAGCACGGGCGGCAAATCGGCGCTCACCCCCGGCTCGGCCGCCAGCAGATGGGTAAAGCTGCGGGTTGACGTCGGCACCTGCAAGAGTTCCTTGGTGTCAATCTGGCGGAAGGTCGTCGAGGAGCTCGTGTTCACCAAAGGCATTTCGCCCACGACGGTAACCGCATCCGCCACCTGCCCGACCTCCAGCCGCGCGTTCAGCGTGTGCAGGACCGCAGCCTCAACCGAGACCGCCGTTTGCATCTGCTTGCGGAATCCCGGCGCTTCGAACTCTACCCGGTAAGACCCCACCGGCAGGAACCGCACCTCCCAGTAACCTTCTCCGTTCGTTTTGGTCTCCCGCTGAACGCCGATCTCTTCTCCAAATACTTTCACGTCGGCATTGGGGATCACCAGACCGGCCGCGTCGCGCACCACTCCGGACAAGCCACCCGTGGGTCCGCTCTGCCCGTGCAAGGCCTGCGAGATCGCGCCATACGCGAATACGAAAATAAGCAAAGTCTTGACAAGTTTCATAGTCTGACCTCAGTCACTCGCCAGTCTAGCTTCGGCCAGTTAACAATCCATGAAAAGAGCGCATCTGTACGGTGAAAATGCGGGGCGGCCGCTGGGAAGGTCAATTGAGTCTAGAATTAGGGGTAAATCCGGCGAAGGGCGTCCGCCACTTGTCCGGCCGTGACATTCGGCTGTAGACCGGCATCACCATGCCGGCGGCAACGCTCGAAAAGCTTCTGCCGTCGGCCTCGCTCGCGCTCACCATCAACGGCGTCAACTACGTCTCGAACAAGAACATCGTTTCGCTCGAAACGTCCTGGAAGAACAACGTCCGGCTGGATGGCGGTTTCTTCCCTGGCTCGGGTTTCCAAACGCCAGGCGACGGCGCGAGCGGCGCTATCCGCGGGCGGCTCGAGTTTGGCCCCGCTTTGCCATCTTGCGCGGCGGGTCCTTTTACAGGGCGGAGGGATCGGTCTGGTACACAGACGGCGGTCCCCAAAGCTGCCGGTTTGGGATGAAGTTTCTCAGGATGTGGCCTGGATTGGACCGGTGCGCGACAGTTGGATTCCGATGCGCGGTTCCGCTGGGTGACGGATCCGTTTGAACCGGATCCCCATGCGCCGCAAGGCGCTGCCAATGGCTGCTGTGAATGCCGGTACGCCAACCGCGGCCCGGTTCCTCCGAGGGGGAAGGAGTGTCAACACTCGCGGACCGTCTTGAACCCCATCAACCTGCCCATCCGCTCGATTGCGCCGCTGTAGCTTCCGTAAAACAGGACCCGGTGCAGCCCGCCCGTGAAGCCCTCGGCCATCTTGCGCGCGTCGGCGACCCGCGTGACAATCTTCGTCCGGCAGCCGCGGCGGTCGTCGAGGTTGGCAATCACCTCCCCTTCAGACACCAGGAAGGTCTTCGGACTTGCAAATTTGCCGCAAGTAATCGTCTCCCGCACCGGCAACTCCACCTGAAGGGAAACACCCTTCTCGTCTTCCATGTGGGTGCGGATGATGTAGGGTGAGGGGGGCGATTGCAACCCCATCAGCCGCGTGGCGCTCACACAATGGGCATGAATCACCTCATTCTTGCTCGTGTCAAACGTGGGATCTGACACGAAGCCCGGCTTGCCCGAATAGGAAGTGACCAGCAACTGCGTCATAGTCGATTGGAAATCGGCCTCGCAGACGCCGTAAAGTCCTGCGTCGTTCAGCTTGGAAAACGCCACACAAGGATAGGCTGGCAGCTCGTTTCTCCGGAAGCCGCCCAGACAGTCGATGGTCAGCGCGTTGGCCCTCCTGCGCCGCAGCACCTCCAGTGAGGCCAGATGAAAACGCACCGAGTCGACGATGTCCGGCGGCTTGGGCTCCACAACCTTCAAAGCCGCCCTGCTAAACTCCTGCGCGGCTTCGCCAGCCAGTTTCGGGCTCACCTGCCGGAAAGCCTCCTGAAGCTCCTGGTAGGTAGGGAATTCCACCTGTGTTCCGAACTGTTCCGTCCACGCCTGAAAGGAAGTGGCGTCCGGTGAGCCGGCACGCACCACGAGAACCTTGCTGTTGGCCACGTGGTGGATCGTACGGAACATGCGCAAGTGCGGGACCAAGTCACCGTACTGGCTGCTGTTGATCATGTCCGCTCGCTTGCCCTTCTGGATGTAGCTGGCAAATCTCATGAACGCCCACCCGGTGAGCGGGCGCTGGAAGAGCACCATCGGGGTGTCGATCTTGTCCAGCGCTTCGAACTGCGACGGCGTGTTGGATGTGAGATCCAGCACCAGAATCACGTCTGCGCCTGCGGTGGATCGAATCCACGGCCCTGGGTCCTCGCCGGAATACAGAATTCGGCCGCCAGTGAAACGGACAAGCCCGGGGTGCTTCGCTTCAAGGTCGGCCAGGCGGGCATCGATGCTTGCGGCCTCCTGCTTGACATCCAGGGCCGGGTAGGGCCATGTGGGCTTCGGCGCCGCCAGATAAACCTTGTGGACGACGGCCGGACCGTCCCACGGATCCGATTCACCCCTCGCGCGCGGACCGAATGCCGTCGCCCCCAAACATAAAGTGAAGCTTCTTCGGCTGATCGCAACAGCGGCCATGCAGACAAAGTAACCCTGCATCGGCTCGCTCGTCAACCTCTGGAAGTCGCTCGCAGCCGTTTCGGAATTTCTGTGCGCGGATGGGTCTGGAAGCGGGGAAATGTGCCCTGCCGGGGCCAACTCGGGGGTGAGGAGACAGGCGGGGCATTTTCGGAGACGGGATTTCCTGCTGGGGATTACGCGGGCACGTGGGGATGGAAAAGAACGAAACCGCAACCGGCGGGCCGGGCGGCTAACTGCTGTCGGGCGCTTTGGGCGGCGACAGACTGAGCCGAAACAGGCGAAGCAGCTCCATGGCAGTGCGCACCGGATGCGTGCCGCGGTGCAGGTAGCGCAGCCTGTAGAGCCGTTCCAGGGTCAAGGCCAGCACCAGGATCAGCCACTGGAGCAGCAAGCTGTTGGCTTGGTGATGGCAGATGTGTTCCATCCCGTGCCGGCTCTTGGCCTCGTTGAAGCCCTGGTTTTCGATCTCCCAGCGGCTCTTGGCTATGGGGTACAGCGTGCGGCTGCTGACCCGGCGGGGGGAGAAGTTAGTAAGCCAGTAGGCCTCGATCACCTCGCCGTTGGGCTTGAACTGGCGATACCGAAGCACGCGGACGGTTGGCCACTGCAAGCTTTCCCAGGGGTCGAAGTCCTCGGCGTCCCAAACTTCGACCCGGTCCTGGCCCTCCTCGAAGCAAAGCTGGGGCGGTTGTGAGCCGAAGCGCTCGTGGGCGGCGGCCCGCAACTCCGGCAGGTTGTCCTTCAGCCGCGCCACGACCTTCAGTCGCAACTGGTCGGCGGTGTGCAAAAAGGGAGCGGTGGCAAACTCACCGTCCACCACCACATAGTCGGCGAAGCGGGGCCCGAGGTTCTGGACAGCGCGCCGCAACAGGCGCTGTCCCGCGCGGTACTCGCTGTCCCCAGGCCCATAAGGCTCCACCTGCTCTCCGCGAAGATATTGCGCAGGCCGCCTGAGGCCTCACTGCCGATTGTCACTCCGCCGTGACCGTGCCGCCTTTGGCGGCGGCGGATCACCGTGTTTTCTGAAGGCGCAGCGATCCGCGGCCTGCCTCAAGCCGCCTGGGAGGGAGGGGAGAAGCTGTAGCCGAAGCCGCGGACCGACTGGATGAACACCGGCGCCTGCGGGCCGCGCCCGCCCGCATCCGGGCGCTCTTTGGGCGGATCCTGACCGGCTGTCGCGGCAAATCCCCGTGTGCGCTCGTGGGATCCCGCCGCTCTTGTGCGGCGCGGCAGGGCGCTTTGTCCGCAGGCTTGTTGACAGGGAGGGGGTAGCGGTTAGATGGTCGCGTAGGGCCGGTTGTTAACGCGCACCCGGGTGAGTTTCAACCCCTCCACGTTCTCCGCCACGGCATCCTTGGCGACGCCGTCGAAGCGGCAATCCGTCAGGCGCACATCTCGGATGGGGGCCGAGCGGTAGCCACGCATGTACCATGCATACTGGCTCTTGCGGCTGGCGACCCCACGCATCTCGATCTCCCGCACCGCCGGGGGAAACTGCCCTTTGTCGCCCTCCTCGTAAAAAAGGTCGATGTGCAGCACGGCATCCGCTACTTGGCCGACCGTGACGTTCCGCATGTAGATGCGTTCAATGAACCCGCCCCGTACGGAGTTGGTCTTCAGCCGCAGCACTCGGTCCAGGTTCGGACTATCCATCCGGCAGTTCTCGGCGAAAACATTCCGCACGCCGCCTGAGGCCTCGCTGCCAATGGTCACTCCCCCGTGGCCGTCCTTCATCTGGCAGCGGCGGATCACGATGTTCTCCGAAGGTGCGGCGATCCGCCGCCCTTCGCGGTTGCGGCCGGACTTGATCGCAATGCAGTCGTCACCGGTATCGAACAGGCAATCCTCAATGAGAACGTCCCGGCAGCTTTCCGGATTGCACCCGTCGTTGTTTGGACCGTGGCTGACGGCCTTGACGCGCCGCACGGTCACGTTAGTACACAGCACCGGGTGCACCAGCCACATCGGCGACCCCACTATGGTCACCCCTTCGATCAGCACATTGCGGCAGCGGTAAGGCTGGAGGAAGTTCGGGCGCAAGTAGCCTCCCTCTCCGAAGACCCGCTCCGCGGCCGGCACGTCATTCTCCCCCATCTCGAACAGCCGCCTCCGCGCGGCCGCTTGCGAGGGCGAGCCCGCTTTCCAACCGAAAGTATCCTTGCCGCACCAGGGCCACCAGTGCTCATTGTCCGCCTGCCCGTCGAGCACGCCTTCGCCGGTCACCGCGATGTTCTCCTGCCCGAAGGCGTAAATCAGGGGTGAGTAGTTCATGCACTCGACCCCCTCCCACCTTGTGAGCACCGGCGGCAGGTACAGGCGGGTATCCGTGCTGAATCGCACCCTGGCGCCGGCCGAAACGTGCAGATTCACGCCGCTCAGCAAGCGCACCGGGCCGGTCAGGTATTCTCCAGGGGGAACCACGACCCGCCCCCCGCCGGCCTGGCTGCATGCCTCGATCGCCCGGCGGAACGCTTCGGTGCATAAGGTTCGGCCGTCTGCCACGGCGCCGTAGTTGGTCAGCAGGAAATCTCGCTTGGGAAACCGCGGCGGGCGGATCCGGCTGAGGATCCCCGGTACGGTCTTCCAGGGATCTTCGGCCCCGGCGGCCGCGACCGGCGCAGCGGTCATTATCCATGCGCCGGCGCCCGTGCGGAGGAATCGGCGGCGGCTGATCGGGTCCATTGCTCTTGGCCCGGGGCGTGCGGTTACCGGGCCGAACTGCGGCTTAGCGTGTTCCTCGGGTTTCATCACCCAGCATTCTAGCTTGCTTGCGCGGGCTGCACGCGCATGAGTCTTGTCTCATGCAAGATGAGCCTGAAGGCGGGCATGGATTCTCACACAAGATGAGCCTGAAGGGGTTGGGAGGCGGACCCATGAGCGCAGTGGAGCAGGGCCTTTCTCAGGCCGCTTGGGAGGGAGGGGAGAAGCTGTAGCCGAAGCCGCGGACCGACTGGATGAAGACCGGGGCCTGCGGGCCGCGCTCGATCTTCTGCCGCAGCCGCAGAATGTAGACGTCCACGCTGCGCGCCGTCACCGCCCGCCCGTGGCCCCAGACCGCGTCCAAAAGTTGGTCCCGGCTGAAGACCACTCCGGGACGGCTCATTAGAAACTCCAGCAGCTTGAACTCGGTCGGCGTCAACGAGACCCGTTCCCCGCTCACCCGGACTTGCAGGCTGCGCCGGTCCAGCTCCAGCGGTCCCGCCTGAAGCAGCGGCGCAGGCTCGCTCCGGTCCCGAAACTGGATCTTCACCCGGGCGATCAGCTCTCGCACGAAGAACGGCTTGACGATGTAGTCGTTCGCTCCCAGCTCCAGCCCCACGATCCGGTCCGTCTCCGAAGCCTTGGCCGTCAGGAAGATCACCGGGATGTGCGCCAGCTCCGGGTCCGAGCGGATGCCCCGGCAAATCTCCAGTCCGTCGGTGTCCGGCAGCAGGATGTCCAGGATGATTAGGCCCGGTTTCTCCCGGCGGCACAGCTCCAGGGCGCCCTTGCCCGTCTGCGCCCCTGTGACCGTATAACCTTCCTTTTCGAGGTTATACTTCAGCAGCGCAAATAAGTCGGCGTCATCCTCGATGAGAACAATCTTCTTCATGGGGTTCTATCCCACGAGTAACGCACCGTTGATTACAGAATCGTGAAAATAACGCTTCAACTTCATGAAACTTTTCCGTCGCCGCCCCGCGCCACCGCCGCCGGATAGCCATAGAGCCCGCGCTCCCGGATGTAGGCCATCACCGCCGGAGGCAGCTCCGGCGGTTCCAGCCCGGCCGCCAGCGCCGCCCTGATCTCCGAGGACGACACGGGCATGGCCAGCGTGTCCAGCCGGTAGACGGTCGCCCCGGGCGGGGTCTGGTAATGGTGCCCGGGACGAGTCACCACAATGAAGGCCACTTCGCGGACCACGTCGCTCCAGCGGTGCCAGGAGGTGATCTCGGCAAAGGCGTCCGCGCCGATTAGGAAGTAAACCATCGTTTCCGGGCCGCCCACCGCCTTCACCTTCTCGATGGTGTGGATGGTGTAGCTGATCTCCTCGTGTTCCTCAATGCGCGAGGGGACAAAGGCGGGGTGGCCTTCGCAGGCCAACTCCACCATGCGGAAGCGGTCCTCGAAGCTGGCGTGGGTGGCGCCCGATTTATGCGGCGGGTTGGAGGCCACCACGAACAGCACGGACGACAACCCGAACTGCACCAGCGCCTCCTGCGCCACGGTCAAATGGGCGTTGTGGATCGGGTCGAAGGTGCCTCCAAAGATCGCGACACGGCTGCGGATCACGTCTTCCGGCTCCGGCGTCCGCCTGCTCCGCTTCCGCTTCCAGATGGTCATAAGCTCCTCAAAACATCAGACCCAGCAGCACGTCCGCCTGATTCAACTGCGTGGCCAGCCCGCCCAGAGCCGATTTCAGGCTGGCCGAACCCCAGCGAGTGTACCGCATCTCGCCGGAAATCCGAATCCCAAACAACCCCAGCTCCAGTCCGCCCCCCAGAGTCGGACCCCAGGCCGCGCGCTTGCGCAACTCCGGAGGATCTTCCGCGATCACTGACCCCGGCGAGGCACCCGACGGCGCGGTGCGCTGCTTGAAGCGCGCCAGCCATCGCGCGCTGAGCCCCGCTGTCAGAAATAGTCTCAGATGGTCCCCCGGGGCGCGGTATTTCACCAGCAGGGGAACCTCCCAGGCTTGCGCCGCCGTGCGGGTGTCGCCCGAAGCGTACTCCAAGCGACGGTAGTACAGCCCGCTCTCCCCGCCCAGCCCCAGCGGCAACCGCACCTCCACCGCCGGTCCAAAGACCGCCGGGGCTTTGTCCGAGGTGTAGGTCGACTTGTCGAGGATCTTCACCGAATCGGCCAGCGGCACGCCGCCCTTGATCCCCACGGAAACCGGCTGCGCCAAGCCCGCCACGGCTGCCAGCATCATCATACACAAGACTCGAGCCATTGAGACCATTCTAAGACCGCCTTGGCCGGGACTGCCGCAGCGCCGCCTGCCGGGCCAGTTCGTCAGCCCGGTTGTTGTCTTCGTGCTCGGCGTGGCCCCGCGTCCAGACCCAACGGGTCTTGTGCCGCGCCGTGAGCGCCTCCAGCCGCTCCCACAGATCCCGATTCTTGACTGGCTGCCGGTCCGCGGTACGCCAGCCGTTCTTCTTCCATTGCCGGATCCAGCTCGTGATCCCGTTTTTCAGATATTGCGAATCGGTGATGATCTCTACCTCGCACGGTTCGCGCAGTGCGCTCAGGCCCTCTACGGCGGCCGTCAGCTCCATCCGGTTGTTGGTCGTCTCCGGCTCCGCCCCCGATAGTTCGCGCTTGTGCGGGCCGTAGCGCAGAATGCAGGCCCACCCGCCCGGCCCGGGATTTCCCAGGCAGGCGCCGTCGGTGACCAGTTGAACTTTTTTCATCGCCTCAGGCGGGGGAAGCGGCCAGCTCCGTTTCGAAGAAACGGTCCAGCCGCTCCAGGATCTCCCCGGCGCTATGCGCGTGGTGGATCTCGTAGCGCAGGCGGGCGCCATTGCGCAACCCGTGGCTGAAATAGGAGGCGAACTGCTTCATCTTGCCAATCGTGTCCGCTTCCTGCCGCTCCAGCAGGCGCTCGTAATAACTGCGCATCAACTGATACCGGTCCCAGGCGGAGGGCTGCTCATAGCGGCCGGTTTCCAGATACTGCTGCAACTGGCGGAAAACCCACGGATTGTAGGCCGCCGCCCGCCCTACCATCACGGCGTCGCAGCCGGTCTCTTCGACCATCCGCACCGCATCCTCGGGCGCCACGATGTCCCCGTTGCCGATGACCGGGATGCGCACCGCCTGCTTGACTTCGGCGATCCGGCGCCAGTCCGCCTTGCCCGCATAGCCTTGCTCGCGCGTGCGCGGGTGCAACGCCACGGCGTCCACTCCGCAGTCTTCGGCCATGCGGGCCAGAGGCACGGCGACAATCTCTTCCTCGTTCCATCCGGAGCGGAACTTCAGCGTGAGTGGAATGCGGATCGCCGCCCGCACCGCGCGCACGATCCTTTCGACCAGCGGCAGGTCGCGAAGCAATCCTGAACCGCCGTTGCATCGCACCACCTTCTTGACCGGGCAGCCCAGGTTAATGTCCACGATGTCAAACCCGAGCTCCTCGCAAATGCGGGCCGCCTGCGCCATCACCTCCGGATCCGAGCCGAAGAGCTGGGCTGAGATCGGGTGCTCGTCGGGTTCGAAGGCCAGGTACTTCATGGTCCGCCCCGGCTTGCGGCTCCTCTCCGAGCTCAATACCCCGTGCGAGCTAGTGAACTCGGTCATGATCAGGCCGCAGCCGCCCAACCGCCGGACAAACTGCCGGAACAGGGTGTCCGTGATGCCGGCCATCGGCGCCAAAACCGTGGCCGGAGCAATGCGCACGGGACCGATCTGGAAGGCTTCGGGAAACGCCATGACCTTTCTTTCATTCTAGCTTCTGACGTCTAGCACCCGGCCGACCACCCACTGGTAAGGCGCGCCGCGGTTGACGGGTCCTGCGCTCTCCGCCTTCAATCCGGCGAAACAGAACCCCGCGCTCCGGCGTCGCATAATAACAGGTGGAAGGAGATCTGTATGAAGATCGTCCAAGTGGGAATTTTCGTCGCGCTCATCGCCGTGGGCGCGCTGTTGTTTGTGGTCTGGCGCGGCCAGCAGCAGGCGCAGGCGCCGCCTGCCGCCCCACCGGCCGAGCAAACCGCTGAATCGACTCCCGCAGAACCGGCTGGGACGGCCGCCGCCCCCGCCGCCGAAGCTCTGCCGGCTAAGCCTTCTCCAACGCCTGCACCTAGGCCGGCAGCGAAGAAAGCGGCCTCCAAGCAGTCGGCCGCGGAAACGGCCCAGCTAACCCCTGTGCCTCCGGCGGAATCCGCAACTCCGGCGCGGACGGAAACACCGGCCGTCACACCGGCCGAAGCCGCGCCGCCCGCCGCGGCCGCCTCGCCCGCTGGCGCTGCGCCTGCCACGCCTGCCGCCCCTCCTGCGCCCCGTACCGTGACCATCGCGGCAGGAACTCTGCTTTCGGTCCGGCTGGCGGAGACCCTGGATTCGGGCAAGCTTAAGGCTGGTGACACCTTCACCGCCACGCTCGACAAGCCGCTGATCGTGGATGGCTTCATCATCGCCGAGCGCGGCGCGCGCGTCGAAGGCCGCGTGCTGGAAGCCGAGCAGGCCGGGCGCGTGAGAGGCGTCTCCAGCTTGAGCATCCACCTGACGCGCCTGCACACCAGCGATGGGCAGGTGGTTCAAATCCCGACCGATCCGTTCCGTAAGCAGGCTGAAACCAGCCGCGGGGAGGATGCTAAGAAGGTCGGCATCGGCGCAGGCATCGGCGCGGCGATCGGCGCCATCGCCGGGGGCGGCAAGGGGGCTGCCATCGGCGCGGGTATCGGCGGAGCAGCCGGCGCCGGAACCGTGGCCGCCACCCGGGGCAGGGAAGTGGTGCTGCCCGTCGAAACTCGCCTCGACTTCCGTATCGCCGCCCCTGTCACGATCACCGAGAAACGTTAGAGGCCCCGATCGTGGCCGACCGGATCTATCTTTCGTACCGCCTGCGCGGCTACGAAGAGCGCACCATGATGCGCCACTTCGAGACGCTGCTGCGCTTGTTCCCCTTCTCCCTGTCCGCTGCCTGCCTGTCCTCGATGCGGGTTCATGCCTTGGATTACTCCGAGCCGCCGCTGGCCGAGATCGCCATCAACGGGCCGCCGGACGCTGTGGCCGTCGTCCAAGCGGCGTCCGAATTCCTCAGCCCGGACTGCGCCTATTTGGTGTACGGCTACTGGGATCTCTGGCAGCGGGAACGCGAGTGGCAATTGCGCCCGTCCCCCGTCGTACTGGCCTGCTTTGGCCCCGACTTCGAGGAGGAGAGCTACGACCACTTGCGCATTGAACTCGGCCCAGACGCCTTGTTTGAGCCCCCGCCCGGCGATCCCCCGGGTAAGCAGAAGATCCACTCCAACCTCCAGAGCGTCGTCCGCCTGTCGCACGATCTCGACTCCGCCCTGCCGGTCGAAAGCCGCCGCCTGTGGACCGAGTCCGGAGCCAACTTCGCCGACCGCCTCCGCTTCCTGCTTTCGGCCACCGAGCGCTGAGGCGCTGCTTCTCGAGTCGCGCAGCCGCGCCGAGTTCGCAATAGGCCATTCTCGGAACGCGCTGGGGTACAATCGGGAAGACCACAGAACCAGCGGCAAGCCCGCAGGCCTGCCGCCAGTTGAACTTTAGGGAGGACAAAATGAACAAGAGAACTGGAAGCGGAGTCTTCCGGTGGAGCATGAGTCTTCTGCTGACCGCAGCGGTAGCGATGATGCTGGCGCCGGCGCAGCTCAGCGCGCAGGTTTTTTCGCTCAGCAAGGAAGAGTTGATTGAATTGACGCCGATCCCCGACGGTTGGGAGCGTTTTCCCGACGGCCGCCCCCGCATTCCAGACAATCTGCTGGAACGCGCCCGGGACCTCTCCTCGGAGGAGATGATGGGCAACAACTACACGGACGGTTTCCGCGTCCTGCATCCCGGAAAGAAGATGGTTGGCCGGGCGTTTACAGTGATGTTCATGCCCGCCCGGCCGGAGCTGGACGGCTATGCACGTTCCCGCGCCAAAGCGAAGGGCATCACCACGCTGAATAATCAGACCGTGATCGACATGCTTGGCCCCGGCGACGTCATTTGCGTCGATTTGTTTGGCAAGAAAGAGGGCGGAACCTTCGTGGGCGACAACCTCTTTTACTACATCATGCGCGCCACGAAGGCCGCCGGCATGGTGGTCGACGGATCGATCCGGGACTTGGAGGGGATCGCCACCATGGAGATGCCCCTGTATTTCAAGCACGCCGATCCCACAGCCATCAGCGGCGTCACCGTAGCCGGGTGGAACATCCCGGTCCGGATCGGCACGGTGACCGTGCTGCCGGGCGATCTGGTCGTAGGCGACCGTGAAGGAATTAACTTCGTCGCCCCCACGCGCGTGCTGCAAATGCTCGACCGCGCCGACACAACCCACATCCACGACGAGTGGACGCGCAAGAAGTTCGACGAGGGCAAGTACAAATCCAGCGATATCTACGGCTCTCCCAGGGATCCCGAGTTAAAGAAGGAATACCAGGAATACCTGAAGCGCCGTCTGGCGGAGCTCGAAAAGGAGCGGTCTTCGAAGAAGTAACTTTGCCTGCCCCTTACCGGCCGCGGCCCGTGCCTAGGCGTGCGGGCCACTTCGGCCGGATATGCCCCTTGACCCTTTTGCCGGCACTCGCCAAATCCTGGCGGTAGCGGGGTCTCAACTCAGGTGGGCGTCCAGCATCCGCTGGACTTCACTCTTGCCGATCGCTCCGACACGCTGATCGACGACCTTCCCGCCCTTGAACAGCAACAGGGTTGGAATCCCCCGGATGCCGTAGCGCATGGCGGTGTTGCCGTTCTCATCCACGTTCAGTTTGCCGACTTTGACGCGCCCGCTGTAATCGGCGGCGATGGCGTCGATGGTCGGTTCCATCATGCGGCAGGGGCCGCACCATTCTGCCCAGAAATCCACCAGCACCGGCACCGGCGAGTTCAAGACCTCCTGATCAAAGGTCGCGTCGGAAAAAGTCAGCGTATTGGGACCAGCCATTCCAATCTCCTCAAAGGATAGGATGAAATCTTCTGTTATTAGGATGCAAGCCGGAGTCTTTGGTAACAAGCGCTGTATTGCGCTGCGGAGGCGGCCCATGAGTAGTCCCGCGCCATGCCCGCCCGCTGTAAGGCGCGCCAGCGCTCCGGCTTGCGGTACGCCGCCAGCGCTTCTTTCAAGGCCACCGTCATGGCCGCGGCCGAGTATTCCATGAATTTGAACCCCGTTTCCTCGTCCACCGTGTCATCCAGCCCGCCGGTGGCGCGGACGACGGGCACGGTTCCGTAACGCAGGCTGTAGATCTGGTTCAAGCCGCAAGGCTCGTACCGGCTGGGCATCAGAAAGATGTCGGCCCCGCCTTCGATCCGGTGCGCCAGCGGGTTGTCGTAAGCGATGCGCGCGGCCACACGGTCCGGATGCGCGGCAGCCAGTTTCCGGAAGAACATTTCGTAACGGGATTCCCCCGTCCCCAGGACGGCCAGGCAGACGCCGCACTTCATCAGCTCCGGGGCCGCCTCCTCGATCAAGTCAAATCCCTTCTGGTTCACCAGCCGTGAGACGATCCCCACCAGAGGCCGGTCCATGCACGCCTCCGGCAAGCCCAGCTCAGCCAGCAAGGCGCGCTTGCAAACCCGCTTGCCCTCCAAATCATCCCGGGAGTAATGTGCGGGAAGGTGCCGGTCCGTCTCCGGGCTCCATTCCGAGTAGTCCGCCCCATTCAGAATACCGGTCAACACCGAACCGCGCGCCGCCAGCACCGCCTCCAGCCCGCAGCCGTAGTCCGGCGTCTGAATCTCGCGTGCGTAGGCCTTGCTGACGGTGGTGAGCGCGTCGCTGTACAGGACGCCGCCCTTCAATAGGTTCACCTTGCCGTAGAACTCGACGCCCTGCATGTGGAACACGGTGGCGTCCAGCCCCATTTCGGCCAAAGTATGGGCCGGGAAGATCCCTTGGTATCCCAGGTTATGGATGGTCAAGAGCGTTTTGACGCTCAAAAACACGGGGTCCCCGGCGAAGACAGACTTCAGATAGATGGCCGCCAGGCTGCCCTGCCAGTCGTGGCAGTGGACGATGTCCGGCCGGAAACGCCAGCGCGCCACCGCCAGCGCCGCCTTGTTGAGAACGGCGAAACGCACGTGGTTATCGGGAAAATCGCCTCTTTGGTCGAAATAAATCCCTTTGCGCCCGAATAATTCGGCGCATTCCACCAAAAAGTAGGGCACACCGCGCCGCACCGCTTCGTGCACCCGCACACCATAGCGCGCCGGCCCGGCCCACACCGCGAACTCCTCCAGCACGCACCGGCTCGCCTCCACCCGCGCTTCGCCGTACCAGGGCAGAACCACCGCCACCTGTTCGCCGCGCTCCGCCAGCGCCGCGGGTAAAGCGCCCAGGACGTCCGCCAGCCCGCCGGTCTTGATAAACGGCGCCGCTTCGCTGGCGACCATCAAAATTCGGCTCATCTCCCAAGATTGTCTACTTTTTCCAGGGCCAATCACAAGCCGCACCACTATGGCCCAACGGCTAAAATGAAAGGAATTATGTGGGTTGGATCCCGGTTTTTGCGGACGTTTTCCGTGTGCGCACTCTCGCTGCTGGTCCTTTCGCAGGCCGGTGCGCAGCGGAGAGAGGTGGTCGTGGTGACCGGCGTCTATGAGCCGGTGCCGTTAGAAGAAGCGGACCGCTCCGTCCGGGTGATCGACGTCCGAGATCAGCTGCTGCTTTCCAATAGCATCATCGACCTGCTCCGCCTGGACCCTTCCGTTGACCTCCGCCAGCGCGCTCCCGGCGGCATTCAGGCCGACGTCTCCCTACGCGGCGGGACCTTTGGCCAGACTCTGGTGCTGCTCGACGGGATGCGCCTGAATGACGTGCAGACCGGACACCATAACCTGAATCTCCCGCTGCCGCTCGAAAGCCTCTCCCGCATCGAGGTGCTGCGGGGCGCCGGCTCCACCCTATACGGCTCTGACGCGGTGGGGGGCGCCATCAACCTGGTCACGGCCCCTCCCGAATCCTCCGAGATCCGGCTCCGCACCGGCGTTGGCAACTTTGGCGTGAACCAGCAGAGGCTCACGATCTCCGCCGTGCGCGGCCGCTGGACCCAGCTCCTTTCGGCCTCGCGAGATTTCTCTTCCGGATTCCAGCCGAACCGCGACTACCGCAATCTGTCGCTCGCCTCCAGCACCGGCTTGTCCACGGCGCTCGGGACCACCTCGCTTCTGCTCGGCCACAGCGACCGCCCCTTCGGAGCGCAGAACTTTTACGGCAACTACCCCTCGTGGGAGCGCACCCGCGTTTGGTTCGGCGCTCTCCGCCAGCCGCTCGGCGAGCGCACGCACGTGAGTTTCGCCGGCCGCCGCCACACGGACCTGTTCGTGCTCTACCGCGACCGCCCCCAGGTCTTCACCAATCGCCATCTCACCGAGGCCTATCAACTCGCTTTCCGCCGCCGCGAGAACCTCGGCGCCAATACCCGCCTGCACTACGGCGCCGAAGGCCTTCGCGACCGAATCCAGAGCACCAATCTGGGCCGTCACCGCCGCCACAGCGGAGCGCTTTACGGCGCGGCCGACTTCCGCGCGCTGGGCCGTTTCTCGCTCTCGCTAGGCGCCCGCGAGCAGTTCTACGGCTCCCGCCAATCCGCGTTCAGCCCCACGGCCGCCGCCGGCCTCTGGTTTAACCGCCGCCTCAAGGTCCGAGCCTCCGCCAGCCGCGCTTTCCGCCTCCCCTCCTACACCGACCTCTACTACCAGGATCCGGGCAACCGCGGCTCGCCGGACCTGAGGCCGGAAAAGGCCTGGAGCTACGAAACCGGCGCCAGTTGGTACCTCAGCGACCGTCTTCAGGCCGATCTCACCCTTTTCCACCGCCGGGAGACCGACGGCATCGACTACGTCCGCCGCTCCCCGGCCGACATCTGGCGCGCCGCCAATATCCAGCAGCTTCGCTTTACGGGCCTGGAGGCTGCCTTCACCGCCCGGCTCCGCCGCCTCCAAACGCTGGAATTCCACTACACCGGCCTGCGCGGCGCCCGTGAATCGTTGGGCGATCTGCAATCCCGCTATGTCTTCAACTACCCCGTCCACAGCGGACTGGCAGGCTACCAGGCCGCGTTGCCCGCCGGGCTTGCGCTTCGCTTCCGGCTCGGCGTGACCCAGCGTCTGGGGCGGGACGTCTACTCGTTGGCCGACCTCTATCTGGCCCGCACCCGGGGCCGCCTCCGCCCCTTCTTTCAATTGACAAATCTCGGCAACGCACGCTACGAGGAGATTCTGAATGTCGCCATGCCCGGCCGCGGAGTCTTGGCCGGATTCGAATACGCCTTCTCTTTTTGAGCTCCGCCCATAGCGGCCGGAAATCGGCAGAGCGCGTCTGAAGGCGCGCCCTGCGGTGGCTCTTCCCAGGCTGCCGCCAATGGCGTCAGAATAATGGCATGCGGGAGCATAGGCACAGCCGCAGGTTCACCGCCGGGCCCATCCTGTGCGCGGTGCTGCCGGCTGCGCTGCTGTGCCTGTGCGCCTCCGGATGCGGCAGCCGGGAGCCCCCGTCCCCGCGCATCTCCTTGGCCGAGACCCGCCGCATCGAGAACTTGGCCGCGGGCAAGTTCTTAGTCGCCAGCCCCGACATCTCCGACGACGCCTTCGCCCGCACCGTGATCCTGCTGGTGCGCTATGATCAGCGCGGCACGGCCGGGTTAATCCTGAATCGTGTCAGCCCCATCCCGGTAGCACAGGCGCTCAAAGGACTCAGCAACGCCCCCGCCAGCACGGGCTCGGTTTATCTCGGCGGACCGGTGGGCCAAACCGCGGTATTGGCCCTGCTGCGCTCCCGTTCCACACCCTCCGGCGCCCGCCGCATTCTCGAGGGTTGCCAGCTTATCTCCGACGCGGACCTTCTGAACAAACAGCTCGGCGTCGGCGCCACCTCGGAGAAGCTGCGCGTCTATCTGGGCTACACGGGCTGGGCTGCCGGGCAGCTCGAACGGGAGATCGAGGCCGGCGAATGGCTCATTTTCCCTGGCGAAACCCACTTGGTCTTCGACCCCCACCCGGAGACGCTCTGGTCGAGGCTCATCGGCCGCCTGGAGCAGCAACTGGCGAACTATTCCACACCCGCCCTGTTTTATACTCAGTGCTCTGATTTTCATTTCCACAGGAGCACTCGTTCATGACTCATCCCACTTCCCGGCGCGGCTTCCTGGCCGCCGCTGCCGCTCTTCCGGCGGCATCGTTTTCCGCGCGCTCGGCTCAGACGCCAAAACTCGAATACCGCACCCTGGGCAAGACTGGACTGAAAGTCACGTCCCTGTCGTTCGGCTGCATGACGACCTCTGACCCGTCGGTGATCGAACGCGCCGCCGACATCGGCATCGTCCACTTCGATACGGCGCGCAGCTACCAGAATGGCAACAATGAGCGGATGGTCGGGGCGGCCCTCAAGAGCCGCCGCAAGCAGGTCATCATTTCGAGTAAGTCGCTGGCCAAGACCCGCCAGGAGGCCGAGCAACATCTGGAGACCAGCCTGCGCGAGCTCGGCACCGACTACCTCGACATCTGGTATCTCCACAACCGCAACACCCCGGCCGAGGTCACCGACGAACTGCTGGAAGTCCAGCGCGCCGCCAAGCAAGCGGGCAAGATCCGGTTCGCCGGCGTGAGCACCCACTTCAACATGGACCGCATGCTGGAACACCTGATCGAGCGCGGCCAGACCGACGTCGTGCTGACCACTTACAACTTCGCTATGCAGAACATCGCCTCCGACAGCCAGCAAACCCGCCTCACGAGCCTGACCAGCGCCATCGAGAAGGCGCGGCAAGCGGGCATCGGCATTGTGGCCATGAAGGCCATGGCCGGAGGCGTCGAGCGGGTGGGGCGCGGCGACCGCCTCTACGGCGCGGATCCCGCGGCGCTCAAACGCGTGCTCGGGATGAAGGGCGCTCCCGTGGCCGCCATTAAGTGGGTTCTCCGAAACCGCTCCGTGGACACCGCCATCGTCTGCATGACCGATCACGACCAGCTCGAAGAGAATCTTCGCGCCATGGCGGAGCCGTACACGGCGCAAGACGAGCAGATCCTCGAGTCCCTCCGGGCCGCCATCAGCCCGGTCTATTGCCGGATGTGCGGCGCTTGCAGCGGCGCCTGCGAGCGCGGCCTGCCGGTGCCCGACCTGCTGCGTTTTGTCACCTACGCCGAAGGTTACGGGCAGTTCGCCCTGGCCAGGGAGCGGTTCCTGGAGCTGCCGGGCGAGATCCGGCAGATCCGCTGCGAAGATTGCTCCGCTTGTTCGGTGGCTTGCCCCAACGGCGTGCGCGTGCGCGAACGCGTCATGCACGCCCAGCACTTGCTGGCCTGAAAACCGGACCCGCGCTCAGCGCGGCAGCTCCCAAGCGCGGAACTGGTGCTGGTGGTCCGCCATCACAACCCGGCCGGCTCGGAAGCGCACGCCCTCCATCTCCAGCCGCAGGCGCTGCTCGTGGGCCATCTCGCGCCGCAGCCGGATGACTCCTCCCGTGCCCACCACCCTCTGCCAGGGCAAGGCGTCTCCGCTCCGCCTCAGCAATTGCACAACCTGCCGGTGATGCAGGGGATAACCGGCTGCCGCCGCGACCTGGCCGTAGGTGGCCACTTTGCCAGGAGGGATCTGCCGGATTGCCGCGGCGAAAGCCGCATCGCGCCGCGCGGAGGCGGGCGCTTTGCGCAGGCGCCGCACCACTGCCCCCACCCGGCTTCCCCGCTTGCCGCCAGCCATCTTAGCGAATCACAACTTTGGCCACCGCCTGATTGTCGTAATCATCGGTAACGCGCACCGCGATGGTCCGCTCGCCCGCCGCCAGCTCGGGCAATTCCAGCACGTAGTCGTGCTCGGCCGAATCGGAAAGCCGCGTGGTCGGCAGCACCAGCAGCCATTCGCCGCCATCCACCGAGTATTTGGCGCGCTGGATCAGGCTGGCCGCGTCGCGCGCGCTCCAGCGGACCGTCGCTTTGCCTCCGGTGCGGGACGCGGTCAGGTTGCGGATCTCCGGAGCGCTGTTGTCGATCAGGAACGGCTCGCTCACGAGAGTTCCTGTCTGCTCCTGCCCGGCGGGATTATCCGGCGCGTCCGAAGCCGTGATGCGCAGCAGATACCAGCCGTCGGCATAGGCAGTGGAGTCCCAGGAGAGGCGCCGCTCTTTCACCTTGTCGCGGACCAGTTTCCACTCCGTCTCCTGAACGCCGCGGATCTCAACTTTGAACACGAGCTCGTCCCCGTTGGGATCATTCGCCGCCCAGCGCGCGCCGATCTGGCCCTTCTCGTATTGCATGGTTACGGCGCCCGAGTCCGAGGCGGCGGGCGCGGGAGTTGTCCTCCGGCCCCGCCCCAGCGGCTGCAAAGTGAGGGTGCGGGAGGGAGTCAATGTCAACGACTGGGGAGGAAAGCGGTAGTTGGCAGGGGTGATCTCGACCGTCTCCACTTCGGGCGCTGCATTTCTGGCCAAGTAAGCCACCCAGACCCCGACCACCTCGGGCGACGTGCCGGAAGATGAGGCGCTCAGGGTCAGCCGGTATTGCAGGAAGCGGGCCGCCGGCGATGGCACGCGGCCGCCCTCGGCGCTGAGGGGCACCGCCGCCCACGGGCTCCAGCCCCCGCGCGGGCGGTCCAGGTTGCCGCTGCGGGTCTCGAAACGCACCCCGCCGCCGTGCGCCTCCCCGCGAAACATCAGCCGCCCCCAGGCGCTGAACAGTCCGGCGTCAAAGACCTCGCTTTCAAGCGAGCCTTGCGGCTCAAGCCCCGGCCCAATCTGAAAAACCTTGCCGATGTTCCCCGTGGCGGCGTACAAGCGTCCCTGCCGGCCCGCACAAAGCGCCGTTACTTGGGTCGGCGAAACCTTGACCAGCGTCGTATAAAGCACGCTCGAATCGATCCGGTACAAGACGCCTTTGTTGCCCGTGGCCGCCAGAGGCAATCCTTGGGCGTCGAACGCCAGCGAGTAAACAATGTCCTGTGCGTGGCTCCAGACACGGTGCGCGTAACCGTCGGGTTCAATCCGGTAGATCTCGGAGCCTCCGGCGATCGCCACAGGCGGCTGGGCAGTGGCCGGCGGAGGAGCGGCCGCGGAAGGCTGGGCTGGCTGAAGCTGGACCGTGACCTGAGCTCCGGTGGCCAGAGAAGGTGGCGGGGCGGGCTGTTGAGCGGGAGGCGGAGAGGGCGGGGGCGCCGGCTGCCGGTTCCCCACGCCCGCAGCGTAGACCGCTCCGTCACGGCTGACCGCCACCGCGGTCACCTCGCGCTTCGGCGTTTGATAGAGGACGAATCCCTCCCCGGCAGACGTGATCCGAAATATCAGTCCCCCAGGCTCGGTTCCTACGATCAAGTTCCCCGCTGCGTCTAGAGCCAGTGACCGCGCGTGGGCCTCTTCCGTCCGGAAGAAAACCGCCCCCCGGCCATCCGCTGCGACCCGGTGGATGAGCCCTTGGTCCCCCGTCGCCACATAGAGGTTCCCCTTCGCATCAAAGGCCATCGCCCAGATGTACTTCGCCTGAGGATCGTAGAACAGTTCCGGCTTGCCGCCGCCGGCGATGCGATAGACCTTTCCATCGGGCGACGTGGCCGCATACAACTGGTCCTGCCGGTCGACCGCCAGCGCGCGGACTTCCAGCCCCTCCAATTCCGCCGCCACCTGGGTGTTCCCGTCCGGTCCCACACGGTAGATGCGGGCGGCAGGCGCGCCAGGTCCGCCTCCCCCGGCGTACACGTTGCCTTTGGAATCCTCGGCCAGGCACCAGAAATAAGGCAGCGGCGAATCCAAGATCTGCCGCACCGCCGGGGCCAGCCTCAGCAGCCCGTCGCTGCGCAGCGAAAGCTTGTCGATCGTGCCTTTCTCAAAGTCCTCGGCCGCGGACTGGCGCCAGGTCAAGGTGTGCACCGCTCCCAGCCAGGACACACCCGCCAAAAAAACAGAAAGCTTCAGAATGTTTTTGAACATGGGAATGAGGTTACTTGACCGCAATGGTCAGCGAATAGCTTCCGCTGACGACCGTATCAAAGGGAACCGCGGCTTGTTCGATCACCGTCTCGCGGCTGGCTACGAACGGCCTGCTGGCCATCGGTCCGGATTGCATCAGGTTGAGCGCCGAAGCGGGCAGGTTGGGCATGGTCTTGTCGTCGTAGTAAACCGCCGGAGCGGACTGAAGCAGCGAGACGTAGAGCTGATTATTGCTCCGCTCCTGATTGATCAGGGCGATCGTCTCATCCAGCCCGATGAAGCGGTTCATCCGCCCGGCTGTGCCCTGGAGCCGGTTCAGCGTATCGGCGTCGCTGAACAGGATCCTGTGCTGTCCCGGAGGCAACCCGGCCGGGAGCTGCACTTGCAGATCGCGCTCGATGCGGCCGCCGCGGAACGGACGCAGGAACACCTTCACCGGAATGGTCTCCCCAGCCCGTGCTTCCGTCACCGCCGCCCAAGCGTTTTCGATCGTGGTGATCCGGGCCTCGGGCAGCAAATCCACGGTGACTTCCGCTCCGGTAAACCGCGGCGGCGCCACCGCGTTTAGGAATAGCCGGTTGAAGCGGTCGCCGACGTAGCTGGCCACCAGCAGCGGCGCGGCTGCGCCCGAGCTGGTGGGCGCCTGCATGGTGGTCAGCGACAGGCTACGCCCGCCCGCCAGCCCCACCTTGCCGCTCAACCTGTAGGTCGCCTGCTCGCTGAACTCATTCAGCCCCGAGATCGTGTTGTAGAGCGTCGTCATGATCAGGTTCGGGGTGTAGCGCTCTTGCACGAAGACGCTGTACCGGAAACGCTTCTCCGAGCGCACGGTCCCGTCTTCTTTCAACGCGCGCACGGTCACCGCGAGCGGGATCATCTCCGCCTTCTCGCCCAAGATCCCGAGCACTCCGCCCGAGCGGTCCTGCCGCACCACGCCCACCACCTCCCGCACGTTGGCGAATTTGTTGGGCTGGTAGCTGGACGAAAGCGTCATGACCACTTCGCTGCGGCCCATCGGCATCTCCACCGGACCCAGGTTCAGGAACGAGTGCCCGAACGCCAGCACGTGGCGGCCGTCGTTGTAAGTGACGGTACCCTGCACCGCCACCGTCATATCGCCCGCCACCAGCAGCCCCGCCACTCCCTGGCCGGGGCGCAGCGCCTTCTCCCAACCGGGAACCGGCGTCGGATCGGCTGACCCGCCGCCCCCGCCGCCCTGCACGACCGTCATGCCGAGCTGGCGGAACAGCGGCGCCACGTCGCGCAGCACGCTCTCATGGAACCCCGAAAACACCAGTGGGCTTTCGATGGGAACCAGCAGCGTCCCCAGATTCTCCGGTGTCCAACCCGCCGGAAGCGCGCCGGCCACTGTAGCAAGCAGCTCGGAAGGAGACGGCGCGGGCAGATACGGCGCCGAGCCCCGGGCCGAGGCGCGCAGACTCTGGCGTTCCTCCATCGCTGCGACCTCGAGCATCTGCTCGATCGGCGTGATTCCGCAGATCGCATCCGGAGAAAACACGCTGACCCGGCGTGAGATGGCCCCGGCCAGCTTGCCGCCGATGTAGACCGGGCTGCCGCTCATGCCGCCGGCGACGTTGGTCTGCGCGGCCCGCCCGCCCAGTTTGGCCAGGATCAAATCCTGCCTCGGGCCCAGCGCGTTCTTCAGCAGCCCAAGAATCTCGACCGGCACGGGCTCGGGATCCGCGCCTTCAAACACCGTCCAGGCATAACCTTTCATGCCCGGCTGAATCTGCGCCGATTCAAGGAACTCGACTTTGCCCGCCACGGGCGGTTGCGGCGGCGCCTGCGCGGCGGCCGTCAACACCACCCCCATCAGGAATCCCAGAACGGCCCTGTAAACCATGCGTAACTCCTCTTCGGGAGGAAGCAATCCGATTGCTGCCCGCTGACCTTATTATGTTCTATTCCGGCCCCGGCTGCGGAACGGGAGCGACTTTAAGGAGCTCCAGAAACCCGGCGCCAGCGCCTGCTACGCCACCACGGCCCTGCCGGCGCCGGCTCCATGCCGTGCGAACACCTCCCGCAGCATCGGCAGATTGCCATTCTCGTCAAAGGGCAGCTCAAACGGCTCGCTCACGACCTCCAGCAGCGGGTCCCGCGCCAGCTCGGGCAACAGGTTCTCGCTCACCGCCAACCGGGCCAGCTCATTGGTGTTGGAGATCCAAGCGATCGTCAAGTCTTCCAGGTTCAACCGTCCGGTGGTCCCGCCGATCCGCTCGATGCACTGCCGGTCCTCGGGAAAATGTACCGGGGTCTTGATGCCGCGCGGAGTGCACGCCGTCAAACAGTTGATGAAGGTCGCCTCCCAGTCGATCTGGCTGACCAGCCGGTCCGTGACCACATCCGCCAGCCCGACACCAATGGCGTTGCCGTAGCTGAGCGGATGCATCTCCCGGCAGAAGACGCGGTCGATGCTGGGCGCGGTCGGGTAGCAGTTCGCCTCCCCGTACATGCTCCGGTTGATGGTCTTGGTGTCCATCCCCGTGCCGCTGATGTTCTTGCCCATCTGGTCGACGATCAGCAGGTCCAGCTCCTTGCCCGGAATCCTGCCCGCCCACGACTTGACCCTTTCGAGCAGTTCCGCCTCCCGCTCCATCAGCGACGCCACCGGGAGAGCCGCCACTTGAGCCGCTTGATGGTACGCATCCTCCAGAATGGCCAGGCCTCCCAGCAACTTGCCGCACTGAATCAGGTGGCTGTAAACGCTCGTCACCACCACATCCAGCCCGATCCGATGACCGAATGCATGGTACTGGCGAGCCCCGGCGAACTTGCCCATGCCGATGGCGGCCATCTTGCACAATCCGCTTTCAATCCGCCCCTCAAAGTCGGTGTGCCACTTCACGCGGTTCACCAAGAAGATGCCGTCGCTCTCGAAAGCGTGGCGGTCAATGAAGGTCTCGATGCCCTCCGGCGTCTTGCCTAGAGACACGACCTCCAGGGAGCTGACCATCGGGCACCCCATCCGCGCCTCGTCGATGCCATAGTGCGCCAGCACCGCGGCCTGCCCTTCGGCGTTGGCCCCTCCATGCGTACCCATCGCAGGGAAGATGAACGGCCGCGCCCCGTGCTCCTTCCAATAGTCAGCCACGGCCCGTACAATGACGTCGATCTTGTCGATCCCCCGGCTGCCGGCCCCAATGGCGATTCTGGCCCCCGGTTTCACCCGGGAAGCCAAGTCAGCCAGTTCCAGTTGCTCCCGGGTCTCCGTGGCGGCGTCCCTCAAACCCCGGTCCGGGAAGTTCTGCCTCACCAAACAGATGCGTGGCAAGCCCATAGCCGGATTATAGCAGCCGCGCCAAGCGTAACAAGTCCTTCCAGGACAGCGCCTTTATCGGCTTGGCCCTGGATGGCACCAGCAGCAGCCGCTGTCGCTGCTGCTGGTGCCGGCCGTTTCGAAACCAACAAAAGCAGATCGTGGGCTGCCGCCACCAACTCACCATGGTCAGCGTGGTGGGAACCGGTCTGTCGCTGCCCTTCGATGTCGAGCCCTATGGCCCTGGCGATAGCGAGTACCGCGCTGGCGAGCGCCTGTTGCGCCGCGCTGTCCAGCAACTTCGCCGACTATGTGGTGGTGGACGGTGAGTTCGCCACCGCTCCCTTTTTCCACACAGCCGACCGGTTGCGCCTGAAGGACGTGGCGCGGCTGAAGGACAACCTGTCGGAGTTGCTGGCCGCCGCCCAACAGCGCTTCGGCTCGCAGCCCCCAGCTTTGCTTCGAGGAGGGCCAGGACCAGGTCGGAGTTTGGGACGCCGCGGACTTCGACCCGTGGGAAAGCTTCCAGCGGCAAACCGTCCGCGTGCTGCGGTATCGCCAGTTCAAGCCCAGCGGCGAGGGGATCGAGGCCTACTGGCTCACCGACTTCTCACCCCGCCGGGCGAGCAGCCGCACCCTGTACCCGATGGACAAGAGCCGCTGGGAGATCGAAAACCAGGGCTTCAACGACGCCAAAAACCTGCGTGGCCTGGAATACATCTGCCACCACGAAGCCAACCGCTTCTTGGTCCAGTGGCTGATCCCGGTGCTGGCCTTGACCCTGGAACGGCTCTACCGGCTGCGCTACCTGCACCGGGGCACGCATCCGGTGCGCACCGCCATGGAGCTGCTCCGCCTGTTTTGGTTCAGTCTGTCGCCGCCTAAGGTGCCCGATAGCAGTTAGCCGCTCGGCTCGCCGGTTGCAGTTTCGTTCTTTTCCATTCCAGGTGCCCGCGTAATCGCCACCAGGAAAACCCGTCTCCGAAAATGCCGTGGCCCCTCTCAGCGCCCTAAGTTGGCCCCGGCAGGCTGCGTTTCCCCGGTTCCAGGCCCATCCACGTGCAAAAGTTCCGAAACGGCTGAAAAAATGATGTAGGCGTTGACAGCTGGGATGAGCGGGTGTATATTCCTCTCGTCGGGGAGCCTAAAGGGGGGATGCCCGCCGCCATGGATTTCGCTTCGTCACAATCTGAAAGCGATAGCGGCTTGTGTTCCACACCGGGCCGCGGGCCTGCCGGGCCAAGCATGGCGTCGGCGATGAGTGGGAGTTGTGAGTGGAAATCGTCCAACAGAAAGGAGGTTGCAGGCATGAGCCGTTGGAAACGTTGTCTCCTCTGGGCGGGCCTGTTTTCCGCCTGGTTGTGGGCGCAGCAGGACCGCGCCACATTGGTCGGCACCGTGACCGATCCCAGCGGTGCCGTGATTCCACAGGTCAAAGTCAACATCGTCCAGACCGCCACGAATCTGAAGGTGGAAACCCGTACAAATGAACAGGGCCAGTTCCGGGTGCCGAACCTGCCGATCGGCGACTACCGCGTCGAGTTTGAGGCGCCCGGCTTCAAGAAGTTCGTGCGCGACGGCATCCGGCTGAGCATTCAGGACGTGGTCGGCGTGGATGCCCGGCTGGAGGTCGGCTCAATGACGGAGTCGCTTACGGTGACCGCCGAAGTGCCGCTGCTGGCCACGGACACGCCGGAGGTCGGACAGGTGCTGGGCACCCGCCAGGTCATCGACCTGCCGCTGGGCTTCAGCGGCGGCCGCTACGCCGAAAACTTCGCCTACAAGCTCACCCCGGGCGTCAGCGGCAACAACTGGACCAGCCACATTAATGGCGCGCCGTCTTTCTCGAAAGAGGTCGTGCTTGACGGCGCGTCAGCGACCATATACATCAGCGGCCACATGGGCGAGTCGAGCCCGTCGATGGAGGCGCTGGAAGAGTTCAAGATTCAGACCAGCGGCATGAGCGCCGAATTCACCCGTACTGCCGGCGGCGTGTTCAACTTCGTGATGAAGTCGGGCGCCAACCAGTTCCACGGCAGCGGCATGTTCCAGCTCCATAACGAGAGCTTCGACGCCAACACCTTCGCCAACAACTTCTACGGGCGGCCCCGCCGCTATGACCGCCGCCACAACTGGGCGACTTCGCTCGGCGGCCCAGTCTGGATCCCGAAGGTCATTAACGGCAGGGACAAATGGTTCTTTTACGCCGCTTACGAAAAATACAAGGAGCAATACGCCGGCGGGGGTTCGCCCACGGTGACCGTGCCGACCGAAGCGTGGTGGAACGGGGACTTCAGCAACTACCTCACCGGCCAGATCCTCGGCACGGACGCGCTCGGCCGCGACGTGCCGCGCGGCGGCATCTACGACCCCGCCAGCTACCGTCTCGTCGGCGGCCAGGTCGTGCGCGACCTGTTCGCCGGCAACCGCATCCCGCAGTCGCGCTTCTCCAAAGTGGCCATGAACCTGCGCGACATCATGCTCAAGCATTACAAGCCGGCCCTGCCGACGCTTCTGAATAACTCTTTTTTCCCGGTGTCCAACCAGGCCGGTTTCGAGCAGACGCAGTTCTCCACGAAGTCCGACTTCCAGATCAACAGCAACCAGCGGCTGTCGGGCTCGTTCGTCTTCGTCGACCGCCCGCGCACGCTGCTCGACCAGGGCGGCGTCTGGGACTTCAACGACCCCAACGGCGGCCCGCTGAGTCGCGCCCGGCTCCAATGGGTCTCTTCCCACTATGTGCGCCTCGCGCATGACTGGACCGTTACGCCGACGATCCTCAACTACATGGTGGTTGCCTACAACCGGCAGATCAACCCGTCGACGTCAAAGCACGTCAAGGAGCCCGGCGCCCAGATCCTAGGAATCAAGGGCATCCGCCAGGACATGAACTACCCCGAAATCACCGGACTGTCGGGCGACCGAGTCAGCTTCCCCACGCTTGGATATCAGGCCAACGACATCGGCGCCGGCACCGCCTACCAGTTCGTCAACACGCTGAGCTGGCTGCGCGGCAAGCACGCGCTCAAGTTCGGCTTCGACTACCGCTGGAACGGCCTCAACTGGCGCAACAACTCTGGGCCGGGGCAGTTCAACTTCTCGGCCGACGTCACCGGCCTGCCCGGCTTCAACCAGACCGGCCACGGCTTCGCGTCGCTGCTACTCGGCCAGGTCACCGGCGCGAGCGTCAACATCGACGTGCCCGTCGGCAGCCAGTTCCCGATGTACAGTTGGTTCGTCCAGGACGACTGGAAGGCGAGCCGGCGCCTGACGGTGAACATCGGCCTGCGCTGGGATTATCAGCTGCAGGGCACCGAGAAGTACGACCGGCTGCACAACTTCAGCCTCGACCTCGTCGACCCGAAATACGGCATCAAGGGCGCGGTGGAGTTCGCCGGCTTCGGCCCCGGCCGCATCGGCCGCCGGATGTTCTTCGACAACAACCTGTGGACGACCTGGGGCCCGCGGGTCGGCTTTGCCTACCAGCTGCCCGAGGCCACGAAGATGACCATCCGCTCCGGGTTCGGCATCTTCTACTCGCCGCGCATCCCCAACGGCTGGTCCGGCGTGCCGTGGGGCAACAAAGCCGGCTTCACCATGACCAACCAGGTGCAGCGCCCGGCACCCAATCTGCCCGCCTTCAACTGGGACGACGGTTACAACGGCGTCATCCGCAAGGCGGAGTTGGACCCGTCCCTGGCCAAGTACATCTGGGGTCCGGTGAGCTGGGATCCCAACGGTGGCCGCGTCGGCTACAGCATGCAGTGGAACTTCAACATCCAGCGCGAGCTGCCCGGGCAGATGGTGGTTGACGTCGGCTACATCGGCACGCAGAGTGTCGGTCTGCTTGCCAACGAGATGCGCCGACCCTTCCAGCTGCCGTACTCGGTGCTGAGCCTCGGCGACACGCTCGGCAGTTGGGTCAACAGCGATGCGTCCATCCCAGCCTCGGTCAAGGCCCTCGGTGGCCGCTACCCGTATGGCAACGACGGCGACTGGATCCCGTTGTGGCAGACGCTGTCGCCCTATCCCACGGTCATCTACTGGAGCGCCTTGTACGGCTGGAACGTCCCGCTCGGCTTCTCCAATTACCAGGCGCTGCAGATCCAGTGGAACAAGCGCTACTCGCACGGCCTTCAATTCACCTCCAACTACGCGTTCTCGAAGACGATGGGCAACGTGAGCTCGACTTTCGGCGACACGTGGGGCATGAACTGGGGCCGTCCGCTCGACTATTACAACCTGCGGCTCGAGAAGAGCGTCATGGAGTATGACCAGCGGCACGTGATCAAGGTCGGCGCCTCTTACGATCTGCCGTTCGGCCGCAATCGCGCGCGCGGCCGCAGTATCCCCATGTGGCTAGACTTCGTTGCCGGCGGCTGGACGTTGCAATACATCGGCAACTACTCCTCCGGCATGCCGATGAGCTTCGGCGCCACCGGCACGCCGAACTCCAACTTCGCCACCAACCGGCCGTTCCTGATCACCAACGGCCAGTCGCTGTACAATTCCGCCTTCGACGCAGGCAAGTTCGACATGACCGACATCAACACGCCGCGGCCCGAGAAGACCTACATTAACACGTCGATGGTGGTCGATCCGGTCAAGATCAACCGTTATGCCCGCGGCAACGCCTCGCGCCTGGTCGACCAAGTGCGCGGTTTCGCCTTCTACAGCGAGGACACCAGCTTGCAGAAAAACTGGGTCCCGCGCGAGGGCACGCGCGTGCAGTTCCGCGCGGAGTTCCTGAACCTGTTCAACCGCCACCGTTTCACCGGGATCAATACCAACTCGGCCAGCCCGCTGTTCGGGCAGATCTCCGGTGTGAGCGACGACCGGCGGCAAATCCAGTTCGGCATCCGCGCCGACTTCTGAACCCGCAGCGGCCGGGGCGGAGCGGTCGCGCAGCGCGCGGCCGCCCGCCCGCTTCGGCCGCCTCTTTCTGCAACGAGCCGCTCGCGCCACCGCGAATGAAGCGGATTCGGAGCCGCGAGCGGAACGCTCGAAGGCCGCGGGAACGAGCGGTGAGCGGGGATGTAGGCTTTTGTGCCGCCTCAATTCCGTCCCAACCTTGCAACACGAGTCCGCCCGTGGACGGAGGTGTCTGTCCCCCGCGCCGGAAGCGACGGCGAGCGCCGCCCGGTCCCAGCCGCCCCCGGCTCCCCAGTAGACGGGAAGCTGTACCGCCTTCCCCAACGCACCTCGCCGCACCGGAAGGGGTAACCCAACGCAGCAACCGCTCACTCTGGCCGGAATTCTGGCGAATTCCGGTCAACTTGTGTCCCACTGCTGCTCCAAAAGGCGCACGTATTCACCTGAGGCGTAGAGTTCGAAGGGGAAGTCTTCTGGCCGGATCAATGGAAACAGCGGCCCTGCGGTCATGGCTTCGAATACCGCATCCGTGTACCGATAGTGATGGTGGATGAAGGCGGCGCTCAGCAGCTCGCGCGAAGGCAGCTCTCTGAAAATCTCGCACAACGCCAGCGCGCGGCGGAAGATCGCCGGATAGCCCGTGACGCCCCACCGGTCCAGCTTCTGCCGGACCTGCGCCGGCGGATCGTCCACCAGTAAGCAACTGAAACTCTCCCGCTGAAGTCCGGCGCCGCGCAGCTCCTCATCGCGGTCCACAACCTCCAGGCATTGATCCAGCCACCGGCTCAGGTCCTTGCCGATGTAATACAACATCCGGATTTCACAATACCGCCCCTCCAACAGGCGCATCATCCAATCCGACTCGCTCAGCGCCTCGTCGTTGGGGAGCAGCCCTTGCAGGATGAGACTCGCCCGGGCGCTCAGGGCGATCCGTTCCGGGCTTTCGGCGCCCGCCAGGGGGTGCAAGATCAACGGGGGCAAGCTGCACGGGCGCGGAGGGATAAAAAGAGGCCGCTCGCAGTCCACAATCTCACTAATCGGCAGCACCCCGGGCCAGAATTAGGGGGCCGCAAAACAAACGGTTACCGCGGAGTCAAGAAGCACTGGGAGCGCAGCCCAACGCGCAGCGCGCCCGCAAGGCTCGACCGGCTAACCGGCCTCCGGCTAATCGGCCTTAGGATGGGAGGCTGTACTGCCCTCGGTTCGCCCCATCGCCCACTTCACACCTTCCAGGTACATCTTGCGCACGTCGGGGTCCTCCCATGCTTCCTTCGTATGGCCCAGACTGGAGTAAAACACCCGCCCTTTGCCATACATCTTGGCCCAGGCAATGGCTTCATCCTTGTCCGTCCGGGCTCGCTTGGCCACCTGGGGATTGCTGTAGTCCAGCTTGGTCTCGTCCAGCCGCATGAGCACATTCACTTTGTCCCGCGACCAGGCCTTTGCCGAGTACATCTCGTCGTACAACCGCAGGTACTTTGGGAAGTGCCGCATTGCGGGGAAATTCTGGTCCTCGACGATGACCGGCGCGTCGAAAGTGTTCCAGGGATGGGCGTTGAACCACCCGCCCGCCATCTCTCCGAACTCCGGCCAGTTGTAGTTGGCGTCGATGGAGGCGTGGGCCAGCACGATCCCCTTGCCGTCGTCCCGGACAAACCGCAACAGCGCCTGCTTCTGCTCCCCGTCGAGGCCCCAGTCCCCGGTGCAGTTCACGAAGACCACCGCGTCGAAGAAGGGAAGGCTGTGAGCCTCGCTGCCGGGCTGCTTATAGGTGACCCACTCCATGTCGGTCCGGATCTCGGTGTCCCAAACGCCCGACTCCTTGCCCAGGTTCCAGAACATCGCTAAACCATTCGAGGTGGATCCGTGGTGGTAGCCTCGTGTCATGCCGATGACCAGGAGGTGCTTCTTAGGAGCCGGCGCCGGACCACCGCGCCCACCAGGCACTGCCGCCGGACCGCCCCGGCCAGCCTGGGCCTTGACCTCCTGAGCGCCCGGTTGAGCCTGTGGCGCTTGAGCCTGCGCCTCGCTCTGAAGTAAAGGAGCCAGCGTCCACAGTAACATCAGCGCACATAAGACGGGAATAGAGAACACAGAAAAGCTCTTGAATTTGCTTGCCATTACGATCGTCCTTTCGATGGCGGCTGCCAATCACTCGAAAGTATACACCGCGGCCTTAGAGCCTGCGGGCGACTGCGCTCGCGCTGCCCGCCCCACAGCCGCGCGGCTGCCGCAATACGGCTCACTTCAGAGCCGCCGCGGCCGCAGCTCCCGCCGCCGCGACGATCCCGTCCTGCTGGCTGGTGACGCCGCTGACCCCAATCGCTCCGATGAATTCCCCGCCGTTGATCAACGGCAGTCCGCCCTCCACCGGCGCAATCCACGGCACTTTGAGCACCGCGGTATTGCCTTTGGCCAGCCGGTCCTCAAACTCCTTGGTGGGACGTTTGAAGCCGATCGCTCCGCGGGCCTTGAATTGGGCCACTTCGATGCTGGCGATCTGGGTCCCATCCATTTTCTGCAAATAGACAAGGTTGCCCCCGTCATCGACGATGGCGATCACCACGTTCCAATTGTTCTTCCGGGCTTCGGCTTCCGCCGCGGCGGCAATCTTCTTGGCCGCCTCCAGCGTCAGCGCCTTCTTGGTGGCAAGTTGCCCGTGCCCTGCGGCGGGCAGCCAGATCAGCAATAGGGCCAGCCAAGCCATCCTCTGAAAACAACAACGCACCGTCATCGACGCTTCCTCCTCCAGCAGAAGATAACATGGGCCCGGGCTGTAATTTCTACACGCCGCGACGGCCGCGACGAGAGCAAATGCCTAAAACGAAAGGCTCAGCCAGTCTGGAATGCCGATTGCTACGACAATGGGATGACGGCTTTCCAAGCAGACCAATGCTCGGTTGACGCCGCCGCTCAAAATGGAGGACCTATGAGAATCACCGACTGGCGTATCGTTCTCGCACTGCCGCTGCTGGCGGCCGTGCTGATGAGTGGATGCAAGCAGCCTGGAGCCCAAACGGGGACAGCCCCAAGCGCTGAGCAGCCGGCAGCCCTGGCGCCGCAAGGTGGACAGGGTGTGCCTCCAGCAGCCGCTCCAGCGTCATCCCCCGCTCAGACCAAAACGGCAAGGCCCTCCCCGGCGGGCCAAGCCGCATTGCCCCAAGCGGCGGTCCCGCAAGCTGCCGCTCCACAAGCCGCGCAGCCGCCGGCTCCACCCCAGCCGGTGGTGCTGCCGGAGGGCACACAGTTGAGAGTGCGGGTGATCCCGACCCTATCCACCGAGACCCTTAAGGGAGGCGAAACCTTCGAGGCCACGCTGGCTGAGCCCTTGGAAATTGGCGGCCGCGTCATCGCTCCCCGGGGCGCATCTGTCACCGGCAAAGTCGTCGAGGCCGACGCCGGCGGTCGAGTGCGCGGCGTGGCGCACCTTTCACTGCAATTGAGCAGCCTTGCGGCCGGCGGCAAGACCGTCGCCATCGTCACCGACACGGTGACACAGGAAGCCCGCACCACCAAAGGTAAAGATGCCGCCAAGGTGGGCATTGGCTCGGGTGTGGGTGCGGCTATCGGCGCGATTGCGGGAGGCGGAAAAGGCGCCGCCATCGGCGCGGCGGCGGGCGGGGCGGCCGGTACCGGAGTCGTCTTGGCCACCCGCGGAGAGCCGGCGGTGGTGCCCAGCGAAACCGTGCTCAGCTTCACGCTCAAAGCGCCCGCGCGGATCCAGTAGCCCGCCGGAACTGCGCCTTCCCGCCCGGAGCCGCCGCCGGGCGGCTTCGCCCTCGTGGATAATACGGGTGGGGAGGATGACCCTTGCGAGCGTTGGTTAAGAGCCGCCCGGAGCCGGGTCTGTGGATCGAAGAGGTCCCCGTTCCGGAACCCGGCATCAATGATGTCTTGATAAAGGTCCTGCTGACGGGCATCTGCGGGACCGACCTTCATATCTACAAGTGGAACGACTGGGCGCGCGCGACCGTGCCCACCCCCATGGTCATCGGCCACGAGTTCGTCGGAGAGGTCGTGGCCACCGGCTCCAACGTCGCCGACTTCCAGCCGGGCGACATCGTCAGCGGCGAGGGCCATGTCGTCTGCGGCCGCTGCCGCAACTGCATGGCCGGCCGCCGTCACTTATGCGCCAACTCCCGTGGACTGGGGGTCCAGCGGCCCGGCGCCTTCGCCGAATACGTGGTGCTGCCCATGACCAATGTCTGGCGCCACCGGCAAACGGTGCCTCTGGAGATCGCCGCCATCTTTGATCCCTTCGGCAACGCCGTGCACACGGCCCTGACTTACAGAGTGCTGGGCGAAGATGTGCTGATCACCGGCGCCGGCCCCATCGGCATCATGGCCGCCGCGGTGGTGCGCCACGCCGGCGCCCGCTACGTCGTCATCACCGACGTGAACCCTTACCGGCTGGAGCTGGCCCGGAAAATGGGCGTCACGCTGGCCGTCGATACGCGCCAGAATCCGCTCCCGGAGGTCCAGAAACGGCTCCGGATGAAGGAGGGCTTTGACGTCGGCCTGGAGATGTCCGGCAACCCCAACGCCTTTCGCGAAATGCTCGCCAATATGTGCCACGGCGGTCGCATCGCATTGCTGGGGCTGCCGGATGGAGAGATGGCCATTGACTGGAACCGGGTCATCTTTAATATGCTCACCATCAAAGGCATCTACGGCCGGGAGATGTACGAGACCTGGTACATGATGACCGTGATGATCGAATCTGGCCTGGACATCACGCCCGTGATCACGCACCGGCTGGCTTGGCACGATTTTGAACAGGGCTTCGCCGCCATGGAGTCCGGGCTGGCCGGCAAGGTCATATTGGACTGGAGGATTTAGGAGGCTGCCATGCTTGGGTCCGTCGAAACCGAGCTGCGCGCAACACTACAGGAGATCCAGACCGCGGGACTTCTCAAGAAAGAGCGGGTGATCGAGGGGCCGCAAAAAGCCCGCGTGAAGGTCCCGCAAGGCGAGGTGCTCAACCTCTGCGCGAACAACTACCTCGGGCTGGCCAGTCATCCGGAGGTGATCCGCGCCGCGCACGAAGCGCTGGACCGCTGGGGCTTCGGAATGGCTTCCGTGCGTTTCATTTGCGGCACCCAGTCCGTGCACAAGGAGCTCGAGCGGCGCATAAGCGAGTTTCTGGGCACCGAGGACGCTATCCTCTATACGTCCTGCTTCGACGCCAACGGCGGCTTGTTTGAAACTCTGCTCGACGAGCGGGACGCGGTCATCTCCGACGAGCTGAACCACGCCAGCATCATCGACGGCATCCGCCTCTCGAAGGCCAAACGCTTCCGCTACCGCAACTCCGACATGCAGGACCTGGAGGCCAAGCTGCGGGAGGCGCAGGGAGCGCGCCGCATCCTGATCGCCACCGACGGCGTCTTCTCGATGGACGGCTACATCGCAAAACTACCCGAAATCTGCGGACTGGCCGAACGCTACGGCGCCATGGTCATGGTCGACGACTCTCATGCCGTCGGATTCCTGGGCGAACACGGCCGCGGGACGCCCGAATACTGCGGCGTCAACGGGCGCGTCGACATCTTGACCGGCACCCTGGGCAAGGCCATGGGCGGGGCTTGCGGAGGCTACACCGCAGCCCGGCGTGAAATCGTGGAATTGCTTCGCCAGCGTTCCCGGCCATACCTGTTTTCGAACTCGCTTCCGCCGGTGGTCGTCGCCACGACGCTCAAGGTATTAGACCTGATAGAGCAATCGGGCGAGTTGCGCCGCCGCCTGTGGGAGAACACCCGGTTGTTCCGCGAAGGCATGAAAAAGCAGGGCTGGGACATCCTGCCTGGCGAGCATCCCATCGTGCCCGTGATGATCGGAGAAGCAGTGCGCGCCGTGCGCCTCGCCGAGGCTCTGCTCGCCAAAGGGGTCTACGTAGTGGCGTTCTCCTACCCGGTAGTGCCCCAGGGAAAGGCCCGGATCCGCGTGCAGATCTCGGCGGCGCACAGCCGCGAGGACCTGGAATTCGCCATGGCAAAGTTCGCCGAGGCCAAATCCGAGCTCGGATTCTAGCGCGGAGCTGTCGCTGCGGGCATCTAATGGAAAGATGCGGCTCTTTTTGTGCAAGAGGTTGATACACTAAACACAGGAGGCGCCATGACCGCCAAAAGAACCATTTCCATGTTCTTTACCGCTGCAATCGGAGTACTCGTGTTGTCCCTCATCCCGCTCGCTGCCGAACAAGGCGGCGGCGGACACCTGAAAGTCAAGGCGCAGCCCGGACGGACTGGCGTATATCTGGACGGGAAGTATCTCGGCCCCGCGGCCAATTTCCGCCGGGCGAGGACCTATGCCGTGCCGGTTGGCGAGCACGAAGTGTTGCTCCGCGAGCCGCGTTACGAAGACTACAAGACCACCGTCCGCATTGAGGCCGGACGCACAACCACCCTCACCCAAGCCATGAAGCCCTTGCAGCTGCCCAAGCCGCCATTCGGCAAGCTGCGCTTTGTGGGATTTGAAAAGTATTGCGCCGTCTATGTCAACAACGGCTACATGGGCCATTGCGACGAGTTCAACGCCTTCTGGCAGGGATTGAAGCTGAATCCCGGAAGCTACGACGTCAAAGTTGTCTCCACCAAGGGCGAGACCCTGCTCCAGCAGAAGGTCAGCCTCGCCGCCAACCAGACCATTAAGCTGAGAGCGCAGTAACCGGCCTCGCGCCCGTTTTCAGCGCGTTGGATTGAGCGGGGGAGGCGAGCGGCTGGCTCCTCGGAACGAATCGGTTCGCTTAGCTGGCTCGCTTCCACTTCTTCCGGCGCTGATAGGAGCGCGCCAGCTCGATGTAGACGCCCAGATCGCGGTCCAGGTCCGACTGCGTGCCGTCAAAGTAAAAGTTGCGGATGGGGATGCCGCCCAAGTCCCGGCTGATCCGCGGGTAGATGGCCTCGCTGACGATGCCGTTCATGCAAGTGAACGGGCTGATGTCGATGATGCCGTCGGCGCCCTTCTTGGCCAGGTAGATCGCCTTCCCGACGTTCAGCACCATCTCGCCCATGGCGCCATCGGCCGGCAGATACGGCTTGGCCAGCTCAAGAATCTCGCGGATCTCCGGCTCCTCCCGCCCGGCGAAATCCTCGCGGAAGGGCGCCAGCAGCACCTGCTCATCGTGATGTTGCACCCTTTGCCGGATCCAGGCAATGAGCCCTTCCTTGGAAACCAGCTTGCCGTTGAGACGCAGCTTGCGGAACGTCTCGGCGTTGGTGTACCACACCCATTCGGTGATGTCGCTCAACCAAGCCTCGCCGCCGTATTCCTCCAGACGCCGCACCAGGTCGTCGTTGGAGAACGTGTTCAGGCGGCAGAAGATCTCCCCCACCACTCCGATCAGCGGCGTGGACGGGTCGCGATGAATCGGAACCGCGCGGAACCGGTCGCGGCACCGGATCAGGCTGTCGCGAATGTTGCGCAATTGAACGGGCGGAACCGTGGGCGATCGCTCGATCGTCTGGCACAGATCGTCCAGGCACTCCTCATAGACCGCATCCACCGACCCCTTGCGCACCTCGTACGGCCGGTGCCGCAGCAGCATCTTCTGGAGAATGTCCGCCGCCAGCAACGCCCGCCAGCCTGTGCGGACGAAGGGCCGGGCCAGCTCGCCGAGCCCTTGATACGAATTGCTGCTGGTGGGAGACAGGATCCCCGTGCCCGAGTAGCCGTTGGCATCCAGCACTTGCCGCAAGTAGGGTGCGTATTGCCCGAACCGGCACGGCCCATCGGCGGTCGGCATGAACAGAAGAATCCGGTTCGGATCCACATCCGGCTGCTGCAACAACTTCATGAAGTCGCCGACCGTAACTTTGGCCGGATAACACTCATCGCCCGAGGTGTATTTGGCCCCCAGCTCCCGGGTGCGGTCGTCCGAGGGCGGAACAATGTCGGCGTCGATCCCGATCGCTCGAAACACGGACGCAAAGGCGCGCCCGCTGCCGTAAGCCATCGGCGGGATATAGACCTTCTTGCCCTCTAGTGGGCGGCCGCGGTCCTCGGTTGAACTTCCTGTCCCGACTGATAACATCGCAGAATTCCTTTGCTGTCCAGGTACGCTTCGCAGCGGGTCATGTAGCCGGCGTCATTGCCGTGCCCGTCGAACTGGAGCACCAGCAGAGGAGCTCCCAATGCCTCGCGGGTGAAATGCTTGATGTAGGAGTCCGGCCCGCACTTGAAGTTCGTGATGTAGACCAGGTGCAAATTGGGGCGCTCGCGCAGCAGCCGCGCCGTGGCCAGGATCTTTTGCCCGCTCGACCAGTACATGTTCGGATGCAGGTCACTCACCGGCTCCTTGCCTGTCACCAGAAAGTCGATGGGGATCACGTTGGCCCCGTAGCGGTGGCGGAGCTTGCGCGGAATGTCGCAGTTGATGTTGCGGTCGTAAATGTTGTAGCCCCGCCCCACCAGCACCAGTCCCGGCTCGCCGGTCTCCTCCAGCCGCGCCAGCGCCGCTTGGCCGGCCTCCAGAAGCCGCTGCTGGAAATCGCGCTGCGCAGCATAGGCAGCGTCCACCGCCGCGTCGCTCGCCTTACGGGATACGCCCAGCTTACGCACCGCCTCCGCCATCCCCCGCTTGACCGCTTCGCGGCCCAGTTGGAAATGCAGCGTCGGCACGATAAAGCGATGCTGGTGCTCTTCCAGCCGCGGCGCACTCTGCAATACGAACGGCAGCGTCTGATTCCAAGGGCAGAAGTGCGCAATGCAGGTGGAGCACTCCTCCGATTCCGCGTCCAACACATTGGGCGCCAGCAGGTAGTCCACCCCCTGCTCGATCAGCCACCAGGCGTGCCCGTGAGCCACCTGGATCGGATAGCAAGGCTGTGCCAGGGCCAGCTCCACGCCGATCGAGGCGATCTTCTGGTCCGTGGGCGGCGACAGCAGCACTTCGAAACCCAGCTCGGTGAAGTAACGGTGCCAGAAAGGATACCGGTCAAAGATCGACATCGCCCGGGGAATCCCCATCCGCCGGCCGGCCCGCGCCGGCTTCACCGGGGCGGTCAGCTCCTCGATGACTTTTTCCCGGAAGGCGAAAAGGTCTTCGATCACCGGCTTGCGGCCCGTGCTGGAAGGCTTCCGGAACTTATCCGAGCACTTATCGCCCCAGTAACTCTTCTGCCCTTCGATCGTAAATTCCTTGATGTCGCAGTAATTCGAGCAAGCCTTGCAAACGAAGTCCCGGGTGGCGATCGACAGGCGCGAAAGATCGTACCCCCGGAACTTGCTCGGCCTGCCGGTGGCCAGATGCCACTGGCGGGCGATCAGCGCCATGCCGATCGCCCCCATGACGCCATTGTACGGGGGCACCGTGATCGGCTTGTCCAGCAGGCAGGCGAAGGCCGCGGCCACGGCGTCGTTGTAGGCCGTCCCGCCTTGGAAATAGATCACGTCGCCGATCTTTCGCCCCCGCACCACCCGGTTCAGGTAATTGAGCGCGATCGAATAGGCTAACCCGGCCACGAGGTTCGGGACCGCTTCGCCCTTGTGCAGCCAGCCGGTCACGTCGCGCTCCATGAATACCGTGCAGCGCTCGCCCAACCGGGTCGGCGAAGCGGCGGACAGCGCCAGCCGCGCAAACTCGCCTTTAATGCTGATGCCCAGCTTCTCCGCTTGCTCTTCCAGAAAAGATCCGGTCCCCGCCGCGCAGGCTTCGTTCATGGCGAAATCCACGACGACGCCGTTTTCAATCGAGATGAACTTCGAGTCCTGCCCCCCGATCTCAAAGATAGTGTCCACCATCGGGGAATTTCGCGTCTGGCAAACGTGCAAGGCGCCCGTCTTGTGGGCCGTGATTTCGTCGTTGACCACATCGGCCCCCACCAGCTCGGCGATCAGCTCCCGGCCCGAGCCCGTGGTGCCGACCCCCAGAATCCGGAGCCGGTGGCCCCACAGCCGCTCGATCTCCGACAGCCCCTGCTGCACCGCCTCCACCGGCCGGCCGGCCGTGCGCAAATACACGTCGTGAATCACGCGGCCCCACTCGTCCATCGCCACCACGTTCGTGGACACCGATCCGATATCGATTCCCAAGAAGGCCGGGATCGGCTGATTGCCGGGAGGCGGTTCGTAGGGCGTCACCGTGTCGCGGAGCAGGATGACCTTCTCCATCGACAGCGGCCGCACCGCCTGAACCGTGGTCTCCGATTCGTGCTGGTTCAGCTTGTGAATGTCCCGGAAGCTGCGCTTGCGGCGCTCTTCGCTTTCCAAAATCGCCGCGCCCACCGCCCCGCACCAGGCATACAGCTCCGGAACGGCCAGCTCTTCCTCCTTCAGATGAAACGCCTCGCGCAGCGCGCCGGTGACGCCCGCATTCTGGCTCACCGCTCCGATCAGAGCCACCGGCGGGGTGATCTTGCGCCCCTTGACGATGCTGCTCTTGAAGTTGCGCGCCACGGCGTCGCACAATCCGCGCAGGATCTCCGGCGGCGTATACCCCTTCTGCTGCGCGTGGATC
>Ga0073932_1000410_pt1 | contig 106963 bp, 92 predicted proteins | sample DewCreD2012metaG_FD_76967 | JGI IMG/M metagenome (GOLD analysis project Ga0073932, IMG submission 76967) | Hot spring sediment bacterial and archeal communities from British Columbia, Canada, to study Microbial Dark Matter (Phase II) - Dewar... ...
AATCCCTCCCCAACCCCAAAACGCTCCTTCCTGCGCTATCCCCACTTGCTAAACCTTGGCCGGATCACACACCCCTCGCCCACCTCTCACCCATCTCACCCCAAACTTTGACGTCACCGTGCTGCAAAGGGTGGGGTCGATTGTTCACCTCCAGGGGCTGTGCTAAACTGAAAACTTACATATCATCCTTTTGCGGCAAAAAGGAGAACCCCTTCATGGAACATTCCAATCGCAACCAGGGAAAACCGGGCCGCTCTCGTTACGCCTTCGCAGCCATCCTGAGCGTGTGCCTGTTCGGACTGGTTCTTTTTGTCTTCTCCGACCGCTCAGCCGTTTCCCGCTTGGGGCTCTCCTCCTGTCAGGCAGAGCCCGCCGGCAAGGGCGAGGGAGAAAAAGAGTCCGGAGCGGCCCAAGGTCGGGTGAAGCCTGTCACGGTTTACGTCACCTCGTGGTGTCCGGCCTGCCGGATGACCACGGAATACCTCACGGAAAAAAAGATCCCTTTTACGGTCAAAGACGTTGAGAAGAACCCCGAGTATTACAGGGAGATGGTCGACAAGGTCGGGGGTTACCGGGGCGTGCCGGTTCTCGACATCGACGGGAAGATCCTTCTTGGATTCAATCCGTACGTGTTCGAAGAATTGATGAAATAGACGGCCGCGGGAGGTCGGATCTGCTATGCGGGTTGTGGGGCTGACAGGGGGGATTGCGAGCGGTAAGAGCACGGTATCGGACCTGCTGCGGCAGTTGGGAGCGGTCGTAATCGACGCGGACCGGATCGCCCGCCGGGTCGTGGAGCCCGATCGCAGGGCCTGGAAGCGGATCGTGGGCAGGTTCGGCCCCGAGATCCTGCTGCCCGATCGCACTCTCGATCGAAAACGCCTGGCTGAGCGGGTTTTCCGGAGCGCCCAGGAGAGACGGTTTCTCAATCGCGTGACGCACCCGCCGATCTACTGGGAGATCCTGAAAAGTCTGGCCAGGCACTGGTGGATGAAGACTCCCTTGGTCGTCGTGGACGCCGCCCTGCTTTTCGAGACCCCCCTGCGCTTGTTCCTAAGGCCTGTCGTTGTCGTCTACGCCGACCCGGGCACGCAACTCGAACGCCTGGTCCGACGGGACGGGATTGACCGGGAAGAGGCGATGCGCAAGATCCGCGCCCAGATGCCGCTCGAAGAGAAAAAGAAACGGGCCGACTATGTCATCGACAACTCCGGCAGCCTCGAGCGAACCGCCCAGCAGGTGCAAGATCTGTGGCGCCGGCTCGCACCCGGGCGAGGACCCGTTTCCCCTCATTCGTAGCGGATCAGGCTGAAGACAGGATATGGGTGGAGGCGGCGCCTCCCGTCCAAGCCGACAAGTTCGATGAGGAAACAGCACTCCACGACCTTACCGCCGCAGCGTTCAACCAGCCTGCAGGCAGCGGCGGCGGTCCCTCCTGTGGCCAGCAAGTCGTCGACCACCAGGACATTTCGGGCTCCTTGAAGTGCGTCGACGTGCATTTCGACCGTGTCCGTTCCGTACTCAAGGGAATAGCTTTCTCTCACGGTTTGGGACGGCAGCTTGCCCGGCTTGCGGATGGGCACAAATCCGGCCCCAAGGCGGTACGCCATGGCCGAGCCCACGATGAAGCCCCTGGACTCCACGCAGACGACCCTGTCGATCCGCCGGCCGATGTATCGTTCGCTCAGCAGATCGATGGCCCGGCCAAAGGCCGCAGGGTCTGCTAGCAGGGTCGTGATGTCGTAAAAGAGGATGCCTGGTTTCGGGAAATCGGGCACTTCCCGGATCGTCTTGCGCAGGTCTTCCATAGGCTGTCTCCTTGTGCGCCGGTTCTCTTCCAGACAAAACGCCGACCGGTGCCGCCCCCTCCTTTCTTTTGGAATCGGGGAGCGATCCTCAGGCATGCTTCGAGCGTCCTCCTTCGGGTCTCTCGCGGTTGGATGGCCGGGGCGGCCCTGGCGCCCCGGAATCCGACAGGTGACACCTCGACTCATGGCAAATAGTCCATGGGGTCCACGGGGTGGGTGTGATTGCGGATCTCGAAGTGGAGATGGTATCCGTCCGCCCTGCCCGTGTTGCCGACCTCGGCAATGGGCTGACCCTTTTTCACATTTTGCTCCACCCGGACCAGGTTTCGGCGGTTGTGGCCGTAAACCGTGGTGAAACCTCCGGGGTGTTCCACGATCACGAGATTGCCGTATCCGGAGATGCCCTTGTCGCTGTAAATGACCTTGCCTGATGCCGCCGCCAACACGGGCGTCCCTTCGGGCGCCGCAATGTCGATCCCGTCGTGCCTTACGCCCTGGGAGACGCCGAACCATCTCGTGACCGGTCCCTTGACGGGCCATACGAACTCAGGTGGCGGTCCCTCGGCCTGGTCTTGGGATGGCGTACCCCTGTTGGCCCCTCCAGCCTTTTTCCCGGGTTCCTGAAGGGGCCCTTTTCGTTTTTCCTGTTTGCTGACTTCGCTGCCTGGAAGCGGAATCTCACGAACCTTGTCCACTCCGGGTATGAACAGAACCTGGCCGGCCTTAATGTCTTCCGGATCCCGGATGTCGTTGAGGCGGCAGATGGTCTGCATGTTCACCTGGTAGACGTGACAGATTCGCCAAAGAGTCTGGCCTGGGCGAACCGTATGGTAAACGCCCTTGGCGGGCTTGCCCCGGAGCGAAGCGCAACCGCAAAATCCGATCGCCAGAACCCCGGCCAGAACGACGATCGAGGCGACTGAGGCCAGGGTTCTCGCCTTCAAGGCCCGCCCCTCTGCCGGGCTTGCTGGAGAGCCCATTCGACTGCTTCAGTCGCGCTGCGGGCGGAGGGAATTTCGCCCTTGAGATCCCATGACCGCAGGCCGATGCAAGGGATTCCTGTTTTCCGGGCGATTGCGATCTCGGACAGCGTACCGTATCCTCCGGACACGGCAATGACCGCGTGGCAGGACCTCACGAGAATCACGTTGCGGGCGTGACCCATATCGGTCACGATCGTAACATCCACGAAGGGGTTCGCGTCGGCCGCCGATTCTCCTGGGAGGATGCCGACCGTGAGCCCCCCTTGCTCCCTAGCTCCCCTGGACGCCGCCTCCATGACGCCCCCCAGACCCCCGCACAGTAGCACGGCTCCCCGGCGGGCGATCTCGGCGCCCACCTCGTAGGCCAGACGGGCTGTGTCCTGGTCGCAGACAGAGGCTCCAAGCACTCCGATCTGCAGGCGCCGCCCTCTGTCCGTGGGAAGCCTCGTTTGGGCTGCGGCAGAGGACGGAAATTGGGCCTGATCCCCAGACCTTGACACCTTTCCCCTTTTCTTCCTGGATTGATTCTCTCGCCGTCTTTTCGCAGGGCCTTGGGGGCCGCACCCCAAGGAGACGATTGCCCGGGAAGAGCGGCCCACTCAAGGCATGCCTTTCCTGGACCCTCCGGCCATGGGAACAAAGCGGCACGGCCCGAGGATCTCCTCTTTCCAGCCAGACTCTCCTCGCGTAATCCGGACCAGTTCCTGGCAGCCCTCGTCCTGCCGAACCGGAACCACCAGGCGGCCGCCGGTCTTGAGCTGCTCGAGCAAGGGCTCGGGAAGGTTCGACACCGCAGCGCTCACCAGGATGGCGTCGAAGGGGCTCTCTTCTTTCCACCCGTAACGGCCGTCCAGGATTCGGACGGCAATATTGTGGTAGCCCAGCAGGTCCAGCGTCTGGCGAGCCTTGCGGGCGAGGTTGGGCAGTCTCTCGATGGAGTAAACATGATCGGCGAGTTCGGCGAGAATCGCGGTCTGATAGCCGGAGCCTGTGCCGATTTCCAGAACCTTCTCCGTTCCGCAAAGTTCCAGGGCCGCGGACATGAGTGCGACCACGTAAGGTTGGCTGATCGTCTGCCGCTCGCCGATCGGCAGGGCGTAGTCGCCGTAGGCTCTCTCCTGGAGCGCGGGGGCCACGAAAAGGTGCCTCGGCACCTTCTCCATGGCCGTCAGCAAGCGGAGGTCCCCGATGCCGCGGGCCCGGACGTAATCATCGACCATCTTCTTCCGGAGCCGAGCGAGCTCCGGCCTGTCCAACAGGGACACGCTTAAGCCCCAACCGTTTTCTCGATTCGAGAAATTCCAGGTCCGTCATGTCCAGCCGGAGAGGCGTGACCGACACGAAACCGTTGCGGACAGCCATCCAGTCCGTGTCCTCCGTATCCCCGTCTTCGATGTACTGGAGGGCGTCCCTTCCGTAGGAGAAGCATCTCCGGCCCGAAGGGTCTGTGCCCTCCTGAAGGAAATCGCCGTAGCGTTTCCGGCCGAGACGGGTCCACCGCATTCTCAAGGGGCTTCCGTCAACCTGGTTCGGCACGTTCACGTTGAGGAGGGTGCCTGGGGGCAGGCCGTTTTCGAGGATCCATAGGGCGATCTCACGGGCAGCTCGGGCGGCAGGTTCGAACAGCCATCCCTTCGAAGCAGCGACGGAAACGGCCATGGCTGGAATTCCGAGCAGGGTGGCTTCCAAGGCAGCGCCTACGGTGCCGGAGTAACTCACGTCTTCAGCCAAGTTGGCTCCCTTGTTGATGCCGGAAACCACCAGATCCGGTTTTCTCGGCAGGAGCCTGTGGACAGCGATGTTCACGCAGTCGCTGGGCGTGCCTGTGGCGGAATAACGCCTGTTGCCCTCGGGGGTTACGCAAACCGGTTCGGCCAGGGTAATGGTATGGCTGTTGGCGTTCCGTTCCCGGTCAGGGGCAACCACGTAGATGAGTCCGATTCCGGCGAAAGCCTTCTCGTTGGCCACGAGGCCCTCGGAGAAAATACCGTCGTCGTTCGTGAGGAGAATCAAAGGAAACCGGTCGGACATGGGATCTAGGCCCTTGTTGCCTTTCGGGGAATGGACCTGAAAAAGATATCGTGATTGAAGGAGGATAGTAGCAAAAGCTAGAATGTCCTGCAAGAGCCGAACAAGGGGCTTTGTCCCCTGGCGTCCGGACGAGGATGGCAGCGTGTAGGCCAATGGCCGCGTGACGCAAGGGAAGCTCTTAGCGACTCCATCATGAAGGCTCAAAAGGCAGCTCCGGATCGAATCCTTGTGGCCATGAGCGGCGGTGTGGACTCCTCGACCGCGGCATGGATCTTGGCCAAACAAGGACTGGATGTCGTGGGGGCCACCCTTGTCTTCTGGCCTCCTGAGCCCGAGCGGCTGGTGCAAAGGCATGGTTCTGCCACTGCCGAGGCCCTGGGCCGTGCAAAAGCGGTTTGCGAGCGGATCGGGATCCCCCACGTCACGATTCATGACGCCGATCGGTTCTGGACCCAGGTTGTGAATGTTTTTTGCTCCGAATATGCTGCCGGCCGGACCCCGAATCCATGTGTGATTTGCAATCCGAGGGTCAAGTGGTCCCTTCTTCTCGAAGAGGCAGACAAGAGAGGCTGTGCAAAGGTGGCGACCGGCCACTACGCTCGCCTTTCAGAAAATTCGGGCCGGATTCAGATCCTCAGAGGAGCCGACCGGACAAAAGACCAATCGTATGCCCTCTACCGCCTCGACCAGGAGGCGCTGGCCCGGACGCTGTTCCCTTTGGGTTCTCTGAGCAAGCGTGAAGTGCGGCGGCTGTCGGCCGAGGCGGGCCTCGGGCTCGCCTCGGCGCCGGAAAGCCAGGATCTTTGTTTCCTTCCAAAGGGCGGGTACGCAGATTTCCTTCTGGAGCGGCTGCCCATGTCGCCCGGACCGATTGAAGATCTCAACGGGCGAACGCTCGGAACTCACAGGGGCCTAGGGCTGTACACCGTGGGCCAGAGGAAGGGGCTAGGAATCCCTTTTGGCACGCCTCTTTACGTGGTGGCCAAGGACGCGGCCCGGAACCGGCTCGTCGTGGGTCCGAGAGAGGCTCTGTGTCGTACGCTGGTCTTGGTGGAGGAAGTCAACTGGGTCTCGATGGAGCCCCCGAGCTCAGGGGCTAGCCTATCTGCGGACGTGGAACTCAGGTACCGGGCCCGTCCTCTGCAGGCGGAGATTCTTGTGCTGGATCGGCAACGCGTGGAGATTCGGCTGCCGCCCCACGGCCAAGCCGTTGCGCCTGGCCAGAGCGCGGTCTGGTACGATGGCGAAGTCCTGCTGGGCGGTGGCGTGCTTTCGGCCCGGGAGGGAAATTTTCCCTGAGCACGCGGCACGAGACGGGTCTTGGGGGCGTCTCCCCGGACCTCCGACCTTGAAACTCGTCTTATCGGGAAACTTTCTTGAGCGCCTGTTCCGCCGCCACGAGGATCGGGTCCAAAGGCGGCGAAAAGGGCGGCGCATAGGCAAAATCCATCCGGGCGACCTCTTGCACCGTCAGGCGCGCCTGCACGGCCAGAGCCAGCGTGTTGATCCGCCTGGCCACCCCCTCCCTTCCCGCCATGTGAGCGCCCAGGATCCTTCCGGTCGGCCGCTCAAAGACGAGCTTGAGAAGAACCGGCGAAGCGCCCGGCATGTAGTGAACCTTGGAAGGGGCCTCCACGATTTGGGTGGCGATATCCCAGCCCTTCTGTCGGGCAGTCTGCTCGGAGATTCCTGTCGAGGCGACTTCGAGAGAGAAAACCTGGAAGCACTGGGAGCCCACGATGCCCGGGAAAGAGGCCGACCCGCCGGCAGCGTTCAAACCCGCTACCCTGCCCTGCTTGTTCGCCACGTCGCCGAGCGGAACGTGAACGTAATCTTCGAGGACTTGGTGGTAGGTTTCGCAACAGTCGCCGGCCGCGAACACCTCGGGCAGGTTCGTCCGCTGGCCGGCGTCGGTCCGGATTGCCCCTGTGGGGCCCAAGGCCACACCAGCCTCCCGGGCGATTTCCGTGTTGGGAACCACGCCAAGAGCGGCCAGGACGAGGTCGGTTTCGTAAGAGTCTTGGTTCGTGCGAACCTCAACAATTTCGTCTCGACCATCGATCCGGAATTCGAGGAGTTCCTGGTTCGGAAGGAACCTGACTGCGTTGCGTTCAAGCTCCTTCAGAATTTCGGCCGAGATCTCCGGTTCCATGCGGCTGGCTGGTCGGGCGCCCCTATACAGGATGAGCGCATCCATCCCTCTCCGGCGAAAGGCCTCGGCCATCTCGAGGCCGATGTACCCGCTGCCAAGGATGAGGGCCCTCCTGGGTTTTCTCCGGTCCACAAACTGCCGGATCCGCACGCCGTCGTGGAGATCCTTCAGAGTGAAAAAGTTTGGCGCCTCCTCCCCTGGTAGACCGGGCCTTCGGCTCCTGGCTCCTGTGGCAAGGACGAGCCGGTCGTAACCGACCCGTTTCGTGCCCCCTTTTTCGAGGTCTTCGAACTCGACCTCTCGCCGGGTTCTATCGATCCGGACCGCGCGGTGTTTTAGGAACACCTCGATGTTCTGGCGGTCGTGGAATTCCTCTGGGCTCCTGACGAGCAGCGTTTTGTGATCCCTGACTACATCACCGATGTAGTACGGGGTCTCTCACGACCCATAGGAGACAAAAGGCCCCTGCTCGAACATCAAGATTTCAAGATTCGGGTCCGCGCGCCGTGCTCTGGCCGCGGCGCTGGGGCCGGCCGCGCTTCCGCCGATCACGATGAGTCTTTGGGAAGGCATTGATGAACACTCCTTGTTCCGCCCTGGGACGTTCTTGCGTCTTCCCTGGGCCGTCAGGCCCCGGTTTCGAGCTCGAATGGCCAGCCTGCGATGCCCCCGTCCAGAAAGCTCACCCGGGGAAAGCCTGCGCCGGAGAGAATCCTTTCGGCCTCGTACCCCCTGAGGCTCACCTTGCACAGGGTGACGATGTGCTTGTCCCTTGGCAGCTCGGACAGGCGTTCTCGGAGCGCTCCGAGAGGAATGCTTCGGCTGCGGTCTTTGTAAGGGAGCCGCACCTCCTGAATTTCGGCCGGACCCCGCACGTCCAGCAACAGGATGTCCGGATCGCCGGCCTCGATCCGCCTCTTGAGTTCCCCGGGCGAAATGCCTCGCGTCACGCCATCGAGCTTGTTCTGGGCGATGTGCGCGGCGGTGAGAATGGGGTCGATGGGCGGGGAATAGGGAGGAGCGTACCCGAGGTCCAGGTGCGCAATCTCGTCCACCGTTGCTTGAAACGCCATGGCCGTGGCTGCAACGTCGAGCCTCTTGGCCACGTCGCCCGAGCCCACGGCCTGGAAGCCGATGAGCTGCCGGGTCCGGCGGTTGACGACGAGCTTCATGCAGAAAGGGCCACCGGCCGGCATGTAGTGGGGCAGGTCCGAACCGGCCCAGAGAACGGTCTCCACGTCGTAGCCGAGAGCGCGGGCCTGGCGTTCGGTGAGGCCGGTCCGGGCGATCGTGATTTCGAAGACCTTGCAGATCACGGTCCCGAGCACTCCGGGGAAAGGCTCGGCAAGGCCCGCTATGTGGTTGGCGATGATCCTGCCGTGCTTGTTGGACGTCGATCCCTGGGGCGCGAATATGCGGGAGCCCGAGAGATCGTGGACGCATGCATTGGCCACGCAGTCCCCTCCGGCGTAGATGTCCGGGTCGCTCGTCTGGCAGAAGGGGTTGATCAGAATGCCGCCCCTGGCGTCCACGGCCAGCCCTGCCTGGGCGGCCAGAGCACTGTTCGGCCTGACGCCCACCGCAAGCAGACAGAGGTCGGATTCGATCACCCCTGCCGAAGTCCGGACCCGAACAAGCCGGCCCTGGCCGTCTCCCTCCAGGGCGGAGACGGTCTCGCCCATTCGCAGGGAAACGCCTTTGGCCGCGAGGTGGCGCATGGCCAGCCTGCCCATCTCCTCGTCGAGCAGGAGGCCCATGACGGTCGGCAGCATCTCGACGATCGTGACGTGAACGCCCTTGGACGCCAGGGCCTCGCACATCTCCAAGCCGATGAGTCCAGCCCCCACGATGGTGGCCTTGCGCACGCGTCCTTGGTCCGCCAGGGTTCGCACTGCGGCGGCGTCATCGAGATGATGCATGAAGTGGACCCCTTCCAGATCGATGCCCGGGAAGGAGAGGCGGACAGGACTGGCCCCGGTGGCCAGAACGAGCTTGTCGTAAGAGAGGGTCCGTGAGGCGCCGTCCGCCCGGGAGACGACCTCCACGGTCTTCGTTGTGCGGTCGATCCGGACTGCCTCGGTCTCGGTGAGTGCTTCGAATCCCTTCACCTTGCGGAAAAACACCGGGTCCCGCTTGACACCCAGAGGCGTTTCCACCAGGGCATCGAGTCGTTCGAATCTGCCTTCCACGTAGTACGGAAGCCCGCACGCTCCGTAAGAGAGAACTTTCCCTTTGTCGAGGAGCGTGATTTCCGCGTCCGGCTTGAGCCTTTTCAGCCTCGCGGCAGTCTTGGGCCCGCACGCTACGCCTCCCACGATCACCACTTTTATCGAACCTGTCATGGATCGGTTCCTCCTTTCCTCGGCGGTCGGCTCAAAGGCCGGGTCCGCCCCGTTTCCGTATGGCGGCTCGGTCAGGTCTTTCGACTCTCGCTTTTTCGGTACACCAGATAGTAAAAAACTGGCACGACGAGCAGGGAGAACAAGGTCGAGGCGAAAATGCCGAAGATGAACGACCAGGCAAGGCCTGAAAAGATCGGATCCAGCGTGATGACCCAGGACCCGAACAGGGCCGCTCCTGCTGTGAGCAGGATCGGCCGGGTCCGGACCGCGCCGGCTTCGATGATGGCCTCCTTGAGGCTCTTGTGGCCCCTGTCTATGAGAACGTGGATAAAGTCAATGAGGATGATGGAATTCCGCACCACGATCCCGGCCAGGGCGATCATGCCGATCATGCCTGTGGCTGTGAAGAACACCGGCGTACTGTATGGGCCGATGGGCCGGTCGAGGATGAGATTGAGCAGCGTGAAGCCGGGCAGGATTCCGATCACGGTCAAGGGAATGGCCACCATGATGATGACCGGGATGATGAGGGAGCCGGTCTGAGCCACGAGGAGCACGTAGATCAAGGCCAGGGCTACGCCGAAGGCAATCCCGAGGTCCCGGAACACGTCCAGGGTGATCTTCCACTCGCCCTCGCCCCTCCAGTTCACCTCGAAGCCTGCGGGCAGGGGGTGTTCTTTCAATCTCTTCTGCATGGAAAGGATCGCCACCGCAGGACTGACGCCAGCGGTTTCGCCCATGACGTACACGACCGGCCTCAGGTTCTTGTGGTAGATGCTCTTATCGGCCTTCGTCCGTTCGATCCTTCCGAGTTCGGCCAAAGAGACCATTTGTCCCTGCGCCCCCTTGACGTACAGGCGAAGCATGTCTTCGGGGTGGGAACGCTTGGCCTCGGGCAGCCTGAGGAGAATCTGCAATGGACTCCGTTCTCCTTCGAGGTGCACCGTGCCTGCCGGCTGGCCGTCCAGGGCCATCTGGATGCACCGGGCGATGCCATCGGGCGCAATGCCGTGAAGGGCGGCCTTTTCACGATCCACGAGGAACCGGATTTTGTCCTGGTCGGATTCGCTCGAGTCGTCGACGTCGACCACGCCCTTGGTTTCCTCGAAGAGGTTCCGGACAACGCGGGCGGTCTGGGTGAGTTCCTCGTAGGGAGCGTCCTCTGGGCCGTAAACCTCGGCCACGATCGTGGCAAAGACCGGTGGGCCTGGAGGCATCTCGACGATCTTCACGTTGGCACCGTACCTTCGGCCAATTGCCTCCACGGCGGGACGGATCCGAAGGGCGATCTCGTGGCTCTGGTGTTCTCGGGCGTGCTTGTCCACCAGGTTGACGCGGATATCGGCCACGTGGTCGCCCTGGCGCAGGTAGTACTGCCGAACCATTCCGTTGAAATCGAACGGCCCGGAGGTCCCCACGTAAGTTTCGTAATCCACCACCTCAGAGACCGTGGCGAGGTAGGCGCCCAGGGAGCGTGTCACAGCGTCGGTCTGCTCCAAGGTGGTGCCCTCCGGCATGTCGACCACGATCTGCAGTTCGCTCTTGTTGTCGTACGGCAGCATCTTGAGCGGCACCAGACCCAGGGGCACCAGTCCGACCGAAAGCAGAAAAGCTCCGAAAACGGCCGCCAGGAAGGCCAGTCCCAGTGTCGGCCGGTTGAGCATGGGAAGCAGGATTCTTCGATACAGCTCCTTGAGCCGGTGGGCCTCCTCGTGTTCTCCGGCCGCCGGGTCGGCTGGCCGGTCGTATTCCCTCTTGAGGAGATGATAGGAGGCCCAGGGTGTTACCGTGAACGCCACGACCAGGCTCATGAGCATGGCCATGGGCACGTTGAAGGGCATGGGCCGCATGTACGGGCCCATCATGCCTGTGACGAAGAACATGGGAAGGAAGGAAACGATGACCGTAAAGGTGGCCAGGATCACCGGAGGCCGAACCTCGTCCACGGCGAACAGGGTCGCCTCCAGCGGAGGGTGGGTTCTCAGCCGGAAGTGGCGGTGGATGTTCTCTACGTCCACGATCGGGTCGTCCACGAGAAGGCCCAGGGAGAGGATGAGGGCGAACAGGGTGACCCGGTTGATCGTGTACCCGACGATCAGATCTCCGAGGAGGGTGACGGCCAACGTGAGAGGAACAGCCAGGGCCACGATGAGGGCCTCCCTCCATCCCAGGGCGAAGGCGATGAGAACGACGATCGTGGCCACGGCGATCCCGAGGTGCTTGACGAGTTCATTGACTTTCTCGTTGGCTGTCTTGCCGTAGTTTCGGGTCACCTGCACCGCGACGCCTTCGGGCAGGATTTCGCCGCGGAGTTCCTGGACGCGCTCCAGAATGCGCTCGGCGACCCGCACGGCGTTGCTCCCTTTGCGTTTTGCAATGGCAAGGGTCACGGCCGGACGTTCGTCGCCGGCCTCCACAGCGCCTCCGGGTACGAGGGCCGAGGCCTGGCCGTGGTCAAATGCTGCAGGGCCGAAGCCGATCCGGGTGTAGGACTCGAATTCTCCCGGCCCGTCGACCACGCGGGCCACGTCCCGGACATAGACAGGCCTGCCCTGATAGACGCCGACCACCGCTTCCTCCACCTCTTCGGGCCTGTGGAAGAAGGGGCCCACCTCCACGAGAATCTCCTGGTTGAAGTATCTCAGAGAACCTGCGGGCATATTGACGTTCTGTCCGGCCAGGACCTGGCCCACTTCCAGGGCGCACAGATTGTGGGCCGCCAGCCTCTCGGGGTCGAGAAGAACCCGCACCTGCCTCGGCCTGCCGCCCACGATAAAGGAACGGGAGGTGTTGACGATCTCCTGGAGTCTGGCGAGAACTTCCTCTGCGATGCGCCTGAGGTCGTAATCGTCGAGGTCGCTTCCCTGCTGGGGATAAAAGGTCAGGCTCACAATCGGGACGTCGTCGATCCCGATGGGCTTGACGATCCAGCGGTCCACAATGGGCGGGATCCGGTCGAGGTTGCTCATCATCTTGTTGTAGATCTTGATAAGAGCTTTTTCTCTGTCCTCGCCCACGAAAAACCGCACCGTACCCACCGCCATGCCCGGACGGGACACGCTGTAGACATACTCGACGCCGTCGATTTCCCACAGGAGGCTTTCCAGAGGCTTGGCGGCGAGCTTTTCCACTTCTGCCGCCGTGGCCCCCGGAGCGCTGACCAGGATGTCCGCCACGGGGACTTCGATCTGAGGTTCTTCTTCCCTCGGCGTGACCAGGAGGGCGAGAACGCCGCTCAGGAGAGAGGCGATCATGAACAGGATGGAAAGTCTCGACGTCAGAAAGACCTTGACGATCCGAGCGGCAAGGCCGAGTGTTTCGTCCTTCATCCCCACAGCCCTCCATGCGTTCCTGGGAAGCCGGCGCCCGCAGACTCGGCTGCCGGCTCCATCTTGCCGGCCGAAGGAACCGCCACGCGCTCGCCCTCGGAGAGCCCGGAGAGAATCTCGATGCGATCCTCGTACAATCGGCCTGTCCGCACATACCTCCGCATCGGCGGCTGCCCTTCCTGGAGGACCCAGACCGTTTCGATGGCGCCCACCTTCTGGATGGCTCGAGCCGAGACCGTCAGGGGCGCCACGGTCCCGGTCGGAATGGACAGGCGGCCGAACATGCCGCTTCGAAGCCCCGGTGTCTGGGGAAGCGAGACCTTGACGAGAAAGCTCCTCGTCATGGGGTCGGCGGCAGGAACCTTTTCCTCGACCTTCCCGATGAGGTCCAGTTGGAGCGCATCGATCCGCACCCGAAGGGCATCCCCGAGCTGGACGGACCCGGCAAGACCTTCGCGCACAGCGGCCTCAAGACGGAGGCCTCCGGTTTCCTGGATGGTGAGAATGGGTCTGCCGGGAGAAGCCATGTCACCCACGTTCATGTGCTTCTCTACCACGTACCCTGTGACGGGCGATGTGATCAGGGCGAACCCCATGTTCACTTCGGCTTCCCGCAGTGCCTCTTGGGCGCCGCGGAGACGAGCCTCGGCAGCCTTGTAAGCGGCCTGAATGGATTCGAATTGCTGCTGGGGCACGGCTTCCTGATCTCGTAGCCTCTTGAACCGCTCGAAGTCGGATTGGGCCCTGGCAAATTCGCTCTGCGCGCTCGCCACGGCCGAGCGTGCCTGCTCGAGGCGTGCCCGGATGTCCCGGTCGTCAAGCCGGGCCACCATCTTTCCGCTTTCCACCACGTCTCCCTCCCGGTAGGGCAATTCCAGGAGGGCCCCCATGATCCGGGGGGCAATGAGAACTTCCCTCTTGGCTTTCACCGTACCGACCGCCTCCTCGGTTTGAACGTACGACACCCTTCGGGCCTCGTCCGGTTCGAAAGGTCCCTCAAGGCTTCTTGCGGCGAGCGGAGTTTCGCCCGGGGCGATCTTGTGCCCTCCAATCACACCCTGCATCCACAAAAGGAGCAAGATGAGGGCCCCCAAGGAGAGCAGGACGCTGACAAGCTTCGATACGCGGCGGGTCGCTTCCATGTCCGAATTCCTCCCTGCAACCGTATGGGCCTTTGACCGCCTCGACAGCCGCTAGGCACGGTCTGAGAGGCGGTCAGCAGCGTTATTGCGGCAGATGGGCGCTCTCCAGGGGCTCGGGCGGACCGGCCGGAGAGAACGCCGAGGAAAGAGCCGGCAGCAGTTCTCCGGTCACCCACTTGAGTTTCGCCAGGGAGATTCTCAGGTCGTGGACTGCTCGCAGGTTCTGGAACCTTGAGTGGGAGAGGGCCAGTTCCGCCTGTTCGAGTTCCACGACCGTGGTCAATCCCCCCTGGTACCGTTGCCGGACGATTCTCAGATTCTCCTCGGCCTGGGCCACTCGCTCCTGGGTCACCGCAAGGCTTTCCTGGTTGGTTCGCACGGCTGTCACGGCTTCCTCGATCTCCAGCCGCATGCGGTCTTCGAGGGCCCGGAGTCTCTGTCGGGCCGCTTCGGCGTTGGCAGCGGTCTCTCTGAGATTGGCTCTGTCCCGGAGCCCTTCGAAAAGGTTCCACTCAAGGGCCACCCCCAGCAGATAGGATCCTTCCTGGCCTTCCTGGAACTTGGGGGAATTCCACTCGTAGGAGGCCTCGAGTCCCAACTGGGGCAGGAAGGCGGAACGGGCGGCCCTCTCCGCTGCGGCCGCAGCCTCGGCGCGGGCCTTAAGGGCCCTGTGGTCAGGCCGTTTCGACGTGGCGGTTTGAAAGAGGGACCCAGGGTCGAGCACGGGCATTTCTTGGGTTTCGAGCGGTACAAGAGGCTTCACCTCCCAGGATCCCGACGGGTCGTCCCCGACGAAGATGGCCAGGGCCACCTTCGCCACTTGGAGGGCGCCCCGGGCTCTGACCAGACCGTCCCGAAAGTCGGCCAGGCGGACCTGGGCCGAGAGGAGGTCTGATCGAACAACCGTTCCCTCCTTGTGCAGGACTTCGATCTGGCGAAGGTTTTCTTCCGCCGTGTTTACGGCCATCTCGGCCACGCGTACATTCTCCCGCGCCAGGGAGAGACCCCAGTAGGCCTTGACTGTTTCGAGCGCCACATCTGCCAAAGCCCCCTCAAAATCCGACCCGGCGGCCTTCGCGTCTTCCTTTGCAGCCCTATGGAGGTTTTGAACCTTGCCGCCGGTGAACAGAGGCTGCCGCAGGCTCAAGCGCGTCTGAAAGTTGTCCAGGGCGTCCGGGTCGTTCAGGCGTTCCAGCGCGAAGTCCTCGGCCGAGAACCGGCCCTGATTCAGGAGCCCGCCGAAGCTCGCCACGGGCTGATCGCTGCGCACGTAAGACTCGGTGAAGGAGACGCTCGGAAGAAACCCGGAAAAGGCTGCCTGCTCCCTTGCCCGCGCCGCGTCAAGAAGGCTTTTCTGCGCGGATATGGCTGGGGACCGTTCGAGAGCCTTCTGGACGGCTTGTTCGAGCCCCAGGGGATCCGCGGCGGCCGGAGGCGAGAACCAGATCACGATGGCAGCGCACGCCAAAGCCGTGACGAATCTTGACGGGCTCTTCATATCTACCTCCGATCGTCCATGGAACGGGGGAAAGGATGACGCGTAAAGACATCTGTAAAGAGATCTCTTCCTCCGGAAAGGTTCCAGCTCGTAAAGGTCCGCGACTGTTTTACCAACTCCCTCCTCTGGCCGCAACCCGCTGGCAAGACTCGCCTGATAGCCCAGTGGGAAGCGGACGTTACAGGAGCCCCTCGAAGCCCACAAACAAACCCGGTCCCAGACCCCGCGTGCCATATGCCCGCGGTTCCCTTGCCTTCTCAGGAGCGATTCGTTACAAAGAGCGGACACGGACTGTTCGGGCCTGCAAAGGCGTGGGTCCTGTCAACGCGCGGCAGGCCGATGCCAGGACCAGAGGAGGCCAAAAGAGAAATGACCGCAAGAGCGTGCCGAAGGCCGCGAGAGAGAACATTTCGTTTGCAAGGATCGTTTTGGTGTTTGTACCTCATTTATTGGTTCTCCCTACTTTGGGGATCCCCGGACGTCGCCTATGGAGCCGAGGAAGAGAAAGAAGCGGGTTCTTTGGTTCACGAGGCGGCCCAAGACTCCTGGCGGTGCGCTGGGAACGCCTGCCGAGGTCCGCTGACCCTTCGGGGCCAGTCGGCCTTTCAGTTTCTGCGCCTGAGCCTGATTCCGGTGGGCGTTGAACCTCTGCCGGCCGGCTCATGGCAGGTCAGCGCCACGACAACCTGGACCAATCGGTGGGCCTGGAAAAAGAACAAGTACCTCGTGGATGCCGAGGTCTTGCGGGTGGGATTTGCGGCTACGTACGGACTTACCGACTGGCTCGGCCTGCGTGTCGAGATTCCGTTCTGCGTGCGGGGCGGGGGCATCATGGATGGATTCATCCAAGGGTTTCACGACGCCTTCGGCCTAGGCCAGGCTGGAAGAGATCAGTTTTCCAAGGACCAGTTCCAGATCACCCTGTGGCGAAAGGACGGCACCCAGTTCGCTCTGACGGGCAAGGACAGCGGGATCGGCCTTGAGGATATGATCCTGTCGAGCCAGGTTCGGCTGACCGAAGGAGGCTCTTATCTGCCCCAGGCGATGCTCGTTCTTCACTTGAAGTTGCCTACCGGCGACCAGGGCAATCTGTACGGCTCTGGAAGCGTGGACGGAGGGGTTTCGGTTCTCTTGGCAAAGCGGATTTGGAAGTTCTTCGGGTATGTGTCCGCCCAGTACACCCGCTTCGGAGGGAAAGAGATCGCCGGCATTCCCATGCGGGAGGACCAAATCTCGGTCCTGACCGCTCTGGAGTACCCCTGGTGCGATCGCGTTTCGCTCGTGGCCCAGGAACTGGTGAACACAGGAGCGGCCCGCGACTTCTACCAGTTTTCGGAGGCCTCCCACGAGATCACCTTCGGAGCGAAGGTGGAGACGATCGCCGGCACGGTGTTCGAACTGGGGCTCATCGAGAATCTGTTCCGCTTCGACAACAGCCCGGACTTCGGCGTGCACTTCGGCCTGTCCCGCGGATTTTGAAACCCTTTGCCTGAGCCGTGCCCGGGACAAGGGGGGAAGATCTGGCCGGCTCCCTCACATCAGGTAGAGATCTTTGCCCGGCAGGGTGCGAATGCCTTTGCGCTGGAGAACCTCAAGGGCCTTTGCGGGATCGTCGAAGCGGAAGATCATGATCGCGCTCTCCGCCGGAGATCGCACGAAAGCGTACATGTACTCAACGTTGATTTGCTCCGCGCTGAGAAGGCGCAGAATTTCGGCGAGCCCTCCGGGCCTGTCCGGCACCTCGGCTGCCACCACTTCGGTCTCCCGCACGGTAAGGCCCGCCCTTCTCAGGAGCGCAACTGCCTTGTCCGGATCGTTCACGATGAGTCTGAGGATGCCGAAATCGGCCGTGTCGGCCAGGGAAAGGGCGCGGATGTTCACGCCGTTGTCTCCGAGCAGGGTCGTCACCTCGGCGAGCCTTCCGGCGCGGTTTTCAAGGAAGATGGAGACTTGCTTGGCGGTCATGGGCATCCTCCTTCTTCACAGGCTCCTTCGGTCGACAACGCGCTGGGCCTTGCCTTCGCTTCGGGCCAGGGTGTTGGGCTCGACGAGCTTGACTTCCACATCGATCCCCAGCGTGCTGCCCAGTTCGCTGCGAATGCGTTTCTCGAGGCGCTCAAGGGCCTTGACCTCGTCCGAGAAGACGCTCTCCGAAACTTCCACCTGCACCTCGAGGGTATCGAGATTCTGGACGCGGTCGACGTAAAGCATGTAATGGGGCGCCACGTCCGGAATCTCCAGCAGGACGCTCTCGATCTGGGAGGGAAACACGTTGACGCCCCGGATGATGAGCATGTCGTCCGACCGTCCCGTGACCTTTCCCATGCGGAGGCTGGTGCGGCCGCAGGGACAGGGCTCCGGAAACAGCCTGGTGATGTCCCGGGTCCGGTAGCGGATCAGAGGAATCCCCTCCTTGGTCAACGTCGTCAGCACCAGCTCTCCCACCTGGCCGGGCTCGAGGGCCTCGCCGGTTGAAGGGTCGATGATCTCGGGCAGAAAGTGATCCTCCATCAGATGCAGGCCCTCTTTGGCCTGGCACTCTGCAGCGACCCCTGGACCGATGATCTCGCTCAGCCCGTAAATGTCCAGCGCCGTGATGCCCAGCTCCTTTTCGATCTGCTGACGCATGGATTCGGTCCAGGGCTCGGCGCCGAAGATTCCGACCCGCAGCGGCAGGTCGCGGATCGGCGTGCCGAGCTGCCGGGAAGCCTCGCCGAGAAAGAGGGCGTAAGAAGGCGTGGAGCACAAGGCCGTGGTGCCGAAATCTTTCATGAGCATGATCTGGCGCTTCGTGTTGCCCACTGAAACCGGCACGACGGCAGCTCCGATTTTTTCGGCGCCGTAGTGTGCTCCCAGCCCTCCGGTGAAGAGGCCGTACCCGTAAGCATTCTGGATGATGTCTCCTTTGGTCACGCCGGCGGAGACAAGCGTCCTGGCCATCACTTCAGCCCAGGTCTCAATGTCCTTACGGGTGTAGCCCACCACGGTCGGCTTTCCCGTGGTGCCGCTGGATGCGTGGATGCGGACGATCTCTTCCATGGGGACCGCGAAGAGTCCAAACGGATAGTGATCCCGCAAGTCCGATTTCATGGTGAAAGGCAGCCTCCGCAGGTCCTTCAGGGATCGAATGTCTCCGGGCCGCACGCCGAAGGCTTCGAACCGCGCCCGGTAGAAGGGGACGCGTTCGTAAACCCTGTGGACCTGCTCTTGGAGCCTCTCGAGCTGGAGAGTTTCCAGGGCTCTCCTGTCCATGCATTCGGCGTGGCGATTCCAGTACACCCTTTGTCCTCCTGTCACACGACGGTGATGACGGCTGCTTCGGGACTTGGCTTCGCTTCCGTTTTCAGGTGGTGCGAGCTGTCGTGTTCCTGCCCAATCCGAAGGCTCTCAGGTTCGCCTCCAGGACCTTGGTTGGGAAGGTTTCGCGGATGACCTGTTTCCAGATCCGTTCCGGAACCGGGAGAAAGGAGGAGGCGGCGCCCAGGAGCGCGCTGTTGATGGAGCGAGCGTTCCCAGCGGCCCGGGCCAGGGCCAACCCGTCCAAGAACTGGGTTCTGCGGTGATGCGAAGCGAGGAGGCCGTAAATGTCCTCCGGATAGTGCATGCGTCCGGAGGTGACGGTGGTGGGTTTGATTTCCTGCCGGTTGACCATGAGGAGGCCGTCCTTTTTGAGGTAGCTCAACCAGCGAAGGGCCTCCAAAGATTCAAACGCGATCATGAGATCCGCTTCGCCTTCTGGGATCAGGGGAGACTGGACGGACGGACCGCAGCGGACATGGCTGGTTACGGCCCCGCCCCGCTGGGCCATCCCGTGGACTTCGCTTTTTTTCACGTCGTAGCCTGCGCGCAGGAACCCCAGGGCCAGCAACTCGCTCGCTACCAGGACGCCCTGCCCTCCCACGCCGACGACAAAGATGTTCCAGGGATCCAATCGTTCTCTCCTAAGGGGTCCGGGTTACACGGATCGCGCCGGCTTTGCAGACCTGCCCGCAGATCGGGCATCCATTGCAGATCAGCGGATCGATCCGTGCCTTTCCGCCGTCCGCTTGGCTCAGAGCGGGACAGCCGATCCGGAGACAAAGACCGCAGCCCACGCAGGCGTCCACGTCCACGGTACGAGCAGGGGGCCGCTCTCCCTTTCTGAGAAGAAGGCACGGCCGCCTCGCGATGATGAGCGAGGAGCGGGGCGCCTGGATTTCTTCGCGCAGTGCCGCCTCAAGCCCTTTCAGGTCGTATGGGTCCACGGTGCGGACCGACTCGATTCCCAGGGCCCGACCCAAAGCCTCGAAGTCCACGGCTGGTGAGGGTTCCCCTTGAAGGGTCCGTCCCGTGCCTGGGTGATCCTGAAGTCCGGTCATGGCCGTGGTTCGGTTGTCCAAGACGATGGTCGTACACCTGCCCTTGTTATAGGCCACATTAAGAAGAGCCGTGATGCCGGAATGAACAAACGTGCTGTCCCCAATGACCGCCACGGTTCGCCCGTTTGTTCGGCCCCGAAGAGCCCTTTCCATTCCGTGGGCCATGCCGATACTGGCGCCCATGCAGACGCAAGCGTCCATGGTCTCCAGCGGCGGGGCCACGCTAAGGGTGTAGCACCCGATATCCCCCATTACGTCCAGTTTAAGTTTCTTGATGGTGTAAAAAGTAGCCGAATGGGGGCACCCGGGACAGAGGGCGGGCGGCCGGGGTGGGAGCGCTCTCCGTTCCCTTTCCTCAGAAGGAGCCCGCCGGGAAGGGGAATGTGTCGCGCGGCGCAACCCCTGGCGTACGAGGTCCGGGGTGAGTTCTCCGCAAATCGGAAAAAGGCTCTTGCCTTCGACCGGAATCCCCAGGGCCCGGATCTGATTTTCGAGAAACGGATCCAGCTCTTCCACCACAACGATTCTCCGCAGGCCCCGGCAAAAGGCGCGGATCTTTGCGACAGGAAGCGGATGGGACATGCCGATTTTCAAAAAAGAGGCCTCGGGGCATACCTCTTTGGCGTAAGCGTAGGCCACGCCGCTGGCGATGATCCCGAGGTTTCTGCTCCCTGGTTGGGCCACGTTGAGAGGGGTCGATTCGGAGTAGGCAAGCAACCTCTCAAGGCGTTTTTCCACTTCTTCGTGGCGTTGGCGGGCGAAGATCGGCACCATCACGTACTTGGAGGGGTTTTTCCGAAAGCCCGGTGTTGGCTTCGAGGCTTTTCTGTCCGCTGGTCGCCTCACAACGACGGTCTTGGAGTGGGCGACCCGGGTCGTGATTCTCAGCAGACAGGGCGTGTCAAACGTTTCGCTGATCTCCACAGCGAGCCGGGCGAAGTCGTAAGCTTCCTGGGAGTCCGAGGGCTCCAGCATGGGGACTTTGGCCGCGACGGCGTAATGGCGGTTGTCCTGTTCATTCTGGGAGCTGTGCATTCCCGGGTCGTCGGCCGAGACAACCAGCAGACCTCCGTTGACCCCGATGTAGGAGGCGGTGAAAAAAGGATCCGCCGCCACGTTCAGGCCCACGTGTTTCATGCTGACCAATGTCCGGGTACCGGCCAGGCTCGAGCCGATGGCAACCTCGAAAGCTACTTTTTCGTTGGGACACCACTCGGCATAAACCTCTGGAAGGCCCGAGAACGTTTCGACGATCTCGGTGCTGGGCGTTCCGGGGTACGCCGTTGCGATCCGCACCCCGGCGTCGTAAGCGCCGAAGGCGATCGCCTCGTCACCAGACAGGAGTTGCTTGACCTTTCGACGATTCACGGGGCAGCGATCCTCGGTTGCGTGTGGTAGCAGGCGTTACCCAGCCCTCTAAGAGGCGCTCGGGCGGCGCAAGGAGAAGAGGCCAGTGGGCGTCACTTGATGAAAGCTACTTTATCAGAGGGACTAGCACGAGTCAAAAACAACGCCTCGAGTGTGGTAGAAACGCCCTCGAGGGGATGAGACCGAACCGAATGGGCCGGTTTTCGCCGCTCGATTGCATTCGCATGGGCTTCCGGGCAAGATGCTTGCGCCACCCTTGGGGATCCAAGAAGAAGGACAGTACCGATGAAACCAAGAATGTTTCCATGCTTCGCGCTGGCTCTTTGTGCTGCGGTCTTGCAACTGTCGGCGTCCGATCGGGCCACGGGCTGGGCCGAAGAGATCAAAGGCCGCGTGCCTCTGAGCGACGCCTCAGAAGCCTGCCTGTCGTGCCACAGCGTCTACACTCTCGGGATCGTCCGGGACTGGCAAAGGAGTCTTCACGCCCGGACAACGGTCCGGCAAGCCCTGGGCAGGTCCCAGCAGGAACGGAGGGTCTCGGTAGCCCGTCCAGAAGAAATCCAGGGGCTGTCGGCGGATGTTGCGGTCGGATGCGCGGAATGTCACCTCACGGATGCGGACCGCCATGCGGACACGTTCGAACACCAGGGATACCGCGTTCATGTGGTGGTCTCCCCTGCTGATTGTGGCCGCTGTCACCCCGTGAAGCAGACCGAGTACCGGGAGCGGAACAAGATGTCCAGGGCCCATGAAAACCTGGCCGGGAACAGCTTCTACCAGAGCCTGATGGACAGCGTTCTGGCGCAGCGAAAAGTCGCGGGATCTGGTTTGTCCGCCTCCCCTGCGACTCCTGAGGCCCGCATGGAATCCTGTTACGGCTGTCACGGCACCCGGGTCTCTGTCCGGGGGTTGAAGAAGATCCAGACAACCCTGGAACCAATTCTCGTGCCGGACCTGGCCGGCTGGCCCAACACAGGCGTGGGCAGGGTGAATCCGGACGGCACCTCGGGTTCCTGTTCTTCCTGCCATGCCCGCCATAGCTTTTCCGTGTCGATCGCCCGGCGGCCTGCAGCGTGCTCCAAGTGCCATCTCGAGCCGGACGCCCCGGCCTGGGACGTGTACACCCACAGCAAACACGGGATTCTGGCCTCGGCGCAAGAAGCCGCGACGGACTTCGATGCGATTCCCTGGGTCCTGGGAAGGGACTTCCACGCCCCCACGTGCGCTGCCTGCCATGCCAGCCTCATCGTGGATGCGGAAGGAGCAAGGCTCGCCGCGAGAACCCACGGATTCGGAGACCGCCTCTGGGTGCGGCTGTTCGGCCTTATCTACAGCCATCCCCAGCCTGTGCAGCCGGATACGACCGCAATCCGCAACCGGGCCGGCCAACCCCTTCCGGTTACGCCGGATGGAGAGGTGGCGGAGGCCTTTCTCATCGATGCCGCCGAGCAGGAGCGGAGGCGCAGAAACATGCAAACTCTATGTCAGGGCTGCCACGGGACCCAGTGGGTGACAAAGCACTTCGAGAAGCTCGCTGTCACGGTCCGAGAAACGGACGACCGGGTCCGCCAGGCCACTGCGCTCATGGAGCGGGCCTGGAGAGAAGGAAGGGCTTCCCGGGAGAACCTCTTCGACGAACCCGTGGAGATCCTTTGGGCCGAGCAATGGCTGTTCTATGCGAACGCGGTTCGGTACACATCGGCCATGGCCGGGTCTCCGGATTTCGCGGCCTTCCACGGGGGCTATTGGGCTCTGTCGCGAGGCCTGCTCCAACTTCAGGAGGCTGTCGAAGGCAGACGGGGAACCCGTTGAACGTATTGCAACCCTGTTGCAATTGTGAGAACATAGGCACAGGAAGAAGGTCGGATATGCCTGTGTAGCACCAAAAGGCCGGGCGCGGCCGTCCCCTCCGATGCCCTGCGGGAAGGCTGTGGAGAGATCCGAGAAGTTGGACGCGCAGCGCATGCTGCGCAGCGTGGGGCTCAAGAGCACCGGACCGCGGTCCCGTGTTCTCGAAGCCTTGCTCAAAGCGGAAGAGCCCCTTTCCCACCGGGAACTCGTGGAGGACCCGGGCTGCAGGGGACTCGACAGGGTGAGCGTTTACAGGGCCTTGAGGGCCTTTGTGGAAAAGGGGCTCGCCTACCGGCTCGTCACAGAGGACCGGGTGGGAAGGTTCGTGGCGAGTTCCAGGGCCCGGTCGCACCCGCGGCATCCCCATTTCCTTTGCCGCCGCTGCGGGAAATTGGAGTGCCTGACCCGGATCCGGATGCCGACCCTGGCGCATCGCAGGATCGGACACCGAGTGGAGAAGCAGTCCTGGGTCCTCGAGGGCGTCTGTACCGCATGCTTGTCGGAGTAAACGAGCTTTTCTACCAGGCAAGGCTGCCGGCTGGAAGCAGGAGGGCCGCAGATGGAAATCGCTGATCCAAGAGAGAGACGAGGAGCCGGCTTCGTTTTTGTCGCTCTGTTCGTGCCCGTTCTGTTCTTCTGCCTTTGGATGGGGATGGCGGTTGCGGCCGAGAAGGCTTCCGGCCAGGCCGAGAGCGGACTTCGCGTGTTCGTCACGATCCCCCCGCAGCGCTATTTCGTCGAGCGGATCGGAGGGGACAGGGTCGTGTGCTCGGTTCTGGTCGAGCCCGGGCAAAGCCCGGAGACCTTTGAGCCCGGCCCGCAACGCCTCGTGGAACTGAGTCGTGCCGAGATCTTTTTCCGGATCGGGATCGGCTTTGAGGCGAGCTGGCTCGAGCGCGTTCGGGCGGTCAATCCCGGCCTTAGGATCGTGGATACGCGGCAGGGAGTGCAGCTCCTTGAGATGGGTCACGGGGGGCACGGGGCCGGACAGGCAGACCCCCATATCTGGCTCGATCCGGCGCGGGTTCGCGTGCAGGCCCAAAACATCGAGCGAGGTCTTGCTGCGGCTGATCCGGCTGGGGCCGCTCTCTACAGCGCGAATCTCTCGGGATTCCTGGACGATCTGGCCGAGGTGGACGCCGAGATCAGGGCCAAGATCCAGGCAGCAGGGGGAAGGAAGTTTCTTGTCTGGCATCCGGCCTGGGGGTATTTCGCGGAAGCTTACGGTTTGGAGCAAGTCGCGGTGGAGGAAGAAGGCAAGGAGCCCAACGCCAAGAGCTTAGCGTCTCTTCTGGACAGAACCCGCCGGGAGGGATTCCGGACGATTTTCGTTTCAGAGGAGACCCGCAGCAGGGCTGTGGAAAGCTTTGCCAAGGCCGCGGGTCTTTCCCTTGTTCGGCTGGACCCTCTATCCGTGAACTACCTGGACAACCTGCGGTTCATGGCGGATCGCATCGCGGAGGGCTTGCGATGACGGCTCCTCCGCCGGTGCTCCTCGAAGGACTCTTTTTCAGCTATGACGGGCATTGGGTCCTCGAAAACGTCTGCCTGAGGATCGAGGAGCGGGAATTCCTCGGGCTGGTCGGTCCGAGCGGGTCGGGGAAAACCACCCTCCTGAAGCTCATCTTGGGGCTGCGCAAACCCCAGAGGGGAACGGTTCGTGTTTTCGGGTTGCCCCCGGAGGAGGGAAGAGGCTGGATCGGGTACGTGCCCCAGCACCTCGGCTTCGACAGAAGCTTTCCTGTGACGGTGGTGGACGTGGTTCTCATGGGCAGGTTGGGCCGCAGCCGTGGCATCGGTCGTTACGGCCCTGAGGACCGGAAAGCGGCCCTGACCGCGCTCGAAGAGGTTGGGATCGGCCACCTCCGAGACCGGGCTGTGGGGACTCTTTCGGGCGGAGAGCTGCAAAGGGCTTTCATCGCCAGGGCTCTGGTCTCGAGGCCGAGACTTCTCCTCCTGGACGAGCCCACGACGGGCGTGGACATCGAAACCGAGAAGGCCATCTACGAGCTTCTCAAGGAGCTCAACAAGAATATGACGATCCTTCTGGTCACCCATGAGCTGAACTTCGTCACGGCGTACGTGAACCGGGTGGCGTGCCTGGACAGGAAGCTGGTTTGCCATCCCACGGACGAGGTACCGCCGTCCCTCTACGATTCGCTGTACTTGACGCCCCTCCGAATGGTCCGACACGACCGGGACTTGAAACCCTGACCGCCTCTGGGGCTCCTACGATGGATTTTCTCGAAGCTGTACGCACCTACCCTTTTCTGCAGAAGGCCCTCCTGTTGGGTCTGTTCTCGAGCGTGGCTTGCGGCACGATGGGAACGTACGTGGTCGTCAAGAGAATTTCGTTCATCAGCGGAGGCATCGCGCACGCGATTCTGGGCGGCATGGGTGTTGCCTATTTTCTGGGATCCAGTCCCAGAATCGGCGCCCTTGTGTGCGCCCTGATGGCCGCCGTCCTGATCGGTCTGGTGAGCCTCAAGGCCAGGCAGCGGGAGGACACGGCCATCGGTGCTCTCTGGGCCACGGGCATGGCGATCGGTATCGTCTTCATCTCCCGAACGCCGGGCTACAGTGTGGACCTCATGAGCTACCTTTTCGGCAACATTTTGCTCGTGCGGGACGCCGACCTCGTATGGACCGCCTCCCTGGACGTCGTGGTGCTGGCGTCCGTGGCTGTGTTCTACAACGGGTTTCTTGCGGTCTGCTTCGATGAAGAAAACGCCAGGCTCCAGGGGATTCCGGTCGAAGTGACCTATATCGGCCTCCTGTGCTTGATCGCCCTGACGGTCGTGATCCTGGTCCAGGTGGTCGGCATCGTTTTGGTCATCGCCCTGCTGACCCTGCCCGCGGCCGTGGCCAATTTGTTTGCGCGAAGCGTCAGCCGGATGATGGTGCTCGCCTCCCTGCTCGGCGTAGCATACGTGTGGGGCGGCCTTTTTGTTTCCTACGGGCCCAATCTGCCGGCCGGCGCCTCCATCATCCTTGTGGCCGCTACCAGCTATCTGGTCTGTCTCGTCGTTGTGAGCCTTCGCAACCGTCTCCGAACCGGACTGTGAAGTCAGCCGCGGTGAGCCGTTTCTCAAGGAGAGAGGAATGATCGAAAACTGGATCGAAATTCTCCGCACATGCAATCTCACCCAGGGGAAGAAGATGGACCCGGTGAGCAAGTGGCTTCTCATCACCCGGTCCTGCGTTTTCTCGATGACCGTGATTTCGGCCTTTCTCGGCGGCATGCTGGCAGCTCTGGACGGGTGTTTTTCTCCGGGCCTCTGGATCCTCGTGCTCTTGGGGCTTGTCGTGGCTCACGGCGCGAACAACATGGTGAACGATCTGTTCGACGAAGCCGGTGGGATTGACACGGCGGATTATCCGAGGGCTCACTATGCACCCCACCCCATCCTGGACGGGCTCGTGACACGAAGCGGTCTCATCCGGGCGATCCTTTTGTGCAACGCGGTGGATTTCGCAATCGCCTTGTTCCTCACTTTCCAGCGGGGCTGGCCGGTCATGGCCTTCGCCGTGGCTGGGCTTGCCGCGAGCGTCTTCTACGTGGCTCCTCCCCTCAAACTCAAACAGCGCGGCCTGGGCGAGCCCACCATCTTTCTGATCTGGGGTCCCTTGATGATCGCAGGCACCTACTATGTCATGGCCGGCACCCTGCCGGCGAAGATCTGGGCCGCGTCGGTTCCCTACGGTCTCGCCGTGACCACGGCCCTTATGGGCAAACACCTGGACAAGGCCGACAAGGACGCGGCCAAGAGGGTACGGACCGTTCCGGTCCTGCTCGGGAGAAAGGGCGCGCAGCAGGCCACCCAGCTTTTGGTCTGGGCGTTCTATCTTTCTTTGACCGCCCTGGTGGCTTCCGGAATTCTGCCCTGGCCTGCTCTGCTTGCCCTTGTATCCCTTCCAAAAGCGAGCCGGGCTCTGGTCGCCTTTCATGGGCCGATTCCGCGGACGACCCACGAAGCCTTCGAACTGGCCCAGGATGCGATACCGAAGGACCTGAGAGAGCGTTTCGATCCTTCTCTGCCTCTTTCTTCCTATCCCCTGTGGCCGCTGTGGTATGTCGTGTGGGCTGTCTGGTGGACCCGCAGCGCCGGTGCATGGTTCGTGGGCGGCCTTGCGGCGGCGGTGTTGGCCCGTGCGGTCTTGGGCTGAGGAGGGTTTGCGTTCTGGCATTGACGCCGAAAGGGAAAGCCGGCATTCAGAAGGCATGCCGAGGAAACGCCCCATGGAGAGTCCAGTCTTTGTGATCACGCGCCTGGTGGAGGGCCTGGCCGCTCGGCGATACCCTGGATGGAACGCGGACTCGGCTCTTCGATATCTGCCCATGGCGGATCATCTCAGGCGCTTCGGGATCCGCTCGTCTCTGGACGTAGGATCCGGTGGCCGCGGCTTGTCGCTCTACTGGGAGGGTCGGGTGGTTGAGATGGATCTGGTCGTTTCGGGCTGGGATCTGAGACCCAACCGGCTCGCGGTGGCGGGATCAGGCCTTGCCCTGCCCTTTCGGGCGAAAAGCTTTGACGCAGTGGTGTGTTCGGATGTGATCGAGCATCTCGGCCTTGAGGATCGCCTCAGGCTGGCATCGGAGATGATCCGCGTTGCGAGGCGGAAAGTGATCCTCGGGGCGCCTTGCGGTAGGGCGGCTCGCGAGGCGGAGATCGCCGTCGACCGAGCCCACCGCCTAAGCCGCGGGTCTTCTCATCCGTGGCTGGAAGAGCATCTGCTCCACCCGATCCCGGACGAGGAAAGCCTGGTCGAGGAGATTTGCAGGATCAGCCTTGCCCAGGGGGTTCGGGCGATCGTCCATGTTGAGGGGAACACTAATCTCCATTTGTGGAAGATTCTGTTCACCCTGTACGTCGGGGGCGGTCCCCGCAGGGCCGCCTTCATGCACTCGGTCGTTCTTTTGCTCCTGCCGGTTCTCAGGCACTTGCACGGCCGCAAGACCTATCGGAAAATTTTCTTCGTGGACTTGTTGTAGGAGGCCTGTTCGAGATGAGCGAGACAAAAGACGGGTTCGAGAGCGAAGGCCCGACGCCCACCGGGTCGGCCACACCGCCCGGGGAGGATCTTCCGGTCCGGGTGCTTGAACGGGCCATGAATCCGGTCGGTTTGGGAGACCTTACGGACCCAGACGGGTACGCCTATGTGCGGGCCGATTGTGGCGATTCGATGGAGATGTTTCTCAGGATCCGCGATCGCCGGATTGTGGAAGCCCGTTTCGACACCCTGGGCTGCGGTCCGACCCTAGCCTGCGGCAGCGTGGCCACCGAACTCGCCCAGGGGAAAACCGTTGTGGAGGCTCTCCAAGTGGGACCGGAACGGATTTCCGAAGCCCTCGGAGGACTGCCCTCCTCTCACTTTCACTGCGCCGAACTCGCCTCGGAGACTTTGCGAAAAGCGATCCAGGATTTCCTCGAGCGAAGCCGCGATCCATGGAAGAAGCACTATCCGAGGTGAAGGGACGACGGACCCGCTGCCGGTTTCCAGGCCCTCGTGGGGGTTATGATGGCCCCCATGTCTTCCTCAGGCGTTGAAAGAATTTCCTTCGCTCCCTTCTGGCCGAAGGAGGCGCGCCACGGACGGCCTCCACGGCGCGCAGGGGTTCGTCGCACCGCGCGCACAGATCAAAGGGTTGCTCCGACTGCGCGATCTGGGCCTTCCGGGCTGCAAGGCGTTCGATCGAGTCTCGGACAAGGTTGCCCAGCCGGGTCTCTCCTGCAAGATCGTGGCAGCACGCCAGGACGTCCGCCTCCCAGGTGACAAAGCTGTGAAACCGGAAAAGCCCACACGAGCCGCCCTCCAGTCCGCGGTCCCCGGGGGCGTAAAACGGTGAGGCCATCAAATGCCCGCCGCGGCCGTGGCAGCGCGCCATTTCGGCCGGCAGGCCCTTGTCTTTCCAGAAATTCACGAATTCGTCCCTCTCCTGCGGATTCTGCAGCGTCAAGATCCCGCTGACTCGAAGGCCGAACCTTCCCTCTGCCGCCCGGGCCAGGGAACGGACCGACGCGAGAGCCTGATCATAGTCGACGCCCGGGCACAGGGCCTCAAATAGACTTCTGCGGCAACTCGGGAAGGAGATGAGAACCGCGTTCGGGCTTGCCTCGACGAGAATCTCCACGGCCCCCTGTCGGACCAGGGAGGATGCGTGCGCCACGATCCGCACGTCCGCTCCCCTTCGGCGAAGGATCCTCGAAAAGACGACGAGCTCCGGATGGAGGAGCGGGTCTCCCATGCCGGAGAGGGACACGAGACTGCCCTTGGCTCCGAGCAGGGTGGACACGGCCTCCAAGACCTCGAGATTCATGTCCCCCACGGGTCTCGAAAGGCTCTGGCGAGGACACAGGGCGCACCGGTTGCTGCACCGGTTGGTGATTTCGAGGTCCACGGAGACGAAGCTCCAGTCATAAGCAGGATCTGGCATCGCGCACCGCCTCCAGCCAAGCGGAGCCGAACGTATGGTCTGGCTCCAGGTAATGTCCCTCGCTCCATTCGTTCCACGACGCGATGAAAGTCAGGCCGATCTCGGTCTTGCCACTGCTGAACCTGAGCGCTTCCAGGAGATGGTTCCGGAAAAGTCCTGGATCCCTCCCCACCACCACGGGCCACCAGGGATAGCGCCGAACTTTGCGGCTGCCGTGAATGGCGGCTCGCGGCGTTGCGTCCCAGCCCGGAGAAACCGACGGAAAGTAGGGAAGCCCGCAATCGCGCTGGATCTCGGGCCACTGGGATTGTCGCAACCGGGCCAAGGACCTGTACTCCTGGAGGTATTCGCCCTTCCACTCCGGAAGCAGCACATAATGGCTTGCGCCGTCAAAACCCAGCGAGCGCAGCTCCGGGATCAGGGCTGGCGCCGGATTTAAGGCCAGGAGGAAAAAGTCCGGGTAGCCCCGGCTGCGAAGGAAATCGCGGGCCAGGCCGATTGCACGGGCCGCGGTCTTTCGCCCCATCTGGCGCACGAAGAAGGTGCTGTCAAAAATCGAGAAAAGCGGACGGCCCTGAACCTTAAAATAGCTTGAGAGGCGGAAATATCGTTCTTCGACATAGCGCACGAGGTCGAGGAAATCTTCTGGGTCCGTGTAGACGAGCCGGGAGGGGTGGATCTCGCTGCCCCGGGTCCTCTTGACGGGCAGCACGCGGCGAGGCATGCGGTTGGCCCACATCAAGGCGAAAGGGAATGGTTCCAGTGCGCCAAGAAAGCCCTGGTCCAAGGCGCGCTGCAGAACTCGTTTGCCCCGGGACCAGAAAAACCCGTACACGAACAGGTCCAAGCCGAACGACCGGGCCAATCGGACCTGCCGGGCCGCGGTGGCAGGATCGGAGTCGTCGTAAGGCCCGTCGAGGGGAAGGTTCGGCTGCCTGTGCCCCGGGAAATGAGGTTGGGCGGACAGAACGAGATCCCACTCGCTCCACCCAGGTGGAAAAGCCTTGTCCCGCTCTGGGCAGGGATGCCATCCAGGGTAGACGTAGGCGGCGATCACGGGCGGCACGAGCTTCGGACTCCCTGTTGCATGGCTGTCCGACCGCAAGGGATAAAGAAGATAGCCCACCAGCCGTTGAGGGGCTCAATTTTGAGGATCGCTGCCGGACAGGAGGTCATCGGTTTGGAATCGCGTCGAGCAGGCTCAGAAGGCGGGCACGGGTTTCAACCGACGGATTGCGGTCCTTTTTCAGATGGGTCGATCTCATCACGTCATAGGATCCGTCCGCAAACAGGACAGGGACCTGCGTTACGTAGTCTGGCCTAGCGCAACAGCCCGGAGCGAAAAAGTGGCCGGGTCTGCAAGCCTTGGGAAGGCGGCTGGCCGCTTCGACAAAGGTTCGGGGCGACAGGACAAGACCGGACTCTCCAGAGGAGGAGGTCACGAAATCGCCGGGCTCGAAGGGTCTCACGACCACGGAGTTCCTCACGTCTAGAAGATTTTCTGTTTTCCTTCCTCTCATGTTTCTTACCACACTGCAGGCAGGCAGGGAAGAGCCCTTTCGGCGCCCGGGCCAGAAGGCCCGAACAGGTCCCTTTGAAATCGTGACGGCTTTTGCCTATCCTCAACCGGTGTGCCGGAACGGTTGCAACAGGCCCCTGGGTGGTGGGGGTTTTCCGTTGGTTTCTGGCTCCTTTTTCGGATCGACTCATGTGGAAGGAAATCCGCAGACTTTTCCCGGTCCACCGGAACTGGGTCTACTTGAACAACGCCGGCGTATGTCCGCCGTCGCAGAAAGTCCTAGAAGCGGTCGAGTCCTTTCACCGGACCCACGCCCTGCACGGGTGGAGAAAGGCTCAACCCCTTTTCCGGGAAGCGGGCCGCAAGATCAAGGCAATCCTTTCCAGGCTCCTAGGCTGCGATCCGGACTGGATCGCGCTGGTCCACAACACCTCCGAAGGAATGAACATCGTGGCCCAAGGGCTGGACTGGAAACCCGGGGACGTTATCGTGGGCCTGGACCGGGAGTATCCGGCCAACGTCTACCCGTGGTGGAACCTTGCCTCGTCGGGTGTGCGGTACGTCCGTCTGTCCCAGAGCCGGACCCATCGGGACGTGATAGCCCTTGAGGCGCAGGTGGAAGCCGGAGCGCGGCTTGTGGCCGTTTCGGCCGTGGACTGGTGCACAGGTTACGTATACGACCTGCGGACGCTGGGAGAGACCTGCCGCCGCAAAGGAGCGGTTCTGGTGGTCGACGGAGCCCAAGCCCTGGGAACGGTTCCCCTGGATCTGCAAGGTTGTGGAATCGAAGCCCTTGCCGCTTCTGCCTGGAAAGGCCTCATGGGGCCGGTGGGCTTGGGAATTTTTGTGTGCTCCCCTGGGCTCTTGGAAAAACTCTCGCTTCGGTTTGTCGGTACGGACACGGTGGTGGATTCGAGCAACTACCTTGACTACCGCATGATCCCAAGGGCCGGCGCCTCCCGGTTCGAGTTCTCGACGCCCAACGCCAACGACTGGATCTATCTGGCTGCTTCGCTCGAACTGCTCGAAGAGATCGGTTTCCCAGAGGTCAGGGAACGCCTGCTCGCTCTCACGTCGCTCCTGCGGGAAGAAGTGTCGCGGAAGGGATATGTTGTCGCGGGGGCACCAGAGGACAAGTACCGCTCTTCCATCGTCTCCTTTCGCAAGGAGGGAACGGATGCCAGGCAGCTGGCAGCGGCCCTGGCCGCCAGGAACATCCTGGTCGTGGAGCGGGACGGATTCGTTCGAGTGTCTCCCCACATTTACAACGACGAGCAGGATCTGGAGCGCCTGCTCGAGGAGCTGTGAGGATGGAATCCCTTAGGCGTCTTGTCGGACCCATCCGGATCCGGGCTCTCCTGCTTGGAATCCGTTGCTGCGGCAAATGGGCCTGGATGCTCTTGGGCTGGATCTCATCGATCTTGGCCTCTTCTGTCGGGGCTTCTCAGCCCGAGGTCTCCGGTTCGACGGGTGGCCGACCCGACGTCATCGTGATCTCTCTGGACACGACTCGGGCAGACCACCTCTCCCTGTACGGCTATCCCCTGGCCACGAGCCCAAGCCTCGACCGGTTCGCGGCCAAGGCCGTGGTGTTCGAATCTGCCCGGACCGTGGTCCCCTTGACAGGTCCTTCCCATGCCTCTCTGTTCACGTCTCTCTATCCCCATCAGCATGGGGCTTTCCGAAACGGGATCCCCCTCAGGAAGGATGTCGCCACCCTTGCGAGGATCCTTTCGGCCAGGGGATATGACTGCGCAGCCTTTCTGAGCGGTTGGACCCTCAAAAGCAAGCTTTGTGGGCTTCAAGAAGGCTTTCGGATTTACGATGAGGCCTTCACCCAGCGGTACAAACTCTTGAACCGCGAACGACCAGCCGAGGACGTGACGAAAGCGGTTGGCGCATTCTTGGATTCAGGCCGTTACAGCCGCCCCCTGTTCCTGTTTGTCCATTACTTCGACCCCCACGATCCCTATCGGCAGCATGAGGGGTTCCGGGAGTCCCTCCGCGCCCGGGCCGCGGCCCTGGGAATGATCCTGCCCGACAAGGTCTGCGACTACGACAACGAGATTTCTTACATGGACCATTACCTCGGCGAACTCCTTCTGCACATGGAGAGGCGGGGCCTGCTGGACCATGCGATCCTGTGGATCGTCGGGGACCATGGAGAGAGCCTAGGGGAACACGGGTATTGGGGACACGGCAGGCGGGTGTACGAGCCCAATCTCCGGATCCCCATGGTTCTGTACGCCCCTGCCTGGTTTCGGACGCCAGCCCGAATTTCGCAGCCCGTTACCACTCTGGACGTCATGCCGACCGTGCTCGGCTTGCTCTCTGAACATCTAGAGGGCATCCCGATGGAGGGCCGTGATCTTTCAGGCTTCTTGGCTCGGGGCGAACCCCTGCCAGAGGGGCGACTGTACTTCGAAACCTTCAAAGGAACCCTTCGGAGTCTCACGAAAGTCGTCGCCCCTGAGGTGCCTCCCCTGCCCTCCTTTTTGGGATACCTTCAAGGAAACTTAAAGTACATTCTAGGAAATGGATTAAAATCAGTTGAAATATATGATTTAAGTTCAGACAAGATTGAGGCGGAAAATCTCGCCTCAAAAGGAACGCATCCCTTTTCTCCCTCCGAAATCCTATCCTGGTATGAGCAAGGTCGCTCTCGTCAACCGGTCTCTGTGGAGCTGGCGCCAGAGGACTTGGAGGGACTCAAGAGTCTGGGTTACATCAACTAGCCCTTGGCAGTGATTCCTTTGGAGAGTAGAGCATCCTTGGACAAGAGACCCCGAATCCTCCTGGTTCGGCTGAGCGCCATCGGTGACGTGATCAACACTCTGCCCGCTCTGGGGGCCCTGAGACAGCGCTTCCCTTGCGCCTACCTGGGTTGGCTCGTGGAGGATAAGGCCCGGAGCGTGCTGGAGGGACACCCCTTCCTGGACGATGTATTCGTCTTCGAGCGGGTGAGGTTGCTGCAGGAAGCGCGAAATCCTGCGGGCGTTCTTGCGGGGATACGCACGATCGGCCGGCTGGGCAGAAGACTTCGAAGGGCGAGGTTCGATCTGCTCCTGGATTTCCATGGGAATCTCAAGAGCGGTCTTCTTGGTTCCCTGGCAGGCGCCACGACGCGGGTGGGATACGACCGCAGGAACAGCCGAGAAGGGAATTTCCTTTTCAACAAGCGCCGCGTGAGACTGGCCGATTCCAGGATTCACCGGGTGGAGAAGCACCTGGCCTTGCTCGAGGCCGTTGGAATCCGTCGAAAAGGTTTTCCTTATGTTCTCCCCGTGCCTCAGGAAGCCCGTGCCGTTGCACATTCCTTTCTGGAAAAGAGCTGCCCCGGACGCCCCTACGCTGTCCTTCACCCTGGCACGAGCGCTTTCGGCGCCCACAAACGTTGGCACCCATCATTCTTCGGGCGACTTGCCCGGAGGCTGATCCGGGAAGCAGGTCTAGAAGTCGTGGTGACTTCAGGTCCCGGGGAACTCGATTTGGCCCGCGAAGTGGCCGTCCATTGCGGCGAGGCTGTGGGACTGCCCGAGACCAGGTCTCTCCTCGAACTGGCCGCGATTCTGGAGGGGGCCAAAGTGTTCGTTTCGGCGGACACCGGACCGATGCATCTGGCGGCCGCGCTCCAGGTGCCTGTTGTGGCTCTGTTCGGGCCCAAGGATCCGATCGTGTACGGCCCCTTTGGCACGGCAAGCCGGGTGGTCGCTGCACCTGTTCTCTGCGCGCCCTGCGGGGGCAGGCGATGCGCCCACGGCCAATGCATGCGGTCCATCTGCCCGGACCGGGTGTTCGATGCGGTGATCGATCTTCTCGAAGAAGTGCGGAGAAGACCGGCCGAGGAATCTCTCAAGGGTTTGCCATGAAGGCTTTGGGACCTTTTCCAGCCGGAGCCGCCGGGGCCGGCCGCATCCTGGTCAGAGGAAACAACTGGATCGGCGACGTGGTTCTCTCCACGCCCGCTTTCCGCGCCCTCCGGACGCGCTTCCCCCGCGCCGAGATTTCGGTTCTTGCCAAGCCCTGGGTCATACCGATTCTGAGGCACAATCCGGATATCGACCGGATCCTTCTCTACGACGCAGGAGGTCGGCACCGGGGCATCCTAGGCGTCCACCGTCTGGGCCGCGACCTCCGGAGGGAGCGGTTCGACGCGGCGTTTCTGTTCCAGAGGGCTTTTGAAGCGGCATGGATCGCCCGCCTTAGCCGCATCCCTGTGCGTGTGGGCTACGCTACCGACGGACGGGGCTGGCTGCTCACGCACGCAGTGCCGGCCACGCCGGAGAGCCTTCTTGTGCCCCGGGTGGAGCACAACCTTGCCTTGCTCCAGGCCGTGGGGATCGCTCCGGCGGACCGGGGGCTCGTTCTGGCTCCCGGAACCGAGGATCTCAACCGTGCGAGGGTAAGGCTCGAGGCTCTCGGAATCGCCATGGACGATCGGTTGTTCGGGTTGAGCCCGGGAGCCACTTTCGGCTCGGCCAAGAGGTGGTCGGCGGAGCGCTTTGCCTGCGTCGCCGAGGGGCTGTCCGAACAGGAGGGCGCAAAGGGCCTTGTTTTCGGCGGCCCTGCCGAGAGGGACATCGGAGACCAAGTCGTGCGGAGAGCGTCGAAGGCGAATCTTGTGAACCTGGCCGGGCTGACGGACCTGGAGGAGGCGGTTGCGCTCATCGGCTTGTGCGGGCTTTTCCTAACGAACGATTCGGGCCTCATGCATGTGGCGGCCGCTCTGGATGTTCCGCTGGCAGCGATCTTCGGGCCCACCGATCCGAGGACCACGGCGCCGTGGTGCCGGCGCCACGTGCTGGTGCGGAAAGAGGGCGTCTGCTGCAGTCCATGTCTGAAAAGAGATTGCGACCGGGACCACCGGTGCATGAGCCTGATCACGGTCGAGGACGTCCGCTCAGCGCTTCTTGACCTTCGGCAGCGGTACGGATGGGATCCGGTATCTGTGCGGTGGGAGAGATTGCAGGGTGGCTCTGGCCGGACCGTGCCCTTGGTATCCCTCGGTCGGTGAAGACAGGGCCCTCATTGAGAAAGGCGTGGCCGTGATCGATCCGGTAAGGTTGCACGAAGATGCATTGGACCGGTGGGTGGCCGATCCTCCGCTCGATGTGGAAACAGACGGAGGCTTGGCCTCGTTGATCTTGGCCGAGCATTACTGCAACTGGCGTCTATGGAGCCTGGAGAACGAGGCCAGACGGCCCGACAGGGACGACGCTGCGGTTGCCGCGGCCAAGAGGGAAATCGACCGGTGGAATCAGCTCCGCAACGACCTGATCGAAAGGATCGACGAAAACATGTTGGCCGAGCTTCCGCCTCCGGACCCGGCCGAGGCGGAGCAGCACTCGGAAACCGCCGGCCAGATGATCGACCGTCTTTCGATCCTTTCCTTGAAAATTCGCAACATGCGGCTGTGGGCTGCCCTCGAAGCGGAGGGCCCATCGGCCCGAGACTGGCAGAAAAAGGCCGCTCAGCTGGAGGAGCAGCGCGATGACCTGGCGCGGTGTCTGCGCCGTCTGTGGAACGACTGCATGGCGGGCCGGCGGTACTTCAAAGTCTACCGCCAGTTCAAGACGTACAGGGATCCCGGCTCGGCCGGAAGTCCCAAATGAAGCCCGGGGAGCTTTCCCGCTTCTTCAGGCGATGCTCTCCCCATCTAGAGGAGAGAAACGTACAGAGCCTCGGTCTCCTGGATTTCTCGGTCCAGAGTGAAGCGCTCCTCCCAGGTCCTTCTGGCTGCCAGGCCCATCTCCCGCCTTTTGGCCCTGTCTGCGACCAGGGTCAAAATGGCCTCTGCGAAGCTTTCGGTGTCCCCGGCCGTGAACAACAGCCCGTTCGCCCCGTGCTCCAGGATTTCCGGCAGAGCTCCCGAGCAGCTTCCCACCACAGGGCGGCCGTTGGCCATGGCCTCGATTGCCACGAGACCCAGGCTTTCGGCCTTGGAAGGGACCACCGCGATGTCGAGGGCTTGCATGAGATCCGGGACATCCTCACGGAAGCCCGTCAAGATCACCCAGCCCCGAAGGAGTGGATCGCGGCACGATTGGCGCACAGCTTCAGCGTAGACAGGATCCGTCGATGCCCCTGCAATGAGAAACCGTGTCTCGGGCCGTTGCCGCAAGACCCGCTTCGCCGCCTCGAGAAAGAGATCCTGCCTCTTGTCCGGGCTGATCTGGCCCACGAGACCGACGAGAACGTCTTCGGATGAAAGACCATAGGTCTCCCGGATCCTGCTGCCCTTCTGTGGATCGCCGACCGCCTCGGGGCCGACTCCGTAGTAGAGGATCTTAACTTTCTTGGGAGGAAGGCAGGGCCATGTCTCCAGGCAGTTGCGGCCGACGTAATGGGAAATGGCCACCACAGCGTCCAGTCTTGCGGCCAGGGTGCGGTGCAAAGGGTCCCGCCTCCGCCTGGCGGCCGGAGACGCCATGTGCCGCGTCAGCACCAGGGGGTAGTGCCGCTTGAGAAGGCCAGCCAGAAGAAGGCCGTGCCAGGCGTCTCTTGTCCAATGGACGTGGACAAGATCGGCGCCGATCGCGGCGACAGCTCGTTTCAGCCCCGCCCACGTCACGGGGTCCAGGTACCAGCGAAAGGGCAGCGTTACATGGGGGATGCCTCGCGACCGGGCGCGGACACTTGCGGGGGAACCTCCGGCCAGGGCGGCACAGAAGCCATGCCCTCGCCTTCGCAGCTCGCGGGCGACGACGAGGGGATGCATCTCCATGCCGCCCCAGCCACGGGAGGAAAGGATGTAGAGAACGCGCGGTCGTGAAGGATGTGCCATGGCCAGTTTAGAGTCTATCCCTGGACATCGAGGGGGGGATTGCCGAATCATAGCTGACCTTGGCCGGGTGGAAAAGCCGTCCGTTGCGCTTTTGTCGCCGGCACGAGAACAAGGTCCTGCGGACAAGGACCTACTGGTGGAATTCCAAATCCATTTTTTTTCCCCTTTACGCGGATTCCCTGTTCGAAGCCCTGAGACCAGGGTCTCGGGGTTCGGGACGCGCCGCTTGATCTTGCGGGTCTCCGGAAGGGCCTGCGCGGCTGAAAGACCAAATTGCAGTCTGCTTGGCACGGGCTGTATAATTGTATCGTATGACCGAAGGAACAGAGGAGCAAAACGGGGAGATCCAGCATGACGAACCAGCCAAAGTACGCCCCCGGCTTTCTCATTGCGGTGCCCCAGCTTATCGATCCCAATTTCTATCACGCCGTGGTCCTGCTCATCGAGCACACGGCAGAGGGGGCCATGGGCCTTACCATCAATCACCCCACCAATCGGTCCATTAAGAGCCTTTACGACCAGATGGGACGGCCCTGGTATGGTACGGACCGGGACGTGCTCATGCGGGGAGGGCCTGTTCAGCCCGAACAGGCCTGGATTCTCCATGGCCCGGGCTGCTCGGCAGGAGCCACCTACCGGGTGACGGACGGAATTTTTCTCAACACGTCCTTGGAAGCCTTGGATGAGCTTACGCGGACCCGGGCGCCCTTCCGCTTCCTCGTGGGGTACGCGGGCTGGGGACCGGGGCAGCTCGATCGGGAGATTCAAGAAGGAGCGTGGATTCTTTCCGACGTGGATCCTGATCTGGTCTTCGTCACCCCCTCAGAAGACGTCTGGGAGGCCAGTCTGCGGCGGATGGGGATTGATCCCGCCATGCTGGTTCCAACCACGGGCGTCCACTGAGCCTTTTTTCGGAGGAAGCGGTGAAAGAGATCCGAGAGGCATGTGGCCTCTTCGGGGTCTTTGGATCTCCCGAGGCGGCCTACGAAGTCTATTGCGGCCTTTATGCTCTCCAGCACCGCGGCCAGGAGAGCGCGGGCATCGTTGCTTCGGATGGAGAAAACATCCGGTCCTGCAAAGGCATGGGACTCGTGGGCAACGTGTTCACCCGTGAGGCCTTGAAGGCCTTGCCCGGGGATATTGCCATCGGCCACGTCCGGTATTCCACGACCGGCTCGTCGAGTATCCAAAACATCCAGCCCCTGGTGGTTCGATACGCCAAGGGATTGCTGGCCATTTCGCACAACGGGAACATCGTCAACGCCAGGTCCCTGAAAAAAGCCCACGAGGCCAGCGGCTCGATCTATCAGACCGGGACGGACTCCGAAGTGCTTGCACATCTTCTGGCGAGGCCATCCCACCAGAAGAGGCCCAACCCTTTGGCCCATTGCCTCGCCCATCTGCAGGGCGCTTATTCGTTCCTCCTCTTGGAAAAGGATCGAATCGTGGGAGCCCGGGATCCCTATGGGTTCCGTCCCTTGGTGCTCGGCAGAAGAGGCAAGGCCTTCTTTCTGGCCTCGGAAACGTGTGCCTTCGACCTGATTCGGGCCGAGTATGTGCGTTCCCTCGAGCCCGGGGAAATTCTGACCGTAACCCGGGCGGGTCTGCGGTCCGAGCGGATCGAGGGGAACCCGCCCCCTCGGCTCGCCCAATGCATTTTCGAGCTCATCTATTTTGCCCGGCCCGACAGTATCGTCTTCGACCAGAGCGTCCACTCCGTGCGGGTGGATTTTGGTCGGGCTCTGGCCCTCCAGGAACCGGTGGAGGCTGATTTTGTGATCCCGGTCCCGGACTCCGGCATATCCCCTGCCATCGGATACTCCCAAGCGTCCGGTATTCCCTTTGAGCGCGGATTTATCCGAAACCATTACGTCGGCAGAACCTTTATCGAGCCAGAGCAAGCAGGCCGCGTGGAGAGCGTTCGGTTCAAGCTGAACGTGGTGCGCGACGTGGTCCGGGGGAAACGCCTTGTTGTCGTAGACGACTCGATCATCCGTGGAACCACGTCGAGGTCACGGATCCAAGCGCTCCGGGACGCCGGGGCTCGGGAGATCCACCTTCGGATCGCCTCTCCTCCCTGCCGGTTTCCCTGTTACTTCGGCATCGATTTTCCAAATCCCCGAGAGCTGATTGGCTCGAAAAAAACCGTGGATCAGATCCGTCGGTATCTGGGGGTCGAGACCCTCGCCTACCTGCCGGTGGAGGCCATGCTGTCCTGCACGGCCCATCCGGGCAGGGATTATTGTCACGCCTGCTTTACAGGGTCCTACCCCGTGTCGGTCCGCTCAGAGAGGTCCAAGCTCGATCTCGAACGGGAGGGGGCCTCCGAGGTGTCCGGGCCCGGCGTTGCCAGAACGCGTTTGGTCGTGGGTTGAGGTCCCTCCCCTTCTCCGCCTCGCGAGCGCCGTGCCCCGAAGGGATGCCGCTTACAGGGAGATCCGGTTCCGGGAGGCTCGCACGACGGCGGGCCAGACGAGAGAGAGCGCGGCAGCCAGCGGAAACACAACACCAAACCCAAGGCGGTCCGCCAGCAGTCCGGAAGGAAGGCTGAGGGCCATCTTTCCGAGAAGCTCGACCGCAGCGAGAGCCGTGTATTGAGTGGCGCTCGCTCGGCGGTCGCACAGATCCATCATGAAGGCGAACAGAACCGGCGTCAGCAGGCCGCCCGCCATGTGTTCGGCCAGGGTCACGGGGTAAACAATCCACGGTGACAGCGGAAGCGCGAGGTGGGGAAGAACCGCTATGGCAGCAAGCGGCAGAGCCCGGACAAGTCCCAGCTGCTGCAGCGTCTTGAGGCGGTCCTCCGATCTGGAAGCCATCCAACCTCCAACCAGTGAGCCAGCAAGACTGAACCCCATCCCCCAGCCACCAGCCAGAATCCCAATGGAAGGCAGAGCCATCCCGGAATCCAAAAGAAAAATTTTATACATGGAGTCGACGAGCACCTCGCCGCTTTTGTAGGTCAGAATCAGGGTTAGAGCCCAGGCGAAGCCGGGCCTTCGGGCCATGTCCAGCAAAGAGGCTGCAATCTGACGGATCCTGAGTCGTTCTGGTCCGCCCGTCCCTGGCAACCCCCTTTCAGGATAGAAAAGGACTGCCCCGAGAACGGCAAGGTAAACAAAGGACATGGCCAGACAGATCCCTGTCCAGCCGATCCGTGGAGAAAGAGACAGGAGAAGTCCTCCGGAGGTGAGCATCCCGATCTTGAACCCGCCGACTTGCGCCACGTTGCCCCATCCTCTCTCGGCAGGGGAAAGGCTGTCCACGGCCAGGCCGTCCACCGCGATGTCCTGGGTGGCGGCCAGGAAGTTTAAAGCCAGCACGAGCAAGAGCAGGCCAAGGATCGAGCGTCCCTCCTGGGGCTCGAACAGGCCGAGGCCCGCCGCGAGAAAAGCCAACACGGCCATACAGGGCAGGATCCAGCTTTTCCTCCTTCCCAGGCCGCTCCAGCCGTACCGGTCTACCAGGGGGGCCCACGCCGGCTTGAGAAACCAGGGGAGTCCTAGGGCGCCATAGAACCCGATCGCAGTCCGGCTCCATCCAGCCTCCCGAAGAAACAGGGGCAGAACCGACATGAAAAAGCCGTAGGGGAGCCCTTGGGCGAGGTACAACGCCAGAAGGAGTGCGAAGCGGACGGAGAACCGGCCCGGCCCTCGAGACCGAGCGGGCACGGTTGCGGTTTCGAGCGTTCTGCCGTGGCGCTGCATGTCGTCTTCCGGAGCACGAGACCGGCCTTGTCGCTGCGCTTCCAAGAATCCGCGGTCGCGCCAGGCGGCCCGTCTCAGGACCTCGTCCGGGTCAAATACACCTGCGCGGCCAGGCCGGAAAGGAAGAAGAGCCCGAATAAGAACAGACCGTCCGGTTTCGCGTTTTCGAGCAGGGCAGTTCCGGCTCCAGCCAGACTCCCGGCAGCCAGTCCGGCTCCTGCCAGGGCCGTAGAGAGCATGAGGACCCACCGAGTCGCGAACAAGGTGAGCAGGGCCGCCGCAAGGGCCGCAGCAAGAACCCCGGGGAGGGAAAATCCGATCACCATGCCTGCAGCCGCACCTGCTGCGGCTCCTAGCAGGAAGAGCCCGCTCCGCACAAAGAGTCTCAAAAGGAGCGTTCCGACGAGAGCTCCGGCAGCTACTGCAAGCAAGGCTCCAATCTCGGTTCCGCCCAGCCCTTTAGCCAGCACGTAGCCCAAGCAGGCGCCTCCGACCAAACCGAAGGCAAGAACCGAGACACGAAAAGCCGGGTATCCGAAGTAACAAAGAAGGAGACCGGCCACAAGGGGGTAGGACGCGGGGTAGTCCATCAATCTCTCCCGGGGTCGGCCGATGCGCCGCAAGACCTCCTGGGAACAGGGCGGACCTTTACAATGCCCGGTTCGCTTTTTAGAATCAAGCCCCTCCCGGGCGAAAGAATCGAGGCCCGGATTCGGAATTTCAAAGCTGGCTTGTCGCCCCAGCCGGTCATCACACAAGAGACGGAGAGCCCTCATGGATGTTTCGCTGTTGGCTCGCGAGCCCGATTTGCGGGCGAAGGCCGAGAAGGCCGGCCAAGGGCACCTGTTCCTGTGGTGGCCCGAACTCGGAATCGCGGAGAAAGAGCGCTTGCTCAGACAGGTGGCACACATAGACTTCGATCTCCTCCAGGAACTCGTTCGTGTCCTGGTTTTGGACCGCACGAAAGAACCGCTCATGCCGCTGGAACCTGCTCCTGTGGTTCCCCTTCCAGCGGACGAAAAGGGGCGGCGGGACCGCCAGCGGGCCAGACAGGAGGGAGAGGCTCTGCTTCGGGCCGGGAAAGTCGCTCCACTCGTCGCTGCCGGAGGTCAGGGAACGCGTCTAGGTTTTGAAGGGCCCAAAGGAGCATTCCCGATTGGTCCTGTGTCGAAGGCCTGCCTTTTTCGGATTCTGGCGGAGCGGATCCTGGCCGTACGCCGCCGGTACGGTGCGGCGGTTCCCTGGTACGTTCTGACCAGCCCGACCAACGACCGGCAGACCCGGAGGTTCTTCCAGGAGCAAGGATGGTTCGGGCTGCCAAAGGAGGATGTCGTCTTTTTCCAACAGGGAGCGCTTCCTGCGGTGGACCTGGCGGGGAAGATCCTCCTGGAGGACAAGGCCGAAGTCGCGATGAGCCCGGACGGTCACGGCGGCACCCTCCCCGCGCTCTGGAAGAGCGGTGTTCTTGATGACATGGAGCGCCGGGGGATCGAGGAGATTTCGTACTTTCAGGTCGACAACGTGCTCGTCCCTCCCCTGGATCCGGTCTTTGCAGGGTGCCACAGACTCGGCGGCGCTGAGATGAGTTCCAAAGTCGTGCGAAAGGCTTATCCCGAGGAGAAGGTGGGCGTTTTCTGCCTGAGGGAGGGCAAGCTCGCGGTGGTCGAATACAGCGATCTTTCGCCCGAACAAATGCACGCGACCGGTCCGGACGGAACGCTCAGGTACTGGGCCGGAAACATCGCGGTCCACATGATCCGCGTCGACTTTGTCCGCCGGCTTCAGGCTGAGAATCTCAGGCTGCCCTTTCATCGAGCGGAGAAGAAAATCCGTTGCATCGGAGCCGACGGCAAGCCGGTCGTTCCGGACAAGCCAAACGGCGTCAAGTTCGAAACCTTTATTTTCGACGCTCTCCCCCTGGCCCGTCGTTCCGTAACGCTCGAGGTGTCCCGGAAAGAGGAATTTTCTCCGGTCAAGAACGCCCGGGGAGTGGACTCCCCGGAGTCCGCCCAAAGGGATCTCATGGAGCTCCACGCCTCCTGGCTTGAGGATGCGGGCGTTTCCGTGCCGCGCAAGCCCGACGGCTCCCTCGCGTTTCGGATCGAAATCAGCCCCCTTTTCGCCCTGGACCGGGAGGAACTCAAGGCCCGCCTCCGCTCCGGCTTTCGGGTCGACCGGGATCTTTATCTGTCCGGATCCTGAAGAGGCGGCGTGCCGCACCAGGCCAAGCCGTGAAGGAGAAAGCCGTCAAGTCGATGCCGTGTCCAGCTAGCCGAGCTTCTCGGCCTCTTCGATCAGCATGATGGGGATGTCGTCTTCGATCCGATACTTGAGCTTGCAAGCATCGCAGACGAGCCCGTCTCCGCTCTCGGTGAGCCGGATGTCCCCTTTGCACTTGGGGCAGGCAAGGATTTCGAGCAGTTCAGGATCGATCGCCATTGTTATTCACTCCCTGTGAGTGCTTTTGGAAGTTTTCTGGGTCAGTCCTCCGCGGCTTTTCCTCTATGGCGGCCTCAACCTCGGCCCATACCCGGTCCAGTTCGATGAAGGCCATGCAACTTCGGTCGAAACAGGACCGTTTCCAGCAGGGTGCGCACGGGGCCGCTGTCCGAACGATTCTTGCACCGGGGCCAGCCGGGCCGTTTCGCACCGGGTCAGAGGGCCCGTAAAGGCCCACGACCGGCGTCCCCAGAGCCGAAGCCAGGTGCAAGGGCCCGCTGTCGCCTCCGACCACCAAATCGCATCGGGCGAGGAATTCCGCAAGCAACCCTACGCCCATCTCCGGAGCAAGCTCTGCCGGCGTGCGCATGGAACGGAGCACCGTGCCTGCAAGCTCCCTTTCCCCGGGGCCCCAAAGAACGAAGACTCTCGCGTTCCACCGCTTCGCGATTCGATCTGCGAGCCCGGCGTATCGTTCGGCCCCCCACTGCTTTGTCGGCCAGCCGGCCGCAGGATGCAGGCCGACCCAGATTCGGGCCTTGGGATCTCCCGCTCCGGGGAAATGCCGTCTCGGCAAAGGGGCGGGCAAACAAAACGGAAAGGCCCGGTGCCCTTGGAGGCGAATGCCCAAAGGATGGAGCAGGGCGAGGTTCCTGTCAATCACGTGGCTTCGGGCCGGGATCGTGGCCGGACGGAGGTTGGTAAAGAACGTGTTCGCCCTTTCCCGGACGAAGGCGCCGGGGAAACCGATTCGCACAGGCGCCCGGCTGAGAAGCGTGAGAAGTCCGCTCCGCAGAAGCCCCTGGAGGTCGATTGCCACGTCGAACCCACCGCGCGCTCGTCGACGAAGAAAGGAAATCAAGTGCCTAATGTCAGAGGCATCCAAGAGCCTCGAGACTCCTCCTCGCAATCGCACCGGGATGGGCTCGTCCACGCAAGGGCAAGCCTTCAGGAGTGCCTCGAACCGTTCCTCCACAATCCATGCCACGTGGGCTGAAGGTAGGGCTTTCTTGATGGCCGATGCCACGGGCAGCCCGTGCACCAAGTCGCCGAGAGAACTGGTCCGAACAATCAGGAACCGGTTCATGTCTGCAGGTCTCTCGAGAGGTCTAGGACAGCATCGGGCTGGATCGCCTCCACAAGGGAGGAAAGGTCCGAACCCCGCGAGACGACGGTGACCGCGTTAACGCCGGCCAGCCGGCTCAGGGTCTGGATCCTTTGGGCCATCCATCGAGCCCCTTGTTCCGGGGAGAGCAACCGCGCTGCAGAGCTTGGATCGATGGCCACAACCACCCATTGCCGCGAGGGGTTGCCACAAGAGATCGGCACAGAGGAAACCCGAGGGCGAGAGGGCCTATCGACCAAGAGGAGGATTTTTCGGCCCGCTCGCCGCCATCGGGTAGCCTCGATCGGGAGGAGTTTCCTGGACAGCCAAAGATACGAGCCCCGGCCGTTCTCTTGCCTGGACTCACGCCAGAGCACCCATTCGGCCGCCTCTGCAACACCTCGGGCGACATAGTCGGGCATGAGCGAATCCGGACCGGACCGGAGACAAGCTTCCCATTCCTGCCGACCGTATCCGCTCAGAACCAGGATGCTGACGAGGCCAGCTCTGGCCGCGGCTTCTACATCGCTGCGCTTGTCTCCGACATGGTAGGATCCGGCCAGGTTGAGGGCCAGTTCGTCCCGGGCCCGAACAAAGAGGCCGGTTCCGGGTTTGCGGCATGAACAAGCCTTGCGGTAAGCCTGAACGGCCCCCTCCGGGTGGTGAGGGCAAAAGTAGATGCCGTCGAGGCGCGCTCCATGCCTCGCCATCAGGCCGGTGAGTTTCGCGTGGATCTGCCGAACACGATCTTCCGTGGAAAGCCCGCGGGCAACGCCGCTCTGATTGGTTACCACCACGACCGCAAACCCGGCGGCCTTGAGCTTCGCCACGGTCCGGCCCGCTCCGGGCAGCAACGCGAGCCGTGATGGGTCCGCAAGGTAGTGGGTTTCCCGCACGAGAGTCCCGTCGCGGTCCAGAAAAACGGCTCTGCGGCCTTGTGGAGCCCTTGGTTCCTTTGAGAGGCCCTGTTCTTGATCAGCGCAAACCGAGTCACCGGCGGCGCTTGTTTGGCCTTTCATCGTAAGCCACTCCAGGAGATCCCCTCCACCTGCGGTGCAACCAGAACCATTGGTCCGGGTGCTCCCGGACAATCCTTTCCAAGACCTTTTGGAATCGCTGGGTGTTTTCCACGACGTCGCGCTTCAGATCGCCCGTGCGAACCACCGGGATCCTGGGTTCGATACACAGGCGGTGTCTCACTCCAGAGGGTTCCCGGACAACGTACACCGGAAGAACCGGGGCACCGTATCGGCATGCAAGCAGGGCCAGGGCTGCCGAAGAGCCGGCGGGCCTCGAAAAAAAGTCGACAAACACTCCTTCTCGTCCGGTTACGCGCTGGTCCATGAGGAAGCCAACCGCCCATCCCTTTCGGAGCAGTCTTAAGACTTGCAGGAGCGCCCCGCGTTTTGGGATGACCCGATTGCCCGACCGCGAGCGGATGCGGTTCATCCACCGGTCGAAAAAGCGGTTGTCCAGCGCCCGGGCAACAAAGGCCACCCTCAAGCCTCTCATGCCTGTGTAAAGGGCCATAAGCTCCCAGTTGCCGAAATGGCCAGTCAGGACGAGAACGCCCTTGCCTTCGGAAAGGGCAGAAAAAAAATGCTCGGCTCCTTCCGGTCGGACTCGGTTTAAGATCTCTTCGAAGGGAGCTCGGCCGAGCCGGGGCACTTCCAAGAAGGTCGTCGCCGCGTTTTGGAAGGAACGGAGAGCAAGGGCCTTTCGGTCCTGGGCGCTCATCTCGGGGAAAGCCAGCGCCAGATTTTTCAAGGCCACCCGGCGGTGACGCCGGTCCAAAAGGTATGCGGCCTGGCCGAGGGCCCGGCCCAGGCAGACCGCCCAAGAGGCGGGCAATCTGGCCAGAAGGGCCAGCAGGGGCCAAGCAAGTCCGAACAAGAGGGCCTGCTTCCAGCGTTTCATCCGTGTCCCGATTTCTCCCTGCCCTGTGGCCGGCCGAGGCAGCCGAACAAAACTTCCCAGAAGCGCTCCTCTTCATGCATTTGAACCGCGACGCGCAAGAAAAGCATCCGTCCGGACGGCCACGGGAAATGGGCGATCTTCACTGCGTCCTTCTCGGTGGTGACGGCCCATCGGGAGGCGCCAAGACGACCGAGGATTTGCCGAAAGTCCTTCCAGGCATACCGGTGGTGATCCGGAAACGACTCGCGCAGGGCGACCTGGATCCCCAGGCGCTCCAGGGTGAGCCAAAACGACTCGGGGCGGCCGATCCCGCAGAACGCGAAGATCTCCTTTTCCCTCAAGGAAGAAGCGTCCAGAGGACCTTGTCCGTCCAGCGTGAAAAAGCCGATCGGCCGTAGTTCGGCGGAAAACACGGGAGGGGCAGACAGCGAATGGGGGGCTTCGAACGTTCGGCTTCCCTGCGAGCCTGGCGACGGCCCCGCGCAAGAGAAACGAACAAGCGCCTGGGCGTATTGAAGAGCTCCGGGCAACTCCCGAAGCGGCCCAACCGGAAGGCACTGTGATGCCAATTCTTCACCTTCGCTTCCGATAAGCACGATGTCGCAATCCCGGGCCAGGCGCAGGTGCTGGAAACCGTCGTCCAGGACAAACACGTCCACCGGACGGCGATCCAAAATTGCGCAGGCTCCTCGATACCGGTCCGGGTCCACGACCACCGGCACGCCGGGAAGAGACTTTGCGAGCAGGTAGGGTTCATCTCCTGTTTCCATGGGGTCCAGCCGGTGGATTTGGTCGTGAAGGAGAATCTGGGGCGTCACCAAGGACCGCCTTCGGTAACCCCGCGTCAGGATTGCGGGCCGAAACCCTTTTTCGGCGAGCCTTCGAGTGCACCACAGGACGAAGGGGGTCTTGCCGGACCCTCCGACTCGAAGGGCTCCCACACTGATAACGCCGCAGGGTAGCCTCCGCTGCCGAAGGACGCCGCACCGGTACAGGGCCCGACGGATCCGCTGGACCGCCCCGTAAGCAGATGAGAGGGGCTTGAGAAGAACGACAAGCCAGGTCAGTTTCTTGTCGGGTCTGGCCCAGACGCTTTGGGCAAAGGCCGCGCCCCATTCTCTCAGCATGGCAGGAACCTTTCGAGCATCTCAAGATTGCGCTCGGTGGCCCCACGGCTTTCCTCGAGAATGGAACGGGCGGACCGGGCCAGGGCCTCCCGTTCGGCCCGGCTGGACAGAAGCCGGATGGCCTGGCGGTACAGAGAGTCGGCGTCGTAGACCTCTATCCCGCCGCCCCCCTCCTGGAGGGCGCGGGCGATGTCCGCCGTGTTTTGGGTGTGCCGTCCGAAGAGCACGGGCTTGCCGAGAAGGATCGGCTCGAGCAAGTTGTGCCCTCCCACAGGGACGAGGCTTCCCCCCACGAACACCAGGTCCGCTGCGGCGTAAGCCTTTGCCAGTTCCCCCATTGTGTCCATGAGCACGACCTGCGCGTCGGATGCTGCCAGGGCGCCGCGCGTTCTGAGAGCCACGACGAGTCCCCTCGACCGGGCCAGGGTCTCAATCTCGGCGGCCCGCTCCGTGTGCCTGGGCGCGAGAAGGAGCCTGAGGGCCGGGAAGCTCGCCCGCAGGCGCACGAAAACGTCCAAAACGATTTCTTCTTCGCCTGAGTGGGTGCTTCCTGCGACCCAGACGGTATCGTCCTGGCGGAACCCAAGTTCCTTGCGCATGGCCAGGCCCAGGATTTCAGGCTCTTCCTCAAGGGGCAGGTCGAATTTCATGTTTCCGGTAACGAACACGCGCCTTGGGTCCGCTCCAATCCGGATGATGCGGCGGCAGTCCGCTCGGCTTTGCATGCCGAAGGCGGAAACGGATCGCAGGACCTCGCGGAAAAAAAAGCGAAACCACCCATACTGCCGGCACGATCGCGCCGAAATGCGGCCGTTGATGATCAGGGAAGGGATGCCCTCTCTGCCCAGCAGGAGCAGGAAGTTCGGCCAGATTTCGGTCTCGGTGTGAATGAAGAGCCTGGGGCGCACCGAGTGCAGAACCCTTCTTACGCAGAAAGGAAGATCGAAGGGGAAGTAGATCACGGCCTGGACCTCGGGGAAGGTCCGCCTTGCCACAGCCTGGGCCGTGGGGGTAATGGTGGAGATGACAACAGGCTGATCGGGACGGGTCTGGCGGAGTTTCCGGACCAGCGGAACCGTGGCAAGCACCTCGCCGACCGAGACGGCGTGGATCCAAATGGGCCGGGTGGGGCTGTTCGGTCTGGGGATGCTGGGTAGGGACAGGCCGAGCCGCTGGGCGAGACCTGCCCGGTGCTTGGGTGTTGTCACGAGCTTCCAGACGAAAAAGGGGAAGGAAGGAACGAGCAGGAGGGCCAGGAGAAAATTGTATCCGACCTCGAGCCAGTCGGACTGCGACGAAGCGGCCCGTTCGGTCTCCGCCCTCCGGCACAGGTCGTTCATTTGCTCCTCGACGCGGGTGCAAGGGGACCGGAGGTCGGCCCGGGCCTCATCGTCGGTCACGGTCAGGGGTGCGCCGAAGGTTACGCAGACTCTGCCGAAAGGCAACGGCACCTCAAATCGATCCCAGCTTTTCATCCGGAGGCATGGACTCGCGCTCCAGGCCACGGGCAGGATCGGCGCCCGAGCCTTGCTGCTCAGGAGAACCACACCGGGCTGCAGCTTGCGGCGGGGTCCACGCGGCCCGTCCGGGGTGATGGCCACTCTGCGGCCTTCTGCAAGGGCTTGAAGCATCTCTTGAAGGGCCTCTTTTCCTCCTTTTCCAGTGGAGCCTCGGATCGCGTGCACGCCGAAGGGCTTTACGGTTCTCGCGATCAGTTCCCCGTCCCAGTGGCGGCTGATGAGGGTCCAGATCTCAGAACGTTTGGGAAAAACCCTTTGGAACACGCCGGGAAGAAGAAAGATGTGACCGTGCCAAAAGGCCAGGACCAAGGGGCGTCCCGACTCGATGAGGCATCGACTCTCCTCGGGTATGCAAAACCGCCACCGAAGGGTTCTGGCAACGACCCGCAGCAGGACCGTAAGGACAGGCGGGAGGAAGCGAATCCACCGTCTCCTCTTTCGTTCTTTTCGGTCTTTTTCTGCCGTGTTGCTTCGTCCGGTCAACGCAAGGCCTCCCCCTCGATCGGTCGATCCTCAGGTCGGCGCCCGCGTTGGTCGAGCACGGCCACGATGGCTCGTGCGGCGCGCTCGGAGGCTCCGGGCGGCCCGAGGAGGGTCGGGACCTGAGACAAAGTCCGCTTCATTTCAGACCGGTACAAGCTCCGGGTCAGAAGATCGTGGCAGAGACCGGCAAGATTCTGGGCGTCGAGTTCGCCTTGGAGGAGTTCCGGGACGACCGGACGGCCGCACACGAGGTTGACGAGAGCGATGGAGGGCACGCGCACGAGGAGGCGGCCAAGCAGGAAAGTGGCCCTGGACACCCTGTAGACGACGACCATAGGGACGCCATGAAGGGCAAGTTCCAGCGTGGCGGTGCCCGAGGCGACCACAGCAATATCGCACAAAGGCATGGCACGGCCAGCTTCGGAGCGGGTTCGAACGACCGGCAGTCCGGCCCGACGGAGCGATTCGGAGAACAGGTCTTCAGGAAGCCCAGGCGCTTCAAAAAGCAGGAACTGGGCGTGGGGGTGTCGCTGTCGGAGAAGCTGGGCGGCATCGAGAATCGTCGGCAGCAGACTCCGCACCTCGCTGGCCCGGCTGCCCGGCAGGAGACCCACGACCGGGTAGAGCGGGGAAAGGCCGAAGGTTTCATGCTCGAGCAACTGCGCTTCAGAGCCCGCGCTTTCCCTTTCTTGCCAGGCGTCCATCAAAGGGTGGCCCACCCACTGTGCCGGAACTCCATGGCGTTTGTACAGCGCTTCTTCAAAAGGGAAGATCACAAGCATCTTGGACACGGTCCGACGGATCTGGCGGATTCTGCCTCGACGCCATGCCCAAATCTGCGGGCTGATGTAGTAGACGACGGGCACTCGGGCCTTCACGGCATGACGAGCCACCCGGAGATTGAAGTCCGGGAAGTCCACGAGCACGACAAGATCCGGCCTTTCCGCGAGCAAAGCCCGCCGAACCCAGCCAAGAGCGCGGAAGATGGGAACAGCCCGAGAGAGAATTTCGGAGATCCCGACCACCGCGAGATCCCGCGCGTGATAGGCGAGATGGACCCCTGCCTCGGCCATAGCGTCTCCGCCGATCCCGTAAAACTGCACTGCGGGCCTGAGGCGCAAGACTTGCCGGACCACTCGAGCGGCGTGCATGTCCCCCGAGGCCTCTGCCGCCACTACGAGAATCTTCGGTGTGCTGCGGGAGTCGACCATCCCATTGACCTTCCGGAACCAGGGAGTGGAGCCGTACGATTCAGGCCGTGCGCATGCGCTGGAGAATGCGAAGGGCCACTTTCAGGGCCTTTCTGCCCTCCTCCCCTCCCACTTGCGGCGGCTCCCGGGTCTTGACGCTCCGGATAAAAGCGCGCAACTCGTCTTCCAGAGCGTCCCCTTCTGGAACCTTCTGCTGCTCGCCGGAGATCTCATAAGCGCCGCTCTGGGGATTACGAGTCCTTCGGAGGATTAGGACCTCCCGGTCGTCGTAATCGATCGATACGTAGACATCGGGCTGGAAAAAGCGGATCTTTCGGGTCCGCTTGAGGCTCACCCGACTCGCCGTGAGATTGGCCACCGTGCCGTTGGCGAAGTGGATGCGCACATTGGCGATATCCACGTTGGGCGAGAGCACGGGAACGCCCACCGCGTCGATGGAGCGGATGGGCGAGCAGACGTACTTTAACAGAATGTCGATATCGTGGATCATGAGATCCAGGACCACGTCCACGTCCGTCCCTCGCTCCTGGAAGGGCCCCAACCGATGGGCCTCGACGAAGCGCGGCGATTCCAGGGCGGCCTCGGCCGCCTTCCACACTGCGTTGAACCGTTCGAGATGTCCCACCTGAAGAACGCGCCCTCCCTTTCGGGCCAGCCGGATCAGCTCCGCGGCTTCGGGAAGGCTCGCCGTCATGGGTTTTTCGATGAGGACATCGAGGCCGCCTTGAAGAAGAACTCTGGCAACCGGGAAGTGCTGGGAAGTGGGCACCACGACGCTGGCGGCGTCGACAAGGGGGACGATGGCCTCGAGATCTGTGAAGGAAGCGACGCCGAGGGTGCGAGCGACCGTCTCGGCACGCTCCCGGTTCGTGTCGACTACGCCGACGAGTTCCACGTCATCCATGGCCGCGTATTTCTGAGCATGGTACTTGCCGAGGTAGCCTGCGCCCACAACCGCCACGCGAACCCTGTCAGACCCGACCGATTTCATTCAGGCTGCCCCTTGTTCTTGGGTTCCGGGGCTTGGCGAAAACGGACCCTGGAACCTGAAACATGACCCCTGACACCCGGCCCGTCGCGCTTTCCTGGGTCTCTATCGGCAGATCCCCCTCCGGGAATGGCGCAGAAAATCGAGCAGATGGTCGACGTTTGGGTCACCGCCGAGTTCGGCGGCTGCCTGCTCGATCGCAGGGCCGAGAAGGAGTCCGCTTTGGAAAAGGATTCGGTAAGCCCTGCGGAGCCTGGCGATATCCTGAGGGGTGAATCCGTTTCTGCGGAGTCCGACGAGATTCAGACCGAACAGCTTGGTCCGGAAGCCGGCGGCGCTCATGAAGGGTGGAATGTCCATGGAGACGCCCGATAGCCCGGCGACCATGGCCAACCGACCGATGCGCACGAACTGGTGGACGCCCACAAGGCCGCCGAGGATGGCGTTGCGCTCCACGGTCACATGCCCGGCTAGCGAGGCGCCGTTTGCCATGATGACGGAATCCTCGATGGTGCAATCGTGGGCCACGTGGCAGTAGGCCATGAACACATTCCGGTCCCCGATGGTCGTGATGCCCCGGTCCTGGACCGTCCCGAGGTGAATCGTGACGAACTCTCGAATGATGTTGCCGGAGCCGATTTTGAGTTCCGTAGGCTCTCCCCGGTACTTGACGTGCTGGGGCACGGCTCCGATCGAGGCGAATTGGAAGATCTGGTTGTTTGGGCCAATCTCGGTGCGGCCTTCAATGACCACGTGGGGCCCGACCTTTGTGCCCGCTCCGATTTTGACGTGCGGGCCGATGATGCAGTAGGGCCCGATTTCCGCTTCCGGGTGAATCTGTGCGCCCTCAGCGACGATCGCCGTCGGGTGGATCATCCCTCCTCCTCCTCCGTCTCCGGGCCCGCCTGATACACGGCCAGAAGGGTCGCCTCCATCACGACAGAGTCCCCTACCCTGGCGGTCCCCCGGACCTTCCACGTGTCTTTCTTCTTCGTCACCAGTTCAAGTTCGAACAGAACCTGGTCACCGGGCTGCACCGGCCTTCGGAAGCGCACGCCATCCAGGCCCGCCAGGTACAGCATGCCGGCCCTGGAAGAGGGTTTCGTGCCCAAAACGAACAAGGCGCCGACCTGGGCCATGGCTTCCACGAGAATGGTTCCCGGAACGATCGGATTGCCGGGGAAATGGCCCTGAAAGAACGGCTCGTCCGCCGTAAAGTTCTTGAGGCCGACAATTCGTTTGCCCTCTTCTATTTCTAGGATCCGATCCACAAGAAGAATCGGATACCGGTGGGGCAAGAGCCTGCCGACGTCTCGGGCTTCCAGAACGGCCTTCACGGTTCTTCGTCCTCCTGCGGAAGTTCGTCTGTTTCGGCCCCTCGGGGTCGTTCGTCTCCGCAAGGCGACCCCTCCGGTGGGCGTTCCGACTTGTCGATCCCCAGGCAGGCTTTTAAAGCAGCCAGTTCCTTCTCCATGCGAAGGATTCTGTCGCGCAATTGGGGGAGCCTCCTGAAGGCGGCCATGGTCTTCAAGAAATGTCCATAAGGCATGGTCGGAATGCCGGAAACGACCTCTCCGTCCGGGATCGAGCCGTGAACCCCGGACTTGGCCCCGATCTGCACGTCGTTGCCGATCCGTACGTGGCCCACGACCCCCACCTGTCCGCCCAGCGCAGTCCGGTCTCCAATAACGGTGGAGCCCGAAATGCCCACTTGGGAAACAAGGATCACGTCCTCGCCAACGCGCACGTTGTGGGCGATCTGCACAAGGTTGTCGATCTTGGTCCCTCGGCCTATCCGGGTCTCGCCCATCGTAGCCCTGTCCACGCACGTGTGGGCTCCGATCTCCACGTCGTCCTCAATCCTGACGATGCCCACCTGCGGGATCTTGACGTGACGGGCTCCGTCCCGGGCATAGCCGAATCCGTCCGCGCCGATCACGACGCCGTCATGAAGGATGACCCGATCCCCCAGGATGCACCGGTCCCGGACAGATACGTGCGCGTGGATGCGGCAATCCTGCCCCACCTGCACGTGGGCCCCGATGGTCGCGAAGGGATACAGAACGGTCCGGGCGCCGATGACACTCCGCTTGCCCACGAAGACAAAGGGGAAGATGGTTGCCGATTCCGCGACCTGAGCCGAAGGGTCGATCCAGGCGAGTTCGGATACGCCAGGCGGCAGGGGTTCCTGAGGATGGAACAGCTCCAGAGCCTTGGCGAAGGTCAGGTACGGCGTGGGGGAGATCAGCAGACCGATGTTGGGGCGCTCGACGTCGGGCGGCACGATGGCGGCCGAGGCCCGGGTGTGCTTGAGCTTGCTCCGGTACCGCGGATTGGCGACGAAGGTAAGCTCCCCCTCCCGGGCTTCCTCAATGCCTGCCACGCCGGTGAGCCGGATTGTGCCGTCACCGACGAACCGGACGCCCAGCATCCGGGCGAGTTCCTCGAGCGGGATCTCCAAAGCGCCTCCTCGGAGCGTCCTGGTTAGGCCCGGGAGAACTACTGGGATTTCTTGCTGTCGTCGTATAGCTCGATGATCCGCTTTGTCACGTCGACCTTCTCAGACCCAAACAGGACCGCACTCTGGGTTTTTTCCAGGATGATGTCGAACCCCTCCTTCTTGCCGAAGTTCTCGATGATTCCTTGAAGATCCTTGAGGATCTTCTGGCTCAGCTCCTGATCCTCTCTCTGGAGCTCCTCCTGGGAATCCTTGACCAATCGCTGGTAGTCCCGAAGCTTGTACTGATAAGATTTTTCTTTTTCGTCCCGAGCAGTCTGAGACAGGACCGAGCTCTGGCGCTCGAGTTCCTCCTTGAGGGCCGTGATTTCGTCCTGCTTGCTTTTGAGCTCTCCCTGGAGTTTTTCCACCTTTTTCTGGAACTGGCTCTTGGCCTTCTTTCCCTCGATCGACAGCTCCATGGCTTTCTGGATATCGACCACACCGATCTTGATTTCCGCTGCGGCCAGGGCCGGCGCAAGAAAGAGTGCCAGGAAGAACAATGCCGATGGAGCCAACCGTCGTGTTCTCATGGTTGCAAGCCTCCTTGTTTCCTTTTCGTGTGAGGGGTTTCTGGGTTGTACGATTCTGCTCAATAGGCCGCTCCAATCGAGAACTGGAAAGCGCTCGAATCTTCGCCTTCCTGTCGGTCCAGAGGAAATCCGAGAACGAATGTGAGCGGACCGAGGGGAGAAAACCACTGGATTCCGGCGCCTGCGCTGAGGCGCAGGGCTTGCGGCCGCAGGTCCTCGTCCTCGCTAAAGGCGTTGCCCGCATCGAAGAAGCCCATGCCTCGCAGTTTCACTTGCGGCACAAGGGGGAAGAGATACTCGACGTTGAAAATGAGCTGCTTGTTCCCGCCGATGACGGTTCCTTGGACTTCCGGCCCCAGGGAGCGCACGTCGAAGCCTCTGACCGTGCTGATGCCGCCGACAAAGTACCGCTCGAAGACAGGCAGCCGGTCACCGCCGATTCCATACCCCACGCCCACCCGGCCCCGCAAATGAAAGGTCGTATTAAGGTAGAAAGGAATGTATACGCCCGTGTCCAGTTGGAGTTTGACGAAGTCGCTGTCCCCGCCGAAGATCGAACCGGCCCATTCGGTGGACGCGATGTTGAGAAAGCCTCGCATGGGGTACAGCGGATTGTCGAGCGTGTCCTGCACGACCGACAAGGTCACGGAACTCGTCACGCTCCGGCCCTCTTCCGCCCTGAGGGTGATGGGCGCGTCACGGCTCACGTCGGAGATTTCCACGTCCTCGTATTTGTACATGACGTTACCGCGGACGTGTTCAAGAAACTCGTATCCGAGGCGCAAGGCGCCTCCAACGGACTCGCGGGTGAAATCTTCGTAGATCCTCTGGGTTTTGAAAACATCGAACCCCGCAGACAGGGGAATGTCGAAAAGCCAGGGTTCGGTAAAACTCAGAGAAAAGTTCTGCCGGGTTCCTCCGACTTCGGCGTTCAAGGAGAGCACCTGGGCCCTGCCGAAGAGATTGCTCTGGGTGATGTTGGCCATGAAGATGAACTGGTCTGTGGAACTGAAGCCGGCTCCTCCGCTCAGGGTGCCTGTCTGGCCCTCCTTGACATCCACCACAAGGTCGAGCCGGTTCGGGGCGTCCGAAGGTTGGGTTGTGAGATTGACCGACTCGAAAAAACCAAGACGATTGATCTCCTCTTTTGACTTTCGAATGAGAGAACCGCTGTACAGATCTCCCTCGGCCAAAGCCATTTCCCGGCGGATGACCTTGTCTCGTGTCTTTGTGTTTCCCCTGATCCGAATATCCCCGATCGAAACCTTCTCCCCTTTCTTGACCTGATAGGAAATGTCGACAGACTGCGTGGCGTCCTCGGGATTGTACAGCGGCGTGACGTCCGCAAAAGCGTACCCTTGGTCGGCGTAATAGTCGGTCATGGCCAGGATGTCTTGTTGGAGCTTTTCGCGGCTGAAAATGTCGCCCTCGCGGAGTTTCTGCTGCCCGCGGAATCGTTCTTCCTCGGCCTGGGACATGTTCTCGTAGCGGATGTTTCGTACCTTGTACTGCTCCCCTTCTTCCAATAGGAAGACGATGTACATGCCGTCTTGCGCGATAAGCGTCTCCGGGGGTTTGGACGAAAAGCGCAGGTAGCCGTTGTCGAGATAGAACAGCGTCAGTCGCGTCACGTCATCCCGCAGGACGTCTTCCTTGTACGTGCCGCTTCCGGTCAAAAAAGAAAAGAATTTTTTCTTTTTCGATTCAACGACCTTGCGAAGCTTCTTGTCCGGAAAGGCCCGGTTGCCGAGAAACAGAACCCTGCGGATCTTGACTTCCTTGTTTTCCTGGATCTTGAACACGACGGAAACTTGGTTGTTCTCCTGCGCCGGGGTTTCGTAAGAGATGTTGGCCCGGTAGTATCCCTCGTTCGCATAAAGCTTGCGGATTTTTTCCACGTTTTCCTGGACCTCGGCGACGTTCAGGAAGTGGTTCGGCTTGAGGGTGACGACCTTTTCGAAGTCCTTCAGTTCCAAAGCCTTGTTGCCTTCGTAGCGGATCTCTCGGATGGTGGGCCTCTCCTCGACGGTGAAGATCAACCGGAGCCCTTCGGGCAGTTCCTCCTTTTCGACCGTCACGGTTCGGAAGTACCCCGTGGCCATGATCGAGTGAATGTCGGAACGAAGAACAGCCGAGTCCAGGGCTGCGCCCGTTCGGGTGTTCAGTCGCAGAAGGACCACGTCCGGCTCGATCCTTTGGGTTCCGACCACCCGGATTTCCCGAACCACAGCCAAGGGCTCATCCGGGCTACGAGCGGCCGACCTGAAGGGGCAGAGAATACAACCGATAACGGCGATCCCCGCACCAAGGAGGGCGATTCGGACTCGGGCCCGTCCGGGTTTCCAGGTCAAGCTGGCCGTCGATTCAGGCCCCTGCTTCTTGTCTGCATAGGGACGGGGGCGTTTAACCATGTTCCACGAGCCTTCCGTCTACCATGTGAACCTGCCGGTCCAGGCGCTTCGCGAAGCGTGGGTTGTGGGTGGCCACAACGAGGGTCACTCCGTGCCGCTCGCGCAGTCCGATCAAAAGGTCCTCCACCGAGCCCGCCGTGGCTGTATCGAGATTCCCGGTGGGTTCATCCGCAAGCAGGATCTCCGGCCCGTTCGCAAGAGCTCGGGCCACGGCGACCCGCTGCTGCTCCCCCCCGGAAAGATTTCCAGGCCTGTGGTCGAGCCGGTCGCCCAAGCCGAGATCGCGAAGAAGGGCTTCCGCCCTTTCTCGCGCCTGCCTGCGCGTCTGGCCGCCGATCAGAACGGGAATCTGCACATTCTCCGACGCCGTGAAGTCCGATAGAAGATAATGGAATTGAAAGACAAAGCCAACCCGCCGGTTGCGGAACGCAGCCAGGTCCGATTCGGTCATGTTTGCCAGATCGCGGCCCCGATAGAGAATCCGTCCGCTCGTCGGACGGTCCAGGGCGCCCAAAAGATGCAGAAACGTGGTCTTGCCCACTCCAGAGGCTCCCAGGATTGCGACGGTCTCGCGGGGCCAGATGGAGAAATCGATCCCCCGGAGCACGTGAACCTCCTTGTCCCCCATCCGGAAGCGCTTGTGCAAGGACTCGACCCTGAGGATGGGCTCCTCGACCGAGCCTGCAGGGACAGTTGCAGCCCTCGAGTCACTCATACCGCAGCACCTCGGCCGGATGGAGCCGCGAAGCCTTCAGGGCCGGGTACAGAGAGGCGGCGCCGCAAAGCACGATCGCCGCAAGGCCCACGAGCACGAATTCCGCGGCCCTCGTTTCCACCGGCAGGAAAGAGAGGTAGTAGATTTCGGGATCCAGCCGCACCAGGGGATACCGCGCAGCCAAGCGGCAGACTCCGTATCCGGCCAACAGGCCGAGGGCGGTTCCGGCTAGCCCCATGACAGAGCCCTGCAGCAGGAAGATGTTTCCAATTGCGCGCCGGGTCGCGCCGACCGCCTTGAGAATGGCCACCTCGCGCCTTTTCTCGATTACGGTCATGATGAGGGTGCTTACGATGTTGAAGCCCGCCACGAGAATGATCAGGATGAGCACCAGAAACATGACGGCCTTCTGCAGTTTGAGGGCTGAGAAGAAATTCGGGTTGATTTCTTTCCACGTCTTGACCCAGAACGGAGGCGGGAACACCCGTTCGAATTCCGCCGCCGCCCTTTCGGTTGCACCGATGTCTGCCAGGAGGACTTCGAAGCCCGTGACGCCCTCTCCCATCCCGAAAACCTCTTGGGCCTCGGACAAGCCAACGAGAGCCAAAGACGCATCGTACTCATACATGCCCACTTCGAAAATTCCTGCGACCCGGTAGGACTTGAGCGTTCCCTTGGGCACGTCCGACCAAGAGGTCTCGACCGGAATCGAGATGAGGTCGACCCTGTCCCCACAGGTGACTTCCAGGGATTCTGCCTGGGCTCGGCCAAGAAGGATCGGAGGGAGGCCGTCCCTTGCGGCGTTTCCAGCCCCAGCGCCCTCGGCGAGCGTCTCGACGCCGCCGCAGGGAAAGCGGAGACTCGGGCCTACAAGATCGATGAGCGCTGCTGGGGGAACCCCTCGGACCACCGTGCCCGTCGCGGACGCTGGAGAACGGATCATGGCCTGATGGTACGTAAACGGCATGACCCCGGCCACGTCCGGGTTTTGCCGGAGCTTGCGATCCACCTCGGCCACGTCGGTGACCGTGCCGTCGAACCGCAGCAGGAGCAAGTGCGCGTTTACACCGATGATCTTGTCCCGCAGAGCCCGTTCGAAACCGCTAGCAAATGACAGGGCCACCACCAGGGCCATCACACCCACCACGACTCCACTCAGGGCGATCCACGCCAGTGCGGACAGGAAGCCGGCCCTGTCTCTCGATCGGAGATAACGAAGGGCGACGTGAGCTTCCAGGGATGCCATGGGCCTACTCGTACCGTAAGGTTTCTGCGGGGGGAACGCGAGCGGCTTTCCGGGAGGGGTAGAAGGTGGCCATGAGAGCGAGCCCCAAAGCGGCCAGGGATACGGAAAGAACGTCGAAGGCCTGAACCCTGACCGGAAGAGAAAGCTCGTAGAAGATCTCGCGGGGGAGCGTGATCACGGGATAGGCAGCCAGGAGCCTGCACGCGGCCAGTCCGAGGGCGACTCCCGCAAGCGTCCCGCCCACCCCGATGGCGGTGCCCTGGAGCAGGAAGATTCTCTGGATCCTTGCTCCTGATGCGCCCACAGCCTTCAGGACCGCGATTTCTCTCTTCTTTTCGATGACCGCCATGGCCAGGCTACTCAGGATGCTCAGGACGGCCACGAGGAGGATCAGAGCCAGGACTGCGAAGGCCGTGATCTTTTCCAGGCGGAGCGCCGCGAGAAGCCTGCGGTTCTTTTCCATCCAGTCCTCGACCCGGATCTCATGGCCTGCGACCTGTCGAATGGCGGCCGCGACCTCCCGGACCTGATCCAGCTCGACCACCCCCACCTCGATTCCAGAAATGGCCTGGCCCATTCCAAGGAAAGCCTGCACCGTCTTCAGGGACCCGTAGGCATAGGCAGCGTCGTACTCGTATAGACCACTCTGAAAGATCCCTGACACGCAGAACGTCATCTGGGCAGGCAAAACGCCAAAAGGCGTTTCGACCCCGAAGGGCGAGACGACCCGCACCAGGTCTCCGGGGAGACGCCCAAGATGCCTGGCCAACTCACGGCCCAGGAGAAGTGGCGGCTTGGCCGAGCATTCCTTGGAGAGATCGATTGGGGTTCCCTCTTTTCCAGACAGGCTCTCCAGACCCCCCTCTCGAATTTGCTCAGGAATGCGACTCACCACCGATATCGTAGCGGTGTCGATCCCCTTCAGGGTCGCGCCCACCGTCCTGCCTTCAGCCGTCAGGAGAACCTGTGTCCGGATATAGGGACTCAGGCCCGTGACGCCCTTAAGCGGGGCGATCCGGTATCGGAGCGAATCCACATCCTGGTCGCTCAGATCTTTGCCTTGAAGCGTGATCGGCGCCAAGTTGCCGAGGAGTTTTTCCTTGAGATCTTCCTCGAATCCATCCATGACCGCCAGGGTCACAATCATGGCCATGACCCCGACGGCCACGCCCACAACCGAAAGAACAGCGATGGCCGAGGCAAGGCCGTAACGGTGCCTGGAGCGAAGATATCGGAAAGCGACGAAGGCTTCGAGCTCCATGTAGCCTCGGGCAAGCCCCCTCATTCGTCCCTTTCGGGCCGCATCAGGGGAAAGAGGATCACGTCCCGGATGGAAGGGCTGTCCGTCAGAAGCATAACAAGCCGGTCCATGCCGATTCCTTCGCCTGCGGCCGGCGGCATGCCGAACTCCAGTGCTTCGAGGAAATCCTCGTCGAGCTGGTGGGCGGTCTCGTCTCCGAGGCGTCGCTTGATCATTTGCTGCTCGAACCTCCGCCTCTGCTCGACAGGATCGTTAAGCTCGGAAAACCCGTTCGCCAATTCCCGGCCGGCCACGAAGAGCTCGAACCGCTCCACGTAGCCGGGCCTGTCGTCCTGCGAGCGTGCCAGCGGGGAAACTTCTACAGGATAGTCCGTGACGAAGGTTGGCTGGCTGAGGGTGGATTCGACTCTCTGCTCGAACAGCTCGAGAAGAATTTCGCCGCGGCTGAGGCCTTCGGCCAGGGAAACCCCCCGGTCCAGGGCATGCCTCCGGAGCGCCTCCGGGTCCTCGAGGGCCCAAGACGGAAGCGAAAACGCCCTCTGGACGGCTTCTTCGAGGGATATCCTCCGCCAAGGACGGGAGAAATCCACCTCGAGGCCCTGGTAGCAGAGCCGGGTCGTGCCCAGAACCTTGAGCAGAAGGTCTTCGAGAAGCTCCTCGGTCATCTCCATGAAGTCTCTGTGGGTTGCGTAGGCCTCGTAAAACTCAATCATGGTGAATTCCGGATTGTGCAGAGTCGAGAGGCCTTCGTTTCGAAATTGCCGATTGAGTTCGTAGACCTTGCCGAAGCCGCCCACAAGCAGGCGCTTGAGGTACAGTTCTGGGGCGATCCGCAGAAAAAGCTTGCGGTCCAACGCGTTGTGATAGGTCTCGAAGGGTCGAGCCGTGGCCCCGCCCGCAATGGGGTGCATCATGGGCGTCTCGACTTCCAGGAAGCCCCTGGAATCGAAAAAGGCTCGAACGGCCCGGATGATCTCGGTTCTTTTTCGGAAGGTGTCCCGGACCGAAGGGTTCGCGATGAGATCCAAGTACCGCTTACGATACCTGATCTCGATGTCGCGGAGACCGTGGAACTTCTCCGGCAGAGGCCTCAGAGCTTTCACCAGAAGCTCGTAGCGGTCGACATGAAGGGTGAGCTCCCCGGTCCGGGTTCGGAACAGGCGTCCTTCGGCGCCCAGGATGTCTCCGGTGTCCAGGTTCCGCTTCAGTCTGGCAAAGGCCTCCTCTCCCAAGGTCTGGCGCTGGAAGTAGAGCTGCAACGGCCCGCTTTCGTCCTGCAAGTGCAGGAAGAGGCTCTTGCCGAAATCTCGGATCGTCATCACGCGGCCAGCAAGACGGAAGGTCTCGCTGAGCGTTTGAAGGGATTCGCCGGACACGGCGGCAAAGCGCTCCCGGATCTCACCGGCAAGGCTGGTTCTGCGGAACCGGTTCGGGTATGCCGCGGCGCCTTCGGAGCGGACCTGGGCGAGCTTTGCCAGGCGAGCCTGTCTCAGGGGGTTGTCAGTGTCCATCCGTTGACTCGAATCCTCCGTGCCGGGCCAGTCTCCAGGGCGCCGCAGCAAAAAAACGCGCTCTCTCTGCGGTGACGTTTGGGCGGGCGGTTCAGGTGAAACTAAACTTGATACCGAATCCCTTCGCCCTTGTCAAGGAAACGACGGTGACCCTTCAGCGCCGGAAGGGCGTTCGTCCGCGTAGGTCCTACCTTGCGCGCTGGTAGGCCTCCATGAAGGGCGTGAGGTCACCGTCCAGCACAGCGTCGACGTTGCCCACCTCTGTCTGGGTCCGATGGTCCTTGACCAAACGATACGGTTGGAGCACGTACGAACGGATCTGGTTCCCCCAGGCGATCTCTTTCTGTTCCCTGTAAATGGCGTCTTGCTTCTTTTCTTCTTCTTCCCTGCGGAGTTCGAGCAGGCGGGCTTTGAGGATCTTGAGGGCCCGCGATCGGTTCTTGTGCTGGGACCGTTCGTTTTGGCATTGGACCACGATGCCGGTCGGCAGGTGGGTCAGACGGACCGCCGAGTCGGTCTTGTTGACGTGCTGGCCGCCGGCGCCTCCTGCCCGGAAAGTCTCGATCTTGAGTTCGTCATCCCGAATTTCGATCTCTTCCTCTTCCTCGGGTTCGGGGTAGACGAAAACCGCAGCGAAGGATGTGTGGCGGCGCCCCCCGGCGTCAAAGGGGCTGATCCGGACGAGGCGGTGGATGCCAATCTCGGAACGCAGATGGCCGTATGCATAGGGACCTTTGATGAGAACGGTGGCGCTCTTGATGCCGGCTTCCTCACCTGCGAGCAGATCGTAGATTTCCGTCGTGTACCCGTTTCGCTCGGCCCATCGGGTGTACATCCGCAGGAGCATCTCGGCCCAATCCATGGCCTCGGTTCCGCCTGCCCCGGCATGGATGACCAGGATCGCGCTCTTGGCGTCGTCGGGCCGGTTCAGGGTGAGCTCGAGTTCGAGTTCCCGCAAGCGCGAAAGAATGCGCTCGTAGTGCTTCGAGGCCTCCGCAAGAATTTCAGGGTCGCCAGCCTCCTCTCCCAACTGTCTGCAGGCTTCGGCTTCCTCGATGTCGGCGGACAGACGATTCCACAGTTCCAGCTGCCGCTCCAGGGCGGTCCGCTCTTTGAGGGTGGCCTGCGCTTGCTTTGGCTGTTCCCAGAAGTCCGCCCGACAGATCTTCTGCTCAATCTCTTCGAGCAGCCTTTTCTTCCCTTCCGGGTCAAAGACGGCCTCGAAGCCTGTCCGCGATCGTCCTGGCCTCTGCCGCCGCTGAACGTAAATCCATCTTGGATCTCCTCTGGTTGAGGGGGTCTCCCACCGTTTCGTAAAAAAACCTCCCGTGCCCCGCCCACGCGGGGGCGAGATCGGAAGGGGGGCCGAAACCAAGGGTAGCGCGGAGCGGTTTCAGGTTCAAGGGGGCATCCTGCGGTGCAGGACGCGCAACATCCGTGCCTCGGCCCGGCGCATCCGCACCCGTTCGCTCCGGGACCCGACGTGGTCATAGCCCACCAGGTGCAGGACGCCGTGGACGACGAGAAGGTCCAGTTCGGCGTTGAGCGGAGCCCGCCGTTCCGAGGCCTGCCGTGCGGCAGTCTCTGCGCCGATGACCACATCCCCCAGCATCCGATTCTCCGGGCCGGGCGCCACGCCTTCTCTCTGGGAAAAGGCCAAAACGTCCGTAGGGCCTGGTCTCCCGAGATACCGAGCATTGAGGCGCCGAATGGCTCGATCGCTCAGGAGCACCACGTTCAGCTCCCTGCCCAAGAGTCCGAGTTGTCGAACAACGAATGCTGCGACCTCCCGGAGGCGGGCGACATCCACAGCGACCTTGCGCTGCCGGTTGAGAACCTCGACCCGGAAGAAGTCTGCCCCCGGGCGGTCACCGGTGGGAGGACTTGCCTTTGGTTTTCTCCGCTCTTTCATAGGCGCTGATGATGTCCTGAACGAGCCGGTGTCGGACCACGTCTTCCTCGGTAAAGTACTGAAAGTGGATGCCCGGCACGCCCTTTAGAATTCGAGTGACCTCAATGAGCCCGGAAACCTTGTCCGGCGGCAGATCGATCTGGGTGATGTCCCCCGTGATCACGGCTTTCGCGTGCAGACCGAGGCGGGTGAGAAACATTTTCATCTGTTCTGAGGTCGTGTTCTGCGCTTCGTCGAGAATCACGAAGCTGTCATTCAGGGTCCGGCCTCTCATGAAAGCGAGAGGTGCGACCTCGATCTCTCCGCTTTCCACCATGCGGGCGGCCCGGTCGTAATCCATCATGTCGTGAAGGGCATCGTAGAGAGGTCTCAAGTAGGGATTGACCTTTTCGAAAAGGGTGCCCGGCAGATATCCGAGCTTTTCCCCTGCTTCGACGGCCGGCCTCGCCAGAACGATTCGCATGACCTCCCGTTTCATCAGGGCCGACACGGCCATGGCCATGGCGAGAAAGGTCTTGCCGGTTCCGGCAGGCCCGATCCCGAAGACGATGTCGTGGGTTCGGATCGCATCGATGTATGCCTTTTGGCCGAGACTCTTGGGCGTGATCCTCCTCTTGCTCGGAGACAGATAGATGACGTCGAGAAAAACGTCCTTCAGGTTTGCCCCAGGATGTCGCTTGAGCATCCTGGCCGCGCAATCCACGTCGACTGCGTGAATGGGGGTCCCCTTTCTCAGGATCTGATAAAGCCCGTCCAGCAGCCGGGCTGCAAGCTCCACCGACGTTTCCTCGCCCTGGACCCGCAAGGCGGCGCCCCGGGAATGGATCTCGACGCCGAAGGCCTTCTCGATGCGCCGGAGGTTCTCCTCCTGGGGCCCGAACAACGCCGGAGCTTTTCCCGCATCCTCGAACTCGATCTCAAGGACTCGGTTTTTCATGTCTGCGGTTTCTCACCGGTCGGGACGGGAGAGATATGGAGCCGGAATTGGAGCGGGCCCTCCCGGCGGTACGAAAACTCGTTGTCCCCTCTGAGATGCAGCGTTTCGGGGGCCAGCAGGCGGGCCTCCGCTAGGTCTTCCAGCCGCTCCGGGTACGACCCGCGCTCGAGCCGGTACAACTCGAGCGCGTCGATCACAAGTTGCCGTGCCTGCTGATTGAAGAGCCTGGCCATGGCTTCCCGGCCTCTGATGGCCGTCCAGTCTGTTCCCCCCATCCCGCGGGCGAGAACCAGGGCTGCCAGCAGAACCGAGACTGCGCCTGCGCCAAACAGGAGGCTCGAAAGAACCCGGTTGCTGACCTGCCGAGCTGGAAGTTGGGCCGCCCTGTCCGCTTCCAGCCGGGACACATAGGGATCGATCCCAATCCATCCCCGTTCCTGCAAGGTCAGCAGGGCCTTGCACGTGACATATTCCCCTAGGTTGGAGATCTCCAGGATTTCAGAAATCCTTCGGTTGCCGTCCACCAAGCGATACACCCACTTCTCAGATGTCGAAAGGTTTGAGACCTCCTCGCTGTCGGGTGCGTCGGTGGAACTCGTCAGGGGCTCCGAGGCGGCCTGCCCTCGGAAGCCAATCCATCCGAACAGCCTTCTGAGCCATTCTCCAGTCCGTAGTGACACCCCGGACGGAGCAGCGGCTTTTCTGTAGGGAACCCCTCCGTAGGAGCCGATCCGCTTTCGGATCAAAGGCCACTCGTCGAGCCTGCGAAGGCCATCCAGCACCAGGGGTTCGACAGCCAAGGGCTCCAGGAATTCGAGTTCCGATGGGAGAAGCCGGTCGGAGTGAAAAGAAAAACGACCCTTCCGCACGCGAAAGAGCGGGTAGATGAGTTCTTCGACCTGCTGGTGAAAAAGGGCGTCTAGGTCGCGGGAATCGATGATTCCCATTTCTTGAAGAATCCGGCGAATGCCCCTGAGGTCCGTTTCCCGCCGCTTTCGGATTCTCCGAGCGTCCTCTTCGGTAAGGTAGCCGAGGCGGGCAAGGATCTGCAAGACTTGGTCGCCCACATTGCGGCCTCCGGGAAGAACCCCGACGATCTTGCCCGACCGGAAGTAAACTTCCACCGGATCCCCTTCGCTCGTGATCTGAATGCATCCGCTCTTGCTGTGCTGGTCCAGAAACTGGAACAGTTCGGGAACACCGAATTCCTTCAGGTCACCCTGCAATGGCATGGCTACCTCCCTGGAGCCGTCCTGCGCAGAAATCTGAATTGAAGGGCCCCATACCCGGCCAGGAGGACAAACCAGGGCAGCAACGACCCCGCGTCCGAGACCTGACCGGCCTGCCACGGCCATGAGGGAGCCGGCAAAAGGGCTTTCCAGCCCACAACCAGAACGACCGCCAGGACGAACACGCAGAATCGGACCGCATCAGCCGGGCGGTCGTGCAGAACGGCCTGCCCCAAGGCCGGAAAGAGAAGATTGGTGGCCAGGGCGACTCTGAGCCTGCTGCGGCCGTAGCGGGCCATGCGGCGGAGATGCTTCTGCCGGTGTTCCTTTGGGATTTCGCTGCGCCGGTAAAGAACCTGGTGGCATGGGTTGCACGTCTGGCGGGCCGAGGGGATCGGCTGGCAGTAACTACAGGCGATGCTTCCGCAGGTCTGACAGCGGTAGGCCCCGGCCGGGATTTTGCCAGAAAGAACCAGCAATGCGTAGGCCAGGGCGGAAATCGCGGCCAAGATGCCGGACAGCCTTGTGGACGTCCTTGCTCGGGCAAGGCTCCAAAGTTGTTCTGCCCTTTGCCGGGCATCCGTGGATGCGGCCAGGGCGGTGGCCCAGGTTCTGGAAAACCCTGGGGGCACGTCCATGTAGAACCGATTGGGATGAGGAGAATGGATATAAACGAAATACTCGGTTCGGTCCGGGTCGAGTCTCCGCGCCTCCTGAAAGGCTGCAGCGCCCTTGAGGAACGAGAATTCCCTGCGCATGAGTTGGCTTAGATTGTAATGGGGTGCGGCCAACCCCCTTTCGCATTGGATCGAACGCTCATAGGCCTCCTTGGCTTCCTCCGTCCTTCCGGCAAAAGCGAGCAGATTGCCAAGGTTGTTCCAGAGCGCACCGTTGCGGTCGTCCAGGTCCAAGGCTCGGCGCAGGTGAGCCTCGGCCTCGCGGTACCGACCGGTCCGTTTCTCCACGAGAGCCGCCGCCCACAGGATGTCGACCGATTCGGGCTGGCTGGCCAGGGCCCGGTTCAGGGCTGAGTCTGCCGCCCGGTCCCATTCCCCCTTTTCGAGGGCGTAAAGGGCGGCTGCGCCATCCGGCGGAAGCGAAAGGTGCCGGACGGCCGCAGGGACGATCCAAGGGGCGAAGATCCAAACGGACAGGAGGAGAAGAAAGAAGATTTTCTCCCACCTCCTGGCGTATACCCCGAGGCAAAGGTTTAGGCCCACGACGGTCCAGAGAGGTCCCACGAGGACGAGCGCTCCGAGGCAGGCCAAAAGAGCCACAATCGGAAAAAGCAGAGCGCCGGCCCGGCCAAGACCGAATCTCTCGCGGAGCCGATGGACGGCCAAGGGCCCGTACCGAAGAAGTACGTAAGGCCCCTGAAAAAGCAGGAGCCCGTAAAGACCTGCAAAGAGAAGAAGCAGGAGCTTCCCAGCGGTGCGGTACTGCCAATTGAAATCGAGCGCCTGGGCTTTCCAGCAGGCGAGGGTATGACGGAAGGTATCGAGGAAGGCGCCTTCAGGCTGCCGGGAGGCCATGCGGGCCAGGAGCCTGTGAGCCGGCGCGAAGTCCGGGGCCAGATTCAGGGCCGACTCTGCGAGCAGACGGGCCGTCTGGACCTGGCCGGACTCAAGCAGACGATACGCCTGCCGGAGAAGCAACGCTGCAAAGCGGGGGGAACTGGGGAATCCGCTGTCCAGCTTGGATTCGTAAAGTCGATCGAGGGCGGTCTGAAGCGTGTCTGAAGACGACCCGTTCAGGGAGGCCACCACGCCCTCCCAGGCGGGGCGGAGAAGTTCCTCCACGTACCGAAACGTGCCGGTGTAACGGCCGGTTTGCTGCCCCTCTCCGATGGACAAATCCTGGGATGGCTCGGAAGCGGCCCGGGGCTGGAAAGTCTGACCCCTTGCCTCGAAAGGCCAAGGGAGGAAAAGGCACAGAAGGGCAAAGAGCAAGGCAAGGCCGCGGGGCGCGCGCCTTTTCCCTGACAAGGCCGCAACAGTACGTGTTTTGGGCTTTGGCCAAGCCTCCTTGGAAGTCTTGTGCGCGCCCCGAGAAAAACCAGCTCCCATTCGCCGTCCAATGTCCTGGAGCCACGGCCTTGGGATCGTCTGCTAACCCTTTTTCGGCCGGGTGGCGGGATCGTAACAAGGGTCAAGGGCATTTGCAATAAAAAGTTTATTCGATGAAGGGCCGGAGGAGCAAGGGCGACAGCACCCTCTCCAGAATGACTCGCCCGGTCCTTGTGGAGCCAGCGAAAATCGCTTAACGTGATGACTTTAGACCAACCAGACTGGAGGGACAGCGTTATGGGTTCCGAACATGCGGCCTCGGTTTCATTGAACGACTTGAGAGAACTCGTGCGCAGACTTCGTGCGCCAGATGGGTGCCCCTGGGACAGGGTTCAGACCCTTCAAAACATCGGGCAATACCTCCTCGAAGAATGCTATGAAGCCTTGGAGGCCATGGAAGAGCCGGATCCAGAGGCTCTCCGGGAGGAGCTTGGGGATCTCCTGTTTCAAATTGTCTTTGTTGCCTCGATCGCCGAGGAGCAAGACCGGTTTACCCTTGACGACGTGCTGCGCGGAATTCACGACAAAATGGTCCGGCGCCATCCCCACGTCTTCGGCAGCCGGGCAGAACCGGTGGATGTGGATTCGGTCCGGGAGAACTGGCTTCGAATCAAACAGAAGGATCGAGGCAGCGGCGGGAGCGTTCTGGAAGGGATCCCGATGGCCCTGCCAGCCCTGCAGCGCGCATACCGGATGGGGAAGAGAGCCGGCCAAGTCGGGTTCGATTGGCCAGACCGTTCATCGGTGTTTCGGAAGGTACAAGAGGAGATGGACGAACTTGGGCGCGCAATGGAGCGGGCAGAGCCAAGGGCTGTTCGCGAGGAGCTGGGGGATTTGCTTTTCGCCCTTGCCCAGCTCGCTCGTCACCTGGGAGAGAATCCCGAGCAGGCTCTGCAGGCAAGCAACAGGAAATTCCTGGCCCGGTTCCAGGCCCTCGAACAAAAGGCCCGGCGCGAAGGCCGGCCTATGGGAACTTTATCCGAGGACGAGTGGGATCAATGGTGGGAGGAGATCAAGCGGGAGGCACCCTGACGCTCACGGGTGGTTGGTTTGGGACCGGCGGCCCACCCTGCGCCGGATTCGGTCGAGAGCCATGTGAATTTCGGGCACGCCCAGCACGGCGCACGCAAGCCCGTAAACCAGTGCACCGCCGAAAATTGCGCCGAGGAGCAGAAGAATCTGCCGGGGAAGAGGGGTGCCCGGGGCCGCTTCGGTCAATGTCCGGGCGGCCATCAGACACAGTCCCATGGCTGCACCCGCAATGAGGATCCTCGGGCCCGAACTGCGAAACCACCCCAGCCCCGATGCCCCTGTGCGGACCCGCAACCGAGAGAGAAGCTGCGCCACGTTGACGGCCGCGGCCAGAGAATTTGCCAGGGCCAGGCCCGCGTGTGCCATGGGTCCCATCAGGACGAGGCTGAACGCAACGTTGGCCGCAAAGGACACCACGGAAAGCCGTACAGGGGTGGCCGTGTCCTGAAGCGAATAGAAAGCGGAAACGAGAATGCGGCTTGCGGCGATCGGCCACATGCCCACGCAGTACCATACGAGGGCCTTTGTGGTGCCGACAGTCGTGGCCGGATCGAACTCGCCTCTCTGAAACAGGACCTGAACGATTGGCTTCGCCAGAACGACAAGCCCGATCGTGGCGGGCACCATCACGAAGGTCACCATTCTCAGGCTTTCTTCCAAAATCTGGCGGAACCGCTCCTCATCTCCTCTGGATGTCTCCTGGCTGAGCCGGGGGAAGGCGGCGATGGCCAGGGCCATGCCGAACACCCCGAGCGGAAATTCCAGAAGGCGGCCTGCATACCACAGGTAGGAAACGCTTCCTTCAGGCAGAAAGGAAGCGAAAATCGTGCTCACCAGCGTGTTGAGTTGGTAAACGGCGGCACCAAAGGCGGCGGGCAGGAAAAGCCTCCCGATCCGATTCACTGCCGGATCGCGGAGGGAAAAAACAAAGCCGAAGCGGATCCGCCGCGCGGCCAAGGGCGGAATCTGAAGAAAAAGCTGCAGCAATCCACCGGCGAGCACGCCCACGGCCAGGCCGTAAATGGGCGGATCGAACCATCGGGATAAACCCAAGGCTCCTGCGATCATCGCGACATTGAGAAGCACGGGAGAGGCCGCGGGCGCTGCGAAGTGGCCCTGGGCATTGAGAATGCCCATGCAAAGGGCCACAAGGGAAATAAAAAAAAGATACGGGAAGACGATGCGGTTGAGGGACACGGCGAGGTGGAATTTGTCCGGATCTGTCCGGAATCCGGGCGCGAAAGCCTGGATCACCCAGGGAGAGAACACCACGCCAGCGAGGCTGATCAGGGCCACGGAGACCGAAAGAAGGGTAAACGTGATTCGGACAACTCTTTGAGCTTCTTCTGGAGATCGGTTCTCGAGCGTGTCGGTGTAAACTGGAAGAAAGGAGGCTGTGAGTGCGCCTTCGGCCACAAGCCGGCGGAGCAGATTCGGAATTCGAAAGGCCACGAAGAAGGCGTCGGCATGGGCGCCAGAGCCAAAGGCATAGGCCACGACCATATCCCGGACCAAGCCCAGGATCCTGCTGAGAAGGGTGAAAAACGCCACCACGCCGGCAGAGCGGGCCAGGGTTCCTTGATGGGACATGTGGGGCCTCGACGTCGAAGCGGCACCCGGGAGATTCGGCTGATGCAGCCTGTGGCCTGGTCTTTCCCACCGGATCCGCGCGATCCTCGGACTCAGACGGCGGGCTTCCTGGAAGACGGCGACCGAGGATAGCAGCCTTGCCGGCATGGGTCAACGGCTTCTCCCGGCGCTTCTCCCGCTGCGGCTCTCCTCACCCTTGGAATTGGCTGCGCCGCTGGCGCAGGCAGGATCGATAGGCTTCAAGAGTCCTAGCGGCGCAGCCTTCCCAGGTGAATTTTCGAGCCTGAGCCAGGCCCTTCTCCCGCAACTCCTGCGCAAGGTCCGAGCGCGTCAAGACAGCCTCCATGGCCTCTGCTAACTCTGCAGGTCCTTCCCTGTCGAGCAGGATCGCGCCTTCGCCCAGGACCTCTGGCAAAGAGGAGTTCCGGTAGGCGATGGTCGGGGTGCCGCAGGAGATGGCCTCCAAGGGGGGCAGGCCGAATCCTTCGTACACCGATGGGAATACGAAGCAGCTTGCACTGTTGTAAAGATGAGGAAGATCCGCATCGGCAACGTAGTCGGTAAACAACACTCCGGCGCTCCAGCCCCGCTCGTTCATCTGCGCCTTCAGGAGATCGGAGTATGGGCCCTCCTTTCCGGCAAGAACGAGTTGGTACCGCTCGAAGCCTCTCTTCCTGAGAACCTGATACGCCTCGAGGAGCAGGAGCACCCTCTTTCTCGGATCACGGACCGTAAACCCTCCAACGTACAGGACATAGGGAGGCACGACGCCGTAACGGCGCACCACCCTCTCAGACTCTGCTGGGTCATCCAAAGGACGGAACGAGGGATCCACCGCCGCAGGCGTGACGGTAATCCGCTCAAGGGGAATGTTCAGGAGGCGGTGGATATCCCGGCGAGAATATTCGGACAAAGTCACCACATGGTCGGTCCTGCGTGCCAATGCATAGAGAAGCCGGTGTTTCATTCCCGACTGGAGGTACTGGTCTGGAAAGACAAGAGGGATCACATCCGGAATGGTCAGGACAACAGGGCACGGCCTCCAGAGGCAAGCCGAGTGGATCGAGATGACGTGATGCACGTCGGGCCGAGCCCTAAAGAGATCAAAGGGAGTCCAAACCGGGTCGAGCAGGGGCAAGAAGCGCTGGCCGATGTCGTAGGGACGCCATACGGGCCAGAGTGTAAAACGGGGGGACCGGGGGAGATCGCTCGGCGGGGCGGAGCGTCTGTTGTGAACAAGCAAGAGGGTTTCTTCCCCGTCCATCCGCGCCAAGGCCTTGAGGAGATTCTGGCAATATACGCCTATGCCCTGATACCGCGAGCGGGCCTGGAGCGGACGGATATCGAGACTGATGCGAAGGGGCCGGTTTTCTTTCTCTCGCCTTGCATTAGAGGGCCCAACCATGCAACCTCCCTTGACAATTGGGGCCGTTTCGGTAGACTTTTGGTGACGAGGGGGCGCACTGTTTCCCACGCCTCGAGACCCTTTGAACCGGAGGAAAGGTTTGGCTCACCACAAGTCCGCAAAGAAGCGCATCCGGCAAACCGCAGCCAGGAGACTTCGGAACCGCATGGCCCGCTCCACCCTTCGCACCGCGGTTAAGAAGGTCGAGATGGCAATTGAGGCCGGCCAGGCCGATCAGGCCCGGGCCAGTCTCTTGAAGGCCACCAGTCTGCTCGACAAAGCAGCGCGCAAGGGGCTTCTCCACAGGAACAATGCCTCTCGGCGCATCTCCCGCTTGACCCGAAAGGTCAACTCCCTGAAGCAGTCCTAGCAGGCGGGCAAACCAACCCGTTCGCCACGATCCGGACCGGTCGTGTCCGTCTCTGTATGGGCTCGCAAAGGGTGGGGCCGCAACGGAGTTGTCCGAATCGAACAGATTCGCATGTGTGTTTTCGCCCCCTGCCCACGGTCTCATCCATACGCCCCTGGAATGAATCTTTTTGGACCCAGGTTCTTCCCCCCTCCGGGGCCAAGTTCGTGTGCCACGGTTCCACACAGATCCTCCAGGTGGACCTGTGGAGGCAGGCGGCTCGACTTGAGGGCCCGGTCCGTTTCTTCGAGGCAAAAGAAGAGATTTTTCAGGGACCTCCAAGAGATTCGCAGGGCCGCCCCTCGGTATGTCTCTCTGGCTGGAAAGGGAAGACGAAGACGCGAGGAGAGTCGATCCATGGATTCGCCCCTCTCGATTCCTTCCTTCACTTGCCAGAGTCTACGCAGCGCCCAGGAAATCCGGGAAAGCAGCACGAGCGGGGGTACTCCCTGGGTCAGCAGGCGGTGGAGAACACATAGGCCAGCGGACCAGTCGCCTCGCAAGAGGTGGTCGACCAGGTGGTAGGATTCGTCCTGGGCCGAAGAGCTTACGATCGCTCCAGCGAGCTCAGAGGCCGTGCCTGAGGCCGGATCTCGAAGGCACAGGGCTAGCTTTTCCATCTCTCTTTCAATCGAGCTGAGATCCGGCCCCACGGCCGCGACGATTTGTTCCGCAAGGGACAAGGAGATGGGTACCTGAATCCCTTTTTCTCGTCCGATCCGGCAAACCCACTTGAGCAGCCCATGCCCCCTGAGCCGCGGAAATTCCACGCATCCATCCGGATCCCTTTCCTGGACGGTTCGGAACATCGCCCCCTTCGGCATGGAAGGACCGGTCTCCAAAACCATGCAGGTGAACGGAGCCGGGTCGGCGGCATATCGAACAAGCAGACCATCCTCCGGTTCCCGGATTTCACCGGCCCGACGGACGAGGATAAGCTGCCGGTCGCCGACAAAAGGCGGTGTGGAGGCCAGGTCGTACAGGGTGGCCGGATCGACCTCGGAGCCGGTCAGGGAGTGGTAGAGGAGCGTTTCAAGGTCTGCAGAGGGAACGATCTTCTGCTTGAGAATGGCCAATGCCTTATCGATGAAAAACGCTTCCTGCCCATACAAGACATAGATCGGCCTGGGCTCTTCTTTCTGGAGCCGCTCAAGAATCTCGAGGGCGGCTGTCTCTCCAGGGGATATGTCTTTTTGCACCAAAATGCCCAACAGCAGGTCAAGAAATTAGAAACCCAGCAGAATCGCGTCCCATGCCCGAGCAGCCAGGCTTCTGGAGAGCCTGAGAATCGCCTCGCTTCGATTGTCCTGGGCCAGGAGCGCGTCGGAACTGGCATAGAAGCGTGCTTCCTCTCGGAGCGAGTCCAGGCGGGCCAGGATCTTCCCCCCCTCTCGTTGCTCCAGAAGCAAGGAAAGGGTGACCTCGATTCGATATTCCATGGCGAAAAACTGCTCACTCACGGCAACTGGGGTAACCTGAACCGCCGAAATCCTGCCCCGGAGCACCGCGTCGGCCTCTTCGGCCCGCGCAAGCCGGACGGCCGGAACCTCCAGCAAACGACTTCGGAAGGCGGCGGTCAGCTCATTTTCGATCCGCGGCTCCTGCGTGTCGTTTCTGAACAGGGGCACGCTGACCGTTCGGAACGGAAGCGATCGAGATTCCGGGGTCGGAGCGAGGCGATACCCGCAGGCCGGGCACCCCGCGGTCACCACGACCGCAAGGCAGACGCCGAGTCTTGAAGCGAGGAAGAAATCTTTCCAGATCTTGGCCACCTTCAAACCACGATGTTCAAAAGCTTGCCTGGCACATGAACCATTCGGCGCGGTTGTTTTCCGGCCAGGAACCGGCCGAGTTTCTCGTCGGAAAGGGCCCTTCGTTCGATCTCTTCCGGAGGAAGGTCCCCGGGGATTCGCAATCGAGTGCGGACCTTTCCATTCACCTGCACGACGAGCATGATTTCCTCTTGCTGGAGGGCGTCCGGCCGGTAGGAAGGCCACCGGACCTCCAGGAGCGGCTGGCTGTGCCCCAGGGATTCCCAAAGCTCATCGGCCAGGTGCGGGGCAAAGGGACTGAGCAGCACGAGCACGGTTTCGAAGGCTTTGCGCAGAACCGAGCATTCGAGAGGCCGCGCCGCGGGATCGGGCCGTGGAACCTGATAAAGGGCGTTGAGGAGCTCCATGATCGAGCTGACAGCTGTGTTGAGATGCTGCCGTTCTTCGATGTCCCGGGTCACCCTGTAGATCGTTTCGTGGGTTTTCCTGAACAGCGAGGCGGCAGGCTCCTCTGCTGGCAACGGTCCGTCTTCGTAAGGAGAGCACTGCAGGAGAGCCTCTCTCCAGTCCTCGGCGAGCCTCCAGACCCTCTGGAGAAACCGGAAAGATCCCTCCACTCCCAGGTCGCTCCATTCGAGATCCTTCTCCGGAGGCGCTGCGAAAAGGCTGAAGAGCCGAGTCGTGTCGGCCCCGTACCGGGCCACCATGTCGTCGGGGTCTACGACGTTTCCCTTGGATTTGGACATCTTGGCCCCGTCTTTGATGACCATTCCCTGGGTGAGGAGATTCTCAAAGGGCTCGTCGAATTTGACGTATCCGAGATCCCGAAGGACTTTGGTGAAAAATCTGGAATACAGCAAGTGCAGAACCGCGTGCTCGATGCCACCGATGTATTGATCGACGGGCATCCAATAGTCCACTTCGCGCGGATCGAAAAGGCCCTGGTCAAAGTGCGGGGAGGCGAATCTTTCAAAATACCATGAGGACTCCACGAAGGTGTCCATGGTGTCTGTCTCCCGGCGCGCCTGGCCTCCGCATTGGGGGCAATGGGTTCGGACGAAATCGGCATGCGCGGCCAGGGGGGAGCCCTTCACTCGGAAATCGACGTCCATGGGGAGCGTGACGGGCAAATCCTTTTCTGCCACGGGCACGGTGCCGCACCGGTCGCAGTAAACGATGGGGATCGGAGCTCCCCAGTACCTCTGGCGAGAAATGCACCAATCCCGGAGCCTGTATTGGACCGCCTCCTTGCCGATGCCGTTCTCCTGGAGATACAGGTTCATGCGCTCCCGAGCTTCCGCGCTGCCCAGGCCGGTGAAGGGCCCGGAGTCCACGAGCACGCCGTCTTCCTCAAAGGCGGCCTCCAGCTCGTCGGGTCGAAGGACTTCTCCGGACCGCGGCTGAATGACCACGCGCACAGGGAGCCCGTAGCGTCTGGCGAAGTCGAAATCCCTCTGATCGTGAGCCGGAACGGCCATGACGGCGCCCGTGCCGTATTCCATGAGAACGAAGTTCGCCACGAAAACGGGCATTCGCACCCCGGAGAAGGGATTCCGGCAATAAGCTCCTGTGAAGATCCCTTCCTTCTCGAAGTCGGCGGCGATCCGCCTCTGGCGGTCCAGTTGCCGGACCCGCTGGACGAAGGCTTCTACCTCGCGTTCCCGGCCTGTTCCGCGGGCAAGCTGGAGGGCAAGGGGGTGCTCGGGGGCGAGGCTCATGAAAGTGGCCCCGTAAACGGTGTCCTGACGGGTGGTGAAGACCTCGATGGTTCCCTCCCTTTCGCACAAGGGAAAAGCGATTCGGGCGCCGGAGCTCTTGCCGATCCAGTTCCTCTGCATGGTGAGAACGCGCTCAGGCCAGCCTGTCAACCGGTCGCACCCTTGGAGGAGTTCCTCCGCGTAAGCCGTGATCCGGAAGAACCATTGCTCGAGATCGCGAAGTTGGACTTCCTCGTCGCAGCGCCAGCATCGGCCCGCCTCGACCTGTTCGTTGGCGAGAACCGTCTGGCACTGAGGACACCAGTTGACTTCCGACTCCTTTTTGTACGCCAGCCCCCGACGGAACATCTGGATGAACAATCCCTGTTCCCACCGGTAGTAGGCCGGGGCGCTCGTATTGATTTCCCTTGACCAGTCGTAGCTGAACCCAAGACGCTTGAGCTGGGCCTTCATTCGCAGGATGTTTTGTTCGGTGTATCGGGCGGGGTGAACCCCACTTTGAATGGCCGCGTTTTCAGCCGGAAGGCCGAAGGCGTCCCAGCCCATGGGGTGCAGAACATTCCAGCCCCTCATTCTGCGGAAGCGCGCCAGAACGTCGCCGATCGAGTAGTTCCGGACGTGTCCCATGTGGAGGTTTCCGCTGGGATAGGGAAACATCTCCAGCAGGTAGAACTTCGGCCGGTCGGGCCGCTCGAAGCACCGGAAAAGCCCCGTCTTTTCCCACAGGGCCTGCCACTTTGTTTCGACTTCCTCGGGCTTATACTTGCGGTACACGGCTGATGTTCCTCGATGGTCGGATGAGCTTGCGTTCCTGGGCCGCAAAGGAGCGGCACAGCCGGAGAAAAACCGGAAGGGACTCCGTTCGCTTGTAACACAAGGGGGCCGGATTCGCAAGAACTCGCATGCCCCTGGGATGGCACGGAATCCTCTTCCCAGGAAGAGCAGAGCGAAAACGTCACCCTGAACATCGAGCGAATTATCTTGAGGGGTGCCTTGATCGACACGCGCTCCTTGATGTATAGGCAATCATCAGGCATTTGGCGCAGGCGGCCTTCTGATGGGCGTCTCCGTGGCGAGGGCTCCCTTGTGTCCCTGCTGGAAACACGGGGGTCCACTTCTGGCCGGAGCGGCCCCGGTTTCCCGGCCTGCTGCCGGCTCGTTTTTACGGTTCAAGAACCATGTAACCAATCGCCCTCTCCGTTCGGCGTGTCAACCGCATTGCGCCGGCATGAGGTCTTTTGGGGGAGCTGCCATGCGAAGTCGACGCAAGGCAACTGCAGAAAAGAGGCCGGAGGCAGAATATCACGATGAGTTCTACGATTCTTTGAAACTCTCGGATGAAGACTTGATTGTGGCAACAGAGGGGTTCCGTCAGAGCCTCCATGCCAATCCGATTGGCGACATGTATGCGTGTGTTTTGGACAAACTCGGCGACTATCGCGGGAAAAAGATCCTGGACTACGGCGCAGGTACCGGCCAAATTGGAGTCTTCTTCGCTCTTACCGGCGCTGAGGTGAGGGGATTCGATGTCAGCGCCAAGGCCGTCGAAGTGGCCAATCGGAGAGCCGCGATCAATGGAGTCGCGCCGGCAGCGCGGTTCGAGGTCATGACCGCAGAGGATCTCAAGTACGGTAACGATGAGTTCGACTTCGCGGTGGGGCGCTGGATCTTGCACCACTTGGAAAAGGAAAACCTCCCAAGGTGCAGTGGAGAGCTTTGGAGAGTTTTGAAAAAAGGGGGCAAGGCGTTCTTCCTTGAGCCCCTCGGGCACAACCCGCTTATCGAGTGGATTCGGGCCCATCCTGTTTATTCGAGCGGAGGGTATGAATCCGATTACGAAAGCACCATGAAAAGGCATGAGATCCTGACCATGGGCCGTCTGTTCGAGCAAACCCGGATCCACGAGTTTCATTTGCTTTATATGCTGAAGCGGGTTATCCGGGCCCGGCGGATCCTCAAGGTGCTGAAAACGACCGATCAGATCCTTTTCGGTGCTTTTCCTCCACTCAAGAGGCTTTGCGGAGAATGCGTGATCGAATTCGTCAAGTGATCTGGATCCATAGGCTGGCAGCCCCGCACGATGTACATCGATAAAGAGAAGTGGGCCAGGGAGATCTGGTTTTTCTTGTTCAGCCTGTTCGTGCTGTTCGTGTTCTTCTATCTCACGACGCGCAAGAGACCCCCTCTCACCCTGTTCCTGGCCGTCGGATTGGTCGTGGCAGGCTTCGTGGTGTGGCTTCTCCTTCAGAAGGCCAAATGGGCTCTGTACTTCATCTTTTTCATTTCTCCCTTCTTTCCGTTCCTGAGGGTGCAGTTTCTCCGTTACCAGATCGTGGGCGCGGTTGTGATGTTCATCGTGTCCCGCTGGACAGAGGCGCTCATGATCCTGGCTCTGTTCGGCAGGAAACTCGGGGGCATCCGTAGGATCTTCTATTCTGCGCCGCTCCTCGATTTTCTTGTTTTCTGCTATATCTTGTTAGGTTTCGTTTACCTGGTAGACGCAGCCCGCTCCGGTAGAACCTTTATCGGGTTGTGGGGATGGAAAGATCACTTCCTCTTCTTTATTTACTACATTCTGGTTCGCTTCATTCCCTTTTGGAAAGAAGACCTAAGGAAGATCCTGACCGTTTCGATTTTGATCGCCGCGGCCATTGCTTTGTTCGGCTGCATCCAGGCCCAGTTTTTCGGAGAAGGATTGGTCAGGGCCCTAGGCTTCGGGATCGACATCTCTGGCGCCGGAATCACGATCGTCGCCCCAACCCTGAAAAGAAGCTTCCCCGGCGGCCTGAGCTTCTGGCGGGCCATATCCATCCTCCAGGACCCGTTGAGCCTTGGTGCCTACCTAATGGTTTTTCTGCTTGTCATGCAACCTTTTTATTTTTTTCCCGATGACCGGACGGGTCGCGGCAGAAAACTCATCCTTTATTGCATTCTCGTCCTGGGGCTCTTTTACACGACCACGAGGTCTGCATGGATCGGAACCGCCGCAGGAACGCTCTTGCTTGCCTGGAGGCGGAAGAAGTTTCTTGTGACCATGAGCTTTTTCCTCTGCTTCGGGGTCCTTTTGCTCCTGCTTTTGTTGTCCTTTCCCGGGGGCAAGGAATTTCTGCTCGGCTCTTTTTTTCAAGGAGAGGAATCCAGTGTCCAGGCTCATGTGTCGAAATACGGTTGGCAGTTCAATATCATGAAGGAGAATCCGTGGGGACTTGGCCTTGGCATGACAGGCCGGGTGGGGATTCGATTCGGCACGGTGCTGCAAGGAGGCTTTCACACCGAGTGCTGGTATTTTCAGGTCGGAACCCAGATGGGCTGGATTGGATTCTTTCTTTACCTGGCCATCACCCTTGAGATTCTGCGGAAGCTCTTTCTCCTGGGCGGCAGACTGCGTGACCCTTTTCTCAGGGATCTGGCCAATGGCATTCTGGCGGCCTACCTGGGTTGCGCGCTTTTCGGGATTTCCCTCAATGTATGGCAGTGCCATGTGATCCCGATTTTTGTCCACCTTTTCGTCGGCATCGCCCTGTTTCATTTCCCCTTGTGGGATCAAGCCAATGGGCGGGCCGAACCGGTTCGTTCCGGGACCTGAATCGCACGAGCGTGCCGGGGGCCTGCCTTTCGTAAAACACGCTCGCCGGCATTTGCGGAAGGGGCATCAGAAAGGCTGTGATCCGCATCTTCGGAAAGGATGAGAAGGCTCGACGCAGAAAAGGAGCAATCTTTCGTCGACCCGGTAGTAACGGTCTCTGCCTCTGTCGGCCGCCCATGCGCAATCGCCGGAACCCGAGGCTGCCTTAACCGTGATCCGAAGCTGGGGGCCGTCCAGACGGTTCCCCGTAATTTCAAAGGTCCCGGATGCATGCGCCCCAGACTGGTCGCGCCACACGATCAAGCCGGCCGGGTCGATCTGCATTGTCTCATCGACACCGCAAGGGTTTTCTCTTTCCCAGCAGCCGGCCAGCAAAACCGGATCCCACTGGACTGAACCGATCCAGACAAAGGCCAGGACGACAAGGACCAAAAGAATCACAGCAATCTTGTCTGAGGGAGTCGGCGCGAGGCCATCTCGCCGTGGATTGCGTCCCGCTGTGCCCCTTGGGTTTTGCGGTGCATCCTTTCCGTGCACTCTGTCGTCGCCAGGGAAAAGGGCAAAACCGCCCAGAAGGACAAGGCCTGAGGCGGTCATGTTCAGCAAGAGGTCCCGGCTGTCGTAGTACCGGTTCGGCAAGAGCCCTTGAATGACCTCATCGAGAAAACCGATCGTCAGGGCCGCGGCCCCGGCGTGGAAGAACCGCCTGAATCCCTGGTGTCTGCGACCTGCGGCATGGAGACACAAGAAGGCAAGGAGCCCGTACTCGAAGAAATGAATCCGCTCGATCGTAACGGAGGTCATCCAGACCATGGAGGCGAGAAAGACGGCGGACAGAACGAGCAGTCCGATGGTCAGGCCCGGCTGGCGGGGATCTTTGTCGTTTCTTCTCAGAAAACGGAAAAAGAGCGCCGCCAAGGCTATAAGACAGAAAAGAATCGAGAAGCTCAGCAGCCCCTGGAGGTTGCGGGCCTCAAGAGCGTCCATGAGCCTGCGGGTGAAGGGCAAGCTGAAGAAGATGGCAACTGTGTAAAGGAGAACCCACTTCCACGCTGAAAGGAAACCCATGGCCGACTCGGTCTGGCTTCCCGAATTTCCTCTGAGTGAACTTCCATCGCGCACAGGGCAGGCCATGAGGTGTTACCCGCGCCTTGCCAAAGCCAGCTTGACTCCGAACCGCACTCGTTTATCATAAACCAAAGGATCTTTCGAAAAAACAATGCATGGTCCGAATCTCCCCCAAACCGGCAGGCATGAAGGGCCCCAAAGGGTAACGGTTTTCGGCGGGCCCGGCGGCCGTCCCTCCCTGAGGGCTTCTTGCGCGGCAACATTCAAATCGTGCAGATGAACGCAACGAACGCTCTTCCGGATAAGGGCGGCATCGCCACGTACACCCACGAGCTTGCCTGCCATCTGGCATTGTGCGGCCATGAACCTGTCCTGCTTACGTACCCCTGCGAGAGTCCGGACCTCGAAAGCCAAACCTTTCCGTACCCTGTTTTCCGGACCCGCGGGTTCGACCTGCGCAGCGTCGCGGTCCCGAAAGAGCGCCGAGCTTCCCTTCTCGCCCGGCTTTCCTTTGCCGTTCTCGCCATGGCCCGGGATACCCTGAGAGTGCTTCGGTCCTTGCCGCCCGACCATCCGAGGATTCTCTGGCCGCTCCAGTGGTGGCCCGAATCCCTTGCGGCTTGGCTTGTGTCTCGGGTTGCCGGCATCCCCTATTGCGTCACGCTCCACGGTTTCGAGGCCGTGGTTCCTCCGTCCATGCGACGCAACCGCTTGTTCCGGTGGGTCATGAACCAAGCCGCAGCCGTATTCGCCGTCAGCCGTTACACGGCTGGCCTTGTCTGCAGTTGCGGCGTTCGCGCGGAAAAGATCCGGCCGATTCCCAATGGCGTGAAGGTCGACGCTTTCAAGCGAACCCTGGAGGTCGACCGGAGGGTTCAATCCTTGAAGGCCACCCTTGGCCTCCAAGGGACCCACGTCTTGCTCACGATATCGAGGCTTATCAGGCGCAAGGGGCACCTTGCGGTGCTCGAAGCCGTGGCCGGGCTCCGCAGGCGCATCCCGGAGCTGCGCTACGTGATCGCTGGCGAAGGCCCGATGCTCGAGGAGATCCGGAGCAGGGTCGCTATGCTTGGGCTTGAAGACATCGTCCGCCTCTTGGGGGTGGTTTCGGAGCAGGACAAGGTGGCTTTGCTTCACGGCTGCGATGTCTTCGTCATGCCCAACGAGGATCTTCCCCTTGAAAAGGGGGGCCTGGATACAGAAGGATTCGGTTTGGTCTTTCTCGAGGCCGCCGCCTGCGGCAAACCCGTTATAGGGGGGCGGGCCGGGGGCGCGCCCGAGGCAGTGGTGGATGGAGAAACCGGAATTCTCGTACGTCCCGGGGACCCACAAGAGATCGAACGGGCAATCGTAAGGCTTTGGCAGGACCGTGGCCTGGCCAGCCGCCTAGGCCGCGCGGGACAGGAGAGGGTGTGGCGCGACTACCCTTGGAGTCGAATCGCCCTCAAGTACGCTGAGACATTCGAGTCCTTGATATGCTCCCGGTAATGCTGTCCCGCATGGCCGCATCTTGGAAGCGGGTTTCCCGCCCTGGCCTTAGAGGGCGACTGGCATTTGTGACCTTCTGCGCCGGCTTCATCCCGGCGCTGTCCCAAGCCTGGGCCTTTCAGCCGAACACCCTGCGCATCGGCACCGTGGAGGTTCATCCATCGGTCATGGCTGAAGTCGTGTACAACGACAACATCAGCCTGACCCACGAGAGGACCGGAGACGTGATTTTCCGCGAGAGGCCAGGGGTCAGCCTGGTTTGGGAAAGAACCTGGGTCCCGGTGCAGGCGCCACGAGTCGTCCAGCCCGAGGGGATGAGTCTCGACTTCCTCCTTGACCTTTACCTGTCGCGCATAGCTCCTCTAGCCGAAAGAGGGTACCTCGGCTTGGGCAAGCCAGCCATCAGCGTGGGAAAACCCGTGGAAAACGCGATTCTAAGCGGACTGAGGTTTCGCAGGTATTCTCTCTTGCTGGACTATCGGCCTGACATCATCCATTTGGTGAATCATCCCCAGTTCAACTCCGTGGATCACGATCTGGCCTTCGGTGCCGAAGCGCGGTTTCCCGGCGGCTTGTATGCGCGGGTGGACGACCGGTTCGTCAGCTCCACGACCGTGGCGAGCTACCGGAAGGAAGTGGCCGATTTCAATGCGGCCCAGAGGTCCGAGGGCATCGGGTTCCACTCGAACATTCTGTCTTTTCGAACGGGCTATAATTTCTATGCCGACTATCTCGTGTTCCTCACCTATACGAATTACCTTTTTTTCGTTCGGGATTTCGACGCATCCCAAGTCCTGGCCGATTTCCAGTTCCCGCCGCTGATCGAACTGGAGGCGATAGGGGTCACTTCCGGCACCCTCGGGATGAACCTCCAGACCGCAGGCCTGTATCTGGCCACCGTTCTGGTGCGGAAAACCGCCCTGTCCCTTGGCTACGTGGTGGGAAGGCTCGAGGGCAATCTTGAAGATTTCGGCGTTGACGCCCGGTTGCTGGGAGATGAGGTTCCTGTAACCTTGCGCGTCCGGGAAGATCCCCGGAACGCTTGGTTCCACGAAGTGCGTCTGGGCTTTCAGAGGCCCCTGACGAGCCGGGCATCCGTCTTTGGCTGGCCGGTACCCAAAACCCTTGTCGAAGGGTCCGTGGCATACCAATGGAGGAACATGGAGCGTCCCGTGGCCGAGGTCCGGGCCGCGGGCGAGCCTTTGCTTGATATTCCGATTCAGGCCCGTGACGTTCGAGAGCTTTTGGTCGATCTTCGTCTGTCGTCCGAGTTGCGTCCGCGCACCCGCGTCGAGGTTCAGTTCAGCCGCGTGCCCAGAGAGGCCGTCGGAGGCACTGGGAACATGTCCATTGACTGGGAAGCTCAGGTCGCTCTTGCCCAGGAGATGGCCAGAAAATTTGTTTTGGATCTAAGAGGGCTTATCCGGTACCGGGAGATGCCCGAACAGACCGGGCTGGAAGACCACTTTTGGGACTACGAGACGGACGGGTACCTCTCGTATCGTATCCAGAGCTGGCTCCATGTTCGAGGGGGGTACCAGTTCCTTGCCCGGAATGCAGACCAGGCATACAATGGCTTTCGGTCTCATCGGGTCAGGGCTCAAGTATTCCTTTCGTTCTGACGAAACGGAGTTTACTCTGCTTGGGCAATCCGTGGGGGACGAAAAGAGCGATGTTTCTCGAACGCCGTATCAAGGGACCCATCTGTACGACTTATTTCTTGGTGCGACTGCGGGTCCTGGCGGCCCTCTGGGGCATCGCATGCCTGCTCGCTTGCTCGGCCCACGCCGGGCCCCAGGTCAATCCGGCGGTTCCGAGCGCCGAACCGTCAACAAACGCCGGCAGCCCTGCATCCCTGCCCCCTGAGGTCTCAGGGCCTCCGGCCGGGTACCGTCTCGGACCCGAGGACGTTTTCAACGTTCTCGTGGTGAACGAGCCCGAGCTGACGACTGTTGCGCGGGTCGGTCGAGACGGGTTCATCGAAATGCCCCTGGTGGGGAGGATCAAGGCCAGCGGGCTCACGGTGGAGGAACTCACCCGCAAGATCGAGGAGGCTTTGCGGTCCGGCTATCTTGCGAACCCGGACGTACAGATTATCTTGCAGCAATACCGGCAGGACGTCGTACACCTGTTCGGCCAGGTGGGGACGCCAGGCCCCTTCCGCCTCACGCACGGAGACACGCTCCTTGAAGTGATATCCAAGGCCGGCGGCTTCACGCCGATCGCAAAGCGCAAGGCCGTGCGAATTCTCCGGAAGGAGGGTGACCGCACCCGCGTCATCGTGGTGAATGTCCGGCGCATCCTGGATGAGGGAAGACTCGAAGAGGATGTTCCCCTCATGCCTGGCGACGTCGTCATCGTGCCGGAACGATTCTTCTGATCCCCGCGGGGCCTACCCCGCGCTCGGATTCCAAGGAGCGTCATGTACCGACCCGAAGATTTCCCGCCCGTCCATGGCAAGGACCACTTTCGCATCCTTTTGAAGCGAAAGTGGACAGGCCTGACGTTTTTCGCGCTCCTTGTGGGTGCCACTGCGCTCTATCTGGCCTTCACCAAACCCAGCTACGAGGCCAAAGTGAAGTTCGTGCTGAAGCCGCCACCCATTTCGCCTCTTCTTATGATGGGTGAGTTGGTTTATAGCGAGGGTGTCGATATCGTTGCCCGCAGGACCTTTGTCGCCACGCAGTTCGAAGTTCTCAAGTCCAGGACCCTGGCTGAACGGGTCATGGACCGGCTGGATCTCTGGAAGGAATACCGTCTGGGCGAGCCGGAGAGGGATGTCTCGGATCTGTTCGGGCCTGTCCGGGTCCTTACCAGAGAGGGGGCAGCGGCCGAGTTCGCCAAGAGCGTATCGGTTGTGGCTCCCAACATCATGAGCAACCACGCAGAATTGTACTTCCGGCACCGCGATCCGGATAAGGCCGCACGCATCGCCAACGCCCTTCTCGATAGCTATGTGGAATCCTTGTACGAAGGGCGATCGCGCAAAATCCGAGAAAATCTTACTTGGCTTCAGGAGCAGTTCGAAAAGCTCGGCAACGAGGTCGTGCAGGCGGACCAAGCCCTTCAAGATTACAGGCGGGCCCGGGGCGCGGTCTCGGTGGACGACAGGGAAAACATCCAGCTCCAGAAACTCGTGTCTTTAAACACGGCTCTCACCCAGGCCCGCATCGCTCGCATGGCGGCCGAAAACGCATATCTCGATGCCAAGCATTTCACAGCGTCGCCTGCTGAGCTCGAACGAGCCCCGATGGTCGTGGCCACGAACCCGCAGATCGCCGCAATCCTTGGACAAATCAACCTTCTCAGAATCGAATACGCGAGGAGCCGGGAACGGTACCAGGAAAAACATCCCCGGATGCTCGAGCTTCGATCCACCCTCGACGAGCTCCAAACCCGGCTCCAGGCCGAGCTTCTCAAGACGATCGACTCTCTGAAAATCAACTACGACCTTGCCAAGGCCCAGGAAGATTCCCTGGCGCGGGAACTCGAGGCTGCCCAGAACGAAAGCATCCATATGGCGGAGCAGCGCATTGAGTACTATCAGCTTCTGAATGCCTCGAAGGTGAATCGGACCCTGTATGACTCGTTGCTCAGTCGTCTGAAAGAGACGTCTATCCTGCAAGAGTTTCAAAACCCTCACGATATCGTGGAGATCATCGACAAGGCTGTCCCGCCGGACAAGCCTGGAGGATATCGTCCCTACTTCCTGCCCGTTGCATGCGGGGTCGGTCTTCTCCTGGGCTTTTTCCTCTGTTATGTCAAAGACTATTTCGACACGACCATCGAAAATGAGAGGGACGTGCGAGAGACGCTGCATCTTCCGATCCTTGGCGTTTTGCCCCGGGTACGGACCCCTCGCGGCCGAAGACCTTGGGCGATCGAAAAAGCCGTTCTTCGGTGGCCAGACTCCGTGCTTTCGGACCACGTGGAAAGGCTCGCCCATGTGGTCGTACATGTATCGGTCAAGCAGAGCCTGCGAAGCATTCTCGTGACGAGCGCCCGGCCCAGAGAAGGCCGAACTACCGTAGCCTCCAACCTCGCTATCCTCTTCGCCCAGGCAGGCGAAAAGGTGCTTCTCGTGGATGGCGATGCGCGAAGGCCTCGCCTGCACGAGATTTTTTCATGCCGGAACGATTCGGGCCTTGTCAGCCTTTTGGCAGAAGACCTCGACCCGACCGATGCCATCCGTGGCACCGATGTGCCCAATCTTTTCCTGATCCCCTCGGGCGTGCTCAGGGGCGCAGGGACAAAACCCTTTGAACCCCGGAGGATTCAAGAGGTCTTTCAAAACCTTCAGGGCCGGTATGACCGGATTGTCGTGGACTCGCCCGCCCTGCTGGAAGTAAGAGACGGGTCGGCTCTGGCTCGGGCCGTGGACGGTATTCTGTGGGTCGTAGCGAGTGGCAAAACCCATAAGGAAAAAGCCTTTTGGATGCTTCAAACTCTGTCTCTTCTTGACAGGACCGTTTTGGGCGTGGCCTTGAACATGGTTCGCTTCCTGCGCGGTCCGACCGGCTACTATTCAGGCAGATCGTGATGGGCCCAGAAAACCCCGCAGTCGGCCGTTTGGATTCGAAGCCACCCTCCTCGTCCGCGATTCCTCACAAGCAAGTCCGTTTCCTGCTCTGGATCGTCCTTTTCTCTGTCCTGTGCCGTCTCATCCTCTTGACTCAGAAGGAAGTGGTGGGGACGGATGAGGTGATCTATCTCGCCCTTGGTCAGAGCCTCTGGCAGGGGCAGGGCCTCACCCTTGAGGACAGGCCGGTGACGATGTGCCCCCCGCTCCTGCCGATCGTGGCCGGGATCTTTTCTCTCTTTACCGAAGACCTGGAAAAAGGGACGAACTTTACTTACTGGTTCTTCGGCGGGCTTCTCGTCCTTCCCTACTTCTTCTTCGCAAGGCGCATATACGGCGACAAGGTGGCGAAGCTTGCCTGCTTTTTTCTCGCCTTCTATCCGGGATTGCTCCTGGCCTTTTACTGGGGGTCCATGACCGAGCATCTGTACACCTTTGTTCTTGTTTCGGCCTTTCTGTTTTGCCTGCGTGCAGTGGACCGGGGCTCTCCCGCGGATTTCGCCTGGGCGGGCGGCCTCCTGGCCTTGGTGTATCTCACGCGCTCCGAAGGGGTTTTGTTCTTCCCGGTCTTGCTCGCCTGGACCGCGATGCGCACGCTCCGGGGGACCTCGAACCGGCGCCGCGCTCTTGCAAGACTGGCTGTGATGGCGGTGTGCTTCGCCGTCGTCAGCGCGCCCTACCCTCTCTTCCTGAAAAAGCACTCCGGCGAACTCAGCATCAGCGGAAAAACTAAGCTGATTCTGCTGGCCGGCGCCATGGATCTGCAAGAACGGGAGAAACTGCTCGGCAAGCTGAATGAGGAGGGCACAGACTTTTTCAATTACGAGGAACTCGTTCGGGACAAGACGGTTCTCGGCATGGTTCTCGAAAACCCCAAGGTGCTGGTTGGGGGGTCCCTGCTTCAATTTCGCAACTTTTTTGTGGCCCTTTTCTCGTGGAAGGTCTTCCCAGCCTTTCTCCTTCCTTTTGTCGTCCTGGGGCTGTTCCGGCGAGCCTGGAACCGGGAGAGGCTGCGAAAGGAAGTGTTTCTTGCCACGGTCTGCCTGCCCTTCCTGGTCTTCCTGACCTTTCAGATCTGGCCGAGGTATCTGTTGCCCATTACGCCCATCCTGCTTCTCTGGGCAGTCCGGGGAGTCGTGGAACTGGAAGAGTGGATCGAAGCGTCAGCCCGCAGGATCCGGGAAAACCGGACTCTACGCCACCCCAGACCGTGGTTTTTCGTCCCCAGGGTCTTGGCTGCAATCCTTCTGCTGGCCATTCTGGTGGCCAAGCCTGTCAAGGCCCGCATGCTCGATCAGATGCCTGTCGAATACAGGACTGCGGGGCTGTGGATGAAGGAGAATCTACCGCCCCAGGCAATCATCCTGGCCCGAAAACCTGAGGTAGCTTATTACGCGCAGCGGCGAATGCGGCCTTTGCCCAACGAGGAGCTGCCAAGGATTCTCCGGTACGCCCTCGCCCAAAAGGCGGAATACATGGTCGTGGACGAGGCCTTCATTGCGACACGGCCCCAGCTCGCCGGTCTTCTGGCCAGCGAGGAGCCCCCGCCACCGCTCGAACGCATCTATGAGACCCGCAGTCCTTCTGGACGGAAGCTGCGTGTATTTCGTATTGACCTGGGCCAGTCCGGTTCTCCTTGGCCCGGAGGAGCCGGGCCGTGAGGCAGTCGAGACCCCTGCTTCTCAAGGTTTGCGGACTCATCCTTCTGGCGATCGCGTTCGCTCCGGGCGTTTGGTTTCGAACCGTGGACCTGGCGCGGGAGGGTCCAAGAGTCTGGGACGAAGGGATTTACATCCAAGAAGCCCAGTTTCTCTATACCCTCGCGGGCGGCCTCTGGACGACTGCGACCCTGAAAATCCGCGAGGTTGTCACGCGCCAGGATGTTTGGAAAAAGGACGAGCAGATTGAATGGCTCCGAGGCCACCTTCGGGGTTCGCCTCCCATCTTCGGAAGGGTTACCCACGATGCAGCCCTGGCGGTCGGGATGATCATCTGGGGACCGGACGATCCGAGCATAGCGGCCAGGGTGAATGCAGCTGCGGGGGTGCTGTCCCTCGCCCTTGTGTTCTTGCTGGCCAGAAGGCTTTACGGTGGCCGTGCCGCTCTCGTGTCAACCCTCGCCTTTTCCCTTTGCGGATACCACATCCACTACTGCCGCTCGGCCATGGCCGAGACCACGACTTTGCTCCTCCTGTTGCCTGCCTTCTTGTTCTACTGGGAAAGCAGGTCCCTAAGAGAGCACCGCTCTTACGGTTTTCTCGCTTTAGCCGGGTTTTTCCTGGGCCTCTCCTTTACCGCCCACAACCGGATGCTGGTGTTGTGGGGTCTGTTCGTTCTGTACGAAATTTTCCTTTGGTTCATGCGCTCGCCAGCGCAACAGCGCTTTTTCTTGCGGCGCCTTGCCGTGTTCCATGCCGCCTTTTTTCTGCCCTTGGCGGCCTGGGAATTCCCTTACTACGTCGCCTTTCTCTTGACAAAGCATCTCAACCTCGTGGTCTCGGCTCCCACGTACCTGGAGCAAGTGGTCGTGGCCTTGGGCAGGTCCGCCCTCTGGGGTTACATCTCGAAGGCTTACAGACCCGAAGGGTTCCTCACGTTTCCATATCTTCTTGTCCAGAGTTCCGGGCTCGTGCTTGCCCTGATTTCGCTTGCCGGACTGGTCGTGGCCCTTAAGAGGAGGGAGCCCGAAGACCTTATGGTTCTCGGCTGGTTCCTCATTCCGTTCTTCTTCTACAGCCTAACCACCGCAGGACTCTCCAGGGTCTTCACGGTTGTTCTTCCGGCCGTTGCCCTGCTTGTGGGCGGGCTCTTCCGATCCGCAGAGCGCGGCCTTTGGTGCCCGCAGCTTTCAGAAGGGGCAAGAAGGTTCGCCCTTGAGCTCATCGTGCTGGGGTCGCTGTTCGTCAACGGCCTTTGGTTTGCTCGTCAGAGCCTGACTTGGACAGACGGGTATGGACAGACCGCCTCGTGGCTCAAGTCCAGGGGGGCCGAAAAGATCATCAGCACGAACATCCCGGTTCTCGAGGTGTATTTCGGAAAGGGCCGCGTAGCGCCCTCACCGCCAGACTCTCTTGAAGCGCTCAGGGATCTGACCCAGGCAGGGTATGGGTACTATGTCGTGGATTGTAATAAGCCCCTTTACAGTCTTTACCAGAAACGTCGCGTGGAAGTTATGGATTTCGTCGCCTCTCGGACCAGGCCGAAGGCGGTTTTCGAAAACCCCTTCGTGAGAAACCCGCTTACGGTGTTCGAGGCCAACCTGTACTTTTGGGATACCTTGAACACCCTGAAGAACATCAAGGGCCTCGGTCTCGACCGGATCGAGGTCTATGACCTGCGCGGGATCTCCTGGGAGGAGTAGGCGCACCCAAAGTCGAGGCCGAATCAAGCTGGGTGGGCCCCTGGAAAACCGCGTTTGGGCATGATACGCTTTTTCTGCTAAGATAGAGTTATATCGTTTATTGGAGACCACCGAACAAGGTGAAACGTTCATGTACGGTTCCTACAGAGTAAGCGTTGTCATACCGGCCTACAACGAGGAAGCGACGATCGCATCGGTTGTCAGGGATTTCCGCTCGCAGGCCACTCCTGACGAGATCCTCGTCGTGGACAACAACTCCAAGGACCGGACGGCCGAGGTCGCCGCAAAGGAGGGGGCCCGGGTCATCCTGGAGACCAAGCAGGGATACGGCAACGCCCTGCGGGCCGGCATGGACCATGCCGAGGGCGATATCCTGATACTGTGCGAGGCGGACGGGTCGTTTCGTGCTTCGGACCTGAACAAGTTCCTGGCCTACATCGAGGACGCAGGGCTGGTCATCGGAACCCGGACGACGAAACAGATGATCGACCAGGGGGCCAGGATGACCTTTCTCATCCGGATGGCGAACATCGCGGTGGCCAAGTTCTTGCAGATGCTCTGGTTTTTTACCAACGAAACCCGCTTCACCGACGTGGGATGCACGTACCGCGCTCTCTGGAGACACGTCTATCGCCAAATCCGGCCGGGTCTGACCGCCGTGGGCCCTGATTTCTCCCCGGAAATGATGGCCGAGGCTCTGCGGTGCAGGGTGAAGATCGTGGAGATTCCTGTCAAGTACTTCCAGCGGGAGGGAGGCGAATCCAAGCATTCGGTCAGTTACTACCATTTGGCCAAGACCGCGCTCAAGATGATCCGAACCATTGTCAGAAAGAAGCTCGAGCCCCCGGTCCGTCAGGAGGTGTCTCGAGCGGCCTAGAATTCGCAAACCCTTTGCACCAGCAGGAGAGCCGCATTCCATGGAATCCTCGAACCGTTTCGTCGGCGTGATTCTTGCCGCAGGCAAGGGAACCCGCATGGCTCCCTTCAGCCAGCGCTTTCCGAAGCCCCTGCTGCCCATCTGCAACCGGCCGATCCTGGAGTACCAAATCGAGTACATGAAGAAGGCCGGCATTCACGACGTCATCCTGGTCATCGGCCATCTCGGCTACGCCATTGCCAGGCATTTCGGCGATGGAGACAGCTTCGGTGTCCGGATCCGGTACGTGGAACAGGAAACCACCCTCGGGATCGCCCACGCCGTGGGAAAGCTCGAGCCGCACATTTCGTCCCCTTTCCTGCTTTTTCTCGGTGACATTTTCTTCATCACGGACGACCTGTCCCTCATGATGAATCGGATGGCCGAGGAGAAGGCGAGCGCCGTCCTCGCTGTCAAGCGGGAGCAGGATCCTGAGGCCATCAAGCGCAATTTCGCGGTGCTGCTCAACGAAGAGGGCCGCGTCAAGCGGGTGATCGAAAAGCCCCGATATGTGACGAATTCGATCAAGGGATGCGGCCTCTACCTGTTTGATTTGCACATTTTCGACGCCATCCGAAGGACGCCGCGAACCGCCATGCGGGACGAGTATGAAATCACAGACGCCATCCAGATCCTCGTGGACGACGGCTTTCCTGTCGTGGCGGCCGACATCGTCCGGGAGGACATGAACGTGTCCTATCCGCACGACCTGCTGCTTTGCAGTCTGGAGGAACTGCGGCATCGAAATCAGCCTTACCTGGTCGGCAAGGATTGCGGTCTGCATCCCGGGGTGAGACTCGAGCGAACCGTCGTGGGCGACCGCGTGAGAATATCCACGCCGATCCGGATCACGGACTCGGTCCTGTTCCCGGACACCGTGGTGGACTCTCCCGTGGATCTGGACAAATACATCGTGACCCCTGAAACCTGGATCGACTGCAAATACTTCTTTTAAAGCCTCTTCGCGTGAAAACCGTGAGCCCTGCCGGCGCCTCCCATGCCCGTTCTTTCGCGAGCCCTCTTCTTTGGACCTGGCTGACCTGCTTAGCGTCTTTTTCGTTCCTATGGCAGGCTGGCCAATTGGGCCTTTCGCCCTTGGCTTTCGGCGCTGTCTGCGCACTGCTCGCTCTGCCCGTAGCCTTGAGCGAGGTGCGGCACAGATCCTTGTCGACCTTTCTGGACGAATGCTGGCGGAGCCGCGCCAGGACCTGCATGTTCCTCGCGATCGTCTTTGCGGCCCTGGCAAAGTTTTACTGGACGCCCGGGTTTCGCCTTTATACCATGGGGGACGGCGCTCCCCACTTCGTGAACACATGGACGGTCTTTCGGGCGTTCCAGGAAGGGGAGATCCCCTTCTGGAACAACTACTGGGGCTGCGGGTCTCCCTTCCTGCAGTTCTATCCGCCTCTGTTCTTCTATGCCGCTGCAGCTCTCCTGTTTCTCCATGAAGACCTGTTGTTCGCAATCCGGACTCTGTTGTTCTTGCTGCACATTCTCTCCGGGTTCACCCTCTACCGGCTGGTAAGGGCCCTGGGCAGTCCCCGTTCCGGTGGAGCCCTGGCCGCGACGGCTTATGTGTTGGCGCCCTGGCACGTGTTTCAGCTCTTCCATTTCAATCGCTTCCCGGTGGCGCCCGTCTACGTTTTCCTTCCTGTCTTGTTCCTGTCCTGTGAAAAAGCGGGCCAGAAGCCCCTCCAGGCCTCCCTCCTCGGAGCCGGAGCGCTAGCCGTCATTGCTCTCTCCCATCAGGGGTACGCGATTTTTTCCCTCGCCTTGTTCCTCTTGTACGGGCTTTTTCGGGCCGCGCCGGCCGGTCCGGAAGGCTCCTGGATCTCCCTGCGGGCAGCTCTGCGGCATTGCCTGTCTGTTTCTGTCCTCGGGCTGGCCCTTTCCTCTTTTCTTTTGGTCCCCCACATGCTCGAAGGGGCCTTGTTGCCTTTTTTGCCCTCCCTGACGCCGACGCAAGGGGTCAAGGGCTTTGTCATGGATAACCCGTACGTGGCCACTCTGCTCCTGTGGTCCCGCAGGCCGATCGGACACTCCGGCTACATCGGTCTTTCGCTCCTCGTACTGGGACTCAGTGGAGCGGCCTTTCGGGTCTCCAGCCGCGGAGCCGGATGGCCGAGCCTGCTAGCCTGCCTGGCCGCGTCCTTCTTTCTGGTGCTCGGGCACACGAACGTGCTCTATTCCTGGATCCCTTTTGTCTACTCCCAGTTCTACGCTGGCAGGTATCTCATTTTCCTCGTCTTCTTCCTCTCGATCGCTGTAGCCTTTTCTGTTCGCCCTCGCCAAAGCCAACATGACCTCCCGCACGCCAAAAGATCCCGCATCCAAGCGGGTTTGGCCTTTGTTCGTTCCCGCGCCCCTCTGGTTTGCCTCGGAGCGATCCTCGTCGATTTCCTGCCCATTGCCACGTTTGTGCAGGAAGCCCCGCGCTACGCGACCGAAGACCAGGGACGGGTATATGCCGCCATCCGGGAGCGGCAGGTCGCCTCCCGCCTTCCCGCGGCAAGGGCTGTGGACCTTCCCCAGGACTTCGCTTCGAGAAACCACGGGTCCCTGGTGCTCCCCTTCGAAGCCGAAGTGCCCACCCCGGAGGCCGGACAATTCGGCACGCTTGCGTCTTACGGGTACATCTACAAGATCCTCAAGTCGTCCCGGGAGACCCTGGCCGCCTATGGGGTCATGCCTGAAGAGGTACGACAAGCTCTTTGCCTGCTCAACGTGCGATACGTGTTCTCAGACGCTCTGACCGAAGGGGCTGCAAAGGCTTTGGGAGGAGAGAACTTCGGAGGCCCCTTGTGGCTTTTGACGCTGCCGGAGTCTCAGCCGATTGTTGCAACGAACCGGCTCGAGCCGGCCCGGGACCGATGGGCCCTGCCCCGGAACGCGGTGGATCTCGTCCTGGATCGATGGGATCCGCCGGACCCCATCGGGGAGATCCTTTCCACGATGGAATTCGACCCCGCCCGGATGCGCGCTAAGAAGATCTGGATCCGGGAGGAAGGGGAACCCCTAGAGATCTCGCCTCAACTTCCGGACTCGGTGCGGGTCGAAGATCAGGAACTGGGTCTTTCCTGGCTTCGCCTTCGCGTCTCCGCCTCCTCGGATTGCTTTCTCCAGCTCAGCCAGAGTTTCTACCCATACCAGAGGGTGTTTTTGGACGGCGCGCCCTGCCCCAAGGTTTATCGCTCTGTGATGGACTTTATCGTGATCCCTTTCCCGGCTGGCACCCACACTGTCGAGGTTCGGGCCGTCTTGACTCCGATCCGCAAGGCCACCTTGGCTCTGTCCGGCTTCGTCCTTGCCGGGATGGTCTTGGCCGCCGTGGTTGGGAGGAGGGGCCGGTGAAAGAAGAATCGACAGCCCGGAAAGTCGTACGCAACACCCTGTTCAATTACCTTGCCGTTTTCAGCATCACGATCATCCGCCTGGCGGCCATGCCTGTGATCGTGCACGGTCTCGGCAACGACCGCTTTGGGATTTACGCGGCCATCATGAGTATCGTGGGATACGTGGGGCTGCTCGACTTGGGGATCGGCATGTCTCTGACCAAGTTCGTGGCGGAGTACGATGCCAAGAAGGACCACGCCAGTCTCGCCGAATTTCTCAGCACGGCCCTTGTTCTTTACATCGGCCTCGGCGCGATTGGAGCCGCCATCCTCGCGGGCGGTTGCGGCCTTCTTGTCCGGCAGTTCTTTCAGATTCCCGAGGTCTTGTGGCCCGAGGCTCGGCTCGTGGTCTGGATCTCGGCGGTGTCTCTTTTCAACGGCCTCACCCTGGGAATCTTCGGGAATCTCTTGAACGGTCTGCAACGGCAGGACATTTCCCGGACCATCAGCATTGTCAACACCCTGGTCACGTACGGCGGGGCCATTGTCCTGATTCGCCTTGGCCTCGGCCTTGTCGGTTTCGTGCTGTTCAGCGCGGTCATGGATCTTCTGAGCTTTCTCGTGCAGATGGGAATCGCCAAGAGACTCGTGCCCTCCCTGCCTTTCGTGCCGAGGACGTTTCGACTCCAGAGGATGCGCCAGATTCTCAATTTCTCGTTCGCCATGTTCATCAACCAGCTTGCGGTCCGGAACATGGGAAGCCTGGACAAGATCGTCCTGGGCTTCTTCCTGCCCATCGCGAACGTGACGTTTTACAGCATCGGATTCACCGTGACGAGTTTCTGTTTCCGGGTGCCGGCTGCGGCCGTCCTCGCCTCCATGCCAGCCGCCAGCGAGCTTCAGGCCAAGGACCGCATGGAAGCCGTGCAGGAACTGGTGCTGAGAGGCATCAAGTACACCGGGGCGCTGGCCGTGCCGGTCTTCACAGCGGTGGGCATTCTGGCCCCGGCTCTGGTGCGGCTCTGGATGGGAGACGGCTACGAGGCAAGCGCGCGGGTGGCCCAGATTCTCCTGTTCGGCTACTTCTGGCTGGTCCTGTCGTCTTCGGGCATGAGCGTCATGGTCGGCATCGGCAAGCCGTACGTGAACACCCTGTATGCGGTGGCTCAGATCCTTCTCTGCACCGGGCTGAGCGTGCTCATGGTCATGCGATTCGGCCTGTACGGCGCCGCCGCTGGTTCGTCCCTCGCCTACTCGATCGGAAGCCTCGCCTATCTTGTTCACTCCTCGTGGATCTTTCGAATTCCCCTTGCCCGCATGATGAACCGGACCGTCTTGGCCAAGGTGCTTCTGCTTGTGGCCCCGGGCGTCCTGCTGCTGGCGCTCTCGGCGCGGTTTCCAGAGCCCGGTCTCTTGCAGGTCCTGGCGCTCGCCGGGGCTTATGGGGTACTGTATGGACTCATCCTTTTGCGCTACGGGGTCGATGCATATGACATGGAGAAGATTTCGGCCGTTCTGCCGGCCGTGCGCCACCTGGCTCGGTTCCGTCGGTGAGCGCCCAACGGACTGAGACTCGCAAGACCACAGGCTTGACGATGGCGAGAATTGGGATTGATGCGAGGTACTTGGAGAACGAATCAACGGGGATCGGCCGGTACAGCGTCAACCTGCTACGGCGTTTGCTCGAAATCGACCAAAAGAATCATTACTATGTGTTCCTGCGCCCAGGGTTTAACGGCCGTCTCGAGGCCCCGAATGTCACCTGTCGGACAGTTCCCTTCCCGCCGATCTCGCTTGGATCCCTCCTTCCCATGTCCTGGGAGGCCCGCCGATGCGCTTTGGACCTGTGGCACGCCCACTTTCCGGTCCTGCCCCTTTTCCACGGCGTGCCTTCGATCCTCACGGTTCATGATCTCCAGCCCCTGCGGGTCCCGGAGATGGCAGGCGCGAGACCCTTGCCGCTGCGGGTCGGGTACCGCGTGTACTACGGCCTCTCGTACCGATGGTCCCTGGCCAAGGCCAGGGCCATCGTGGCCGTCTCGGTCTCGACTGCTTTGGACGTGAAGGAGATGTTCTCCGTGCCCTGGGAAAAAATCCGAGTCATTTACGAGGCCCTCGACGACTCTTTCCAGCCGACTCGAGCAAGTTCGCGGCCCAACGGCTCTTTCCCCGGGCCACTCCCGCCAAGATTCCTCTTGTATGTGGGAAGCACTTTGCCCCACAAGAACCTCGGAAATCTCCTCCGGTCCTTTTCGATCGTCCTGGGACGGGCCGGCATGGGAGATCTTCATCTCGTTCTGGCGGGAAGGAAAAGCCGTTTCGAACACCAGTGGGAACAAGAGGCTCTTCGGCTCGGCGTCATGGACCGGGTTGTGCGCACCGGCTACGTCCCTGGCCGCGATCTTCCGATCCTCTATGAGAGAGCGAGCGCTGTCCTGTGCGTGAGCCGTTTTGAAGGGTTCGGGTTCCCGGCTCTCGAAGCCATGCGCTGCGGAACGCCCGTGATCGCGGCATGCCACGGGTCCCTGCCCGAAGTCGTCGGTCCGGCCGCAATGTGGGTGCCGCCCGATGATCCGGAAAGAATCGCGGAGGCCGTCTTGCGCGTGCTCCAGGACGAGGATCTGAGGACCCGGCTGAAGAGGCACGGGCAGGAGAATGTCAACCGCTTTTCCTGGCTCTGTGCAGCCCGGGAGACCCTTCGGCTGTTCGAAACTCTTCTGGGGGAACCTCCCTGATGAAGATCTGCCTGATCAACCCGCTTTTCGCAGAACCGTCGTCCCGCGGACAGGAGCGGTACTTCGTGCGTTCCGGAAGCCGCTGGCCCTCGAGCTACCTGCGCCGGCCGGGCAGAAGGCCCCGGTACGTGCCGTTTCCGTTTTTCATGGCCTATTCAGCCGCCTTGCTGGAAAAAGAGGGGTTCGCCGTCTCGGTCCTTGACGCCGTCGGCGCGAACCTGGCCGTGGAGACGCTGGAGGAGCGGGTCGTCAGGGAGCGACCCGACTGGATCGTGTACGAGACCACCACGCCTACCTTGAATTGGGACCTGGCCCTGGCCAGCCGCCTCAAGGAGCGCACAGGGGCCACGGTCGCCCTGAGCGGGACCCACGTGACGACCTTTCCCAAGGAAACCCTCGAGCAAGCGGCGGCCGTGGATTACGTCCTCCTGTATGAATACGAGTTCACTCTTCTGGATCTGCTTCGAGCTTCATCCGGCGGTGGAGATCTCGGCTCGATCGCTGGCGTCGCCTACCGAAAGGATGGCCGGGTGGTGCTTCAGAGAGACTACGTGCCCATAGATCCCCTGGACCGGTTACCCCTGCCGGCTCGACACCTGTTTCCGTTGCGCGAGCGACCGGACATGGACGCCTATTGGGACGGGTTCTGCCAGCACCGGCCCGCTGTGCAAATGCACGCCAGCCGGGGCTGTCCGTTTCGTTGCGACTTCTGCCTCTGGATCCAGGTTATGTACCGGGACGGCAAGTATCGGACCTTTTCGGCCGAGCGGGTGGCGGACGAGATGGAGGAGGCGGTGGGCCGATTCAAGGCCCGGGAGATCTACTTCGACGACGACGATTTTACGGTGAGCAAAAAACACGTTCTTGCCATCTGCCGCGAGATTCGGCGCCGGGGGCTGCGGGTCCCCTGGTCCTGCATGGGGGATGCCGTTGTTCCGGACGCCGAGATGCTGGACGCCATGGCGGATGCGGGCTGCGTCGGCATGAAATTCGGCGTCGAGAGCGCCGCGCCTGAGATCCTTGCGCGCTTGGGCAAACCCGTGGACTTGCAGCGGGTCCTCGAAGTGGCCCGAGGCTGCAGCCGCAGGGGCATCAAGACCCACGCGACCATCACCTTCGGTCTCTGGGAGGAGACCCGGGAAACCATGGAGCGAAGCCTTGCCTTTGTGCAGGAACTGGATGTGGACAGCGTGCAGTTCAGCATCACGAGTCCCTTTCCGGGCACTCGATATTTCGAAGAGCTCAGGAAGTCCGGAAGGCTCACGACCCTCGACTGGGCGCGGTACGATGGCTCCCGCAGCTCGGTCGTAATCTTCCCCCACCTGTCCATGTCCGAAATCGAAAGTTTCTGCGCCAGCGCGCCTTCCAGATGGCTTTGGAAAAAAATTCGGAATCCGGCCTGGGTGTTGAGGCAGATCCGATACCTGGGAAGGCTTCTGAAGGGTCAGGGGATGAGAGGCCTCGGACAAAGGATCCGCCGGGCCTTGGAAATCCTCTGGTCATAGTCAAGGATGGGGGCACGATGCGGATCCTCATGCTCAACCACAACACGAAATGGCGGGGCACGTTTTTTCGGGCCTTTCACTTCGCCCGGTGCCTTGCCCGCCGAGGCCACGAGGTCACGGTCGTCACGATTTCAGAGTCCAACCGGCTGCGGTTCCGGACCGAAAATCTGCAGGGCGTCCGGGTCGTGGAATCCCCGGACCTGCTTGCGGGCAAGGGGCGGACGGGCTGGGATCCGTACGACACGATCCGCCGCACCCTGCTCGCCCTGACGGGCGAGACGTTCGATATCGTTCATGCCTTCGACTGCCGACCCGCCGTGATTCTGCCGGCCCTTGCCCTCAAGCGAATCAGAGGCGTGAAGCTCGTCTCCGACTGGGCGGACTGGTGGGGTCGCGGGGGGATCATCGAGGAACGGGGTCGGATCCTTCGGTGGACCATGGGCGCGGTCGAGACCTTCTTCGAGGAATTCTTCAGGCCCTTCGCCGACGGCCTGACCGTGACCAGTCGCGCCCTTCAGGACCGGGCCGCAGGACTCGGCATCCCGAGAGGCCGAATCCGCTACATCCCCTCGGGAGCCGACACTGAGACGATCCGGCCGATGGACAAGATTCGTTCGAGAAAGCTTCTCGGTCTGCCCGAAAACGGTCCCATCGTGGAATTCATCGGCTTCGTCAACTATGATTTCGACTGCATGATTCGATCCTTCCCCTTCGTTCAAAAAGCCTTTCCGGAAGCGACGCTTCTGCTTGTCGGGCAGCCCTCCCCGCTGACGCCCAAGCTCTCCAAGGCGTGCGGCATCACCAGGGGCATCCGCGAAACGGGCGTGGTTCCTTTTGAAAAGCTCTCCGTGTATCTTGCCTGCGCGGACGTGCTCCTGTTGCCCTTTACGGACAAGATCTGCAACATCGGCAGGGGCCCCATCAAACTGGGGGACTACATGGCCGCCGGCCGTCCCATCGTCACGCAACCCGTGGGGGATCTGCGGTTTGTATTCGACGGGAGCGAGCCCATCGGGGTTCTGGCGGGGGACACGCCGGAGGAATTCGGCCGAGCGGTGTGCGAGCTGCTGGCCGATCCGGATCGGGCCGAAAAGCTCGGCCGAAACGCCAGGCGTCTGGCTGAGGAGCGGTACGCGTGGCCCATTCTTGCCTCAGAACTGGAAAGGTACTACGAGCACCTGCTCGGAAGTCCGGACAGATCTGCTGCGGCTGCCAAGGGGGGGCACGAAGCATGAGGATTCTGGTTACAGGAGGTGCGGGATTCATCGGTTCCCATCTTGTGGACGCCCTCGTGGACAGGGGGTTCGATGTGGTGATCTTCGACAGCCTGGAGCCCCAGGTGCATCCAGAGGGCGCACCCCCACCCTACCTCAACCGCAAGGCCAAGTTCGTACAGGGGGACGTGCGAGACGCCGGGCAGTTAAAAAGCGTTCTGGACGGTGTTGAAGTGATTTTCCACGAAGCGAGCGCCGTGGGAGTGGGCCAGTCCCAGTACGAGATCGCCCGGTACGTTAGCGTCAATACCCTCGGGACAGCCCAGTTGCTCGATCTTCTCGTCAACACGGATCATGGGGTGAGGAAACTCGTGGTGGCTGCCTCCATGAGCAGTTACGGCGAGGGCCTTTACCGGTGTGCCGCCTGCGGTCCGGTTCGGCCCCCTCTACGATCGGCCGAGCAGACCCGAGACGGGGCCTGGGAGCCCCCCTGCCCGAAGTGCGGGGGCCACGTCACGCCAGCGCCCACGGGGGAAGAGGAAAGACTCTACTGCAACTCCATTTACAGCCAGACAAAGAAAGATCAGGAGGAAATGTGTCTCCTTGTCGGCAGAACCTACGGCCTTCCGGTGGTGGCCCTTCGGTACTTCAACGTGTACGGGCCTCGCCAATCCCTGTCGAATCCCTATACGGGCGTGGCCGCGATTTTCTTAAGCCGGGTAAAGAACGACAGGCCGCCTGTCCTATACGAAGACGGCCTGCAGACCCGGGATTTCATCCATGTGAGCGATGTGGTCCGGGCCAACCTCCTGGCCATGGAAAAGTCCGAGGCGGACGGACAGGTTCTGAACGTGGGAACCGGAGTGCCGGTGACCATCCGGCACGTGGCGGAAACGCTTTGCAGGGCCTGCGGCAAGGCCCTCGCGCCTCACGTGACCCACCAGTTTCGAAAGGGCGACGTTCGTCACTGTTATGCGGACCTTTCCCGTATCAGCCGGCTCCTCGGTTTCTCTCCCCATGTGCGGTTTGAAGACGGTATGGATGAACTCATCGAATGGTCCCGATCTGTCGAGGCCAGGGACGGCTACGACCGGGCCAGGGCAGAGCTGGAAGCAAAGGGTCTGCTGTGAAGGGAGGGCCAGAAAAGTGAAGGTTCTCGTGACCGGCGGAGCGGGTTTCATTGGTTGCAACATCGCTGCCAGAAAGATATTGGAGAACCATGAAGTCGTGGTCTTCGACAACCTCTCCCGCCGGGGAACCGAAGAGAATTTGCGGTGGCTTCGGACGCTGGGACCGCTCGAGTTTGTCAGGGGGGACGTACGGTCCGCATCGGATGTGACCGCTCTGTTCCGGAACCATCCTGACATCGAGGTCGTCTACCATATGGCGGCCCAGGCAGCGGTCACGACTTCGGTGGAAAACCCCCGGGAGGATTTCGAAGTCAACGCCTTGGGGACGTTCAACGTGCTGGAGGCCGTGCGCCAAAGCCCGCGCCGTCCGGTTCTGGTCTTCGCGTCGACAAACAAGGTATACGGAGGCATGGAGGACGTGGCTGTCGTGGAGGTGGACGGCCGCTACGAATACAGGGATCATCCCGACGGAATCCGGGAGGACCGAACGCTGGATTTCCACTCCCCGTACGGATGCTCCAAGGGGTGCGCGGACCAGTACGTGCGCGATTACGCCCGCATTTACGGACTGGAGACCATCACATTCCGGCAGTCCTGCATCTACGGTCGTCGTCAGTTCGGCCTGGAGGATCAAGGCTGGGTGGCCTGGTTCACGATCCAGGCGGTCCTGGACCGTCCCGTTACGATCTTCGGCGATGGGAAGCAAGTCCGAGACATGCTCTTTATCGAAGATCTTCTGGACGCCTACGACCGAGCCGTCGAGAAGCGGGACGTCACCCGAGGGAAAATCTACAACATGGGTGGCGGCCCCCGAAACAAGATGTCCCTTCACGACCTCATCGCTTACCTGGAGAGGTTGACGGGTCGGGAGATGAAGGTCTCCTATGACCGCTGGCGGCCCGGCGACCAGCCCGTTTTCGTGGCGAATCTGGATTTGGCCAGGCAGGATTTCGGATGGGAGCCGAGAACCTCACCAGAGGAGGGAGTCGAACAACTCTACCAGTGGGTGTCCGACCATGCGAAGGTCATCCTCGATCTCGGTCTGTGAAAGAAAAACCCCCGTGGGAGTGGGGGAGAGACTGGGGCATCTCGCCTCCATGCGGTCTAGCCGCTGCCGCGCACTTCCATTGTTCTTGCTGCTATGCCTCCTGAGCTGGCTGTTCGGCTGCCGGTGCCAGGCTTCTCAGGGTCCGGAACAGGGGGCCCACTCGCACGAGAGCCGGTCCGACGAGGCCCGTCACCCGATGCGCGAGGAACCCCGGCCGGAACATGTTCACAAGACAACCCTGGCTGGCACCTGGTATCCGGACCGCCCCGAGGAACTCCGCAGCTTGATCGGCCGATACCTGGCCGAGGCTTCCCTGCCTGAGGCGCTTCCGAAGAGGTCTTTGGCCGGGCTTGTGGTTCCCCATGCGGGGTATATCTATTCGGGGCCGGTCGCAGCGTGTGGCTACCGGTTGCTGGCCTCCGCAAGCCCCCGTCGCGTGGTCCTGGTCGGACCGAGCCACCGGTCGGCCTTTCGGGGTCTTGCCCTGAGCGATGCCGGCGTGTTCGAAACGCCTCTCGGCCAGGTTCGGGTTGACCTGGAGGCCTGCCGGCGACTCCTGGCATGCCCCCTAATCAATGTGGACCGGCAGGCTCACCGCTTCGAACACTCCGTGGACATCCAGCTTCCCTTTCTCCAGGTCGCCTTGCCCAGGGACTCGTTTCAGATCGTGCCGATGCTCGTAGGCAATCTTCGCGAAGAGGATTCCACCGTCCTGGGCAGGACTTTGGCGGATCTCCTTGATGATGCAACAATCCTCTTGATAAGTTCTGACTTTACCCATTATGGGCCCCGGTACGGCTATGTCCCCTTCCCATCGGATGGCTCGATCGCCGAGCGGCTGCGGCGTCTCGATGAGGGAGCATGGTCGCGCGTTCTGGCTCTGGATAGGAACTCCTTTGATTCTTATCGTCGAGAGACAGGGGCGACGATCTGTGGAGCCCTCGCCATCGGCCTTCTTATCGAGGCGCTCCCAAAGGGTACAGAGGGCCGCCTGCTCTGCTACGGCACGTCGGCAGACGTAACCGGCGACTTCGAGAACGTGGTGGGTTACGCGGCCCTGGCTTTTTTTCGGACTTCACCCGCCTCAGCCGAAGCGCCCAACCTGCCCGGCAAGGAGCCAAAATCCATGAAGAAAGAACCTCCATCGTCCTCTGGCGAGAAATTCGCAATCGAATCGGTCCTGACCCCCTCCGAAAAGCAGACCCTCCTTCGTTTGGCCCGAGACACCCTTGAAAGCTATGTCCGACGAGGTCGGATGCCGGATCCCCTCGGAGGCGCCTATGAAATCACCGAGAATCTGAGGGCCCCAAGGGGCGCTTTTGTCACCCTCAAGAAGCACGGCGTCCTCCGAGGATGTATCGGGTACATTCTACCTCATGAACCCCTTTATCTGGCGGTTCAAGAGAACGCCGTCAACGCCGCCTGTAAGGATTCGAGATTTCCGAAAGTGAAACCGGAAGAACTCAAAGACATTGAGATCGAAATATCGGCTCTGAGCCCGCCCAGGCCGGTCGAATCTTACGAAGACATCCAGATTGGCACTCACGGCATCCTTCTGCGCAAAGGAAGGGCCCAGGCGGTCTTTCTCCCCCAGGTGGCTCCCGAACAAGGCTGGGGGCTCCAGGAGACGCTGCGACAACTGTCTCTTAAGGCCGGCCTCCCACGGGACGCGTGGAAGGATCCTGATACCCGCTTTTCGGTCTTTACGGCCGAGGTATTCGAGGAACACTCATGAGACCGCAGGCCGAGTCCAAAGCAAACCGCCCGTGCGGCGAGGGCCTCTCCATTGTAATCCCCGCCTACAATGAGGAGGAGGGTGTCGGACAGGTGATCGACCAGATTCTGGCGGCCATGAAGCAGGTTGATCTTCCTCACGAGATCATCGTCGTGGACGATGGATCCCAGGACCGGACGGCTGAAATCGTCGCGGACAAGCCCGTTAAGCTGCTCCGGCACGGCACGAACCGGGGATATGGAGCAGCGCTCAAAACCGGCATCGCCGCCTCGGCATACCAACACGTGGCGATCGTGGACGCGGACGGAACGTACGAACCTGCAGACCTGGTCAAGTTGGTTCAGTCCATGGCCGGTTCGGACATGGTCGTGGGCGCCCGGACGGGCAAGGGGGCGCGGATCCCCCTGCTGCGCAGGCCGGCCAAGTGGTTCCTGACCCGGCTGGCCAATTATCTGACCGAAACGAAGATTCCCGATCTCAATTCAGGGTTCAGGATCTTTGACAAGGAGGTCGCGGAGCGTTTCTTTCCCATCCTCCCTTCGAGCTTCTCGTTCACCACGACCCTCACGATGGCGATGCTCACGAGCGGATACTCGGTCGCCTTTGTACCCACCCACTACGGCAAACGGAAGGGCAAGTCCAAGATCCGGCCCGTTCGAGACACCGTTAACTTCCTCTCCTTGGTGCTGCGCACGGCCCTCTATTTCGCGCCTCTGAAGATTTTCCTTCGACTGAGCGTTTTTCTCATCGGCCTGAGCCTTTTCAAAATGATCGTGATCGACATCCTGCTCATCCAGAACATGACGGATTCCACCCTTCTGCTTCTGCTTGCCGGCATTCAGGTCGGAATGCTCGGGCTCCTGGCCGACCTGATTGACAAACGGAGTCCGCCCATGGGCGGGAAGAGGTAGATTCGGGCCATGGACCGTTCCCTCCCCACGATTGTCCTGAAAATCGGGGGCTCGGTCCTCACGGACCGGAGTCTCGAACGCCCAGCCGTCCGGAGGGAGGTCATCCAGTCCATTGCCCAAGAGATCGCCTCGGCCTGGCAGGAGGGCGGATTCCGACTCGTGGTCGTGCACGGAGCCGGTTCTTTTGGGCATCCCATCGTGAAACGGACTGGCATCGATCAAGGGATTTGCACGGCCTCCGACCGGCTGGCTTTTGCCGAAACCCAGAGGCTTCAGACGGTTCTAAACGGCATCGTCGTTGCCGCTCTGGTTCGGACCGGTCTGCCGGCCTTTCCCTTCCAGGCCTCGGCCAATGTGGTGCTCGAGGCCGGAAGAATCCGCTCCTTCGCCCTCGCGCCTGTGCTGGAGCTTCTCAAATGGGGGATGGTGCCTGTCCTGAACGGGGTGCCGGCGGCCGACACGGCCCAGGGTTGTTCGATCCTTTCCGGAGACGTTCTGGCCGGATACCTGGCAGCGACTCTCGGCGCAAAGGTGGTATTGCATGGCACGAACGTCCGGGGGGTGTTTACGGACGACCCAGCCCGGAATCCCCACGCTCGGTTTCTTCCCGAGATCGATCTCCGGAATCCGGCCGGACTCCCGAACGGCGTCGGCGGCTCCGCGGCCACGGACGTGACCGGAGGAATGCGCAAGAAACTCGAGGAAATCGCCAGGACCGGCGCGCCCTGCCAGGTCTATGACGCCACGGTCAAGGGCAACACGCGGAGGGCGCTCCTAGGAGAGGTTGTGGGGACGATCGTTCGGCGTGGCTGAGGGGGCTGGAGAAAAAGAGCCCTCGCCGGTGACCGAGGCGGCGAAGGATCCGTACCCTTCCCGCTCGATTTCGGCCGCCAACAGACGCGCTTCCCTCTGATCGCGGGCCAGGGCGATGACGCACCCTCCTCCGCCCGCTCCTGTGAGCTTTGCGCCCGCGGCGCCCTTGGTCCTGCAGAGCGACACGAGTCTATCCAGGTCCGGGTCCGAAGCGCCGATCTCCCGGAGCGTCTCGTGGCTCCGATTCAAAAGAGGACCGAGTTCTGTCGGCTCTGAACACGCAAGAATTTGTCGAACCTGATGAGCGAGGGCTTCCGCCTCCCGGCACAGGCCCTCGAACCTAGCAGGGTGGGATTCCCGAAACCGGGCGACCTTCTGGACCTGGTCGCGAGTGCGCGACGGTCTGCCGGAATTCACGACAACCAGCCAAATCGGGCCATGAGGCTCGAGAAACGACAAGGGCCTCGTGCTCCCCCGGGTGAACCAGACCACGCGGCCGAACGTGGCCACTGTGTTGTCTATGCCCGAGGGGTTGCCCGCGAAAACTTTCTCGGCTTCATAAGCGATTGCGTTGATGCGCTCATCGTCCAGGGAGACTCCGCAGGCCTGAGCGCAGGCCCGGGCGCTGGCCACGCAGAAGGCCGCACTCGATCCAAGTCCGCTCCACCCTGGCAGGAACCCCCAGCATTCCAGCCGGACAGCAAGGCTCTCGGACGAAACATCGCAGCATGCCAGGATGCGTCTAACCGCTTCATGGAGGTCCGGATCCTCACTGCGTGCGCAAGGTCCCTGGTTGCCTGAGAAGATGTGGATTTCGATGCCCCTGCCTGGAAAAAGCCTCATCGAGACTCGGACAGGCAGGCCCAGGGGCACGGCGATTGCAGGGACACCGTACACGACGAAGTGCTCATTGACGAGAATGGCCTTGCGAAGGCCCGTACCCTGGCCAAACCCGCCCCTCTGGAGCATCCTCTGCTTCCTCCCCGTTTGGACGACCAGACCGAAGCGGCCGACAAGGAAATTACAGCTTTTGGCAAAGGCCGACGTTTCCCCTCGCCGCGGGAATCCCTTTGGATCTCAGGGCCACGTCAATCTGGAGGGTAAGGGGGTGAATTTTTGCGCTTCTGCATTTTTTCCTGGACTTTTCCCTCCCCTTGTCCTATTCTGGCCCCATGCTCGATCGTTGCCTTACCGACAAAG